>ENA-UOXR01002461-UOXR01002461.1-bioreactor-metagenome-genome-assembly--contig:-NODE-2461-length-17057-cov-4.965886_pt1 | contig 17057 bp, 16 predicted proteins | sample MGYA00238164_ERZ764825 | MGnify/ENA primary metagenome ERZ764825 (study PRJEB28920, sample SAMN05720171) | bioreactor metagenome | isolation source: Anaerobic biogas reactor | place: USA:Washington...
GCCTTTTCGACGGCGGCACAGCCGGCCAAAACGATGAGGTCGGCCAGTGATATCTTCTTGCCGCCGGACTGTGCGCCGTTGAACTCGGCTCCTATACCCTCCAGGGTCTTAAGCACCTTCGTGAGCCGGGCAGGCTCGTTGACCTCCCAGTCTTTCTGCGGTGCCAGGCGAATGCGGGCACCGTTGGCTCCGCCGCGCTTGTCGGAGCCGCGGAAGGTCGATGCCGATGCCCAGGCGGTAGAAACCAACTCCGGCACCGTGAGGCCCGACGCCAGGACCTTGGCCTTCAAGGATTCGATGTCCTTATCATCGACCAGTTTGTGATCGACGGCGGGGATGGGGTCCTGCCAGGTGAGTTCCTCCGCGGGAACCTCCGGACCGAGATAGCGTGAGCGGGGACCCATGTCGCGGTGGGTCAGCTTGAACCAGGCGCGGGCAAAGGCGTCCGCCAACTCCTCCGGGTGTTCGTAGAACCGTCGTGATATCTTCTCGTAGATGGGATCGAAGCGAAGGGAAAGGTCGGTGGTCAACATCGTCGGCCCGATGCGTTGTGAGGGGTCGTGCGCGTGGGGCACGGTGCCGGCGCCCGCGTCACCCTTCGGCTTCCACTGGTGCGCGCCGGCCGGGCTCTTCGTCAGCTCCCATTCGAAGTTAAAGAGTATCCGGAAGAAGTTGTTGCTCCACTTTGTCGGCGTGTTGGTCCAGGTAACCTCCAGGCCGCTGCCGATCGTATCTCCGCCTTTGCCTGTGCCGAAGCTGCTCTTCCAGCCGAGGCCCTGCTGCTCGATGCCCGCGGCCTCCGGCTCCGGCCCCACGTGCGACGCGTCGCCGGCACCGTGGGTCTTGCCGAAGGTGTGGCCGCCGGCGATGAGGGCCACCGTCTCTTCGTCGTTCATCGCCATGCGGGCAAAGGTCTCGCGGATGTCCTTCGCCGCGGCGACCGGGTCCGGGTTGCCGTTCGGACCTTCCGGGTTCACATAGATGAGGCCCATCTGAACAGCGGCGAGGGGATTCTCGAGGTTCCTGTCGCCGGTGTAGCGCTTGTCTCCCAGCCACTCGCTCTCGGAACCCCAGTAGACGTCCTTTTCCGGTTCCCAGATGTCCTCGCGCCCGCCGGCGAAACCGAAGGTCTTGAAACCCATCGATTCCAGGGCCACGTTGCCGGCAAGGATCATGAGGTCCGCCCAGGATATCTTCCGGCCGTACTTTTGCTTGACCGGCCAGAGTAGCCTGCGCGCCTTGTCGAGGTTGACATTGTCGGGCCAGCTGCTGAGCGGCGGAAAACGCTGGTTGCCCCTGCCCGCGCCGCCGCGCCCGTCACCCATCCGGTAGGTGCCGGCGCTGTGCCAGGCCATGCGGATGATCAAGGGTCCGTAGTGGCCGAAATCCGCCGGCCACCAGTCCTGCGACTTCGTCATAACTTCAGCAAGGTCCTTCTTCACAGCCATGAGGTCGAGACTCTTGAACTCCCTGGCATAGTTGAAATCCTCTCCCATCGGATTGCACTTGGAGGAATTCTGATGCAGCATGTCCAGGTTCAACTGGTTCGGCCACCAGTCCCGGATCGACCTGCCGCCAACAGCCATGTCTGTGGGAGGTCCTCCCGTTCTCTCTTCATCCATTATCTTCTCTCCTTTCGTTCTCTTGATCGGCTGACCGCCCCATTGTGTGCAATAACCACCCTTCGTCGCTCATCCTTCTCCGGTTCCTTTCTTCCGACATTCTTCACAGTAACCGTAATACTCCAGTCGTGTGTCTGTAACCGAGAAACCCGTTCTTTTCTCCACCTCGCCGGGATCAGCCGGGGTAGGCGTCTCGTAGTCGACTATCTTCCCGCACCCCTTGCAGATCAGGTTGACGTGCTCACCGATGTTCGCCTCGTACCTGTTCTCCGCCGTGTCGAACTCAAGTGTCTTGATGATGCCCTGCGCGGAGAGCTGGTTGAGCGTGGCATATGTGGTCGAGAGGCTTAAGCCCTTCCGTATCTTCCTCGCCTCCCGGTACACCGCTCCCGCGCTGGGATGCAGGTCCCGCATTGCCGCCAGCGCCTCGATGATAGCCAGCCTCTGAGGCGTCATCTTGAGCCCCTTCCTTTTCAATACCTTCAGCATCGACTGTCTCACCATGGCTTTAATCAGGAACCATTCCTGATTAGGCTATTATAGCGACGATTTCGATATTGTCAAGGGGACCATGTCACATCCGTCCAAAATAGATCTGCGGCAACGCACATGCTGACTTTCCGGAGCAATCCAGGACCTGTAATCGACATATCCTATACGATATAAGAGAGAACTGGAGACGGCTCTCGCAAGGAAAGATGATCACCAGAGGAGGTATCCTTCATGAAGACCTGGGACGAAGTAAAGGGCAAGCTTTTGAGCGATCCCGAATTTGCCGAAGAGGTTAAGAAGCTTGAACCGGAATACCAGATAATAAGCCAGCTCATAAAAGCCAGGACAGAGCAGAATATGACCCAGGAAGAGCTTGCAAGGAAGATCGGCACAAGACAGGGGAACATCAGTCGCCTTGAAAATGGAAACGCAGGAATAATGCAGGTCATCCTGAAATGAACCGGACATGGCGTCCCGGCAGACCGGCCAGGCGTGAGCCGGGAGGGAAAGCCTTGAACGGGCCGCACGCTACCGTTCTTGTCCGAGGAGCGACCTCTGGTCGACAAGGCGCGTTTTGAAGACTACGGGGTAGGTCCTGTTGCCGACGGTGCTCACCTTACAGGGAGGATCGCACTTCGTTCTGCATGTGTAGGGAGGGGTGCTCAAAGGCGGGGGACATCGGTAGAAGAGAAGATCGTGCCAGACGTAGAGCCGGTCCTTCGCCACGTCGTAGACGTAGCGATAACGGTCGAGGTAACCGGGGACACCGTCGTCACGCCCGTAATCGCTGCTCACCCACTGGACGTAGCGAAGCCTGTCGGGGACAGTGTCCCCGTCCGCGTCGGGGGCGAAGAAGAACCCGTTGTTGCAGCCGTCGGGAAAGTAGCATTCACCGATGACGACGCCCGGGTGCCCGGGCGACGGGACATAATAGAGGCGGTATCTCGGGAAGAAACCCTCCCACCGTATCTCCAGTCTTTCGCCCGATTGCGCCTCCACGGGCTCTCCCAGGACTCCCCTCTCACCGAAGAGATACCCGTCGTCTGCCGCCACAGGGCTCAGGACGAACCTCAGGAGGCCCTCCTTCACCAGGGCATCGATATCCTCCTCGCGGCGTCCGAAGGCCTCTGCGGTACCGGATGTGTCAAAGACCTCGTAATTGAATGCCGCGGGGGTGCAGCATGCGAGAAGAATCAACACCGCGGCGACAACGATGACCCGGCCGAGTCCCGCATGGACCTTCCGCTCGAGACCCACTATCGCCCCTTATCCGGCGCGCAACCGCCATCAAGCACGGAGATGGTCAGCGGGTCGCCTCCCGCAGCAAAGTCTTCCAGGCGAAGGACCCTTTCGCCCACGGTCACGGTGTGGTTCCCATAATCATGGCTTCTCAGGAGAATGGATCCCACGTTGCGGTACATCTCCGCCGAAGGCCCGTCCGTCTCAATCCTGTAATACTCAAAAACGCCGGCAGAGGGGCTCTCCACCCGTATGATGGAAAGCCCCCTGCCGACCTCATGAAGGAAGGTCTCCCGTACGGGAGCGAGGTAGATCGAATTGATGAAATCGAGATGAATGATACACCCGTCCTCGACGGGAAGGGAAACAAGACATCTTCCCCCCTCTCCTGCCGAAACCACGAGGCATGCGCCCGTCGCGGTCGCCGTGAGCAACATCAAGGACAGGAACCCCAGGCAGACGCCGGTGCGGACGGATGCCATCATCAACCTCCCGGAGGGACCCCGTGGTCCCCGCGGTCTCTAGCTTTCCAACCTCTTCGCGAGCGCCTTCAGCTCTTCCGCCAAAACCCGGGGCAAGTGGTCTCCGAACTGGGCAAAATGCTCCTCCATGTCCCTGACCTCCTCTTTCCAGGCAGCGGCATCGACATGCAGCAGCTCTTTCATGTCCTCTGCCGGCACATTGAGTCCCGCAAGGTCGAGGTCTTCGGCAGACGGCATGTAACCTATGGCTGTCTCCCGTGCTCCCGCCTTGCCGTCGACACGCTCACACATCCATTTGAGGACGCGGCTGTTCTCCCCGAAACCCGGCCAGAGCCACCTGCCGTCGGCAGTCTTCCTGAACCAGTTCGTGTAGAAGATCCGGGGCGCCTTGTCTCCCAGACGCTTGCCCATATCGAGCCAGTGCTGAAAGTAATCTCCCATGTTGTAGCCGCAGAAGGGCTTCATGGCGAAGGGATCGCGGCGAACGTTCCCAATGGACCCGATGTTCGCGGCCGTTGTTTCTGAAGACGCCGTCGCCCCCATAAGCACGCCATGGTCCCAGCTGAATGCCTCATATACAAGGGGAACCGTCGAGGCACGACGGCCTCCGAAGATGAAGATGTCGATGGGAACCCCTTCCAGTTTCTCCCAATCGGGGCTGATGATCGGGCACTGGCGGGCAGGAGCGGTGAAACGGGCATTCGGATGTGCCGTAGGGTCCTTCGAAGCGGGTGTCCAATCCCTTCCCTGCCAATCGATCGTGTGGGATGGAGGATCATCGGTCATCCCCTCCCACCAGATGTCACCGTCGTCGGTGAGCCCGCAGTTCGTGAAGATGCAGTTCTCCTTGATGCTGTCCATGGCAGCCGAGTTCGATGAATAGGACGTGCCCGGCGCCACCCCGAAAAAACCTGCTTCGGGATTGATGGCGTGGAGTCTTCCGTCGGGCCTCAGCTTCATCCATGCAATGTCGTCACCGATGCACTCAGCCTTCCACCCCGGTATGGTTGGTCCTATCATGGCAAGATTGGTCTTCCCGCAAGCAGACGGGAAAGCGGCGGCGATATGATACTGTTTGCCCTCAGGACTGATAAGCCGCAGGATAAGCATGTGCTCGGCCATCCAACCCTCACGCCGTGCCATGGCCGAGGCGATGCGGAGGGCAAGGCACTTCTTGCCGAGCAGCGCGTTGCCGCCGTAACCTGACCCGTAGGACCATATGAGGTTCTCATCGGGGAAATGACTGATGTACTTCCTGTCCATGGGGGCACAGGGCCAGGGAGCATCTTTCTGCCCCTTTTCGAGGGGCGCTCCGACGGAATGCATGCAGGGGATGAACTCGCCGTCGGTTCCCAGTTGTTCAAGCACCTTCGTCCCCACCCGCGTCATGATATGCATGTTGCAAACAACGTAAGGGCTGTCCGTGATCTCGATGCCTATCTTCGCTATGGGCGAGCCGATGGGGCCCATGGAGAAGGGGATGATGTACATGGTACGGCCCTTCATGCAGCCGTCATAGAGGCCGAGCATAATGCCCTTCAGCTCGTCGGTCTCGATCCAGTTGTTCGTGGGACCGGCCTGAGATTCCTCATGGTAGCTGATGTAGGTGCGATCCTCAACACGGGCCACATCGGACGGCTGGGAACGGAAAAGAAAGCTGTTGGGCCGCTTCTTGAGTGGTATGGCTGACCCTGCCTCCACGGCATGGGCCATGAGACTGTCGTACTCCTCCTTTGAACCGTCACACCAGTAAACGCTGTCAGGTTTGCACATGCGCGCCATGTCGTCGACCCATTGAAGAAGATCCTTGTGTTCTGTGTTCGCGCTCTTCATCGGTAGCTCCTCCTGTCAATATCTGCAGCGAAATAGTTAACAATAAATCAGGGGGGGATTGCAAGAGAAGAAGAGGCAGATAAGGGGTTATGGGTCATGGGTTATGGGTCATGGGAAGGAAGGATCCCTTCCTATCACCTATGACCTATCACCTATCACCTGTCTTTATAACTTTTTTCTGTTTTCCAGGGAGCTTTTGATGGTCAGGGGGTCTATGTAGACGATGTCTCCGCCGACGGGGATGCCTGAGGCTATCCTTGTGATCCTCACGTCGTAGGGTTTTAAGATCTCTCCGATGTAGTGGGCGGTGGTGTTGCCTTCGATGTTGAGGTTCGTGGCAACGATGACCTCGCTGATGCCTTCGCGGACGACACGGTCGCGAAGCTCGTTTATCCTGATGTCATCGGGGCCCACGCCCTCGATGGGGTTGATGACGCCATGGAGGATGTGGTACCGGAAACGCCCCGGATTCGACGACTCGATGACCATCATGTGGGAAGACTCCTCCACGACACACACCGAGGTCCTGTCTCGTCTCTCATCCCTGCATATCACACAGGGGTCGGTGTCGGTGATGTTGAAGCAGACGCTGCAAAGGCGTATCTTCTCCTTGATATCGACGAGGCTTCTCGACAACTCCGTGATGTATCCCTCTTTCGCATTGAGGAGAAAAAAGGCAAGCCGTGTCGCCGTCTTCCGGCCGATGCCGGGGAGCCGGGTCAGGTTCTCGATAAGCCGTTCGATCGGTTCGGGATAGAACACGTCCTACATCCCGAAGGGCATCTGCATGCCGCCCGTCACCTTCGACATCTCCTCCTGGACCATCTCCCGGGAACGGTCGAGCCCCTCGTTGACAGCCGCGACAACGAGGTCCTCGAGCAGTTCATTGTCCTTCTCTTCGAGCACTTCGGGCGATATCTTGAGAGAGACGACCTCCTGCTTGCCGTTGACGACACAGCTTACCATGCCGCCGCCCGACTGCGCCTCCACGGTCTTGTCCGCCATCTCTTCCTGGAGCTTCATGAGGCGGTCCTGCATCTTTTTCGCCTGTTGCAATATCTGGTTGAAACCCTTGGACATGTTGTCTCCTCCTAAACGTTGAAGAGAGAATCCGCCTCTTTCACGTATTCCTCGAGGATGTTCCTCTTCCTGTCGCCGGCATCCCTGAACTCGACGTTCATCACCCTGCCGAAGAATTCGTTCGTGAGCCTGCGGACCTCTTCAAATTCGCTCTTTATGAAATTGCCGTACTTCCTGTCGACGAGAACGACGAGATCATCCCCGTCGATGGAGCATTCGCAGGAATCGAACATGCTTCCCAGGAAAGGTTTCTTCTTCTTGAGGTACTCCACGAAGCCATGAACGCTGTCCCCGGCCGGGCGGCCACCAACTGCTGAAGCATTCTCCTCGCCGGACGGCGCGGACGGAGTATGGGAAACGTCACCCTCCGATTCCTGCCTGCCGTCTCCCGTATCCCGTTCCCTGCTCCCTGTATCCTGCTCCCTGTATCCTGCCTTCTGTATCCTCTCCCCTGCCCGCGAGACCTGCGGCTCCCCCCGTTCCAGCTCTCCTATCACCTTTTCCACGTCCCTGAGCTGCGACAGGTTGTAGAGGTTGATGTAGAGCGTCTCCAGGGCGATCCGCGGGAAAAGCCCCCGCATGAGGTCTTCACTGCGGAGCATGTAATAGAGCATGTTCTGGATCTCGTAATACTCCACGTCCGCGATGAGCGCGCTCAACGTCTTATACTCGTCCTCGCCCATGGTGATGAAATCGGGCAGCCCCCCCACGGCCTTCACGATCATCATGTTCCTCATGTAGGAGACGAGCCCGCGGTAGACCTGGTTCACGTCATACCCCTCGCCCAGGGTCGTCTCGATCGCCGAAAGCCCGTCCTTCAGGTCCTTCGTGAGAACAGACCTCACGATGCGATGGATGACCTCCTTCTCGACAACCCCGATGATGTTGATGACATCGCCTTCAGAGATGTGCTGTCCGCTGTATGCTATTACCTGTTCAAGGATGGATTCTGCGTCGCGCATGGAGCCGTCCGCTTCGACGGCCACGTGATGGAAGGCCCCCTCGTCGAAGGTTATCCCGTCCTTCTTGCAGACGGCCTTGAGCTGTTCCACGATCTCCTTTTCCGTGATGCGCCTGAAATCGAAGCGCTGGCAGCGGGACATGATCGTATAGGGGATCTTCTGGGATTCCGTGGTGGCGAGGATGAAGATGTTGTGTCCCGGGGGCTCCTCCAAGGTCTTGAGGAAGGCGTTGCGGGCCTGGTCCGTCAGCATGTGGGCCTCGTCGAGGATGTAGACCTTGTAGGCCGCCTTCATGGGAAGGTAGCGCACCGTCTCCCGCAGTTCCTTGATGTCGTCGATCCCCCGCGTCGAGGCGGCGTCGATCTCGATGACGTCCACGAAGTTGCCGCTCGCTATCCCCACGCAGTTCTCGCAGACGTTGCAGGGTTCGGCTGTGGGGCCGTTGACGCAGTTGACCGCCTTGGCCAGGATCCTGGCGAGCGAGGTCTTGCCCACACCCCGGGGCCCGGTGAAAAGGAAGGCGTGCGCTATCCTGCCTGCCTTGATGGAATTCTTGAGGGTGGTGATGATGTGCGGCTGACCGACCACATCATCGAATCTCTGGGGTCTCCAACGTCTTGCTATGACCGTGTAGCTCAAATTTGAACGCCTCTTCGGGGGTTCGTGGTGTGTAACAAAAAAAGCCAGGCTACCTGCGGCACACGGTCGAGCTACTACCGCTGCTTCCTTCCGGACCTGACGGGGTTCATAACCTCCACGTTGCGCAGGGCCTGGCCATTCTCGATCAAAATGGCGGAGAGAGAGGGATTTGAACCCTCGGTACGCGTTAACGTACACACGATTTCCAATCGTGCTCCTTCAGCCGCTCGGACATCTCTCCGGTGACATCTGTTATACCACACTTCAGAAAACCACCTCAAGGGATTTGCGTTGTCACCCTTTGCCAGTCCTCGCGCACGGCCGCGAGAATGTCCTTCGCCCTGTCGGAGTAGAGCATTATCCCCTCCCAGTTCGGCTGGACGGCGATCTTCTGCATGAGGAGCCCGTCTTCGCCGAACCACCGGGGGAGAATGCCCCCGAAGAAGTATCCCCTCCCTCTGAGCCAGTCGGTGAGACCCGAGATGAAGGGCCAGGAAAGTTTGAGCCACACCTGAATGACGACCATACCCCTGTCCAGGGCATCGTGCTCGTATTTCTCGAAAACGGCGGGGAAATCCTGCCCGGCCTGCCGTACGGTCATACGCGTGACGTGGGCAAATTCGAAATGGCTGCTTTCGATGGATGTCGGCTCCCCTCCCGCGGACTCGTCCGTCGCCTTCGCGAGACGGGCGCCGCTCGTGAATCCGTCGTAGATGAACCGCATGGCCTCCTCGTACTGCCGGGGCGCGTAGACGGTGTGCTCCATGGGCCGGTACATCCGCGTCATGTGCAGTGTGGCCACCCGGCCCGTGGCACCCTCCTTCGCGTGGACCTCGGCGGGCATGAGGTCCACTTCGATGGCGGTCTCGATGGCCCCGTGTGCCGCCCATGCCTTCTGGGAATAGACATGGTTGCAGACGGCCTCGCCGAAGACGGCATCGGCACCGTACGCCGGTGCCAGCACCTCGGAGTAATAGCGGATCAGCTCACGGAGGATACCGTGCTTGCGGTAGTCCACGAGGACGAGGCCCTGCCCCCCTTCGTAGACCGTTTCGACCGGGGCGGACCTGTAGATGCTCACATACCCCACGACGATCCCCTTCGAAGAACGGGCAACGGCGGGAATGTTCTCATGTTTCTCAAAGGCCCTGACGAGCCCCTCGGCGTCGTAGACGAGCTTTACCGGGTACTCCTCGCCGTAGACCTTGCGGAAAAGGTCTCCCACGCCCGCGGCGTCACCGGGCTGAAAGGTGTCAATGGTGATGCGTTCATCTTCGGAGATAGTGAGTATGACCGACATGCGTTCCCTCCTGATCTTCGTCCCGCACCCGGCGTCCGTCAGCCGCGAAGACCCGCGTCATCGGGGCAGGCGCGCATGTACCATACCACAAGATTGAGGTAATAGGAATAGCGCAGCCGCATCCGGGAGCCGAAAAGAGAAAGGGGGACAGCGATGACAAAGGCCAGGGACTTTGCCAGCCTGACGGTATCGAACGCCGTGAGGTACAGGCGCCCATGATGCTTCTTCATGAACTTCCTCAGGGAGATATTGTATTCCATGCGGCCCTTCACCCAGGTCTTTCGGACCGTCCTGCCCTGGAGGTGGATGACCTTCGCCCCGGGGAAAAAGACCACCCGGTAGCCCTTCCGCCTCGCCCGGACGCAAAAGTCCGTCTCCTCGAGAAAGAAAAAGAAACGTTCGTCGAAACCCTGAAGATCGTCGAAGGCGTCCTTCCGGATCATGATGGCGGCACCGATAAGCGATTCCACGTCCCGGACAGGACCCGTGTTCCCGCCCGACGCGGCCTGAGAGGCCCGGCCCGAGCCGGGGAACATCTCTCCCGTAAGGCCGGGGACGGCAGCCACGGACCTTTGCAGGCTTAAGTCCTCGTAGACGAGCTGCGGACCCATGAGACCCAGGTCGGGGATGCTTTCCGCGGCGGCCACCATCTTCGCGACCTCGCCTTCGATGAGGCGGGTGTCGGAATTGAGAAGAAGGACGTACCTGCCGGCGGACGCTTTCGCCCCCTGGTTGACCGCAACAGCGAACCCCGCGTTGCGGTCGTTGCGGACATACCGGGCATCGGGACAGGCACGCCGTACGTACTCCTCCGTGCCGTCCGTGGAGGCGTTGTCGATGACGATGATCTCCCTGCCGAGAGAGGCAAGCGAGGTATCCTTCCCGATGGAATCAAAGAGTCCCTCCAGAAGTTCCCTGGTATCCTTGGTGATAATGACGATGGAAAGGGTGGGGTCCGCTTCCATGGCCTCTTCAGGGGGTTCCCGCTTTCTTTGCCGCCTTCAGGGCCTTGCCCTCAAGCTGGACGGGACAGGCGTAGTAGCAGATCCCGCAGTTCGTGCACAGGCTGTCGTCAATCCGTATCTTCTTCGAGGCCTCATCGAAGGACATGGCCGGGCAGTCGAAGGTCTTAAGGCAGCTCTTGCAGCCTATGCAGTCCCGTTCGATGTCCGCCGGGTAGCCCTCGTCCTTCACCGCTCCCTTCATGAGGAGCAGGCACTCGCGTCGGGCGATGACGACCGCCGGGAGCGGCTCTTCCTTGAGACGGTCAAAGGCCTCGCCGATCGTGCGGATCATGGCGGGAACATCGTAAGGGTCGACAATGCGCACGAAATTGACGCCGAGACCCCGGACGACATCCTCGATGGCGACGCCGCGGGTGGCCGTCCCGTCCACGGTGATCCCTGTCTGGGGCGTGGGCTGCATGCCTGTCATGGCCGTCGTGGAGTTGTCCATGATGACGAGAATGAACCTCTTCCGGTTCTTCACGGCATCGTAAAGGGGAGCCATGCAGGCGTGCAGGAAGGTCGAATCTCCTATGGAGGCAAGGATGGGGACAAGCTTGCCGTCCTGATTGAAGGCGTCGTAGAAACCCTCAGCCAGTGTCACCCCGGCGCCCATATCAAGGCAGGTGTCGACGGCCCCCTGGGATATGCCCAGCGTGTAGCACCCGATGTCGCCGGGATAGATGGCGTCGGGCCACAGATACTGCATCGCGAAGAAGGACGCCCTGTGCGGGCAGCCGGGACAGAGCTTCGGCGGCCTGGGAATGACGGCCACATGGGAAAGCGCCTCTTCGATGTCACCGTCAGGCACGAAAGGGCCCTTGCCGGTCCCGGCTTCGGCCAGCACCCGGGACAGGATGTCCCTCACGATATCGTAGGTGATCTCTCCCGCCGAGGGCACCGTGCCGTCCCTGCGGCCCATCACCTTTTTCGCGTCACCGATGAGGGCCTCTATCACCTGGTCCGTCTCCTCCACCACGAGGACGCGTTCCATGGAATCGACAAACCCCGTGAGAGCCTCGTCGACGGGATAGACCTTGAGGACCTTGTAAAGGGAAACCTCTTCCGACGCGCCCAGCTCTTCCATGACATCGTAGACGAGGGAGCAGCTCATGCCCGACGCGACGATGCCCAGCTTCCGGCCGGTTCCCGCGACATGTCCTTCCCTGAAAACAACCTTCCTCGTCCCCGGGTCATAGAAGGGGATGGACTCGCGGGCATGGCTCACACGGTGGGTGGAGCGGATGATGACGGGAACCTTGTTCTCGAAGGACCAGTTGAGGGCGTGGTAGGCGACATCGGCCGCCTCCGCCGGGGATGACGGATCGAAAACGGGGATCCCGAAGAGGGTTGCGATGAGCCGCGTGTCCTGCTCCGTCTGGGACGACTGCGGGCCGGGGTCGTCACAGGAGACGATGACGAGCCCCCCTTCGATGGACCTCTCCCGCGATCTCAGGAGCGCCGGGAGCGCGACGTTAAGGCCCACCTGTTTCATGAAACAGGCCGCCCTGGCCCCGCCGTAGGCCGCGGCGCCGAAGGCGACCTCGAAGGCGCAGAGCTCGTTCGTCGACCATTCGGTGTGGGTCTTCGATCCTTCCATGTTCCTGAAGTGGACGACTCCGGGCAGTATCTCGGAACTCGGCGTCCCCGGGTATGCCGCCGCTATCTCAAGCCCCGCCTCTACAAGGCCCCTCGCGATGGCCTGATTGCCTATTATCACCTCTTCCCTGCTATGCACTGATGATCCTCCCATACGGTCTCAAACGATATCCGTCCGGCGCTCCCCTGCGGCGCCCATTTTCGTCGCGGCGTCGAATCCCTTCCCGAAGACCTCGAGATTCTTTGCCAGGAATTTCTCCGGCACGCGGGACCTGATCGTCTCTTCGAGAACCTCTTTCGTAAAAGGGGCGATGCCGAAGGCGGCGAAAAGGCCGAGAAGGGCCATGTTGGCGGACTGGAACATACCTGTCTGACGGGCAATGCCATCGGCATCGACAAGGCGGCAGGTTATCTCCCGCTTCCTGAGAAGGCCCGCGATGGACGGCGGCAGCTCAGCCGCACGGGTGTTGACAAGGGCAAGACCACCCTTCTTCAGGAAGAGGAGCGCCTTGTAGAACTCGCTTTCCTCGAAGGCAAGGAGGATGCCGCCGTTCTCCCTGCCGATGAAGGGACTCGCGAAATCGCCCACCTTCACGAGGGACACGACGGACCCTCCCCTCTGGCTCATACCGTATTCATCGGATGCCACCGCCTTGAGCCCGCTCCTGATGGCGGCCTCGATGAGTATCGTGGAGGCAAGGAGCACCCCCCTGCCCCCGATACCGGCGCATATGATCTCCTGTCTCATATCATACCCCTGTAGAGAGCCACCACGGGCTCCTTCGTGTCCCGGAACCGGCCGATCTCGTCGATGTTCGAGATCGGCTGCACCCCGCTTACGCCATAGCCCCGCAGTATCCTTCTCAGATCGTCCTCCCTCTCGCTCACCATGACGAGAAGTACGAACGAAGAGCCATTGTAGAGGCTGTTGACGTACGCGGGCATCCCCGAATGGAAGAAGTGGTCCTCGAAGGTCACGGCCAGGATGTTCCTCTCGGGATGGAGCCTCTTGATGCCGTGCGCCATGTTTATCGAAGAGGCGGGGCCCAGCCGGTCCCTGATGACGGAGAACCCCGCTATGACCTCGTCGTATTGAGGCGTGCCCCGGCCGGCATCGACGAACCCCCGCTTCACCTTCGATCTGTCCGGTATCTGGAGTTCGATCGCCGGATAGGTCTCGACGACGAGGACCTCGTCCATGCCGTCAACGAATCCCTGCACGAGCCTCTGCGGCAGGGGAAAGACAGTTGCCAGCCTGAGCACGCTCGCGTCCTCGTCGTAGAACTCGAGACGGGACAGCCGGTCCGTGACGAGTCCCGTTGAACCCTTTGAGATGATGAGGTTGTCCTCATAGGTCTCGAAGACCTCGCCGATCTTCCTGATCTTTTCGTTGAGCTCCCCGTGAAGCTGGAAACGGAACTTCGGCGTCGCCGCCCACCTGCCCGGCTCCTTTACGAGCATGGCCGCGTTCCCTGCCGTCTTTTCAGTCTGCCCCGCAGTCTCCCGGCCTTTGTCGTACCCGGCCGGGACGGCCTGCACGATAACGGGGATCCTGTACTCCTCGGAAAGTTCGAACCCGTACCTGACGGCCCTTTCCAGTTCTTCTTCCTTTTCGGTGACGATAAGGGGCAGCTTCGAGAACGGGCCGAGAGGGGTCACCTCCTCGTCGTTCTCCTGAACGGCCACGATGACGAAGGACCCGGCCACCCCCGTGTAGGCGGAGCTCATGACGGGGTCGAGGGCCTCGTAGAGACCTTCCGTGGAGAGGATGCAGGCCGTCCTCTTGCGCACGTAGGCGCCTGCCAGGGCAAGCTCGAAGGCTATCTTCTCGTTCGTCGAAACCTCGCAATGCAGCGCGCCCGACACCTTCCGCGCCGTCGCCGCCGTGCCCCTGTTCGTCACGTAGATCTGCTGCACGGCATTCTCCATCAACAACCTGATCACATTCTCATGCATCGTTCCGAAAACTCCTTTACGCCATTCTTCTCAGTACGTCGATTCCCTTGAGGAGGTTCTCCTCGGTGGCTGCGAAAGAGATGCGCACATGAGTGTCCCTTGCCGAAAAAACACTGCCCGGTATGATGAAGAGATTGTTCTCCAATGCCCTTTCCACGAATGCCATGGCGTTGCCGCCGGGAATCTCGGGAAAGATGAAGAAGGCCCCCTTCGGCTTAACCACATTGTACTTGTCCTTGAGCCCGTTGTAAATGAGGTCCCGTTTCTTACGGTACCCGGCGATCATGTCGTCCATGCCCTCGTCGAGGGCAACGAGGGCCGCCTTTTGCGCGAAGGACGTGACGCTCGAGAAGGCGTATTGCTGCATCGTTATCATACACTGAATGATCTCGCTCGGCCCCGCCACGTACCCCAGGCGCCAACCCGTCATCCCCCAGGTCTTCGAGAAGCCGCCGAAGGTGAGCGTCTTTTCGTACATTTTGCCCAGGTACGGCTTCTCCCCCTCCTCTTCATCAAAGACGAAGCGGTCGTAGATATCGTCGGAGAAGACGAGGAGGTCCTTCTCGCGCGCCACCCTCGCCACCATTTCCAGCTCTTCCCGGGAATTGACCATGCCCGTCGGATTGTTGGGGCTGTTGATGAGGATGACCCTCGTCCTGTCCGTTATTGCCCGGCGCAGCTCCTCCTCCCTGATCGTGAAATCGGGATAGGTGTCGAAGAAGACGGGCCGCCCTCCCAGCAGCAGGACCTGGTATTCGTAGAGAACGAAGTAGGGGTCGGGGATGATGACCTCGTCACCGGGGTTGAGCGTCGTCATGAGGGCCAGAAGAAGACCCCCCGTCACCCCCGCCGTGATGATGGCGTCCTCGCAGATTATCCCCTTTCCCCTGAGATGACCGAGGACCTTTTCGCGGAGCTCCGGGATCCCTCCCGAGGGCGTGTACTTGTTGAACCCCTTCTGTATCCACTTTATCCCTTCATCCTTCACCACATCGGGAATATCGAAATCAGGTTCCCCGATGCTGAGGTTGATGGGGTTCTTCACTTTTTGCGCCAGGTCGAAGATCTTTCGCACCCCCGATGGCCGCATCTGCATGACCCTGTCGGAAAGCAGCATCTATTCCTCCTTGCAAGCTGAACGGGCGGACTCCAGTATCCTGTCGAGCCTTGATCTCGGCAGTGTGTTGAAAGCCAATCGCAATTCTTCGTCAGTAAACTTTGCCCTAAGAAGAGCGACCACGTCAACCCTTTCTTTCCAGCACCCAAAGGCGTTGGAGCAGGGCAGGCCGCTCTGCACCTGAAGGCAATAATCAAATCCGATGATCATCCCAAGCTGACCACAATAGATCTCCATGGAAACCCCCGGTCATGGGTTATGGGTCATGGGTTATGGGAGGGGCGATGAATAACTTCCCATCACCTATTACCCATTACCTATTACCCGCCTCATTTCAGTTTCGGATACTTCTCCAGGCTGCGGAGGAGTTCCGTTATCTCGTTGTCGGGCATCGCGTAATCCTGGAGCTTGCCCGACATGAAGGCGTCATAGGAAGGCAGGTCTATGATGCCGTGGCCGCTGAAGTTCATGAGGATGACCCTTTCCCTGCCCTCTTCCTTCGCCCTTCTCGCCTCGTCGATGACGCATGCTATGGCGTGGTTCGTCTCGGGCGCCGGAATGAACCCCTCCGTCCGGGCAAAGATGACACCCGCCGAGAACGTCTCGATCTGGTTATACGCCCGCGCCTCGATGAGGCCGTCGGCGAAGACCTTGCTGACAAGCGGGGCCATGCCGTGATAACGCAGGCCTCCCGCGTGTATCGGGGCGGGAACGAAACCGTGCCCGATGGAGTACATGGGCAGAAGCGGCGTCATCCCCGCGGTGTCCCCGAAATCGTAGACATACCGGCCCCGGGTAAGCGTCGGGCAGGAGGTGGGTTCGGAGGCCACGATCCGTATCTCCTTTCCGTGGATCTTGTCGCGAATGAAAGGAAAGGCGATGCCTGCGAAGTTACTGCCGCCGCCCGCGCACCCAACGACAACATCGGGGTACTCTCCCGCGAGCTCGAGCTGCCGCTGCGCCTCCAGGCCGATCACTGACTGGTGGAGAAGGACATGATTGAGGACGCTACCCAGGGAGTATTTCGTGTTCTGCGAGGTCACGGCGTCCTCGATGGCCTCGCTGATCGCCATTCCGAGGCTCCCCGGATGGTCCGGGTTCCCTTCGAGGAACGTGCGCCCGGCTTTCGTATCGGGGCTCGGACTGGGCACGCACTTCCCTCCCCAGGCCTCCATCATGACGCGCCTGTACGGTTTCTGGTTGAAGCTCACCCGAACCATGTAGATCTTCAGCTCGATGCCGAACTGGTTGCAGGCAAAGGCAAGGGCGCTCCCCCACTGTCCTGCGCCCGTCTCCGTCGTCAGCCTCTTGATGCCGGCCTCCTTGTTATAGTACACCTGGGCGATGGCCGTGTTCGGCTTGTGGCTTCCCGGGGGGCTGACCCCTTCGTTCTTGTAATAGATGTGGGCGGGCGTCCCGAGGAACTTTTCGAGCCCCGTTGCCCGGGTGAGCGGCGTCGGCCTCCACATGAGGAGTCTTTCCATGACCTCCTCGGGAATGTCGATGAACCTCTCGGTGCTCACCTCCTGCTCGATGAGGTTCATCGGAAAGATGGCCTCGAGCATGTCCGGCGTCACGGGTTCCCCCGTTTCCGGGTTGAGCGGCGGGGGCAGGGGTGTCTCGAGATCGGCCTGAATATTGTACCAGGCCCGCGGCATGTCCTTTTCACTAAGGAATATTTTCTTCTCCATGATGTCCTCCTTTTCTTCAGTAACGAAAAGGGCCATGAGCT
>ENA-UOXR01002462-UOXR01002462.1-bioreactor-metagenome-genome-assembly--contig:-NODE-2462-length-17056-cov-7.609964_pt1 | contig 17056 bp, 18 predicted proteins | sample MGYA00238164_ERZ764825 | MGnify/ENA primary metagenome ERZ764825 (study PRJEB28920, sample SAMN05720171) | bioreactor metagenome | isolation source: Anaerobic biogas reactor | place: USA:Washington...
CATTGTATCGACCCAGCATCAGCACCGCGAGCACATACTCTGGGGCAAACGCCCCGTAATTGATGTATGCCGTGTCATCCGCGTGTCGATACCACCCGTATGCAACATCCTTCCAATGTATCGCATCGAATGCCATCTTCACGGGCACGATGTCTGCTAGGTCGAAATACGCCCGGATCGACGCTTTTGTGATCGGGTGACCGACCACGTAGTTCAGCCCCTGGGCGGAGGGGTCAGTCTCGGCATGCTCCCGCCACATCTCGATGGCTGCTTTTGGGACCGCGAGATGCGCCGTCGCGCCCGCGCGAGGCTTCGGGGTGCAGAGGTCGAGCCCCATGGCAAGCCGCAACGCATCCGCAGCGCGCTCGTTCACCGGGACCTTCACCGGGAAGGTCTCGCTTGCATCGTCTTGCGTGTATCCGAGATACTTCATGACGAGGGTGGTGTCGTCCAGGTCGTTACCCACGACGCTCTCCCAGAAGTCGTCGAAGATAACCTTGCCATGATTTTTGAGATAGAGGCACACCGGGAGCCGGGTCTCATCCCACAATTCAATCGCAGCGTCGAGCGCCACGTCCGGGGGCATTGCGACCCTGTCCGTGAGTAAGCGTTCGACTCTCCTCCGCCCTTCAGCGATGTGGTGTTCCCGCACCGCCACCACCGAATATTTCCCACCTGGGTCCGGGAAGATGACATACCCCCGGTTCACCACCGGAACGACATCGGGTTCGCGAATGTCAATCTCATCAACCATGCAAGCAACCTCTCAACGCATCTGTGGGGCGCGATAATAAAAACATTCCGCAGCAGTCTTGCATCTGTACCTTTGACGCACATTTATGAAGGTATGCGACAATCCCACGCACAGGATATGCCTCCGCCGACGCCCGAAGACCAAGCAGCCCGCGCTTGTAAGCAGGCGCTCGACCTGATCCACCACATCGACGCACTCCAGGCACAGATTCGACGCGCTGAGCAAGGGCTAGACCATCTCGCATGGCACGCATTCAGCATTGCCTACAGCGCAAGTGACACCGACGCCGATACCAAACCGACGCCGGGAGAGTTGAAAGCGTTCGCCCGCCAGGTCAAGCAACTTGCCTCGGACATACAAGTCGTAGAAATCTGCGTTACCGAGATGCTGCCAATCTGCACCCAAAAAATGGGAGAATAGCACTCATTTCCGAGCGCGTATACACGAGCACTCGCCACGGAACTTTCGCGGAAGCGTCAACAGGTATGCATCGGCCGCGTCAACAGATTGAAGAGCATCGTTGTATGCCCGCCAATCGCACTTCTTGATGTCACCGGACTGCCCGTCGAGGTCTCGGCGGATGTCGTCAAGATAATCCCGTGCCAGATGCGCCCGCTCGAATGCAACCGCAGGGTCACATTTCCGCAGACCGAGCGCATGGATCTCATCCAACGTCTCCCGGAGGGCAGCAAATTTAACATCGAGGCGCCCCGACCGATCCCAAAACACCGGAGCCGCCGGAGACCCCCTCGCAGCCAGAAGAACCCGCATCGCAGCTCAGCGAGGGCGGTTACCTTCTGGATCTCATCTCCCGGCTGGTCAAGGCAATCCTCCGGTTATTCAAGCGCACTTGAGTTCACACACCTTTTTTTGCACAGAACCGTGGACGACACGGTACGTGCGCGCACACCCCCATCTAACCGCGCAGATTTTCCCACAAAATCCTACCCCGTCCCGGCTACGCGCCGCACAACCATGCCCGACCCATGACGAACTGACAACCGGACAACTATGGTCGGAGGGCAGTCCAGGGCCGGTGACCCCTGCGCCCCGTGACCATCCCAAAAGTAGCAATCGCATCACCGAGAACGGGACCCGGTTTTCTTGCGAACAAACGACAGAATTTCCTCAAGCACGTCTCTGATGAGATACTGAACCGGTGGTCGAATTGGCGGTGCAGATGCCTCATCCCGAAAGTGTACCTCCACCAGGTAGGCATAGAACTCCTTCTGATAGTAGGGGTCGTGCGCATACAGCGCCGGGTTTGCCCTGAACTGAAAGACCCAGGGGTCGTCTGCTCCGAACTTCCGCTCGATGAACGCAACGAATCCCGGAGTCTCGGTCATCTGGTCGGGTTCACCCGACCCCAACATGCAGTGCAACACTTCGTGCCAGATCCGCAGTCCAATAACCAGATCCGACTCGGTTGCAGGCTTGTATGTGCAGGACGCAACGTCTTCGGCAAGCCACCCAAACCCGCTCGCGCCCTTTACCGTGTAATCCGGGTTGCCGGGATCAAAGACACAGACATGGCCGGGATGCTTGGGAACCGGCCAGTAGCCGTAATCCGAGTTGCCCCATGCGAGATGCTGCCGCTCGTAATCCGCGTCGAGGTCAATGGACCAGGAGATGCACCCCGGCGGCGCAGCAGCTTTCATGGCCCGGTACAGGCGATACCCACTAAACGATATCCCGGCAACCGGGATAATTACCCAACTTGGAATCCAATTTTTCACAATGCCACCGATCCCTGCATACGCGACACCTTAATATATGACTTTCCACAACCATCGCACATGAGTTTTGAGATCACCGACGACGATGCCATCTATATGGCAATCGGCACGGCGGCTGAAGCCATTGTGTCCTGGGGGCTCCGAAAATCATCCGCTCTCCCGGACGGTACGGCGCAATATCCTTCCATCGCCAGCACTGCCATCATCGCCGCGCCCGCCATCATGGTCGCGTACACCGGGATGAGAGACCCAGATCGGGACGTTAACCGGAAACTGGCAGCATTCCTCTTCGGTGTGGGCACATCGAGTCTCATTTCATATGTAATGCCCAGGGTCCTCGGTGGAAGTTCTGGTACAACCGCAACCGCCGCTCGCGGACTCGCAGTGGCACCGATGCGGAGGGCGTGACCGCCATGTCACTCGATGGCGTCCCGGTGGTAGATGTCACCTACTATCTTCGCGGTGGACCATTTGGCAGGGAAACTGCGTTTAGTGCGAGGTCGCCGAAATACGGAACCGGGACCACCCCGGACACCCCAATTGCCGTCCCGAAGGGGACCGGAATATACGGTCTAAATGTCAAGATCGGCAACATCCGAGACATATTCTACGACTTCCACACCGGAGAAGCCCATTACTACGTCGACGGATGGGACATCGAGGTCACATCCGACTACATTTACAGGACGTATGGAGAGGGTGCTTCGTGGATCCTGCATAGATACGAAGGCACCTCGCCTGCAGACTACCTAGAACTCGACATTCCGAGCGTCTGGGAGCAACAGGGGTATGCCGATGGCCCATTTGAGCCGAACATCAATGGCAACGCGCTCTATGTGAACGTGTGGCGGCGGAGGTGGCAAGTATTCGAGTGGCCCGGCGACCCTGACCCACCGTGGTCATGGGATTGGGAAAAGGTCTATACAGTGACCCATTACCTGAAGCACACCCCGTGGATAAAGGTCACGTCGGAACCTTCGTTTGCCAACGTGAAGATCAACCCCCAGCGAGCGGGGCATCCGATCTACAACGGGGTCACTCCGTGCATCTACATGCCAAGCATGGAGTTCAGCGGCAGAACCCCGTTCGTGATTGACATATCCAAAGACAAATATGCGCCCGTGACCGAGGGGGTCGAACTACGATGGGACGGAACCTCTGAATTTGACCACGGGTATGCAGTCAAACACTTCGTCCTCAATTACCAGAGTTGCACCCACCCCGACAAACCCCATGGCGGCACAGCATGCTCGGGGTATGACAAGATCCAGTGCAATGCTGGCACCTGGGATGTGATTGAGGAAGATTCCCCCGAATGTGGATATCCCAAACCAAAGGCAAAACTCAGCGCTCGCTGGAGAGGGGGGTCCGCCCCGCTCGTCGTGACATTCACCGATGGCAGCACCAACGACCCAAAAGCCTGGGTCTGGAGCTTCGGCGATGGAACCGGGTCTACCGATCAGAACCCGCCACCACACACCTATGCAGAAGCCGGAACCTACACCGTCACCCTCGAAGTCTCAAACCAGAGCGGAAGCGACATCGCAACCGCGACGATTAAGGTGACCCCCGCCCCGGTCGCGGCATTCGAGGCGCACCCGTCCAAAGGGCCGATTCCACTCGCAGTCTCATTCTCAAATCTCAGCGAGAACGCCGAGATTTACGAATGGGACTTTGGAAACGGGGCGACGTCGACTGACAGTAACCCGTCCCACACCTATCGCACGCCCGGTGAATATGTAGTGACGCTCACCGCTCGCAACATCAACAACGAACAGAGCGTTGCGACGGCCACTGTCACTGCCATCGAAACGGAGGTGCTCCCGCCAGAAACGGAGGTGCTCCCGCCAACGGCGCATCTCGACCCAATCCTGATCGGGCTTGCCGCGGCGGCGGGCATCGGGGCGTTCGCATATCTGAAGCGGCGCCCGTCCAAGTAACCTTTTTATACCCCGGCCATACACTACCGATCATCGGCAGGTGTGACCAATGGTAACAATACTCGTAGCGGCGCACGATTCGCCGCCGAAACGCAAAGGCAGCGCAATATATGTCTGCGATGGCACAGACGACCACGTTCAGATCAATCAGGCCATCTCGGCATCGGAAGCAGGCGACACCGTCCTCCTTGCCGCCGGGACGTACAATGTCCGCGGCAACCTCTATCCAAAGGGCAGGACGACATTCCGCGGAGAGGGCCGCAGCAAGACGCACCTGAACTTCACGAACAACGCGCACTTGTTCGTAGACGCGGAATACACCAACATAGAGGAGTTTTCGTTCGACGGAACCGGATACTCCACCTCGTCTCATATCTGGTTTGGGGTTGTTAACATCCGGGCATCGCACGCGAGAATCCGCGGCGTTGACGGAACCGCAGACAAAACACTCAACGCAGTCTTCCACACACTCTCGTGCAACATGACCCCAACCGCGCCGCTCAAGGACATCGAGTTCAAGGACTGCAGCGCAACTGACACCGGGACGTATGGGTTCCTGCACAACTGGTGGGACAACGACCCGGATCTACAAACCCACACCGACATCCGCTACATCGGGTGCTCTGCGATTCGATGCGGCAACGCCAACGGAACCGGGGCGAAAGGGCACTTCAATAACTGGGTCGTCGGATTCGACTTCGCAGAGACCAACAACATCGACAACCTCTACGTCAACCAGTGCCGGGCCGAGGAGAACCTCGAATCCGGGTTCCACATGGAATGGGATCCGATCAAGACCAACTGCGTCTTCGAGGACTGCATCGCCATCGGGAACGGCGCAAAGCCATATCCACATGGACCCGTCAAGCCGAACCCGAGTGCAATACTCGACTACTTCGGCAGCGGATGGTATCTCCCGAACTACCAGGGGTATCTCTATCGATGCACATCCGAAGAGAATACTCGCTGTGGATTCTGGGTGACAAACGGAGGGGTGCTTGTGGATTGTGTCGATAGGCGATGCGGACATGGGAGAACCGACTTCACCTACGTCAAGCCATCGTCATTCTACGGATATCCGTGCCGGACCATCCGCGACGGCAAGTCGCTCCATCTTGTCCGCTGTAAATCGATTGATTCCAACGGATATGGGTACTGGTACGACCTTGCAGCAGGGGTCATCCTCGAAGATTGTGACCTCGTCAACCCTGCAGGCATCGGTGGGAACGGGACGCAATTTGGGTCTCAATACTCGTGGTACTTCAAAGACTCGTCCATTGGATTCAAGAAAATCATCGCGTCGCCCAATGTCACAGCAATCTACGCACGACATAACAACAATGTCACATATGGCCCCGGAGTTCTCGTGTCTGACTCCGAGAAGCCGTTTGTCATCGCGGGGGTTGGCACGAAAGACGTGACAGTCCAAGACTGGACGACCGTAAGCAAGACGTTGCGAACGGGGAGCGTAGGTCTTTATCTCGTGGAGGGAGCAAGTCCGGGCATGGTGCGCTGGTATAACAGCCGCGTGGTCACAGAGGACCCGCTGCCCAATTACGACCCAGACCCGGACCCCGACCCCCAACCAACACCCGCACCAACGAGCGCCAACATCGTGCCTGTAGTTGTGGTTGCAGCGGCGGGCGCGGGCGCATACTTGCTACTCAAACGAGCAAAAAAGGGGACCCGGTAAGGTGAACTACCACGCCCCTTTAGGGGTGGGTAGTTGACAGTTGGGGCATACCGGGAGGGAAAACACCACAATTTCGCTATCGCCAGACATCATTACACCTTCAACCTATTATCTACTCATCTACGGACACATCTCATGCTGGCACTATCGATTTTCGCCATCGCCAGCATCGGTTTCGACACCCTGCTCATCGGTTTCGACACCCTGCTCATTGGGGTCGGCATCTAGGTCATCGGCGACGCCAGGATTGTACGGCATGAACCGGTAGAGCGGGCAGTCGACCTGACCACAGTCACGCTTACCATCAACGTAGTAGCCCATACAGTCGTAGCACTTTGCCTTGACCGCCTGAAGCGGCGTCACGCGCCTACCCGAGTAGAACTTGATGAGTTCTGCTCGGCCCCTCGCGGAGATCCCCTCCGTCCGAATGGAAAGCAGGGTCTCCGATACGTCGCCCGCCATGGTCACAGGACCTCCCGAATTGACGCTCTCCCCGCACCATGCAGAATGAGGTCGTGCAGGTCGTTCGCAGCAACAACATACGGGAGGTCGCACCCGCAGTCGCTGTCTCGAAAACGGATGACAACCTCATCAAGATCAGCGTCATAGGACACATCGCCGATCTTATCGGCTTCGAGAAGATGATACAGGCTCGCGGAATACGGGATATAACCATCCGCGACCTCGTCCGACATCGCCTCGCCAAGCACAACCAGCGCCTCGTCGACATAGACAAACGCTGGCTCTCCGTAGATGAACCCGCGAACCTCGCTCTTGTTCCGTGAAAGAGAGTTGAAATACCCAATTTCCATGTCCACACCTCAGAGCCCTAGCGTCGCGTTCGGCGCCGAGTCTCCATTCGGGCGCCACTGCATCCCCAAGATGTTGCCAAGCAACGAATTTGCAAACTCCTCGCACGCATCCCGGTCGCCAGAGAAGACTTCCTTCTCGACACCAGACGCGAAGCGCACGATAACTGCCCAGGGGGTCCGCTGGGAATACGTTGCCCGCACCTCGATGTAATCAATCCGCTCACAATTTGAGTAGAGAATCCACTCCGGGTTTACCAATTTACTGAACATCACAACACCTCATACACCATCTCAATGGGTTCGCGCAATCACATATCCATGTGATCTCTTCATTTCCAGAAGGTCTTTCTTCATCAGATAGACAAACCGGGGATATACCGAGTAATATTTCTCCTTGAACCCGCCCCTGAGAAGGTCATCCAGAACCGAGTTCATCTGCGGGTTCCCGCTCGTCTCGATGACAATCCCGCTCGCAATACTTCGTGCCTGGTGGAACCGACCCCTCGCCCCAGCGAAGTGCCCAATGACGTTGCTCAGGGCACATATCTCCGCAGATAGCAGCAGCAGTTCGCCCATGGGCTCGTTTCTCGCCGTCAGCACTTCCATGACATCGGAATTTGCGCCCCAGCCCCACTCGAATGACTCGAGTTCTTCTCCCATATACGACACGGAGAAACCGACCACGAAGTCATTTGGGCCAAGCGGGCTCTCATATTCCGTCCCACGGGCATAGACATAGGTCTCCGTCCCATCCGTCCGGCCGGGCCGCGCCCACGACCGGATGTGAAACGACCGGATCTTCCCAATGCGAACCACAGGCTTTTTTTTGAGAGCAACCGTCGCAAAGAGCGCGGCATCAAGCCCGGCGACCATCGCCTGCCCAGGCACATATTTCACAACGGTGATGAGTTTGCCCTCATGCACAAACTTCCACATCCCATCGTTGGGAATCGACGGGAATATAAAAATCGCCGCGATGCCGGATTCAGCCATCCGAGACGACCGGATCACATACTCTCCTAGCGCGGACACCTTTGGTTCAGCGGGCTCTACGATGAACGCAACCCGGCACTCCCCATCGGGAGATGTCGCCAGAATGTCTGCAGTCCACGCCTGGGAGCCACCTCCGATGACATTGCACCGCACCGACCACCCCGAACTCACGATGCCTTTGAGGAGCGCCGTCTCGACGGCAAGCGTGTCGGTGGTGTCCTTGAAGTGGGTGCATTCAGGAGCCTTGAAGTAGCGATATCCTCCCTTCACCGAGATGGGTTCCGCGGGTGCGTGACAACAGGTTGTTGCCACCTTGAGGGACCCCGCCGCGGCAAAGTCCTTGAGCACCTGCCACTCCACATCCGAGAGCAATGGGGCAATCCGTTCCTCGCCGTTTACCAGCGCTGCGAGCGGCATGGTCTACTCACCCGCCCCAAGCAGAAACATCTCCCCGCTGCGCTCAACCGCCGAAAATCCAATGGACTTCGCAACGTCCAGCACAATGCGCTGGACAGTGGCTGTGCTCGGGAGAGACAGATATGCGTGCGCGAGGGCGTCGTCGCGCAGGATCTTCCCCACAATCCCTGATGCCGATACCCCGTATCCCGGCGGAGCGCACTGCATTACAGCGCGTATTGCCATTGCAGCACGCTCCCGGAGAAGATCCTCTGGAGGCTCCTCCGTCTGTGCATCGGGCCGATGGGAAACACCATCGGGGTCGGTAATCCAGCTCTTCTCCTCGACTCCGTCGAGATGTCTCCATCTGCGGTCACACGCCACAACCAGATGATACCCATCGAACCCGGCCTGCTCGACGACGAGCGCCCGTAGCCGGTCGGGGGTGAGATTCTGGTCGCGGACAAAGGCGTCACGCATTATCCACTTTACCGCTGAGTCAACCGACGAGCGCCCCCCGGGTCTGCGGAGCCGCAGCATGCGCTTGAGATGACGGGATATGCGCCGCCGAATTTCAGTATCACGTTCTAACGCTTTATTCACGTTCTATACGTCTCCTGCCATTGAGCATTATCCGAATTTGCCCGGCAAGATGTAATAGGGCACGAAAGTATTTAAAGGGTTCGGAGAGCGTCCCGTATGCTCAACGGGCACATGAAAAAGAGAGGTTTGGGTGTCAGACAATTCGGGCGTAGCCAAGTTCTCGAGACACCACCTCGAAACGTTCACTTTCAAGACTCTATCAAATGCGCCGGGCAACCGAGTTCTGCAAGCGTCCGCTTGCGCAGCGTTGGATTTTCTATAAAGTTTGCCTCGGCATTAAAATCCCTCGGCTTCCATTGTGCGACCAGCGGATGTTCATGGTTCAGTGAAATCCACACCCTGTTCTTTTCAGGATTCGCTCCCCGTTGCTTGCTTGGGCCAACGTCTGCGCTCAAAATGCCCTCTGTGACAATGCCGACAATTATATCTCTCGCACGATATTTCGGGAACCTCATTTTCTTATTTCTACTCTTGGTTCTAAAATTTTCAACCACGACATCTATGAGAGAATCGATTGATATTCGCGTGCCCGGAGGCGTATTTTTCAGCACCGATATGGCCAGGTGAGTCACGATCACGGTCTCATACCACTCGCGATGCAACTTCATGTGCGCAAAAAACCCAGGCGTGGCATTATAAAAATCGCGCATGCGATTAAACTCCAGTTCACTCATCATACAATTTTAAATGTAATTTCAAAATATTAAATGTATCGGTTTGGCATATCGACATCACAAGTCACTCCGTTTGTAAATTGGAGACGAATACACAATCCTACGAATGTTGACGCAATCGGAATCACAGGAGATGGTTCTATAATCTGGCACATCGTCGCACATCAACACACCCTCTGCTATCATCTCTTCGATCATACGCTCGACAACTGGTTTCGAGACACGACGCCCCCTCACAGATTTGTATTCATACACTAGGTTCACCAGGACATCGAATGACTTCTTTGGTGCCCCGACGCCGAGACAATGGATAGTAGCACTACGGACGATGTCATACGTCTTCTGGGTCTTCCGATCACGACGCGACAAACAAAGTTCCATCGTTGCTTTCTGGGCCAATTCGCGCATCACATGCTTTGTAACGCCAGAGATAACGACGTAAATTGATGCGTCATTTTGCACGCCATCATAATATATAGTATCTTGCGTGTAAAATGGCACATCGAAAGTTTGCCTCCGTTCATCATTCTGGGCACCCCTGTGTGTCCGTTCGCCGCCTGTACTTCCGTCAATTGTTATATTGCAAATCGGTTCCGTTTTTTGTTGTGAATTCTTGAAATCGTCGATAATTTGGATTTTAGACACAATTTCTGTGACATAATTGACGTATTTGTCGATTGTGTCCTTTTCCACGGGAATCAGCAGGGAATCTTTATATATACCTTCATAGACGTTTTTGAGGTTGTGACTCGAGATTATGATGATTTTTGCCGAATCTGACTTTCTGGTATATAAAGGTGCCGTTCTATAAGCAGAATTTGTACACTCATCAGCTACCTTGGAGACCCTTAAATTTCGGTACCTTTTTATACCTTGATCGTCAGACACGGCGGCCGCAGCAGCCTCAAGTGCAGTGAACCGGGGGGTCGCGAACCCGCCATCCATGAAAAATAGGATGTCGTACTCGGGAAGATCCACCCCCCGGGCGATGGTCCCGTTGTTATAAAATGATACGGGATACCCCTGTCCGTAATACCGGACCACGTCTGCACGGGTGTCGTGCTCCCCCAGGCCGAGGATCTTCCCGTGGGGTGCCATGGTGCTCAACAGGGCCTGTTGCTTCTCTTTGGTGGCCGTGACCGCAACGAACGGAACGACCGGCTTTCCGGTTTTCAGGGCCTGTTTGTTGCGCTCTAGGATCCTCGCCATCATCTGCGAAACAATGGCATCCTGCTGTGCGGGCTTGTCTGCGACCGCAACCAGCAGCAGATAATTTTCGGCAAATGGGAAGAGTTCGAGGTCTACGCGGCATACCGTCCGGTTCCGGCGAATCTGGTCCACGAACACCTCTGCTTCGGTAGCCCCGACGATGAGCAACTTTGTGAAGTCTGGTTCAAACATCGGGGTGTGGTCGCTCATCAGGTAGAGGACCTGCTTGGGGCTGTTGGGGTGGGATCCCTGCTGCCAGACGAGGAGGTTCCTCGCCGGGAAGAGGAACGGCTGGAGATACTGCAGGGGGTCGCCGGTGGTCGGGTAGGGGAGGTCCTGGAGATGTTCCATGAATGTGACCATGACCTGTTGCTTGAAGGGGAGCGACCTATCGGCGTAGGTTGTAAGCTTCGGGCGCACCCGCCGGACGAACGCATCGCGCTCTTTCGCATCTTTGTTCTGCAGTTTCGAGAACGCCATGAGTTCTGTGTTGAGATAGACGACACTCTCGCATATCTCGCGGATGACTTTGTTGAGACCGGTTACGCGCTTGGGGTTCTTGTCTTTGATGACCTTGATGACATCCGAGAACTGTCCGACGATGTCGTTGCGGACGAGATGGTTGGCGTCCCACTTTTCTGCGAACCCATACTGATGATACTCGTAGAGGGCCGGGTAGCCGGGATAGAAGATGTCGATGGTCGGCTCTTCGTCAATGACCAGATACTCTCTGGGCGTGATGCTGTAGGTATCCGGGTTGTTGACCGGGGAGATGAACGGCGCCACGGTGATGCAGTAGTCCGCTTCCGGCTCCGCGAGCTTCAGGATGTAGTAGGGGCAGTAGTCGACCTCTTCCTCGATGAGAATTGCTTTGCAAATGGCTCTGTGCTTCTTGAGGATGTGACTTGCTTCCCGCTGGTACTCGAGGAAGGGGATCCCCCCGGATTCGTCGTCACCGGTGGGGCGGAGGGGGCACGTTTTGCACGACATCCGCTCTCCTGTACCCTCTTTACGGGGGCAGCAGCGATGCTTCCCTTCCATCCAGACAATTGTCTTGGTGGTGTCCTGCGTCATCTCCACAAGGCGCGAAAATATGCCATCGAGGATCTCGTGCCGGTGGGTGACGTAGTTCCCGCTCGGGTGCTGGGAGAGGTAGAGGGAGGCGTGCCAGCTCTTCCCGGCCCGAGGGTCACCACGCCAGAGGGTGATGTCCGCCGAGTCGGGGGAGAGGGGTGGGAACTCATGCCAGGTCTCGAACCGGACGTTCATGTCGTCCTTTGCGACTTCATAGAGATGTGAGTATCCCCTACCCGATGCCACCCCGACATGAGCGGGGGCGCTCCCGGCGTTCGCGGCCGCGAGGAGTTCGTCTTCGGTGAACTCGTCGTTCTGCTCGTAGTCGTAGCGGTCAAATGCCCCGGCTACAGTATCCGCGAGATACGAGATGCCGTTGCTGCGGATCTCGAAGTTCTTGTCGCGGGGCTGGTAGAGGAGGATCGCCATCGCGACCATGTCCGGGCTCTCGAATCCGAGCTTCCGCATCTCGTAGGCGAGCGCCATGTTTTCGGCGCTCTCGCTCTCGTCGTTGGTGACGCCACGGGTTTTGTAATCGGTTCGTGCTTTGATGAGGTTGAATAACTTGGTGTTGGTGTAGGATACCGCTTCGAGCGTCTTTCCTTCGTTGTTTCGTATGTAATCGATGTCGGCAAGCGCGGCCAGTTCCCGGATCCGTGCCTCCGACAACTCGTACTTGAACTGCCGGTGACCGTAACTGCTGTAGGCTTTCGCGGAGTCGACGGTGTGGGAAACTTCTGCTCCGGAGCAGTCTTTTGTTGTGACGGTACGGGTTTTGGGATGGGTTACCCTGCCCCCGATGACAAACCCGACCTCATCCAACAGATCCTGTGTGAGGTCGATGACCGGGCAGATGTGGATGGCCCGGTAGAGCCCATCCGCATGGGGGAGGGGTTTCTTGACGGGCTTGAGGGGGTCGCCTTCTGCGCCCTTCTTTGTTACCTTGTCGGGTGCGACGTAACTTCCGGCGAAGAGGGCGTATGCGTGCTTGATACGGGTATCTCCTGCGTCTTTGAGGCGCCCAGTCTCCTGGTCCACGTATCGAAGTTTCGGGCTTCTGCGAGCACCGATGGCGTTGCGGAAGATGCACTGCAGGCCCCCAGACCGGGTCTCGATCGTCAGGGTGCGACCGACGATGCGGTCGATGACCTCTCGCGGGGCCATGAACCCTGGCTCTTCGTCGGGCGCAACGTCCCGGAGGTCGATGTCGAGAATGATGGCGTTGTCTTCGATAACTTCTTTTGGCGCGATGCCGGTGTAGACCCCGATGTTCTTCCCGGAAAGAACCCATCTCCGGGCGATATCCGGGTTCTTCGTGAAGGTGATGTCATCGATAGTGACACGGTCCTCTACAAGATACCGCTTTGAGATATCGATCTCTTTCCCGCCCGCAACGCACTTTACGTAGCATATGCCGGTCGCGGGGTCTTCGACGAACCTGGAGATGCATGCATGTGCCTTTTCGAACTCAGATAGCCTCAATTCGGTTGGAATTGGACACGCGGTACTATGGGAAACTTTTTTATGCTTGCGATCAATAGTATTGTTGTCCACAGCATCGCCTCCGTTATAACGCACCCTCAATGCGGACGAGTCCGACGCCCGCACTCTCTCGAGTGTTGTAACAGGGGGTTGTGGCATCCATACCCACGCAATATGCGTCTCCTGCGCCCTTCATGGCGTGGTCATGGGCTAACCGCCTCGTGCATGAGGTGGCGGGGGAGGTAACCCCGCCATGCCTCATCTTAGGTGCTGCAATTTGCTGCATGTATTTCTTCTCCGTGTTCCTGTTGATACTGCCGAGCAAGTGCGATGAACTCGCGCTCGTAGCGGTCAAGGTCTTCGCGGCTGACCCAGTGGATGTGTCCGCGGAGGGTCGGGTTGTTCTCGGGCTTGTAGTGGAGGGCGACGACCGCCCCCTGGTCCACGACAATGCCATTGCTCTTGAGCGCAGCGCTATACCCGCCCATCTGGAGCAGATGGGTGTCGTAGACCTGTTTTGATGTCTTGAGGTCGAAGAGCGTCCGCTTCCCACCGGATGGTGCGACGAGGTCGAACTTGCCTCCGTAACCTTCTGCTTCGTTGGCAACAAACGTCTCGCGGATACGGGGGTGACCGAGATTGAGCGCGGGGAGTAACTCATTGAACATGACCTCACAGAGTTCGACATCCCGGAGGATGTCGGGGGTGCATTCATCGATCTCCTGTATCGGGAGTTCGAGGGTGGTTGGGCCGAGGGGGTTAAGGCACCGGTAGTGTGCGAGGGTGCCGACGACCTGGGATCGCCGGGTCTCTGCTGCGGGGTCGCGCCCCTGGCGGATGAGATTCTGTCGCCATTTTGCGATTCCCGGAGATTCTCCGCGGCACGACTGGAGAATCGTGGTGACGCTGGGGTAGACCCGCCCCTCGTGCTGGTAGTAATGAGACATGGTCACTCCTCTACATAAGTGTTGGGTTCTCGCACGATGGACCCCCGCGGTCGCCCGGCAATTCGGTGCTGTTTGGGTGCCCGATAAAGTGCTCGGATGTGAAATTCGATACCCGGATACTCGTATCCTGAGTTCCATCCCGGACTTCCGGGAAGCGGTTCGACGCCGATTGCGTCGCGCGCCGCTTTCGGCATGGTTAGTTTGTTGTCTTCCATGCTGATGGTCTGCATGAACGACACGGATGCATTCGTCATCGGGTTCCGTGCGGACAGGAGGATGATGTCGCCCCGGCGGCACGCGATGAGGGACGCGATTTCACTGGGAATAACAACTCTCCCCTGTGATATTTCCGGTTTTCGCACGAAGAACAAATCTTCGGGCAAATTGGCCTTTGTGAAATTGTCAATCGGCTGCATAGTCTTTCTACAGGCTTAGATGGTGTGCGAAAGTATATATACCTTGGCGTTGTAGTAGGTAATGGCGATGCGAGAGGTGTCCGATTCGCAAACGTGAATGTCGGGGAAACCCATTGCTGAATCGGATTGCTGGCGTTGACCAGAATTGGAGTCGGTTGAACCGGTCAACCCAGACTCACGCCCGCCACAGACTGACGAGATGGAGTAGATGAAGAGATGAGTGCTATCGCAACGCTCAAGGAAGCAACCCACGCTCAGTGGGTCGCTGATGTACTGAAGACAGACGCCAAGCTCGCTGCCGAGGTCAAGACCTATGGCATCAAGCCCGAGACTATCCTGACCCCTGCCATGCAGAAGCAGCTGGGGTTCCTGCAGTATACGACCGCGGTGACCAAGGGGGTCGCTGACCTGAAGCGGGTCGTCTACGAGATGAAGCGGAAGGAGTCCGCCACGGAGATCAGCGGGGTCCTTGCAGGCATGCGGGATGTCTATGGGACTGGACAGCCGGTCAGGCTTGCTATCCTCAAGAAGGATGGTCGTCACATCGAGATATCAACGTTTGACCCGCAGCTCTCTATGGAGGGCAAGAAGGTCACGGTGGCCGTCCCGTCCCAGGTGACCATCGCTGCAGACTACGACGATGAATACAACTCCTATAACGCGGTGTCGCTGGTATCCCACGCCCCGATTGACAAGGATACCTTCATGAACGCGCTCTATGCCGTCGCCAAGACGCCAAAGGAGATATATGTCGAAGACAAGGGCAGCGTGGTCGTTGTTCGGGGCACCATCCAGTATGTGAACCCGGCACCCCGGTGGAAGAACAAGGCCATCGACGGAGAAGAGACCGTCTGGCAGATGAACCAGCGCAGGACCCCACAGGGACACCCGGTGCTGCGGCTCAAACTCTACGAGGAAGAGATGCAGGTGGGCGGGCTCAAGATCCCGGTCTCGATCTCGGCTACCATTGCCCACATGAAGAACGTCACCCCGATTGTCGAGATGACTGATATCGAGGGGATGTGCCAGTATGCCGTGACGGCTGCGGAAGACCCGAGGTCGCAGGCGCGACTGGTGCAGGATATCGTCCAGGGTAGGGAGGTTCTGATCGTCGGTCGCGTCTCGAGCTACGAGCCAAAGCCCGACAAGACCTATGTGAACATCGATGTGCATACGGTCTACCAGATCGGGGATGCGCAGGCGCCTGCTGGCGGGCGGGGTGGAGAACCCGAACCAGTGGAGGAGCCTGTCCCGGTGCCCGAGCCAGAGCCTGCAGCAGCATCGGCACTTGAGCCGGACGAGCCCGAACTCGAAGGCACCGAGGGCGCTGCTCCCGGTGGGATCCCGGCGACCTCTCCGGCCGCAAAGGTGATCGCCTACCTGGACGCGGTTGTCATGGTCGCTGGGGTCAAGCCGGCGGATCTTGACGGCAAGCAGATATGGGAGGAGAAGTTCAAGGATCAGATGTCCTACGAGGTCTTCGACGTCATTCTCTCCCAGTATAAGGCGGGCAAGCGGTAACGGAGCTCATCATGGCAGACTCGGCGCAGACCTACTTTGCGAAGAAGGCGGAACGGCTCAAGGAGACCGACCCCGCCTACTTCTATATGTACGGGAAGAAGGACCCGAAGCCAGACCTCACGGCAGATGGCTACGCACGCATCGCCCACGAGAATGTCGAGTCGGTGACCTTCGAGGTCATCCACTATGGGCTGCTGGGGAACACACTTGCAGCCGCGGTGAAATGCAAGGTCGTCCTCAATGTGGATGGGCGTCGCATTGTGTGCGAAGATGTGGGAGAGGCAAGCACCGCTGAGTCAAAGGTGCTCGAGCGCAACGCCCCTGTCCGGTTCGCCGCAACCCGCGCTCGCAAACGTGCGCTCGCCCATGCAATGGGAGTGGACCAGAGCACCGTCGTCAAGATCATGAAGGGCGAGTCGGTCGCCTATGGCGAGGACTACGATGTGCCGTTCGATGACGAGCCCGAGGTAGATCCCCGTGCCTATCAGACGCGGGTTGCAAAGCCCGCCGCGGCAACCCGGCCCGCATCGCGCCCCAATGAGAGCGTACCGTCCGATACTACATCTCGCCCGATCCCGAACAACGCAACCAATCTGAACTGGTGATACTGTGGCGTCGCCCGGGATCACCATCGTGGCAGGAACCGACCTGCCCTACCATTTTCTCTACGGCGCCCTGCCGAACTATGCGCTTGTGGCAATCGACCAGGAACTCTCCTACAAGCCCTCTGGCTATGACCGGACAGACTCGTATCTGAAGGGGGAGTGGGACGGCCGGGTGCAGCTCTTCAAGCAGTCCAAGAGCGG
>ENA-UOXR01002464-UOXR01002464.1-bioreactor-metagenome-genome-assembly--contig:-NODE-2464-length-17040-cov-5.198234_pt1 | contig 17040 bp, 13 predicted proteins | sample MGYA00238164_ERZ764825 | MGnify/ENA primary metagenome ERZ764825 (study PRJEB28920, sample SAMN05720171) | bioreactor metagenome | isolation source: Anaerobic biogas reactor | place: USA:Washington...
TAAAACCCAGCAGCAGAATAAAAAACACGCCGACGCTCAGAATGAGCTGCGCACGGATATAGCCGCCGAACGCAGTGCCCGCCGTTGTGCGGATCATCCGGAAAAAGGTGCGCACCTCGGGCGGCATCCGCTCGGTGACCAGAAAGCGAAGATGCGGGTAGTCCGCCGCAATAAAATAGGCGCCCATAATAAATGCCACCAGCGCAATGGCAAAGGAGGGAATCCCCATGGCCCAGTTGCCCGCATGGGAGGCAAATCCGGCAAACAGACCGGAGACCGTTGTCTGGAGCCATATGGTAAACTGATCCGTCAGCCGCTCCGCCGTTTGCGCCACATCGGAAGGCAGAAGACGGAGCAGCCCGGAGAACAGGCCGCCCACCTCGTCTGCGGCCGACAGCATCCCTTCCCAGACGGTCTGCCAGTTGTTGGCCAGCATGGCCACTTCAGCGGCCACGTTGTAGAAAAAAGCGAACAGGATGCCGCCCGCAAGCCCGAACAGCAGAAGGACGAGGATCAGGGCCAGAATCCTGCGGGAAATACCGATGCGCTTCTGCAGACTGCGCACCAGCGGGTTTAGCACCCATGCCACCAGAAAGGCCAGCACAAAGGGCATAAACAGGGACAGAAGCGGCGGCACTGCCAAAAAGAGCAGCAGCAGCGCGGCAGCCGTCAGGACGGCCCGGATCCCAAGCCGGAGCCAGAGCCGTCCCCGCTCACGCCAGATCAGTTCCTTACGTTCCATGCGTTCTCTTCCCTCCGTTTCGGCAAAAATCGAGGATATGAGCAAAAAACCGCCTGCAAAAGCAGACGGTTTTCTTCGGCTTACATCAGTCCTGCAGCTTATTGAGCTTCAGGGTCATGCTGCTCTTTTTGTGAGCGGCATTATTTTTATGCACCAGACCGCGGGCTGCGGCCTTGTCGACAGCCTTTACCGCCGCCTGATACGCACTATCGGCCTCGCTGCGGTTGCCTTCAGCCACCACGGCGTCAAACTTCTTCAGCTGCGTCTTGAGCGCGGATCTCGCCGCCTTGTTCTCCATCTGCTTTGATTGATTGATCAGAACGCGCTTTTTGGCAGACTTGATATTCGGCAAACCAAACACCTCCTCCGATGACAAGTAAGCACAGTCACCCGTGCAGATACGTATTTTATCATCCGCCTTTAAAAAAAGCAACTGTTTTTTTATTTATTCCCGCTTTTTTGTATAGCGGGGATGGGAATGCGGAAAATAGGGACGGACCGTAAGAAAAAGCCGTATCGTACAGGGAAAGGAAGGTTGCGGCATGCTGAAAAGACGTACCGATCTGGCGGTGGAGGCCAAGCGGCTCTGGGAAGAGTCTGCGGCGCAGCAGACCAAACTGGAGGGAGTGGAATCCGTCGAATCTATTCGGGAGGGGTTCCATGTGAGCACCGTGCGTATTTTGAATGACGCCGGCGCACAGGCACTGGGAAAACCGCCGGGCAATTATGTGACCGTCACCCTGAACGGGCTCAAGCGGAGAGAGGCGGACGCCTTTGACCGGGCCGCCCGGGTGCTGGCCGCCGAGCTTACCGGCATGCTCAAGCTGCCTGAGGGGGCGACCGCTCTGGTGGTAGGGCTGGGAAACCGGGCCATCACGCCCGACGCCGTCGGCCCCAAAACCGCCGACCATACCCTGGCCACCCGGCATCTTGTCACCCAGGTGCCCGAACATTTCGGTTCCTTCCGTCCGGTCGCCGCACTGGCTGCGGGGGTGCTGGGCACTACAGGCATGGAGAGCAGCGAGGTGATCAAGGGCGTGCTGGCCGAGCTGAAGCCCGCCTGCGTGATTGCGGTGGACGCATTGGCCTCCCGCTCCCTGGACCGTGTCTGCACCACCGTCCAGCTGGCCGACACCGGCATCATTCCGGGTTCCGGCGTGGGCAATCACCGGGCGGCGCTCAACCAGGAGACGCTGGGCGTTCCGGTGATTGCCGTGGGCATACCCACGGTGGTGGACGGCGCCACCCTGTGCGCCGACCTTCTGGCGGAGGCGGGCAAGGGAGATCTGGAACCTGAGCTGCTGAGGGGCGCGGGCTCCGATCTGTTTGTCACGCCGCGCGACATTGATGCAAGCGTCGCCGATCTGGCCAAGGTCACCGGCTATGCGCTCAATCTGGCGCTGCAGCCCGGACTTACCATTGCCGACATCGACATGTTTCTCTCCTGACCTCCGGAGGTTGACATCCCCCGATTTCTGTATATAATTGTACTGTTACGCGATTAAGAAGTCGGAGGGGAGCCCAAATGCTTAGCAATCAGGACAAAACAATGGAAAAGATCGTTGCCCTATGTAAAGGGCGCGGCTTTGTATATGCAGGCAGCGAAATCTACGGCGGACTGTCCAATACCTGGGATTACGGTCCTCTGGGCGTGGAGCTGAAAAACAACGTCAAAAAGGCCTGGTGGAAAAAGTTTGTGCAGGAGTCTGCCTATAACGTGGGGCTGGACGCCGCCATTCTGATGAATCCGCAGGTGTGGGCTGCGTCCGGGCACGTCGCCACCTTCAACGACCCGCTCATCGACTGCAGGTCCTGCAGGATGCGTCACCGCGCAGACAAGCTGGCCGAAAGCTGGAACGCCGCCAACGGCATAACAGACGTCCCCGTGGAGGCCATGACAAACGACGCCCTTCTGGCCTATATCCGGGAAAAGGAGATCCCCTGTCCGGACTGCGGCAAGTCCGACTTTACCGATATCCGCAAATTCAACCTCATGTTCAAAACCTTTCAGGGCGTTACCGAGGACTCGGCGTCCACCGTTTACCTGCGCCCGGAAACGGCCCAGGGTATTTTCGTCAATTTCCCGAACATCCAGCGCACCACCCGCAAAAAGGTGCCTTTCGGCGTCTGTCAGATCGGAAAGTCCTTCCGCAACGAAATTACCCCCGGCAACTTTACCTTCCGTACCCGGGAGTTCGAACAGATGGAGCTGGAATTTTTCTGCAAGCCGGGCACTGAGCTTACCTGGTTTGACTACTGGCGCTCCTTCTGCCGGCAGTGGCTGGGCGATCTGGGGATGCGGGAGGAAAATCTCCGCCTGCGCAACCATGAAAAGGAGGAGCTGTCCCACTATTCCAACGCCACTACCGACTTTGAATTTCTTTTCCCCTTCGGCTGGGGTGAGCTTTGGGGCGTAGCTTCCCGCACCGATTTTGATCTGAAGGCCCATCAGGCCGCCTCGGGCAGGGATTTAAGCTACTTTGACCAGGAGGAAAACAGGCACTATATCCCCTATGTCATTGAGCCCTCTTTGGGTGCCGACCGGGTTACCCTGGCTTTCCTGATTGACGCCTATGACGAGGAGGTGGTGGATGCCGCAAAAAACGATGCGCGCACCGTGCTGCACCTTCATCCCGCCCTGGCGCCCTTCAAGTGCGCCGTTCTGCCCCTGTCCAAAAAGCTGGCGCCCGCCGCCCAGGAGCTATACGGTGAGCTGCGCCGCCATTTTATGGCGGATTACGACGACGCCGGCTCCATCGGCAAGCGTTACCGCCGTCAGGATGAGATCGGCACTCCCTTCTGTATTACGGTGGACTTCCAGACCGTGGGCGACGAGAACACCGCCCCCGACCACTGTGTCACCGTCCGCGAGCGCGATTCCATGGAGCAGACCCGCCTGCCCATATCCGAACTGAAACCCTATCTGGAACGCCGCATAGCGTTTTGATGTTATTTCGCGTGGGGGTACGTTTTTTGCGTGCCCCCACGTTTGTATGAGAGAATCCGACATGAAAAAAATGATTTTATCCGCTGTGATTCCGATATTTCTTCTGCTGAGTGCCGGGCTCTGTCTGGGGCTTCTGTCCCTGTGGTTTGCCGCCGGCAGCTATTACATACCGATGTTTGTCAGCTACCTCCGGCATCCTGTTCTGGCTGCCCTCAACCTTCTGCCGGTAGTGCTGCTGGTGCTCTTTTTGTGGTTTGCGCTGGGGCGGGCCTGGGCGGCCTTTCTCCTGTCAGGCGCGCTGGTGATGACGGCCACGTTCGCCAATTATTATAAGCTTACCTTCCGGGACGACCCGCTGATGTTTGAGGATGTCCTGCTGCTGAAAGAGGCGGGGAACATGGCGGGCAAATATCGGCTCTTTCTCAGCGGCAGCATGACTCTGGCCATTGTCCTTGTGTTGCTGGGAACGCTCGTTCTGGCCCTGTTTGCCCGCGCCCGTCTGCCGAAGTGGGGGCGGCTGGGCGGTATTGCGGCCGCGCTGCTGCTCTTTCTGCCCCTTCAGCAGGCCCTCCTCAGCGACGCGATTTACGGCGGCGCGGAAAACTATGATCTCATCAACCGCTGGGCGGCAACCCAGGTCTACCTCTCCAGAGGCTTTGTCTATCCTTTTCTGCACAGCATAACCGACGCAGCCGACACCCCGCCCGCCGGCTATGACGAAAACCGGGCCAAAGCCATCCTGGCCGCCTATGAGGACGCCGATATTCCCGAAGAAAAAAAGGTGTCCGTCATTGCCGTCATGCTGGAGGCGTATAACGATTTTACCAGATTTGATGTGGACGGGCTCTCGGACGAGGTATATGCGGCCTATCACGCCCTGGAGTCCGAAAGCATAACCGGTAATCTCATCGTCAATATTTTCGCCGGCGGCACGGTAGACACCGAGCGCGCCTTTCTCACCGGCTTTTCCAGGCTGGGTTCCTTCCGCTCGCCCACCAACTCCTTCGTCCGCTACTTTAAAAGCCAGGGCTACGCGGCGGAGGGGAGTCACCCCTGCTACCAGTGGTTTTACAATCGCCGGAATATCAACGAAAACCTGGGATTCGACAACTATTATTATCTGGAAAACCATTACGGCCGGCTGGCCGATGGCGGCATCGCCTATGACGATGTCCTGTTTCCCGAACTTATTTCGCTCTATGAGGCGAGCCGGGACAAGCGCGGCGGCCCGCTGTTTTCTTTCCATGTGACCTATCAGGGCCACGGGCCGTATAATGATGACGTGACCTGGTGGGGAGATCACTATGTCACGGGGGGTGACTATACCGGGGCGCAGCGCAATATCCTGAACAACTATTTCGGTTCCGTTGCCAACACCAACAGGAACCTGACCGAATTTTTCGACTATTTCAGGCAGGAGGAGGAGCCGGTGGTGATTCTCCTCTTCGGCGACCACAATCCCTGGCTGGGAGACTCGGGCAGCATCTATGGAGCGCTGGGCATCAATCTTGACCTTTCCACCGAGGAAGGCTTCCGCAACTACTACACCACGCGCTACCTCATCTGGGCCAACGATGCGGCCAAAAAAGTGCTGGGCAGCGACTTTGTCGGCCGGGGACCGGACATTGCCCCCTGTTTTCTGATGAACGAGCTTTTCCGGGTGTGCGGCTGGGAGGGCCCGGCTTATCTGCAGGCCACGCAGCAGGTCATGGACGCCGTACCCGTTGTGCATGCCGCCGGGCTGTTCCTTGAAAAGGGAACCCTTACCGACACCCTCACCCCGGAGGGCGCGGCCCTTGCGGAGGATTACGCATATCTGCAGTATTACTGGCGCCGCCACTTCGCGGGAAAATAGCGCCGGCTGAGGAGGAAAGGCATCGGCGCACTTGTCATCCGGCAAGTATTTTGATATAATAAGTGACAATTTTCTATTCTTCGAGGTCATCTCATGAAATACAAACAGTGGAAACCGGCCCCTTGCGTGTCCGGTGCCGTAAAGGTCATGCAGACACAGGGCGTGCCTCCGCTGGTGGCAGCCGTACTCTGTGCCCGGGGGCTGAATACCGCAGAAGAAGCCAGCGCCATTTTGTCCCCGGATTATCCTCTCATCAACAGCCCCCTTCTTCTGCGTGATATGGATCAGGCTGTGCGACGGATCGGGCATGCGCTGGAAAACCGCGAAAAGATTGCGGTCTACGGCGATTACGATGTGGACGGCATCACCGCCACCTGTCTGCTCACCCATTACCTCCGCTCGCGGGGCGGATGCGTGCTGCCCTATATCCCCGACCGCATCGAGGAGGGCTACGGGCTCAACCGGGATGCCATTACCGCCCTGCACGGTGCCGGAGTTTCCCTCATCGTCACGGTGGACTGCGGCATTACCGCCCTGGAGGAGACAGGGTATGCCCATGAGCTCGGTCTGGACGTGATCATCACCGATCATCACGAGTGCAGGGAGCTGCTGCCTGACGCGGCGGCGGTCGTCAACCCCCACCGGAAGGACTGCGGCTATCCCTTTCGCTGTCTGGCAGGGGTGGGGGTGGCGCTCAAGCTGGTGCTGGCGCTGGGCGGTCCGGCGTGTGAGCGGAAGCTCCTTTCGCAATATGCCGACCTGGCCGCCATCGGCACAATAGCCGATGTGATGCAGCTGCTGGGGGAAAACCGGACCATCGTGCGCCTGGGGCTGGACGCCATGAAAAACACCCTGCGTCCCGGCCTGAGCGCTCTGCTGCATGAGGCGGGCGCGGAAGCCAAGCCGATCGATTCTTCCTGTATCGGATATACGATCGCGCCCCGTTTGAACGCTGCCGGCCGGATGGGCTGCGCCGCCGTCGCCGCCGAATTGCTGCTCTCCGACGACTTCGGGCGGGCATCGGAGCTGGCAAGGGCGCTGTGTGACCTCAACCGGGAAAGGCAGGCAGTGGAGTGGGAGATCTTTGCCTCCTGCACCACTCTTCTGGAACGTGAGCCCGCCAGCAGCCGCCGGGCCATTGTGCTGGCCGACAGCGGCTGGCATCAGGGCGTGGTGGGCATCGTGGCCTCCCGTCTGGCGGAAAAATATTCCTGCCCCGCGTTTATCATCTGCCTGCAGAACGGCATGGGCAAGGGCTCCTGCCGCTCTTACGCGGGGCTAAATGTGTATGAGGCGCTGGAGCACTGCGGCGATCTGCTGGAAGGCTTCGGGGGCCACGCGCTGGCGGCCGGATTTACCATTCTGGAGGAGAACGTTTCCGCCTTCCGCGCCCGAATGGAGGACTGGGTTGCTGCCTGTACCGGCGGCGCCGAGCTGACGTCCGTCCTGCAGGTGGACGTTGAGGTGGAGGACCCCGCCCTGCTCAGCCGGTCGGGCGTAGAGGCCCTTTCGCTGCTGGAGCCATTTGGCGCGGGTAATCCCAGGCCGGTGTTTTCCCTTTCGGGCGCAACCGTTGCCTGCCTCGCCGACGTGGGGGGCGGACGCCACCTCAAGCTGCGGGTCAGCCGGGACGGATATACCTTCGACGCCATCTTTTTTTCCGCCACCGCCGCCCAGTGCGAACTGGCCGCCGGTGATAGGGCGGACATCGCTTTTTATCCCCAGATCAATGAATTCCGGGGCGAACGCTCGGTGCAGCTCCATGTGGTCGATATCCGGCCGGCACTCACGCGGGCGCAGACGGAGCAGTTCCTTCTTGAGAAGCTGCTGCGGGGGGAACGGCTCAGCGCCAAGCAGGCACAGCTTCTGATTCCCACCCGGGAGGAATTTGCGGGACTCTGGCGCTTTCTCAGGCGCCATGCCGCCGAAAACCGGCTGGAGGAGACAGTTTGCTGTCTTTCCCACGGTATGGCTCGTACTTATGGTCTGCGGGAAAGGATCGTACATACCAGGGTCTGTCTTGAGGTGCTGGATGAATGCGGACTCATTGAGCTGGACCGCCGCACCGATGTCGTGCGGATCCTTTTGCGCGAGGCGCCGGACAAGGTGGACCTGGAGCAGTCTTCCATGATGCAGAAACTACGCTCCATGATGACGGAGTAACCGGAGAAAGGGCGCAGAGGCTTGCGGCGAGGTGAGAATATGGATCCCATATTGGAGCGGTATCGCGCTCTGGAGGAAAAAGTAAAAGGGTACAATCCGGCGCTGGATGCCCAGCGTCTGTTTGCCGCGTTCACCTATGCCGACAACGCCCATAAGCAGCAGCAGCGCAAGGACGGCTCCCCCTTTGTCACCCATCCGCTGGCGGTAGCCGAAATCGTGGCCGAGCTGGGCCTGGATGCCGATTCCGTCATCGCCGCGCTGCTGCATGACGCCATCGAGGACACCGGCGTCACCCATGAAGAAATCGCCAAGCTCTTCGGCAACACCGTAGCCGAGCTGGTGGAGGGGGTCACCAAGCTCACCCGGGTGCAGTACACCAGCAAGGAAGAGGAGCAGATGGAGAATCTGCGCAAGATGCTCATGGCCATGGCCAAGGACATCCGCGTAATTCTCATCAAAATCTGCGACCGTCTGCATAATATGCGCACCATGAACTATCAGAGCCAGCGCAAGCAAAAGGAGAAAGCGCTGGAAACCATGGAAATCTACGCGCCTATCGCTCACCGACTCGGTATGCAGAAAATCAAATGGGAGCTGGAGGACCTCTCCCTTCAGTACCTTGACCCCATAGGTTATCAAGAAATTCACAGCGAGCTGGGCCGCCGTTCCTCCGCGCATGAAGAATTCCTGGCCACCATTCAAAAGCGCATTGAGGCGCGGCTCGCGGAAGAGCGGATCGGAGGCGCCGTCTTCGGGCGGGTGAAGCACACCTACTCCATCTACCGCAAAATGTACGCACAGAACAAAAACATGGACGAAATTTTCGACCTGTACGCCTTCCGTGTCATTGTGGACGATATCCCCGGCTGCTACAATGTGCTCGGCTGCATTCACGACCTGTTCAAGCCCGTTCTGGGCCGTTTCAAGGACTATATCGGTACGCCCAAGCCCAACATGTATCAGTCCCTCCACACCACCGTCATCGGCAGGGAGGGCATCCCCTTCGAAGTTCAGATCCGGACCTGGGAGATGCATCACACGGCGGAATACGGCGTCGCCGCCCACTGGAAATACAAACAGGGCCTGGCCAACAACAAGCTGGGCACCGAGGAGACCTTTGCCTGGGTGCGGCGTCTGCTGGAAAACCAGCAGGATACCGACGCCGAGGAGTTTGTGCGCACCCTTAAGGTGGATATGTTTGCCGACGAGGTGTTCGTATTCACCCCCCGGGGCGACGTCATCAATCTTCCGGCGGGCGCCACTCCCATCGACTTTGCCTACAGCATCCATTCGGCTGTGGGCAACCACATGATCGGCGCCAAGGTCAACGGCAGGATTGTCACCTTTGATTATGCGCTCAAGTCGGGCGAAATCGTGGAGGTCCTTACCTCCAAATCGGCCCATGGCCCCAGCCGGGACTGGATGAAGATTGCTCGAAGCAACGAAGCGCGCACCAAGATCCGCCAGTGGTTCAAGAAGGAACGGCGGGAGGAGAACATTGCCACCGGCAGGGCTTCCTTTGAATCGGAGCTCAAACGGGTGGGACTTACCATATCCGCCATCACCACGGAGGAAGCTCTCTCCAACATTCTGAAAAAGCTCCGGTTCGGCTCGCTGGATGAACTTTACGCCGCCATCGGCTACGGCGGCATGAGCGCCCAGAAGGCGGCAAACCGGATCAAGGATGAGATGACGCGGCTGGGCCGTATCCAGGCCGAGCGGGCAGCCGCCGAGCGCACGATTGCCGACTCGGTGGTGATGCCTTCCCAGTCCCAGACTGCCGCGGCGCTGAAGGATATTCCGCGCCATTCCGACTCCGGCATTATTGTGGCTGGCATGTCGGGCTGTCTGGTCAAGTTTGCCAAGTGCTGCACGCCCGTACCGGGCGATGCGGTGACGGGCTTTATCACCAGAGGCTACGGCGTGTCCGTCCACCGGGCCGACTGCCCGAATGCCGCCCCCGCCCGGCGCAGGCCGGGGGAAGAGGGGCGCTGGGTGGAGGTGGACTGGGCGCCCGATGAGACCCTCGGATACAAGACCTCCATTGAGGTCTCGGCCAAAGACCGGGGCGGGCTGACACTGGATGTGGCCATGGCCCTTTCCAGCATTAAGGTGCGGGTAACTTCTCTGTCTGCCCAGTCCCTGCCCGACGGCCATGCCAGAGTGAGTCTCATCCTGGAGGTCAGGGATCTGAGTGAACTGACGGGCGTCATGAACAAGCTCAATCAGATTTCCGGCGTCTTCTATGTCAAGCGCTGTGCCGGATAAACCCTTTTATACAGACAATAAAGTGGGGAGAATAGAATGATGGATACCAAGCTGTTTGAAAAGCGGCTTTCCGCCCTGTTTCGGGGCGGGGAGCGGAGGCGCCGGGAGCTTCGGCTGACACAGGCGGAATTTGATTACCTCACGCGCGCTTATCCCGCCGCTGTCCTTACTCCCATGGGGGAAAGCTGGTATGAACTATCCTGGAAGAAGGCGCAGTAAATGGAGACAAGCTTTCTCCCCCTGCTGTTTGGGGGCGACATCAACGTATACAGTGTGGCCCGTGCCTTTCACGAGGCCTACGGCGTCCGCTCTGTCTGCTTCGGCAAATATCCCAGCGGCCCCGCCTTCGGCAGCGCCATCATCGACTACCGGGTATGCGCCCAAAATGAGGACGCCGCCGTCTTCTGCGAAAACGTCTGCGGCCTGGCCGCCGCCCACAGGGATAAAACCGTGCTGCTGATCGGCTGCGGGGACAGCTATGTGAAGCTTGCCGCCGACTGCAAGGACTCCTTCCCCGCCAACGTAATCGCCCCTTATGTGGACGGGAGCCTGATGGGCGCCCTTATGAACAAGGAGCGGTTCTATGAGCTGTGCGACAGGCACGGCATTGCCCACCCCGAAACCTTTGTCTACCGCAGGGAGATGGGCCGCGACTTCCGGCTTCCCTTTGGGCCGCCCTTCATCTGCAAGCCCTCCAACGGCGTGGCCTATTGGGCCCATCCCTTCCCGGGAAGCGAAAAAGTATTCAAATGCAAAGACCGGGCGGCACTGGAAGGGGTGCTGGACAGCGTGTATGCCTCCGGATACCCGGATACCATGATCATTCAGGACTTTATCCCCGGTGACGACAGCTTTATGCGGGTGCTCACCAGCTACTCCGACCGCGGCGGCAAGGTAAAGCTCATGTGCCTGGGCCATGTGCTGCTGGAGGAGCACACCCCCCACGGCATCGGCAACCACGCCGTCATTGTGACCGAGCATGAGCCCGAACTGTGCGAGACGCTCCGGGGCTTTCTGGAGAAGACGGGCTATGTCGGCTTTTCCAACTTCGACATCAAATACGATAGCCGGGATGGAACGTACAAGGTCTTTGAGATTAACTGCCGGCAGGGACGGAGCAATTATTACGTTACCGGCGCAGGTTATAACATCGCGCGGCTGCTGGTGGAAGACCTGATTGAGCGGCACGAGCTCCCTTACACCGTGGCCGGGAATCCCTCCCTCTGGCGTATGGTGCCCCGGGGCGTGGCTTACCGCTATATCAAAAAGGAATATCACCCCCGCATGAAAGAACTCGCCCGGGCGGGCAGGGTGATGAATCCGTTGTTCTACGCCCCCGACCGGGCGTTCGGGCGTCTGCTGCGCCTGTGGAAAAACCAGCTGGGGCACTATCTCAAATACCGGAAATACCTTGGAAGAGCCGGCAGCAACTAAACGGGAGGAAGCGATGGAGCATATGACTGTCAATCCCCGTCTGGGCGTGCTGGGCGGCATGGGACCCCAGGCCACCCAGATCTTCTACCAGCGCATTCTGGACCGCACCGACGCAGGCTGCGATCAGGAGCATCTGTCCGCCCTCATCCTGTCGGATACCGCAATGCCCGACCGTACCGCCGCCATTTTGAGCGGGAAGGGCGAAACGGTGTATGCCCGTCTGCTGGAGGACGCCCGCCTGCTGCAGAGCGCAGGCTGCACCGCCATCGCCATTCCATGCAATACCTCGCACTATTTTGTGGACAGGCTGCAGCGGGAGCTCAGCATTCCCATCCTCAACATGGTGCGCCAGACGGTGAAAAGCCTTGCTGCTCAGGGCAGGAAGAGGGTGGGGGTTCTCGCCACCGACGGCACCGTCCAGACCGGCGTGTACCAAAAGGAATGCGAACGGGCGGGGATTTGCGCACTTGCCCCCGACGCCGCCGTCCAGCAGCTTGTCATGTCGGTGATCTACGACGAGATCAAACGGGGAGAGACGGGCAGCCGGGAAAAGTTCGCCGCCATTGACCGCGCGCTGCATGTCATGGGCTGCGACGCGGCCATTCTGGGATGTACCGAGCTGTCGGTCTACCGGGTTTACCACGGCCTGCCCGAATTTTATACCGACGCCATGGAGGTGCTGGTGGAGCAGTCCATCCTCACCTGCGGCAAACGGCTGCGCACGGTATAACATACAGAGCCGCAGCAGAAAAACGGAGCTCCTAACAAAAGGAGGTACCTATGAATTTGAAGCATTTTGTCCTGGGCGACTACGTCCAGCTTCTGAACAAAAACAGACTGCTGGCGCCCGATACGCCCATCGCCGCCGACCTGACGCGCCCTGTCGCGCTGGTCTCCTGCGACTCGCAGAACGTAAGCCCCGGCACTCTTTTCATCTGCAAGGGCGCGCATTTTACGTCCCGGTACCTTTCAGACGCCAGGCGCAAGGGCGCCTTTGCCTATGTATCGGAGCGGGAATACCCCGATGCGGAGGTTCCCTGCATTCTGGTCGCCGATGTGCGGCGCGCCATGGCGCTGTGCGCCGACCTCTATTATCATCACCCCAGCGGAAAGCTCGGCGTGGTAGGTGTCACAGGCACCAAGGGCAAATCCTCCACCACTTACTATCTGAAATACATCTTCGACGAATATCTGGCCGCCCGCGGAAAGCCGGACAGCGGCGTCATCTCCTCCATCGACACCTATGACGGCGTGGAACGCTTTGAGTCCCACCTCACCACCCCCGAGCCTCTCGATCTGCAGCGCCACTTTGCCAACGCGGTGTCCTCCGGCATGGAGCATCTCGTCATGGAGGTGTCCAGTCAGGCCCTCAAATACGACCGGGTACTGAATGTGGAATTCGCTGCCGCCGTCTTTCTGAATATCAGCACCGACCACATCTCCCCCGTTGAGCATCCTGACTTCGGGGACTATTTTGACTCCAAGCTGCGCATATTCCGGCAGGCGGCGGTAGCCTGCGTCAATCTGGACAGCGACTGTGCCGACCGCGTTCTGGAAGCGGCAAGGGCAAGCGCCCGCGTCATTACCTTCTCGCAAAATAATCCGGATGCCGCAGTGTTCGGCTCCAACATCCGAAAAAGCGGCAACGATATTCTGTTTCGCGTAAAAACCCCCCGTTTTCTGCGTGAGTTCCGCCTGACCATGCCCGGGCTCTTCAATGTGGAAAACGCGCTGGCCGCCATTGCCGTGTGCGAAGGGCTGGGGATTCCCGAACAGCATATCTTCACGGGACTTATGAAAGCCCGCGTACCCGGCCGCATGGAGATTTACACCAATGCCGACGAGCGGGTCATCGCGATTGTGGACTACGCCCACAACCGCCTGTCCTTTGAAAAGCTCTTTCAGTCGGTGCGGGAGGAATATCCCGGCCGTCGTATTGTCACCGTCTTCGGCTGCCCCGGTAAAAAGGCGCTGGACCGGCGGCGGGATCTGGGTGAGCTCTCCGGAAGGTATTCCGACCTGGTGGTCCTCACCGAAGAGGACCCGGGCGAGGAGCCGGTGGAGGAGATCTGCCGGGAGATCGCCGGGTGGGTGGAGCAGGAGGGCTGCGAGTATTCCATTCAGCCCCACCGGGGAGAGGCCATCCGGCAGGCAATATTGGGCTGCGAGAGCCCGGCCGTCATCCTGATCACCGGCAAAGGGGCGGAAACCCGCCAGAAGCGGGGCACGGCATATATCGACTGTCCCTCCGACGTGGCTTACACGAAGCAGTATCTCCACGACTATGACGCCGCCCACGGGCTGGATGATATGGAGCAGGTGCGCGGCTTCCTGGATATTTTGCCCCGTTTGGAACACTATAAAGGCAAAACCATTGTGCTCAAGTACGGCGGCAGCGCCCTGGGCGACGACGGCGTCACCGACACCATTCTGCAGGATGTGGCCGCCCTGCGGTCCATAGGGGCGGATGTGGTGCTGGTGCACGGCGGCGGCAGGGCCATTACCGCCCTGCTGAACAGGCTGGGGGTGGAAACCCGCATGGAAAACGGCTACCGGGTCACCGACGAGCAGACGCTGGAGTGTGCCGAGCTGGTCCTCTCCGCGCAGGTGAACAAAGCCATTGTGACCGCTCTGAGATCCTTCGGCGCAAACGCCGTGGGCATCTCGGGCAAGGATGGCGGCGTGCTCACCGCCGCCTGCAAGGATCCCGCGCTGGGGCATGTGGGGGAGATTACCCGGGTGGATACCAACCTGCTCTCCGCTCTTTTAACGGGCGGCTACCTGCCCGTTCTGTCCCCCATCGCGGCAGGAGAGGACGGCAAGGGCTTCAACTGCAACGCCGACGACGCCGCCTGCGCGGTGGCGGAGGCGCTGGCGGCCGATCAGCTTGTTTTTCTCACCGATACCGACGGCATTCTGGTGGACCACCACAACCAGAGCACCCGCATTCCCCATATGGGCGCCGCCCGCGCCCGGGAGCTTCTGGACAGCGGGCTCATTGCCGGGGGCATGGCGCCCAAGGTGAAAAACTGTATCCATGCCGCCACCCATCAGGTCTCCAAGGTGGTGGTGCTGGACGGGCGCGTGGAGCATGCGCTGCTTCTGGAGGCCGTCTCCCAGAAATCGCTGGGCACTACCATTACAAAGGATTAGGCTGCATGCAGGAACAACTGACACTCCCCAACGGAGTCCGTATCTTCACCGAGCTGATTCCAGCGGTGCGCTCGGCGGCTCTGGGTATCTGGGTGGGGACCGGCTCCCGCCACGAAAAGGCGGCCGAGAGCGGCGCCGCCCACTTTATCGAGCATATGGTGTTTAAGGGAACCCACCGGCGAACGGCGGCAGAGATCGCCGAGCTGACCGACGCCATCGGCGGGCAGCTCAACGCCTACACCACCAAGGAGCTTACCTGTTTTTATGCGCGTGTGCTGGACGGTCATCTGGAACAGGCTATGGACATTCTCTGCGATATGGTATTCTCCTCCCGCTTCGACGAGGAAGATGTGAAGACCGAGCGGGGCGTAATTCTGGAGGAAATCGGAATGTACGAGGATGCCCCCGACGATGTGTGCGCAGAGCGGCTCTTTGGGGCGGTCTACAGAGGTTCGCCGCTGGGCAGGCCCATTCTGGGCAGACCCGCCACCCTGTCAAAGTTCACGGGCGAATATCTGCGGGAGTATCAAAAGGCCCATTACTGCGGGGGGGATATCGTGGTGTCTCTGGCAGGGAGCTTCCCCCCCGATATCATGGACAAGCTGAAAGCACGCTTTGCCTGTCTGCCCTCCGGCTGCAAGGCCCGCTGCAGACCGGTGAGGTACACCCCGTCGATTACGGTAAAGAAAAAATCCATTGAGCAAAACCATCTGACTTTGGCCGTACCGGGGCTGCCCTGCGGAAACCCCGAGCGTTTTACCCTTCAGCTGCTCTCCTCCATTCTGGGCGGCGGAGTGTCCTCCCGTCTGTTTCAGCAGGTGCGGGAGCGCCTGGGCCTTTGTTATTCTGTTTACTCCTATGGGGTCAGTCATGCCGAAACGGGTATTTTCGCCGTCTATACCGCTCTGGGCAGAGAAACCGAACGCAGGGCGCTGGATACCATCTGTCAGGTGGTACGAGACTTTGCCGAGCACGGGCCCCGTCAGGCCGAGCTGGACCGGGCGCGGGAGCAGTCCAAGGCCAACGTGCTCATGGGCCTGGAGTCCACTCAGGCACGCATGAGCCACATGGGCCGCTCTGTTCTCCAGACCGGTGCCGTGCTCTCGGCAGACGAGATCATCGCCGCCTACGACGCCGTCACCCGCGAAGGGGTGCGCACGCTGGCCCAGCGCATCTTTGACTTGAAAAACGCCTCTCTTTCCGCCGTGGGCCGGGTATCCGCGCCGGAAGAATACAGAGTCCTGCTCTCATAAAAAAAGGCCGCAGCCTGACGGCCGCGGTCCCCGGGATCGTTTTTATGTGTTTTCTTCAAAGCTTACGCCGCAGGTTCTGCAGGTAACATGGATCCTGCCCTTGCCCCGGGGCGCCCGGAGCTGCTGCCCGCAGTTGGGGCACTTAAAATAGCGATGTTCCTTATCTCTGCGGACGGTTCGCTGATATTTGATCCATTGCAGCAGCGGCCGCAGGAGCATCGTAAACTTCGCATTTTCCGCACTGCGTTTTTCATGGTTGCGCGAGAGTGTGCGAAAAGCGGCCAGCACAAGAAAAACAAGCCCGAACCAGCGCAGCGGTTCCACGCCCAGCAGGCCTGCCATAACATACAAGACCATATACAGCCCCATGAGGAAAAGGGACAGCTGATCGGCCCCATGTCGGCCGTACATGACTCTTTGCAGCCAATTCATAAAAAGCCCGTCTTCTCCTTTGATCAATATGCTGAACCTGTATCATTTATCATATCCTTTCCCACACGTTTCGTCAAGAAAGCAATCGTAAACATTATGTGAATTATTGGCACCGAACCGGGGAAAAGAGACTTGACAGGGCTAGTGCAGGCTGATATACTATCAAAGCCGCTTTGAATGGGCCGAAAAGTGAAACCGCAAGTTTCCGCCCCCGACAGCGAGTCCGTAATCAAGGAAAGAGGTGCAGACATATGCACGCAATCATCGAAACCGGCGGCAAGCAGTACAGGGTGACCGAGGGGGATATTCTCTTCATTGAGAAGCTGCCCGCTCAGGCCGGCGACAACATTCTTTTCGACAGGGTTCTTGCCATACTGGACGGCGACCACGCCACCATCGGCATGCCCGCCGTGGACGGCGCCGCCGTGGAGGCGTCGGTGGTAAAAAACGGCAGAGGTAAGAAGATCATGATCTTCAAGTACAACCCCAAAAAGGGCTACCGCAAACGCCAGGGCCACCGCCAGCCGTATACCAAGGTGCAGATCGGCAAGATCAGGGCCTAGGGTCATGCAATGACAACCGTTACGTTTTATGCCGAAGACAGCCGGCTGACCGGTTTTGAGATCAAAGGTCACAGCGGGCTGGCAATAGAGGGGCAGGATGTCCTGTGTGCCGCCGTTACCAGCGCCGTGCGCCTTGCAGAATGCGCCGTCAACGACGTGCTGGGGCTAAGCGCAGCGGTGCAGTTGAGGGAAAAGGACGCTTCTGTTTCCCTGAAGCTCCCCGGCGGACT
>ENA-UOXR01002465-UOXR01002465.1-bioreactor-metagenome-genome-assembly--contig:-NODE-2465-length-17035-cov-8.202650_pt1 | contig 17035 bp, 10 predicted proteins | sample MGYA00238164_ERZ764825 | MGnify/ENA primary metagenome ERZ764825 (study PRJEB28920, sample SAMN05720171) | bioreactor metagenome | isolation source: Anaerobic biogas reactor | place: USA:Washington...
ATGTATTGCCGCCAGCGCAGCCCGAGCTTGCGCTTGAAGTAGTAGCGCCCGATCAGCGCGCCGATGAACTGGGGAATCACCGCGTGGGGGGTCGTCTGGCCCAGGCCGCGCACCACCCCGTAGGTCAGCAGCACCGGCGCGCCCAGCAGCGACATCACCCCGAACAGGAACCCGCCGAACAGGGTGCCCGAGAGAATGTAGATGAACCGGAAGGCGTCCTCGAAGATCGAGTATTCGCCCAGCGTGGAGGAGAACATGATGCAGGCGTTCTCGGCGTGCAGCTTCCACATCTCGTCGGCGAAGGGGTACACCGCCGAGGGCACTTCGTTGAGGCCCCAGATGAAGTTCATGAAGAAGATCGAGCTGATCAGGATGATCGGGAACAGGACCACCTGGGTCTTCCAGATGCTGGTGAACTTGGTGCCCGTCAGTTCGCACTGGCGGTAGAACACGGTCATCTGGCCGTAGTTCGCCATCGGGATAGGCAGAAACCACACGGCGACACCGGTGTAGCCGCTGAGAATCAGCGAGGCTTCCTTGATGAACGGCACTTCCACCACCTGCCCCACCATGCCTTCCAGGCGCGCCGTCACGTAGCTGATCATCGGCGTGTAGACGAACCCGAGGAAGAGCAGAACGACAAGAACATTGCGAAGTTCGCTATTCCATATCCAGTGATGATGCCAGGAGAGCAGCACCATGGATACCACGATGTAGGTCATGGTCACCGCGAAATAAACCAGCAGGATCAGCCAGGTCCTGATGTCGCCGCGTCCCGCGGGCACGGCCGCCGCGGACGAACGCGGCTGGGTGGCGCCGGTCTGTTTCCGGGCCTGGCGAGCGGCGCGCAGGCTCTTGAACACCTGCCAGAGGCCGCCGATCGCAATGGCGATCGCGATGCCGATGTGGAAACTGAAGTAGAAATCGACGTTGTTGAGGTACAGGGTGCTGATGGTGTTTTCGCCCGGCGTCCAGCTCTTGAGAATGCCCACGTTGTAGAGGACCGGATTGATGACGAACGTGGACAGCAGGCCGACGAAGGCCCCCACCATCGCGAAGAACGGCAGGACCATGCCGAAGATGATGTTGCCGAAGTCCCAGGAAATGCCGGTGGCGACCGCGGAAAGGTAGTTGCCGGTCTGCGGGGTGAAATCGGAGAACGGAATCGGGAAGACCGTGATCGGGCTGCCGGTCAGGGCGCCGGTCAGCGTCGGCAGCAGCAGATACACCGCCCCGAACGCCAGCCCCAGCGCCCCCCCGATGGAGAACACCCGCCAGCGCCACTTGCCTTCGGACTGCTCCAGGTTCTTTTCATCGGCGTCCTCCGCGAGCGCCATGACGCCCTGGGCACCGATGGGCGCCATCGGGAACGGCAGCTTTTCGACGTCGCTCGCCACCCGGAACAGGCCGTAGCCGAGAATCGTGCTGGAGAGCGTCCCGAAGAACGTCCCGAAAATCACCATGCCGATCACCGGCAGCCAGTCGGGATGGAAGAAGGTGCGCAGGGTGTAGGAGGCGGATTCGACGGACGGCGCAAACCAGACCGGCAGGTCCGCGGCGATGCCCGTGGCGATCGCCGCGTCGCTGCGGATGAAGAACTGGTTCCAGAGCAGGCCGTTGAACGGCAGGCCCATCGCCGAGCCCGCCATGAAGAACAGGACGAAGATTTCCGCGCGTTTCAGCGTCTTCTGGGCGCGCTTGGCGACTTCGATGAACAGGATGACGGTCACCCACTGCGAGGCCGAGCCGATGCTGTCGATGCCCGCCAGCAGGCCCATGTAGATGGCGCCGGGCACCATCAGCATCGCCACGAACACGGCGCCCAGCAGCGACGTCCAGTTGAAGCCGTCCTCGAAGGTCGAGGGGACCTCCATCACCTGCCGGAACTCTTCCAGCTCTTTGTCTATCTTGTGCTCAGACATCGTTTTTCTTCAGGTGGACAAGGGTTTGCTGGCGGTAGTGCTCCATGGCCTCCTTGGGAATGGAGCGCCACAGCAGGAACTGCGTGCGCAGGTCGTCGAACAGGTTGCGGTTCAGCCGGACCCAGTCGCCGGGCTGGCCGGAGCGGCGCGTCAGGCGGATTTTCACTTCGTCGATGCCCTCGATTTCGCTGGGGGCGCTGCGCAGCTCGAAGCGCTCGGTCACGCCCAGGTCGAACGGAGCCAGCGCCAGGGAGGCCTCCAGGCCGAGCGCGCCGTCGTCGTGGCGGACCATCCGGGTGTCGCGCGCCATGAACGCGCCGAGACCGGTGTCGCTGAAGTGCTCGAAATGCTCCTGCAGGAAGCTGACCACGCCGGTCAGGTCGTAGGCCGACACGGTGAACGGGAAGGTGATTTCGTGGATGTCGCCCTGCGGCGGCGGAGGCCGCCACGAGCGCAGCAGACCGGGATTGGCGCTCTTGGAGGCCTTGATGGCCGGGTAGATCGCGGAGACCAGCACGGTGGCCATCACGATCAGGATCGTCACGATGGCGTTGGTGGAGGAGTAGTTGATTTCCGGCACCTGCACCCAGCCGAAGGCCGCCAGCACCGTCAGGATCTTCATCGAGCCCTGCGCGATGAGATAGCCGCCCATGCCGCCCAGCACCGAATAGACCAGCGCTTCGGCGAAGAACAGGCTGGCGACGTGGGGGGGGGCCAGGCCCAGCGCGCTGAAGGTGTAGATTTCCTTTTCGCGGTCGGCCACGGAGCCGAGCATGGTGCCGAAGATCACCAGCGCGCCCAGCAGGACCGGGAAGAGCAGGTCCCCCGCCCCGCTGGCCTCCACCACCGTGCCCAGCACATGGCGGTACACGCCGTCCTGGCGCGTCGCCATCACCGGCGTGCGGTCCATCATCCGGGCGTACTCCCCGGCGATGCGCTCGGCGTCCGCCGCGTCCCGGGTATAGAGATGGATCACGCTGACCTTGCCGCCGGCCCGCGCGCAGTGCTCGTCGGACATCACCACCACCGAATCCGTCGGCAGGTTCGCCCAGTTCACCTGCTGCGTCAGCAGGTCGTCCGCCGCCCCGGTGCTCTTGGCGCCGGTTTCCTGCATCTGGGCGTAGTCGATCGGAATGATGCTGGTGTTGTCCATGTCCACCAGCGCCGTGAACCGCGTGGAGTCGATCAGCGCGCCCACTTCCAGCGGGATGCCCTTGACGATCACGCGGTCGCCCGGCTCCACGCCCAGCAGCTCCGCCACGGCCTCGGTCATGAACACGCGTTCGCGAATGGCGTCGGGATCGTCGATTCCCAGCAGGTCGCGCAGGTCTTCGCGGTGGCGCAGTTCGAGCGGATCGATGCCGAGGATGCCCTTGAGGGTGACCGGATTGGAGCCGTCGGCCAGCCCGACGACGAAATCCGGATCCTTCGGAAATTCGGGGCAGACCCAGTGGCGCACCGCCGCATCGGACACTCCGCCCCAGCGCGCCTTGACCAGTTCGACGAAATCGGGATTCACGGTGCCCCAGGAGGGCGGGTGGTAGAGCACGCCGGTGTAGCCCGGCGACGGGGCCGTGAACAGCCGCACGATGCCGCGCTGCGTGTCAAACGACGCGAACACCAGGATCGTGAACGTCAGCAGCACGATCGTGATGGCCGTCAGCGCCGTCCGCAGCGGCCGGCGGCGCATGGTCGAGATGCCCATGCTCATGGCCGCCATCACGGTGTTGAAGCGCGAGATGTCCGCCACGTGGATCGTGTTGGTCATCCCCTGCATCGCCTTCAGCTCCGTCTCGAACTTCTGCATGATGATGAAAATCACCAGCGACGACAGCACGACGACCGTGAAGCCCAGGAAGATGATGATCGGCGTCTGCGCCACCGCGAACGCCGGATGCGAGAGGTAGAGGACCACGAACGTGACGAGAAAGAACACCACGAACCAGATCACCTGCTTGTAGATGATGCTCGACCCGATCAGCAGGCGCTCGAGGGCGAAGGCGAACGGGATGCACAGCGCCAGCAGAATCAGCACCGCCGTCACCAGGTCGTCCATGATCGAGCGGCTGGACTCGTACACCGGCTGGGAGGACAGCAGGGCCGCCGCCGCCAGCGACTCGGCGTAGAGCGGGCGGTCGTCTTCATCCGCCGCCGCGATCAGGTCCTGGGCCCGCCCGTGCAGTTCCTCGATCGAGCTGTTGAGGATGTCCTTGGACCGCAGCAGGGACAGGCGCGTTTCGTTGAGCCGCCAGAGGTCGCCCGCGCCCTGGAAGGAAGGCAGGATGCCCAGCCAGTTGCCCGTGATCGGGAAGCCCTTGCCCAGCGACTCGCGCATGTCCCCGCCGGCGGCATCGTCCCCGGCGGCGGCCGGCCCGCCGTTGTTCAGCCCGACGGCCGACTTTTCGCCGAAGATCTTGGCCTGCGAAACCTTGTCCTCGATGAAGAACGTCACCGCGCCGTCCACCGTCCGGACGTTGCCGCGCTCGGAGGAATCCCCGCCGAGATTGGCGTTGCCGATGGCGTCGAAGACCGTGGCGGCATCCGGCCAGAAGCGCGGCGGCATCAGGTAGAAGCCCGGCCGCGCGTTGAGCATGTTGATGCGCGTGCGCAGGGTGTCGGTCGAGCCCATGTCGGACACTTCCACCACGGTGCCGCGTTCGTCGAAGCGCGCGGCGAACGCCGTCGGCTGCGAACCGCTGTCCTCCTTGGGCAGGCCGCCGAAGGCGTAGGTGCCGTTCTGGTCGCTCATGCCCAGCAGGAAGGGATCAAAGGCGGGAAACTTGTTGTGGGGCCAGTAGATGCGGTTCCACGGCGTTTCGATGTTCACCATCACCACCGCGCCGGCCACCGGCAGATTGGGAATCGAGCTGCCGCGATGGCGCCCCATCGTCATCGCGCCCTCCGCCGTGTCGTTGCGGAAGCGCGGCGTGATGTAGGAATAATCCGAGGGAATCACCCGGCGCAGGGAGAGCCCGCGCTGGTCGGCCACCGCCTCGTCGGCGCCGGCGGCGGGCTTCAGGTCGCCCAGCTGCGCCTCCTGGTCGCCCACGGCGGCCATGATGCGGCCGATCTCGCCGATGTTGCGCTCGACGGAGTCCAGGTCGAGGCGGTCGAGGGTGTCGGCGGGCGTGCCTTCGCGCGGCAGGGTTTCGTGCATGGTGCCCAGCACGATGTTGTAGATGCCGTAGCGCCCGGCGATTTCGCCGCCGTGGATCAGGCCGTCGGCCGCCCACAGCAGGCGCGGCTGGGCCAGGGCGGAATCCACGCTGGCCAGTTCGAAGAATTCCGGCGTCCGCCCGGTCTCCGCCAGCCGGTTGTAGGCGCGCAGGAAGCTCTGCTGAACCCGGCCGTAGAGCCCGGGGTGATCCTTGTCGCGGTTGCGGATCTCGGAATCGCCGCCGATCAGGACGCCCCAGCGCTCCGTGCTGTCGCCCAGCAGCAGGGAAACGTGGAGGGTGATCCAGCGCTCGGCCAGCAGGCGGTTGAGTTCCGCCGCGCTGTCCAGCATGCGTTTTTCGGCAACCAGTTCGTTCTGGCGCAGGGCGATTTCCTGCCGCACGGCGGCCAGCACCCGGTCCAGCAGATCCCGGAGTTCGGGGTCGACGGGCCGGTTGCGGCTCAGGGCGCGGCGCAGATCGTTCCAGCGGTCGAATTCGGCCTGGAAGGCATCCACCTCGGCCTGCACCGCCGCCACGGCCTGCTCGTCGACCACCTCCGCCTCCGTGCGGAGGGCGTTGACCTGCTTGCGCAGATCCATCAGCTCGCTGCGCAGTTCCAGCGCCATATCGCGAGCCTGGTCGCGGATGCGTTCGCCCAGCCGCCGGCCGCCGGCCTCTCCGAGATGGGCCAGCGGATCGGGCGTCGAGACGATCTTCTCGACCTGGCCGAGGAAATCCGTTTCCTCGGCCCAGGTCGCGGTGCGGGCCTTCAGGGTGGCCTCGCGGTAGCGATCGTTCGACTCCAGCGCCCAATAGAACTGCACCACGCCCTCGTGCGACCGCGCCTGGTTGTCGAAAAACGCCAGCACGACATGGCGTTTCGGGCGGTTGGCCTGGAAAATCTCCGCCAGCCGCAGCAGGCCCGCGCAGTTGGCCGCGGCGCGCGCGCCCGGCGCCAGGCGCGGGAACTCCCCGAACGTGTCGAGGTTCGCGCCCACCACGATCACTTCCTCCAGCCCCAGTTCGAACACCGGATCCGTGCCCGGCAGGAACGCGATCACGTTGCGCCCCGTCGTGCGCTTCCAGGTGATCTCGGAGTGGATCGTGGCGGTGCCGCCCAGCGGCAGCTCCCCGCGGGGCCCGTCGAAATAGAACCGGGGCAGATTGGCGTTGGACCGCAGATAGTGATGATGGAAGGAATCCCCGTTTTCGCCGCCGACAAAGATCACGGCCCGCGCGCCCAGCCGGAACGCCTTCAGCCACTGCATCCCGGCGTTGTAGTCCATCACCACGATCCGGTCGCGGACCGGCACGCGGTTGAGCTGCTCGTCGGACCCGTCGCCGATATCCACCAGCTCGCCGGTGAGGCCTTCCGGCGGCGACACCGGCGGCAGGATGGCGTCGGGACGCCCCGGCACCAGCGGAATCGTCCGGCCGCCGGCCGTCAGCTCGCAGCGGCGCACCTCCGTCTGCAGCGACGGGAACTCCTGCGCCACGATGGTTTCAATGCCGATTTCACGCAGCCGCTTTTCAACATGGTCGGCGGCCGCGGCGTATTCCTCCGTGCCGCTGAGCCGGTGCGGGGCCCGCAGCAGCGCCTCGGCATCGGCCCGGAAATTGGCGAGCGCGGAAGTGATTCCCAACATCATGAACAAGAAGGCCGTGGTGGCGGCTTTGGTCAGACGTTTGCTCCCCCACCCCGCAAGGGGGTGGGGCCCGCGGACAGCAGCCGGGTTCGCCCCCCCGCGGCCTTGCGCCGTGGGAGGCAAAGGTCGGCTTTGCTGGGTGGGGCCCGCGGACAGCAACCGGTTCCGCCCCCCCACGGCCTTGGCGGCGGAAGTTCGCCCCCCCACGGCCTTGTGCCGTGGGAGGCAAAGGTCGGCCGAGAAAGCGAGGCCCGCAAACAACATGGACTTCAGCCTATTCAATGTGGCCGACCTCCACTTCCACTTCGTCGCGGCGCGCGATGCGCTCGATGTCGCCGTCGCGGATCCACATCAGCCGGTCGCAGATGTTCATCATGCGGTGATCGTGCGTGGCGCAGATCGTCGTGACGCCGCGCTCCTTGTTCAGCTTCTGGAGAATCGCCAGAATCTCGTCGCCGGTATGGTGGTCGAGATTCGCCGTCGGCTCGTCGCACAGCAGAATGCCGGGATTGTTCGCCAGCGAGCGGGCGATGGCGACGCGCTGCTGCTGGCCGCCGGACATTTCGATCGGACGGTGGAACCAGCGCTCCTTCAGCCCCACCAGCTCCAGCAGATCCATGCCGCGCTTGCGGGCTTCGTCCGGCGACACGCCGCCGAACGCCATCGGCGTCGTCACGTTCTCCAGCGCCGTCATGTACTGGATCAGGTTGTAGGACTGGAAAATGTAGCCGATCTTGCGGCAGCGCAGGAACGCCAGCTCCTCGGCCGTCAGCTGCGCGACGTCCACCTCGTCGATGAACACCCGCCCCTCGCTGGGGCTGTCCAGCGCGCCGATCATGTTGAAAAACGTGCTTTTGCCGGAGCCGGACGGTCCCATCACCACGATGAATTCGCCGGTGTAGATCTCGACGTTGACCCCGCGCAGCGCGTAGGTGGTCTCCTCGCCGCGGTGGTAGATCTTCTTCATGCCGACCGTGCGGATGATGACGCGCTTGGACGCGGTCTCCGGGGATTCGGCCTGGGAAATGGTGTCGGGCGTGCTCATGGCTATTCGATCCGCATGGCCTCCATCGGCGCCAGGCGCGCCGCGCGCAGGGAGGGATACACCGCCGACACCGCGGCCAGCACCATGCCCAGCACCACCGAAATCCCGGCGGCCGCGGCCACGTCGCCCCACGGAAACGCCTGCCCCAGCAGCGCCCGGAACATGAGCGCCATCCGCCCGCCCGCCAGCAGGAACCCCGCCAGCGCGCCCCCGATGCCCCCCACCAGCCCCAGCAGGCAGGCTTCGATCAGAAACATCGACATGATGAACGCGTCCAGCGCCCCCAGGCACTTGAGCGTGGCGATCTCGCGGAAGCGCTCGGTCACCGACATCAGCATGGCGTTGGCGATGCCGACCGCGCACACCAGCATCGAGACCAGCGCCAGCCACGTCATCCGCTTGCCGATGCCCAGCAGTCCGCCGCCGGTCTCCAGGGTCTGGCGTTCGGCCACCTGCAGCAGGCGGGTATGCGCGCGCTGCCGCGCCAGGTCTTCAAGCCGCTCCGCCGTCAGCCCGCCGGTCTCCAGCCCGTTTTCCCGCATCGCCGCCAGGAACCAGTCCGCCCGCTCGCGGTCGCGCAGCAGCGCCCAGATCATCGGCAGGGTCACGTCGCCCGGCAGCACATCGCGCAGGGCGGCCACCTTCTGGCGCACGCCGGGATTGTTGATGGTGGCCTCGATCCGCAGGACCTGGTCCAGACGCTCCACTTCGTCCGCCAGCGATTCGGCCTCTTCCGGCGCCAGGCGGAAGCCCGCCGCGCGCACCGCGTCGCCGAACGGCCCGTCCACTCCGCGCAGGGCTTCCATCAGCGGCGTGTCGCCCAGCTGCGCGCGCAGCGCGGCGATGGCCTCGGACTGTCCGCCGCGGATCGCCTCCAGCTGCGCGTTCAGCTCCGGCCATCCCCGCAGAAAGGCCCGGAACGCCTCCGGCTCCATCGGGAACCGCAGCGTCTTCATGTCCGCCAGGTTCGAAGCAAACTGCTGCCAGGCGCCGTCGTCCTGCAGGCGGTGGAAGATGCGGACGGATTCATCCGGCCCCGCCAGCACGCGCCGCCGGCCGTAGTCCAGGTCCGCGAAGAACCCCAGGCCGATCAGGGCCTCCCGCGCTTTCGGCCGCAGGGCTTCGATGTCCTCCGCGGACATTCCGCCGCGCGCGGCCAGTTCCGCCAGCGCCTCCGAATCCGGGGTTTCCTCCGCCAGCCGCGCGAGCAGATCCTCGTGGGGCTGGGGCATCGACAGCCGGGCGATCCAGCGGTCCACCCGGTGCAGATCCGTGATCTGTTCGCGGACGGAATCCGCCACCGCGCGCTTGATCAGGCTCTCCGTCAGAATGTTCATCAGAAACGCCATCGCCACCACGATCACCGCCACGGTGACCGTCGCGCGGAACAGGCGGTACTTCACCCCCGTCAGCGCGATCTGGAGAACGCGCCGGGGCGGCAGCACGGGCTGATTCTGGACGTCGATCTTCTTCATCATCCGGGCATGATCGAAAACGGTTTGGGAATGGTGCCGCCCGTGGCGACGAAATAGATGAAGCTGACGATCATCGGCAGCATCCCGCCGAGCATCTCCCCGGCGATCAGGCCGAACATCAGCGGCTTGCACTTCTGGTAGATGCCCGCCCCCCCGAAGCGGGTGATCCCCATCTTGATGAACCACCCCGCCAAAAAGGACTGCGCGAACGAATCGCCCGCATAGGTGGACCACACCAGGAACATCACCGGATGCAGCGGCCAGCGCGTGAACCGCAGCCGCAGGCCCGAAAAGACAATCACCAGCCCCGCCGCCGTCACGAACGCGATCAGCCCGTTGCGGTGCGGGGCCATTTCCTTGAAGCGCGCCAGGCCCGTCGCCTGCCCCGCCTCCTCGAGCTGCCCCTGCGCATCCAGCCGCTGCATGATGCTGATGGTCTCGTTGAACGGCCGCTTGGCCTGCTCCACCTTCCACAGCGACACGTCCACCCCGCGCTCGTACTGGAAGTACAGCGTCGCGGGGATCCCCACCCCCAGCCCCACCATCAGGGCGATCACCGCGAAGAACGCCGTGCGGCCCACCTTCACCTTGCAGTCGTCCGCCAGCTTCAGGCCGTTGACCACATAGGGCATCAGCGCCTCGCGCGTGTCGTAGAACAGGATCAGGCACAGCATGAACATCAGGAACAGCGTGCCGGGGCCCAGCGCCCGCGCGCCGAACACCGCCCACAGCAGCGTCGCCGGCGTGCCCGTCACCACGATGAAGAACAGCCCCGTCTCCGCCAGCAGCCGGCCCATCACCAGGTACACCGCCACGCACCCCAGCCCGAACAGCAGCGCGATCGGCCAGTCCAGCCCCATCAGCAGCGCCGCATAGACCGTGAAAAACCCCATCGCCAGCATGAAGAACCGCGCCCCCCAGACCGCCGCGCCTTCCACCGGCTCCGACGCCTTGAAGCCGAACGCCCGCCGGAACACCGCCGTGTAGTACTGCCGCCCCGTGTACAGCAGCACCGCCAGCATGCCGAAGTACGCGCCCATGATCATCATCGCGTCCATCTGCAGCCCGAACGGCCACGTCCCCTGCCAGCCGCCCACCCCCACGCCGTATGTCGCGAAAATCCCCGCGATGAAGATCCAGATGAACGGCCCGATCCCCAGCGACAGCGAGACCTCCTTCGGCAGGAAATACGCCACCGCGATCACCGTGAAATACAGCGTGAACTTCTGCAGCAGCTGCTCGCCGCCCCCCTTCAGGAAGGTATCCGACAGCGTGGCCAGCGACGAGAAATCCACCCCCAGGGGAATCTTGCCGAACAGGACATTCGGGAACCACAGATTGAGGTAGTTATAGAGATGAATGCCCAGCACCGCGGCCAGCCCCAGCCAGAAGAGGTTGTTGCCGAACACCGGGCTGGGCCGCCCGTCCTCCTCCGGCAGCAGCGACTTGGTGAACGTCACGATCGGATACGGCAGGTGCTCGTGATCCGACCATTGCCGGTGCACCACCACCGCCAGCGCCACCAGCGCAATCCACAGGCTCAAAATGATCGGCACCCAGAACAGCAGCGGCCCGCGCCACGCCTTCCACGGCACTTCGCTGAACTTCAGCGTGTCCGACGCCTCCTTCAACCCCCGCGTATAGCCGTCGAGCACGGTGCTTTCGTCCTGGGAGATGTCCGCCAGCATCCCCTCGGGCACCAGCTTCATGACCTCCTGCTGCTTCCAGCCCGGCTCCGTCCGCTCGTAGCGGTGCGGCATGATCAGCGCCGGCGAGAACAACCGCAGCAGATTCGCCCCCGGAATCGCGCACGACACCAGCGTCAGCACCAGGATCACCGCCAGTTCCTTGCGCTGCAGCCCCCCCCGCTTCGTCAGCTTGCGCCACAGCGGATACGCCACCGCCAGAAACAGCACCAGCAGACCGTACACGCTGATGGGCATGAAGTTGCCCACGAACATCGTCTGCCGCATGATCCAGTCGTTGAAATACGTATAGGAGCAGACAAACGCCGCTCCCAGCAGTCCCAAAATGACTGAACGCACCGTCACTCGCCGAAATCCTCCTCGACCAGACCGGCCCGCGGCCGGCCTGCGCTATCCTCGCGGGTTCACTGCCACGGCCAATACGCCACGCCGGAGCAGCGATGTGACGTAACCTGTAACAGAAACCCGGCTCTCGTGAAAAGACAAATGGTGAAACGTTGCAAATCGGACCACAATGGCCTCCACCGACCGCTTTCCGTCGCATGCTTTCCAGATGCCCGCCCCCAGCGGATCCAGCACCGTCAGCCGCTCCTGCGGCACCCGCACCAGCCAGTTGATCAGCCCCCGGAAAAACGACGGCTTGCGCGTCGGCACCGCCAGTGTCAGGGATCCGTCCGGTTCCTCCCGCACCACCCGGGCCGCCCGGTTCGGGATCAGGACGGCCTTCAGCATCTCGTCCCATGCCCCCGGAGCACTGGCGGTTTGGATACGACGGCTCATGCATCCCCCTCTGCCGGAACGCGCAGGAACTCAGGACACGCGGTCATGGCCGCATCCGCCGCCGCCGGATGAAACCGGCGGCTTTTCCGTCCCGTAATGCAGATGGCGTGATAAAGACGGCCGTCCTCCGGCGATTTCCAGGCGGCCGCCGCATAGGCCCCCTTGCGCAGCAGCAGCCCTTTCGGCCGCCACTCCCCTTCGATCCGCTCCAGCTGCGCCGCCCCGCCTCCGCCCGGCTTGAACTTCACGTTCCGCGCCAGTTCCCCTGCCTGCGACGCCAGCCACTCGCGCACCGGTGTCTTCAGCCACGTCCCCACCATCCCGTACCGCCTGAAAATCCACCGGTCCGGCGACCGCGGCCCGTCAAACCGCATCCCCACCCGGGCCGGCTCCACCACGCATTCGCCCAGCTCAAACGTCCGCGGCACCCGCATCTCCATCCCGAACGCCCGCCAACGCTGCATGCCGTTCGCCTCCGGCGGCACCGCCCGCACCGACGCCAGCACCTTCGCCTCCAGCCGGTCGTCCCGCTCCCCCGCATCAATGAACACCGCCTCCACCAGCACCCCGATCTCCGGCAGATACGTCCCGAACCGTGACACCACCTCGCCGCCGCGCCGCCCCGTCAGCCCCGGCCACCCCCGGCATTTCGCCTTGCGGATCCCCTCCCACTCCTTCGCCAGCGACCCCTCGTAATCCTTCATCATCCGTCCGAAATCCGGTTCCCCCGGCGACTTCCGCCAGTTCAGCTCAAACCGGTACCGGTGGCGGTCCGCAAACGCGCAGCGCCCCGCCTCCGGATCCCGCGCAAACTGCAGACACTCCCACTCCGCCGGCAGTTCCACGCCGATCTGCCGCCAGACCCATTCCACCATGCCTGTTTTCGCCTGCACCGCCCCGCAGACAATCACAACTCACCCGCCCCGTGGAAGCCAAAACATGAACCAGGCCAAACCTCATGATTTGTCTCCTTCCCACCCCCGGACACGACTCCGAAAAGTCTCGGTTATAATTATAACCGAGACAAAATCTGCCCCCCCGAGTGCCGAAATCCGTCGAAAAGGTCACCTCATCTTCGCGCGGCGTCTGCCTTCAATGCGCGGTTGATTCCCCGGTTGATCCCCCCCGTCGGCCGGGTTAGGCTTCCTGGCATGAAAGACATCACCGTCAGCTTCCCGGGAGGCAAGAAAGTCGCCGCCCATTTCAACGGTCACACGGTCCAGACCGACCAGCCCGCCGCCGAAGGAGGCGAAGGCTCCGCCCCCGAGCCCTTCGACCTCTTTTTCGTGTCCATGGCCACCTGCGTCGGCATCTATGTGCTCGATTTCTGCCAGTCGCGCAAACTGCCCACGGACGGTCTCGGCGTCCGCCTCCGGTCCGACAAGCACCCGGAAAAGAAGCTCTACACCCCCATCGAAATCGTCATCACCCCGCCCGCCGGCTTCCCGGACAAGTACCGCAACGCCCTCCTGAACACGGCCCACCTCTGCACGGTCAAGAAGCACATCCTGACCCCGCCGGAGTTCCACATCACCCTCGCCAATCCCCCGGCGTGAGCGCCCCCCCGGAGAGCGCTTCTCCGCGCCCTCCGCCTAACCGTTCCGCTCCGCCTCCCGGCAAAGGTCCAGCAATCAGTACTTCACCTTGACCTTGCGCAGCAGCACATCGCCGTTATAGGCGTTGAAGATCAATTCCTTTCCATTGGGCGCCTGGTTGACGTTCCACGTGGCCGTCTCCCAGTCGCCGCTGGTCACGTACACGCGCCGCCCTCCCTCGAATGTCTGGCTCTCGCGGCCAAACCGCGCATTGATGAATGTGTCGCTGCCGCCGCGCACCCGCTGGATTTCCACCGTGATGGTCTCGACCTCCCGCTCCTCCAGTGACACCCGCCACTGCCCCAGCCGGGCGTTCGGCTCGAATGTCTGGGATTTCTTCTTGGCGGCCGCCTCCAGCGGAAACGCCATCACCGCCGCCATGCCCGCCAACGCCATCCATCGCATCCAGTTTGCCTTCATGATTTCTCCTTTGGATTATGCCAACACCATCTCCCGCCCGCCGCTCATTTTTTCCGCCGGCCGGCCGGACTTCACGTCTGCCTGTGTTCCCGTCGCTTGAATCCCGGTCTCCGGTTACACCCTGTCTCCCGCCGCCTCTCGCCGCAATTACCGGCTCTCCTGAATGACGTACAGCATCAGATCCACGACGGGCTGCGCCACCAGCAGCCGCACCCGCTCCCGGGACCGGCTCTCCTCCACCAGCCCCCACTGGTTTTTCTTCACGCTGAACAGATCGCTGTCGATCCGGATCACGCCCTCGTTGTTGTCCACCGGCCCGGTGGAGATCACCCGCATGTCGCTCGGGGGATATCCCGTGACACGCTGCGGGCCCTGGGCGACATGGAACCCGATTTCCCAGTGGGAATTCGCCTTGCGCGCGTCATCCACAAAATTATACAGGCTCCATTCGCTCGAATAAACCGTCGACAGCGGCATCCATCGCTCCGTTCGCGTTGTCCCGTCCGCCAACTGCACCGCCACCACCTGGTCGGCAAAGTCCGTCACCAGCGTCAGCCGGGTCATCCCGTCTTCGAAATGACCTGAAAATTCGTGGGCAAAGAAACTGCTGGGCGGAAACAGGGAACACGACAGCCCTTTTTTCGTGGAAATGCCCAGCCCAAGGAGCGTTTTGGCCTCCTCCACCGGCATCAGATAGGTCACTTTTCCCCAGAGGGTGATGTCTTTCCAGGCCAAATCCACTTGGGGGGTTCCGCACGCCGCCAGCAGCCGGCCGGCATCGCGATGGGCCGTATCGCCTCGCCCCAGGCGGTGCTGCCAGTGCGAAGCCAGCGCCAGTTTCATGCCGGGCCGGGGCGGCACACGCGAAGGCGGCTTCCTGACGACAGGTGGCGGCGGCTCGGCCACAGGACGCGGCGTTGAGGCCGGAACCGCCGCAGGCGCCGACGGGGCCACCCGGCTGAATTCCGGCGGCACCGGTATCGCCGCTCCAACGTCGAATTCAATCCGCGCCACATTGGCCTGGCTGGTGGACGCCTTGACCCCGTTGGACAATTCCACGGTGAATATGCCGTTTTCAAACCCCAGAATCCTGCATTCGTGGACCACGCCGTTCTTGAACGTGATGCGATGCTGCCCGGACGCGGGATCCGCCCCCCCCAGCAAAGCCAGCCCGGTGACCAGGCCAAACCGAAGCCCCCGTCGCCCCATCCACCCGCCACACCGTCCAACCCGCTGGAAAACCCTGTGCACGGCCAAGAGGGTGCCAAACCTGCTCCAACGCGTCAAGCCGCGCGGCCGACCCGCCCGGCCGACGGAGCGCATTTGCAATGAGGTGCACCCCGTGTCTTGAATTCGTTATCACGACAGGGTGTTCTGATCGGATGGGGACACGGGGGATTGCACCCCGTGTCCCTTCCACACCACCGGACATGCGGTTTTCCGCATCCGGCGGTTGAACCCGGCAGAGGTCACGCCGGTGCCTCTGCGAAGTCCCACGGAACGACGAACCCGTAGCGATTCAGCGTGGAGACTTTGAGGGCTTGGTGCATGACCCGATGCCGGGCCATCGCCCACGCCCCCAATCCGGTGTAGCCGAGACCGAGCGACCGTCCTTGGACGCCAAGGCGTTTCAAGGCGTTGATTCGCCCGCGCGGGGTTTTCCAGCGCACCCAGAAGCATTTGCGCATGTGCCGGCGGATCCACCCGCTCAGGCGCTCCACTTCGCGCCGCCAGTCGGCGACCTTGAAGTAGTTCCACCATCCGCAGACGTATTCCCGCCATTGCTTGCGCAACTGGTTGCTCGTGAGGCTTTGCTGCGCGTTCCACAGTTCGCGCACCCTCGCCTTGAGCTTCCCGATGGACTTCGGGCCGACGCCCACGCGCCCGTCCGAGTATAGCCGGAAGCCCAACAGGGCGCTCTCGTCCGTGGGTCCGCTCCCACTTTTGTCCCGGTTCACCGGCACCTTAAGGTGCTTCTCGATCCAAGCCACCACGCTGGCCAGCACGCGTTCGGCGGAACGCTCGCTCGACACGAAGATGGCGACGTCGTCGGCATATCGCACGAACGATACGCCCCGCTTCTCCAGCTCCTTGTCCAGCTCGTCCAGATAGATGTTCGCCAGCAGCGGCGACAGCGGGCCGCCTTGCGGCGTGCCTTTCTGCCGTTTCTGCTTGCGCCCGTCCGGCGTCTGCATCGGCGCACGGAGGTAGTTTCCGATCAGCCGAAGCAGGCGCTTGTCCCGGACTTTCTGCCCCACCAGCCGCATGAGCCGGTCGTGGTTGACCTCGTCGAAAAAGCCCTTGAGGTCGATGTCCACCACCCACGTCTTCCCGGCTTTCACGAAGCCTTGGGCCGCCCGAATCGCATCGTGTGCGCTCCGGTTGGGCCGGAAGCCGTAGCTGTGGTCACTGAACTCCGCTTCCCACAGCGGAGACAGTTGCTGGTGGATGGCCTGCTGGATCAATCGATCCTGCACGTTGGGTATGCCCAGCGTCCGCACGCCCCCGTGGGGCTTGGGGATTTCCACCGCGCGCACCGCCGCCGGGCGATATTCGCCCGCCAGCAGCTTCCGCGCGACCGTTCCCCAATGTTCCTTCAGGTGGGCCTGCGTCTGCTCGACGCCCATCCCATCCACCCCGGCCGCGCCGCGGTTGGCTTTCACCGCCCGCCACGCCGCCGTCAGGTTGTCGGCTTGCAGTATCGTTTCGAGCGATACCGCTTCCATGTTCTCTCCATTGTGCATCTTCTCGCGCCTCGTTGCGCCGAACGGATGGCTTGGACGCCGCTGGTCGGCTTTGCCCGGTAGCCACCGGACAGCCCCTTCCCGCGCCCGGACGCCGCCTCCCGGCGGTCTCCCGGCCTTTCGGCTTCCTGTTCGCTTCTCCGTTCGAGTCTCCTTGGCTGCTGCACTCTCTTGGTTCTTCGGCCCTTCGCTCCTGCCGCCTTTCGGCGGATATCTTCACTACTACGGCCTCTGCTGACTCCTCCAGGACTCTCACCCCGGAGGCCTCCCCAGGTAAGGTGCGTGAACTTTCGGCCCGCGCCGCCAGGCTCTACCCGATCTGGCTTTCGGTGACGGTTGGATTTCGCGTTCTCTCGCACGCTCATCGCCCAGATCGAGCCTCACTGCCTGTTCGTATTCCTGCGGTCGCGCCTTTGCTACGGACTTCTTTCAGCTCGCTCCCTCGCGGGCACGGCCTTGTCTTTCGCTACGGTTGCTGTCACTGCTTTCCGGCCAACTCCTTTCAGTTGACGAGTTCACGCCCATGCTGGGCACACGAGGGGCA
>ENA-UOXR01002469-UOXR01002469.1-bioreactor-metagenome-genome-assembly--contig:-NODE-2469-length-17019-cov-6.520455_pt1 | contig 17019 bp, 12 predicted proteins | sample MGYA00238164_ERZ764825 | MGnify/ENA primary metagenome ERZ764825 (study PRJEB28920, sample SAMN05720171) | bioreactor metagenome | isolation source: Anaerobic biogas reactor | place: USA:Washington...
GGGCGCGCGGGAAGTGTACTTGATCGAGGAGCCAATGGCGGCGGCGATCGGCGTGGGCCTTCCGGTCCAGGAGCCGGCGGGCAACATGATCGTGGACATGGGAGGCGGCACCACCGAGGTGGCGATCATCTCCCTGGCCGGCATCGTGCTGAGCCGCAGCGTCCGCGTCGGCGGCGACGAGATGGATGAGGCGATTGTCCAGTACCTGAAGCGGGTGTACAACCTGATGATCGGCGAACGGACGGCGGAGGAGATCAAGATCACGATCGGCTCCGCCTATCCCCTCGGCGAGGAGATGAGCATGGAGGTGAAGGGGCGCGACCTGGTCGCGGGCCTGCCGAAAACGCTCACGATCACGTCCGAGGAGATCCGCGAGGCTCTGCAGGAGCCGGTGTCGGCGATCATCGAGGCGATCCGCATCACGCTGGAGCGCTGCCCGCCGGAACTGTCCTCGGACCTGGTGGACCGGGGCATCGTGCTGGCGGGGGGCACGTCGCAGCTGCGGGGCATGGACAAGTTGCTTGCGGAACAGACCGGACTGCCGGTGCATGTGGCCGAGGACCCGCTGAGCGCGGTGGCCGAGGGCACGGGCGTCGTGCTGCACGAGCTGAATTTCCTGCGCAAGGTGTCGTCGAGCAACTGAGCCCGGCCGCGCCCGTCCCGTCCATCCTTCCTCTCGGATCCGGCTTCCGGCATGACATGAGTGCAGGAAGAGGCCGGACAGGACATGAAGGATCGTAGATGGATAGCGCTGTGCGCGATCGGATTGATCGTGCTGGCGACGCTGAATCTGCCGGACGCGGCGTCTTCCCGGGTCAAGGGGGCGGTGCGCGACGGCATCAGCCCGCTTCAGGCGGCGCTGCGGGGGGGGGTGCGCGACCTGCGCGAAATCATCCGCTACATCCAGGGCATCGGGGATCTGGCGCTGGAGAACCGCGCCCTGTCCGAGGAACTCGTCTATCTGCGGGGGGAGATGCGCATCGCGCGGGAGCTGGAGCGCGACAACCGGATGCTGCGCGATCTGCTGGGGTTTGTGCAGCGCTTTCCGAACCAGCTGGTGTCCTGCGAAGTGATCGGCCGGGACAGCACGGGCTGGTGGCAGACGGTGCGGCTGGACAAGGGAGCGGAGGCGGGCGTGGCCGAAGGCCGCGCGGTCATCACGCCGGACGGGCTGATCGGGCGGACGGTGGCGGTGTCGGGGCGGACGGCGGACGTCCTGCTGCTGTCGGATCCGACGTGCCAGGTATCGGTGCGGCTGGCGCGGTCGGGCGTGCTGGGCATCATGCAGGGGCTCGGCGCCGGGCCGGGGGAACAGCCCGCCTGCCGCATGGACTACGTGGCGCGGACGGCGGACGTGCAGCAGGGCGACGAAGTGGTGACGTCCGGGATGGGCGGGCTGTTTCCCAAAGGCCTGCTGGTGGGGCGGGTGGCGCGGGTCGAGACCGACCCGTCGGGTCTTTACCAGCGCGCATGGATTGACATCGCGGCGGACCTGGGGCGCGCAGAGTATGCGTTCGTGGCGGCGACAGAGTCGGATCTGGCGGCGGCGGCGAAGGGGCTGATCGAGGAATTGACGGGACCGGCGCCGGGCGTACCCGGCGGGGAGACGCCATGACGCTGCTGTCGCTGCTGTTCTGGCTGCTGGCGGGCGGCACCCTGCAGGTGCTGATGCCGGCGTGGCGCCACATGGGCCAGCCGTCGTTTCCGTTCGTGCTGGGCGTGGTGCTGTATGCGGCGATGGCCAAGAAGCCGCGCTATTTCGTGGCGATGGCGCTGCTGGGCGGCATGTTGGAAGACTCGCTGAGCCTGGCGCCGCTGGGCTTTTCCACCTGCGCCTTTCTGGTGGCCGGCGGGCTGGCGGTGCTGCTGCGGGCGGATTTCTTCGCCCACAAGGCGACGACGGTGAGCGTGTTCGGGGCGCTGTGCGCTTCGGTGTCCACCGGCGTCATGGCCGCGTTGCTGCACGCCAGGGGGCTGGTGGCGCTGACCCTGGGCGAAACGATCTGGCGCATGGCGGGGTCGGCGGTGCTGGGGGCGATTCTGATACCGGTGCTGTTCGGCCTGATACGGGGCCTGGAACGGCGCCTGGGCGTCGGGGAGGAGCCGGCCTGATGTCCCGCCGTTCCGCCAAGCCGGAGGTCAGCGTCCTACGCCTGCTGCTGCTGTGGGCGGTCATGATGGGGTTTCTGACGGCATTGGGGTTCCGCCTGTGGAACCTGCAGGTGGCGCAAGGCATGGAGTACCAGCGGCGGCTGGTGCGCCAAAGTCTCCGCAGCGTTCGCCTGCCGGGACTCCGCGGGCGGATCCTGGACCGCCGCGGCGATGCGCTGGCCGAGAACCGCCCGGCGTTCTGCGTGGCGCTGCACCTGGAAGAGCTGCGCCGGACGGGGGGGCTGTCGCGCACCGTGGACCACATCATGGACACGCTCTACCGCATGGCGGAAACGATGGACCGTCCGCTGGACCTGGGGCCGGGGGACGTGCGGACGCACCTGGGGCGCCGCACGCCGCTGCCGCTGGTGGCCTGGCGGGACCTGGATGAAACCGCGGTGGCGCGTTTCATGGAGCACGCCCATGAATTTCCCGGGGCGGCCCTGACCGTCGAGCCGGTGCGGGTCTATCCGCAGGGGGATCTGGCCTGCCACCTGCTGGGCTACGTGGGCCGGGCGGACATCGAGCAGCTGCCGGAATCGGACGGCGAACCCGAGCGGTTCCATTACTATCTGCCCGAAGTCGCGGGGCGTTCGGGCGTGGAAAAGCGCCTGGACGGGGTGCTGCGCGCGAACGCCGGCGGCAAGATCGAAGTCCAGGTGGACGTGGCGGGCTTCAAGTTCGACGAGGTATCGCGGCGCGAACCGGGGCAGGGCCGTGACGTGGTGCTGTCCGTGGATGCGCGCATCCAGCGTGCGGCCGAAGCCGTTCTGGAGGGGGAAAAGGGGGCCGCGGTGGTCGTGGATCCGCGCACGGGCGACGTGCTGGCGCTGGCCAGCGCGCCCGGATTCGATCCCAACGATTTCGTACCCTCGGTGCCCGCCCGGCTGTGGAACGACCTGCTGAAGGACGAGCGCCGCCCGCTGTACAACCGGGCCACGGCCGGCGAATACGCGCCCGGCAGCACCTTCAAGCCGGTGACGCTGCTGGCGGCGCTGGAAAGCGGCGCCATCCGGCCGGACACGCGCTACAGCTGCCCGGGCCATTTCGACCTGGGGCGGGCGCGCTTCCGCTGCTGGCAGCACTGGGGCCACGGCAGCCTCGATGCCCCCCACGCCATCCGCTATTCCTGCAATGTGTACATGTTCCATGCCGCGCTGGCTTCCGGCGCCGAAGCCGTCCAGGAGATGGCCCGCGCCGTCGGATTCGGCCGCAAGACGGGCATCGGGCTGGACTTTGAACGGCCCGGCCTGGTGCCGGACAACGACTGGAAGCGCCGCGAGCGGAACGACAGCTGGCGCGACGGCGACACCTGCAATCTGTCCATCGGACAGGGGGCGCTGCTGGTGACGCCCCTGCAGCTGGCGATGTACGCGGCGGCGCTGGCCAACGGCGGCACGCTCTGGCAGCCCCGCCTGGTCCGGCGGATCGAGCGGACCGGCGGAGCGGCGCAGGAGATTGCGGCGGCGCCGGCGCCGGTCGGCCCCCGCTGGGCGCCCCGGAACATCCGGACCGTCCGCGAAGGCATGCGCGATGCCGTCAATGCCCCCGACGGATCCGGCAAGCGCGCGGCGCTGCCGGGCGTGACCGTGGCGGCCAAGACCGGCACCGCCGAGTACGGCCCCAAGGGCGCGGGGCTGAAAATGACGTGGATGATCGCCTTTGCGCCGTTCGACGATCCGCGCTACGCCGTGGCCCTGCTGGTGGAGGACGGCGTCAGCGGCGGCACCACGGCCGCCCCGCGCGTCCGCCGGCTTCTGGCACAGGTGTTCCGGGAAATCGAAGGCCTGGACGGCATGCCGTTGCCGCCGCCCGTCGAGGCGCCGGCCGCTCTCCCCGAAGAGGAGCCGGCGTGAGGCGGCGCGTCCAGTCGTGGTGGCGGGTCTGGCTGGCCCAGGACGTCCTGGCCATTCTGATGGCGGCCGGCCTGCTGGTCACCGGCCTCTTTTTCATCTACAGCGCTTCGTGGCGGGGCGAAGAAACCGGCATTGTCGGCGCGTGGTTCCCCCGCCAGATCTGGTGGGCGGGCATCGGCACGGCGGCCGCCCTGGCGCTGACGGCCGTGGACTACCGGTTCTGGATCCGCCAGGCGTGGTGGCTGTACCTGGCGGCGGCGGCGCTGCTCGTGGTGGTGCTGGTCGCCGGCACCAAAGTCTATGGCGCCGCCCGCTGGCTGAACATCTTCGGCGTGCTGGTGCAGCCGTCGGAATTCGCGAAGCTGGCGCTGGTGATCGTGCTGGCCCGGGTGCTGGGCGGCGGCGCGATTCAGCCGCGCTCTCTCGCCCTGATCGTCGCGGCCCTGGTGATCGCCGCCGTGCCGTTCGCCCTGATCGCCGCGGAGCCGGACCTGGGCACCGCGGCGGTGCTGGCGCCGACGGTCGCCGCCATGCTGGTCGCCGCCGGCGCGCCGTTCCGCTGGCTGGCCGCGCTGGGCCTGCTGGGCGCGGGCGGCATCGCCGCCGCCCTGTCGCCGCTCGGCCGCTTTCTCCTCGACGACTATCAGCGCGAACGCATCCTGACCTTCCTCGATCCCTCCCGGGATCCGCTGGGCTCCGGCTGGAACGCCATCCAGTCGGCCATCGCCGTCGGATCCGGCGGCCTCACCGGCAAAGGATTTTTAAACGGGACGCAAAACGTGCTGGGCTTCCTGCCCCGCACGGTTGCGCCCAGTGACTTCATCTTCCCGGTCATTGCCGAGGAGAAGGGGTTTGTTGGCGCAAGCCTGCTGCTGCTGGCTTTCGCCGTCCTGATCACGTGCTATATCCGCACGGCCTGGACGGCGAAGGATCCCGCCGGCAGCCTGCTTGCAACGGGCATTGCCGGCCTGTTCTTCAGCCATGTGTTCATCAACATCGGAATGACCATCGGCCTGCTGCCGATCACGGGGCTCCCGCTCCCGCTCGTCAGCAGCGGCGGATCGTTCATGGTGAGCACGCTGGCGGGGTTCGGGCTGGTTCAAAGCGTACATGTGCGCCGGTTCCGGCGCGAGGTGTCAAATGTTTGAATGGTTGAAAAAAATGGGCATAAGCAAAAAAATGAAGCATGAAATCATCGTCAACGCGGAGAGCCTGGAGACCCGCGTGGCGATCATGGCCGACGGCCATCTGGAGGAGTTCTTCATCGAGCGTCCGACGGAAGAGCGCATCGTGGGCAGCATCTACAAGGGCCGGATCCAGAACATGGAAGACGGGTTGCAGGCGGCGTTCGTGGACATCGGGATGAAGAAGAACGCCTTCATCCACTACTGGGACATGATTCCGGAGGACGCGGCGCGGCTGGAGGCCGAGGAAGGCGTGGCGGCCAACCGCCCGCGCAAGAAAAAGAGCCAGCCCGGCGAGATGGCCAAGCAGTTTCCCCCCGGCAGCGAGATCATCGTGCAGGTGACCAAGGGGCCTATCGGCACCAAGGGGCCGCGGGTGACGGCCAACCTGAGCATTCCCGGCCGCTACCTGGTGATGATGCCGGGCAGCAAGCTCAAGGGCGTCTCGCGCAAGATCGAAAACGACCAGGAGCGCATCCGCCTCAAGAAGGCGCTCGGCCGCCTGCCGATTCCCTCCGGCATCGGCCTGATCATCCGCACCTCCGGCGAAGGCGTGCGCGCCACCAGCTTCGCCCGCGACCTGCGGGGCCTGCTGGACACCTGGCAGAAGATCGAGGACGGCATCAAGAACACGCCCGCGCCCTGCTGCCTCTACCACGAGCCCGACCTCGTCGAGCGCGTCGTTCGCGACTCCCTCACCGAGGAGGTCGGCCGTATCGTCATTGATTCGCGCGAAACCTTCGAGCGCATCCGCGACATGACCAGCCGGATCTCCCGGCGCGTCAAGAGCCGCGTCAAGCTCTACGACGGCGCCGCGCCGGTCTTCGAGCATTTCGATGTCGAGCGGCAGCTGGAAAACGCCTTCCGCCGCAAGATCTGGCTGAAGTCCGGCGGGTACCTGGTTTTCGACGAAACCGAAGCGCTGGTGGCGATCGACGTGAACACCGGGCGCCACAAGGGCGGCAAGACGCAGGAGGAAAGCATCCTGCAGGTCAACACCGAAGCCGCCGCCGAGGTGGCCCGCCAGCTGCGCCTGCGCAACATCGGCGGGCTGGTGGTGATCGACTTCATCGACATGAAATCGCGCAAGAACCAGAACGCCATCTACCGGGCGCTGAAGGACGGCCTGCAGACCGACAAGGCCCGCACGAACGTGCTGCCGGTGTCCGCGCTGGGCCTGGTCGAAATGACCCGCCAGCGGATGGAGGAAAGCCTGCGCGCGGCCAACTTCGCGGACTGCCCCTACTGCCACGGGCGCGGGAAAGTCCTCTCCACCCTCAGCATGAGCGTGCGCATCCAGCGCCGCATCCTCGAGGTCATCAAGAAAAACCAGCACCGCGGCGAACTGCCTCTGCGCATCGCCGTCAATCCCATGATCATGGACCGCCTGCGCAAGGAAGACGAACAGGTGCTGATCGACCTCGAGAAAAAGTGCGGCACCCATCTGACCTTCGTGAGCGATGTCAACCTGCACGTCGAGGACTTCCGCATCACCCACGGCCAGACCGGCGAACTGCTATACGAAGACCACGAACAGTAGGGGCGGGGGGCAGCGGTTCAACGGTTCAAGAGTTCAGCGGCTCAGTAGTTCAAGGGCCGCCGATCCAGTATTCCACCCGTGAACGGCGGACCCCATGAACCCTGAACCCTTCTCTTCTAACAGATCCGAGGCAGCTGTTCGCCGGAAGGCGGCATGAGGCGGCGGACGGTGCCCAGGGCGGTTCGGGCGGTCACGCCGCCGCCGGCGCCGCTGGCTTTTCCGATCACGACCGCCTGCGCCGAGACGGGATGCCGGTGCAGGATTTCCAGTGCGGCGGGAACGTCGTCCGGGGCGAAGAAGAGGGCCGCGCAGCCTTCGTTGGCGACGAAGAGCGGATCGAAGCCCAGCAGTTCGCAGGCGCCGCGGACCGGTTTTTCGACCGGAATGGCGGTCTCGTCGATCTGCACGTCCACGCGGGCGGCGGCGGCCAGTTCGCACAGCGCGCCGCCGAGGCCGCCGCGGGTCAGGTCGCGGGCGCAATGGGGGACGGGGCCGTCGGCGAACAGCTCCAGCATCGGGCCGTGGAGCGAGGCGCAGTCGCTGGCGACGGGCGGATCGAAGGTCAGTTCGTGGCGGGTGGCCATGACGGCGATGCCGTGGCGGGCGATGTCGCCGGTGAGAATGATGACGTCGCCGGGGTGAATGCGTTCGGGGGCGGGCGGGGCCGGCAGGAGGATCGCGCCGACGCCGGCAGTATTGATGTAGAGCCCGTCGCCGCGCGCGCGTTCGATCACCTTGGTGTCGCCCGCGATGATGCGCACGCCGGCGGCATCCGCCGCCGCGCGCATGGAGCGGGCCACCTGCCGCAGCGTCTCGATGGGCAGGCCTTCTTCCAGAATGAATCCGGCGGTGAGGGCGGCGGGCCGGGCGCCGGCCATCAGCAGGTCATTGACCGTGCCGTTGACTGCCAGGGTGCCGATGTCGCCGCCCGGGAAAAAGAGCGGCTGGACCACATAGGAATCGGTTGTCATGGCGGCGCGGCCGCCGGAGAGCTCAAACGGCGTGGCATCGTGCGGAGAGGGGGAATGCGCGCCGAACGCCGGCAGGAAAATGCCGCGGATCAGCGCTTCCGTCAGCGTCCCCCCCCCGCCGTGGGCGAGAGTGACGGTGTCGTAGCGGGAGGTGGGAAGGGGGCAGTTCATGGCAGGGAAAAGGTAGAGGTTGAGCCCAGGAATGGAAGCAAATAAGCGGGGTCAGGCCGTAACAATGAACTATCACTTGACGCGGAACGGAAAATGACCTACGTAAGCGGACACGATGGCCAGACCGCCAAGAATCGAATTTGAGAACGCGTTGTACCACGTGACAAGCCGAGGCAATGCCCGGCAAGTAATCTTTCACACCGACGATGATCGTCAACGATTTCTTGCTCAACTGCTGAGCAATTTGGAGCAGTACGGGGTGATCCTGTATGCATGGGTCCTGATGCCGAATCATTACCACCTCGTGGTGCGGACGCCCCGGGCGAATCTGAGTCGGTTCATGCAGCGGCTGAACAGCAGTTACAGCCTTTATTACCGGTATAAACACGCCAGGCCGGGGCATGCGTTTGGGGGACGCTACAAGGCCCTGCTGGTGGAGTCAAATGACTACCTGCTGGCGTTGACACGATATGTGCATATGAATCCGGTCAAAACAAAGCCGGTTTTACACAGGCCGGCGGGAGAGCGGATTCGGATCCTGGAGGAATATCCGTGGAGCAGTTATCCGGGCTATGTGCGGAGCCAACAGGCAACGGAATGGGTTGACTATGCGGTTCTGAAGCAATACGGGAGCACTTTCCCGGACGCCCGGCGCCGGTATCGGGCCTACGCTCAGGCCATGGTGGCGAAGGATGACGATCTGCTTCGAGAACGGATGGGACGCTCGATCTACGCACTGGGATCCGAGAATTTCGTAAGCGAGGTGGAGCAAGAACTGTGTCGGGAGAAGTTGAAAGGAACTCGGAATCCAGACCTTCTGATGCCCTGGCGCGGCGTGGAGATGACCGCCATCGATCAGGTGGTGGCCAAGGTCTATGGAATCAAAGTCGAAGAGCTTTACCAACATGGCCGTTCAGCGGGAGAAGCGAAGGCCGTGGCGGTTGAACTCGCATCCCGGTGGAGCGGCGAGACCCAGCGCGAAATCGGTGCCCACTACGGCGGTATCACCGGGCAAGCCGTGCTGTTGATCAGGAAAAGGCTCAGAAAGAATCAAACGATTGACTGGGCCGCCTTGGAAAAGTTTTTGGCCTGAAAGTTTATTGTTACGGCCTGACCCCGATATCGCCTTGCGGGGAGGGGGCGGGGCGGGGTAGGATGCGCCCCCATGAGCATCCGCACACGTTTTGCACCGAGCCCCACCGGGAATGTCCACATCGGGAACATCCGGGCCGCCATCTACAACTGGCTGTTTTCGCGTCACGAGGGCGGGGAATTCCTGCTGCGGATCGAGGACACGGACCTCGAGCGGTCCACGCCGGCGGCGGTGCGGACGGTGCTGGAATCGCTGGCCTGGCTGGGGCTGGACTACGACGGCGAGCCGCTCTACCAGAGCACGCAGCGCGAAAAGCACCTCGAGGTGGCGGAGCAGCTGCTGGCGAAAGGCGCCGCCTACAAGGAGGACAAGGGCGGCACGGGCCGGGGCGAGTGCGTCATTTTCAAAATGCCCGGCCGGGACATCTCGTTCCGGGACGCGGTCAAGGGCGAGCTGTCCAAGAAGGCCGACGATCTGAAGGATTTCGTGATCGTGCGGTCGGACGGGTCGCCGGTGTTTCACCTCGGCAACGTGGTGGATGACATCACCATGGGCATTACGCATGTCATCCGCGGCGACGACCACGTGGAGAACACGTTCAAGCATCTGGCGATGTACGAGGCGATCGGCGCGCCGCCGCCGGTGTTCGCGCATCTGCCGATGATCGTGAACGCGCAGGGCAAGCCGTACTCCAAGCGCGACGGGGCGGCCTATGTCGGCGAGTTCCGCGAGAAGGGCTTCCTGCCGGAGGCGCTGTTCAATTCGCTGGCGCTGCTGGGCTGGAGTCCGGGCGAGGACCGCGAAGTGATGACGCGCGAGGAGATGGTGGCGGCGTTCACCCTCGAGCGGGTGCGCAGCGCCCCGAGCCAGCTGGACATGACCAAGCTGCTGTGGATGAACGGCGAGCATTTGAAACGCCGCGGGCTGGACGAGATCGCCGCCGGCTGCCGCGCGGCGATGGAGCGCAAGGGCCAGTGGCGCGACGATATCGCCCCGGCCTACTTCGCGGCCGTGGTGGCGTGCATGGGCGAGCGGGTGAAGCTGTTCGGGGACCTGGGCGACCAGGCCGGATTTTTCTTCGACGAGGACTTTCCCTACGACGAAAAGAGCGTGCGCAAGCGCCTGCTGAAGGAAGGGGCGCTGGACATCCTGCGCGAGGAGCAGGCGGTGCTGGAGGCGCTGGAGCCGTTCACGACGGAAAGCACGGATGCCGCACTGCATGCGCTGGCGGAGACCACCGGGCGCGGCATGGGCGAGCTGGTGCATCCGCTGCGGGTGGCGGTCTCCGGCACCGGCGTCGGACCGGGCCTCTTCGACATGCTGGCGGTGATGGGCAAGGAGCGCGTGATGCGCCGCATCCGGCGGACGCTGGACGCCTACGGCGGATGAGGATGGACGCGGCGAACCAGGCGGACCGGACGCCACGGAGGTTGTCCCTCCCGGGACGGGCGCCATGCGCGCAGGGTTTTCCACGCCATGGAAAAATAATCCACGCGTTTTCCACGCCATGGAAAAAAAGTTTCCACGCCGTGGAAAAAACCACCCGGATTTTCCACGCCATGGAAAATAATTCCGGGGATTTTCCACGCCATGGAAAAAAAGTTTCCACACCGTGGAAAAAACCGTCCGGATTTTCCACGCCATGGAAAAATTTCGGCGTGATTTTCCACGTTATGGAAACAAGTTTTCCACGCCGTGGAAAACGGGCGGCGGCGCTGGTGCTGGCGGCGGGGCTGGCGGGGGGCGCGGGGTGCGCGAGCGTCCGGACGTCGCGGCTGGGAGTGCCGGAGCCGTCGGCCTGGGAGATGTCGGCGTCGGCGTCGGCCGCGGAGCAGGGCCCGGAGCAGGCGCGGGACGGACAGACGAACACGTGGTGGCGCAGCGGGCCGGAGCTGCCCCAGTGGATCCAGGCGGATCTGGGGCGGGAGGCGATGGTGTGCGGGGTGTCGCTGCAATGGGGCCGTCCGCATGGAACGGCGTACGGGGTGCTGACGAGCCTGGACGGCGAGCAGTGGTCGGTGGGTTTCGAGACGGCGGCGGGCGACGGCGGCTGGGATCAGATCCTGATGGATCCCGTCCGGGCGCGGTATGTGCGCCTGACGGTGAAGGCGGGCGCGGGCAGCGCCGGGGCGGCGCTGGAGGATCTGTCGGTGCTGGGGCTGGATCAGCGCCCCGAAGCGCGGGTGAACGGCCAGGCCGCGCCGGTGGCGGCGGCGCTGCTGGACGGACGTGCGGAGACGTTCTGGGCCTCCGCGGAAGCGCCGGCCCTGCTGGAACTGGATTTGCGGCGGACCTGGCCCGTCGGCAGCCTCCGGCTGGATTGGGGGACCGGCGGATTTGCCTCCAATGTCGTCGTGGAGGTCTCCACCAACCGTGCGGATTGGATTGCCGCCGGCCAGATCCAGTCGCATGGCGGCGACTTCGACGTGCTGATGCTGGAGGAGGTGATGCCGGCCCGGTACCTACGACTGGCATTCGGCGGGAGTTCCGGCGCGGAGGGCTTTGCCGTGGCCGGGCTGGCGCTGCGCGGGCCGGAAGGCACCGCCCGCCCGCGCTCCCTGCTGGAACTGGCGGCCTCGCAGGCGCCGGAGGGAATGTATCCGGACGTGCTGCAGCGCCGTCCGGTGCACTGGACGGCGGCGGGAGGGCTCCAGGCCGGGACGGCGGAAGGATTGCTGGACGAGTGGGGCGGTTTTGCGCCGGATGCGCGTCGCCCTGTGCTGACGCCGCTCATTGCGTCCGAGGGCGGCATCTGGACGGCGCACCAGGCGCAGTCGCTGGAGCATCGGCTGGCCGGCGACGGCGTGCCGCTGCCGGAAACCGTCTGGCGGCTGCCTTCGGGACTGGCGCTTCGCATCCGGGCCATGCCGTGGCCGGGCACGTCTCCGGCCCTCGCCGCCGTGGAATACGAACTGCGCAACGAGTCGTTGATGGTTCAGACCGGTCGCCTGGCGTGGGTGGTGCGTCCGCTGCGCCTGCCGCCGGTCCGCGCAGGCGGCGGACTGGCCCCGATCTTCCGCCTGCGGCGAACGGTCTCCCCTGACGGCTGGCAGGAGCTGTGGGCGGACGGGCGCCGGCTGTATGCCGTGCCGGATGCGGACCTGCCCTTCGGCTGCGCGGCGTTCGATGGGGGCGATGCATCGGAATTTTTCCGGCGCGGCGAGACGCCGTCCCGGACGTCGGTTCATGACGAGGAGGGGCTGGCATCGGCGGCCTGGTGGCGGGACTTCGATCTGTCGCCGGGTGAACGGGTGCGCATGGTGATTCTGGCGGCGTCTCCGGAAGGCGGCCGGCGTCGCCGGGGAGGGATGTGGCCGGACCCGGCGGGAGGGGCGGACCAGCTGGCGGCGGCTTTTGAGCGTCACTGGGACGAGGCGGTGTGGGCGTGGCGCAGCCGCACTGGCGCGTACGCGCCGGGCATCGCGCGGCCGGAGGCCATGGAATGCCTCCATGCGCAGGTGGGCTGGCTGCTGGGCCTGCGGGAATCGGTGAACGGCGGCGCCGGCGAGGATCTGGAGTCGATCGCCTGGAAGGTGGCCGCCCTGCTGCGGACCGGCCGGGAGGATGCGGCGCGCGAGTGGGTCGAGCGGACGGCCGGGGGCATGGCGACGGATGGCTGGGTGCCGGCGGTCCTGCTTCCGGACGGCACGCCGGCGCCGCGCATCGGCCTGGAAGGCCGTCACGGCTCCCAGGGCCAGCTGGCGTTCATGGTGATGGAAACGTACCGGTTCACCCGGGATATCGCGTTTCTGCAGCGGCATTATCCCGCGATGCGCCATGCCATGGGCTGGCTGCGGCGATTGCGCGGGGATACGGCGAAATCCGAAGCCCGTCTGCCGCTGGAAGAACGCGAACTGCTGGAAGGGCTGCTGCCGGCGTCGCCGGCGCGCCCCGGGCATCCTCGGCCCGGGCATTTCTATGCCGACCAGTACTGGGCGCTGCTGGGCTGGAAGGAGCTGCGGACCGCCGCTGTTTTGCTGGGGAAGGACGAGGATGCCGAATGGGCCGACCGCCAGTACGGCTTGCTGAGGGCTTCCGTGGAGCGGTCGCTGCGCGCTCACCTGGAGCGGCGGGAATCGGCCTGGCTTCCGGCGGTGGCCGAGGAAACGGAGGCCTTCGATCCGGCCGCGGTCGCCCTGCTGTTCTGGCCGTGCGCCGAAACGGATCTGGCGGAGCCCCATGAGCTGCAAAGCAGTCTGGATGCGTTTTTCGGGGCGTTTCTGGAAGACGGGACGGTTTCGCGGGATCCCGCCGCGGAAGCCCAGATGCTGGTGCCGCTGGCGGCCATGGGCCGGGGCGATTATGCGCGGGAAATTCTGTATGCCCTGCTGGATGGCCGCCGGCCGCCGGGGTGGCAGGCGTGGGCGGCGGGGGGGGCGGGGAGGCGGCCGCCGGGGGCCGGGCCGGGGCCGGGCATCGGCTTCATGCCGGATCTGCGGGCGGCGGCCGCATACGTGCTGGGCGTGCGCGGTCTGGCGGTGCGAGAAACCGGCCGCCGCCTGGACCTGTTCTGCGGCGCGCCGGCGGAATGGCTCCAGCACGGCGACGGGTATCACGTGTATGGCGCGCCGACCGCCTTCGGGCCGCTGGATTTGCGGGGCCGCTGGCACCGGGAGCGCTTCACGGCGACCATCGGCGGGGGGGCGCGCCCGCCGGAAGGCTACCGGCTCTGGTGGCCGCGGCACGGGCTGCCGGACCGGGTTCTGGCCAACGGCTCCCACCTGCGGGACTACGATGCGCAGGGCGTGGATCTGCCCCATGATTTCCAGGGGACCGTCGAGGCGGTCTTCCCCTTTGCCGCCCCTTGGCCGCGCGATCCGTAGGCCCCTTGTGAAAATGCAATTAACGGCCGGGTAGTTCTTGACGCAAGCATCCAAGGCGGCCTATGTTGTGACTATCAGCGGGAGGCAGATCCGTGCCCGTTGAGGAAGGTGGACAGTCCAATGCAAAACTTGACCAAACGCAATCTGGCGATTCGCATCGCCGAAGAGACCGGCCTGACCCAGCAGCAGGTTGTGGCCGTTATCCAGAAAACGCTGGATTCCATCGTGGAATCCCTGCGCCAGGGACAGACCATTGAATTCCGCAAGTTCGGCGTATTTGATGTGCGCGAACGGCGGCAGCGCATCGGCCGCAATCCGCACAAGCCGGACCAGGTCGTGGTGATTCCCAGCCGGAAGGTGGTTCGCTTCCGCCCGGGCAAAACCATGAAGGAAATGTTCAAGTAGTTCCGGGCGGCCGCCCGGTTTTTCTTCCCGCCGCGCACCGTCGCCGTGCGCCGTCGTTTCAGGGAGTTCCATGTCTTCAGCCAACCGGCCCGTACAGGGCATGTCCGACATCGCCGCGCCCGAAGTGCGCGTCTGGCAGGGTCTCGAACGGGTGGCCCGCGAGATTCTGTCGCGCTACGGGTTTGACGAGCTGCGGACGCCCGTGGTCGAGTTTGAATCCGTTTTCACGCGGTCCATCGGCGAAACGACCGACGTGGTGCAGAAGGAAATGTACGTGTTCGAGAAGGGCGGGCGGCGCCTGTGCCTGCGGCCGGAAGGCACGGCCGGGGTCATGCGCCATGCCGCCGGACTGGGGGCGCAGGAAACCGACGGAGCGCGGTGGTTCTACATCGGGCCGATGTTCCGCAGCGAGCGGCCGCAGGCCGGCCGGCGCCGCCAGTTTCATCAGTGCGGCGTCGAATGCCTCGAGCCGCCGTCGCCGCGGGTGGATGCCGAAATCCTCGCGCTGCAGGTGGAGTTGCTGAAGGCGTGGGGGCTGGACGGGTGCACGGTGAAGCTGGCCACGCGGGGCAGCGGCGGCGACGCCGCTCGGGTGGCGGAAGGCCTTCGCGGGGCCCTGGAGCCTCACCGGGAATCGCTCTGCGAGGACTGCCGGCGCCGCCTTTCCGAAAATGTCCTGCGCGTGCTGGACTGCAAGAACGACGGCTGCCGGCGGATCGTGGAGACCCTGCCGCCGCCCACCGATTTCATGGGCGGGGAATCCCGGGACTATCTGGCGCAAGTGGCGGCGCATCTGGATGCGCTGGGGCTGGCCTATCGGCTGGATCCGCGGCTGGTGCGCGGTCTGGATTACTACGAACACACGGTGTGGGAAATCGAGGGGGCGCATCTCGGCGCCCAGAACGCCATTGCGGGGGGCGGGCGCTACCGCATGAATCTCGGCGGGCGCGAACTGACCGGCGTCGGTTTCGCCATTGGTCTGGAACGCGTGGTGGCCATGCTGCAGGCGCTGGAGCGGGACGCGACGTTGATGGCGGCTCCGCCCAGGCTGGCCTGGCTGGTGGGGCTGGGCGAAGAGGCCATGAACCAGAACCTGGTCCTGATGCAATCCCTGCGCGCGGCGGGCATCGTTTGCCGGATGGCGGCCGGCGGCAGTCTGAAATCGCAGATGCGCGCCGCCAACAAGGCCGGGGCCGCCTGGGCAGTGATTCGCGGCGACGACGAACTGGCACAGGCGGTCGCCGCCGTCAAGGACATGGCCACGGGCGAGCAGCGGCGGCTGCCGCTGGATCAGCTCGCGGGGGCGCTGTCCGCCTGACGTACCGGTTTGCGGCCCGCCTGCAGCAGGTCCAGCAAGGCCCGGGCCAGCGGATGCGAAGGGCTCGCGGCCTGCCACACCCCATTCCGGCGTTCGGCCATTCCGGCAGTTTCCAGAATGCGCAGATGCCGGTGAAGCGCGGCGTCGGCGACGCCCGACAAATCGGAGAGGGTTTCTTCATCCAGCGCGCCGATCTGCATCAGTCGCATCAGCACCAGCCGCCGGGCATGCGACAGACCCCGGGCGGCACGGATGATATCGTCATCCCGGTCTTCCGGGAACCGCCCGAACGTTTCCTGCATGGCGGCGAGCAGGGGCGGGGCGCTGGAGACCAGTGAATCCGCCACCGGGCGGTACACCACATTCCGGTTGCGGCGCGATGCCTGGACGAGGCCCCGGGACTGCAGACGCCGCAATTCCTGACTTGCCCGGGGGATGCTGATGTCCAACTGACCGGCCAGGCCCGTCACGGTTTGGCCGGGACGATCCACGATCCGGCGGAACAGCTTCAAGCGCGTGGGCCCGGCCAAGACCCGGCAGGTCCGCCACAGGGTGGGATGGAGTTTGGACATTGAACACCTCCTATTAAATTCCACATAGTTAATTAACAGTGTGGAATCATTATTTGGAAATTCCTGAACAATATAATCGAAAAATAGAAAATGATAAAAAAACAGTCAATGATAAAAAACGGTCGGTATTCGTTAATGAAAATGAAGCAACCTTGCTTCGCGTTGGAGAGTCAAGTGAGACACAGCTGGCGCACGCAGTGACATAATGGCGCATTTTGGGGCGAAGATTGAATGAAATCAACAAGCCAAAATCTATCGTAATAGATTATCCATATGCATGTTATAAACAAATCACTTCACTTGGCATGCATGTTGCATAAGAGTAAGCGGCTTGTTGCAATGTGACGACAATTTGAGGAAAGCGAGAACAGAGCATGTCAAAGGTACTGGGAATTGATTTGGGAACGACGAATTCGTGCATGGCGGTCATGGAAGGCGGGCAGCCGACGGTGATTCCGAACGCGGAGGGCGGCCGGACCACGCCGTCGATCGTGGCGTTCACCAAGAGCGGGGAACGGCTGGTGGGCAGCGCGGCCAAGCGCCAGGCGGTGACGAATCCGAAGCACACGGTGTTCTCCATCAAGCGCTTCATGGGGCGCAAATTCGACGAGATGTCGGCGGAAATCGCCCGCATGCCGTACGAAGTGGTGCGCGCGCCCAACGGGGATGCGCACGTGAAGATCGGCGACAAGACCTATTCGCCGCCGGAGATTTCTTCGATGATCTTGCAAAAGATGAAAGCCGATGCGGAGGCGTTTCTGGGCGAAACGATCACGCAGGCGGTCATCACGGTTCCGGCGTACTTCAACGACAGCCAGCGGCAGGCGACGAAAGACGCCGGCCGGATCGCGGGGCTGGAGGTGCTGCGGATCATCAACGAGCCGACGGCGGCCTCGCTGGCCTACGGGCTGGACAAGAAGAAAGAGGAAAAGGTG
>ENA-UOXR01002470-UOXR01002470.1-bioreactor-metagenome-genome-assembly--contig:-NODE-2470-length-17011-cov-104.165900_pt1 | contig 17011 bp, 17 predicted proteins | sample MGYA00238164_ERZ764825 | MGnify/ENA primary metagenome ERZ764825 (study PRJEB28920, sample SAMN05720171) | bioreactor metagenome | isolation source: Anaerobic biogas reactor | place...
GAGCGGTCTCATGATTTATAGTTCCGGTCGGGATTCCAGAGATACGAGGGGTGGCTGCAGAGCATGATCGTCAAAGGGTCTCACCCGGTCGATCCGCGACCCGACGACCGGTACCATGCTGGAGATCTCAACGTTCTGCTATATACCTTTTGTGACAGGGATCATCGAACCTCCTGGATTTGCGAGGATAATGGGATGGCAACGGAATCGATGGTAACGGGGGAGACGCAGGAACGCCGGGTTTCCCCGGGAATGAAGGCGGAACGGGTTTTCACCGTAGCCCGGAAAGAGTTCACCGACCAGGTCACGGGCTGGCGGTTCCTGGTGATCCTCGCCCTCTTCCTCGCCATCGCCCTGGTGGGAACCTACAGCGGGGTCGGGAGGTACGAGAGAGACCTGGATAGGTATGCCCAGCAACTGGCGACGATGGATAATCAGAATGACGGACCGGCCGGGATGATGCCCGCAAAACCGCCGGTCGAGGGCGTTTACTCCTCGATGTTCCGAACACTGGTCTCCTACGGGGGCCTCCTTGCGCTTGCGCTGACCGCCTATCCCGTCGTCTTCTTCGCCGTCGCATACACGCGGCTTATGCGGATAGATATCCGAGGATAGACAGGCGCGCACTTTCGCTCCCCGAGAGGTGCTGCATCGGGGCGGGCCGATAATTCCGCCGGGCTTCGATGTCCGGGAAAGGTATGCAGGGCTCTCATCGGAGTATGCACTCATACCCGCGATCCGGGGATCGAGGTATATTTCCACTGGATATCGGCAGTACTGCCGGGAGATGGAACAACGAGGGCGTATCAGGAGAATGCGACGGCCAGGGTACAACCGCGACAGTTCGATGTTTGTCACAGAAAAGGTATATGGGGGAACGTTGACGCCTTGATCGGTGACACCGTGTACGGTATCCCGCGGGGGCCGGGAACCCCGATTGCCGTCGTATCCCGCCCCCCAAAAGCGTGCCCGGAGGGCCAATAGGGCTGTAGGCTGCCATCAGGGATAGTCATTGTGGTCTAGCGTTCCTCCGGGCATCGTTTCGAAGACTGGATGAACACGCATGACACAGGAAATAAGATCACTCAATCAGGCTGATACTCAAATTCCTGCCGCCAACCGGCACATCCGCCAAGATAGGGATTGCCACTCGTCGGCAGGCGCGTATCTGCCCTTCATGATCGGGTATTACCGCCACGGGCTTTCGGACTGCGGGGGAGGTTTGGGCCCGTGGAACAGTGCCGATTGCCTGCCGAACGTGATGATACGGTATGCCCGGACCCGGAAATGCCTCGCACATCTCCAGACACTGGCGGGCTGCTACTGGATGGAGATAGGAGATAGACGGCTGCCCCGAGCATTGCTACATCGAGGGGACCTTCAACCTGGATTTCTACATGGTGTCGCTCATAAACAACTCCCGGGAGTTTGGTCATGTGATCTGTGCCGAGTTCTTAGGCAGCGATATGCAGACGTTCTCCAGCTGGAAGTTTTACCAGTTTGACAACCTGGACATCAGGCCCGGGAACTGGCAGATGCCCTACGGGACGGAAACAGAGGATACAAAGGTGAAGATCTACGAGATAACGGGCATCTTTAATTGCGGTCTCCCAGACCACGATTTGGTGCCTCTGGTGACGTTTCTGATCAAGGAAAATGGGGGTGTAACCAAGGGTTGAGAGAGGAGGAATAAATGACAAAAGCGACCCTACGGATCATCATCGCACTTGCAATCGTCTGTTGCACGGGAGCGATGATCGTGACAGTGCATCTTCCGGACAGTTATCCCCATCCGGAGGTCGGGAACGTGACGCCGGAGGGATCGCCACTAGGGTCGGACTTACCCGGCGGTATAAGCTCGAATGCAACGCCAAATGAGGTACCTGAAGAAATGCAGGAGGTTAGGAACATGACACCGGAAAGATCATCGCAGGGACTATATGTGCATCCGTTCGTGAGGCAAGCGCTAGAAGAGGCAAATATGACGGCGGAGGTGTTGCCGGAAGAGCTGACAGAGGAGATTGAACAACTGCAACGAAGTTATGAAGACAGAAAGTTTGGTATAAGCGGATGGGAGTTTGACTCAGAGAACAAACTGGTCATCATCTATGCGTACTCCATACTGGACGAAAAGAAGGTGAAGGCCATTCAGGGCAGGCAGGCTGGCGGCTGGACATTCAAGGTCATCCATAATCTCGATTATGAGAATGAGCGTAAGCAGGCTGCGGCTGAACTGATGCAATTTCAGAATGATCATCCTGAATTGGAGATATCGGGTTTTATTATAACATCACCCGCCCATGTGGAAATGTGGGTGCGCAACCGTACACCCGAAAACGAGGCATTGAACGGCACCGTGATGTACGGTAGGACGATTGAGTTAATTGGAGGCGCACCAAGGGAAGAACTAATGATGCGGGAGGAACTGAAATGGAACGAACCTGCATCGCGGGAACCGGAGGCGGGTTGAGGCGCAGAGCGAAAGCCAGAGTTCGGGTGGTCGACACCAGGCCCCGTGAGGGGAGGGGACCGGTTATTGTTAGTGCGTATATTAAGAGTTCCACAACCCGTTCCTCGCTGCAGGTGGCCGTCGATGGCTTATCCGGAGCACTCACCTCCCCGGGGCAACCCTTGAAGATCCGGGTTTTTTCTGCCACACAGGAAGGACCTCACCGCCCACTTTCCGCAAGACGGCGGCAGACGTGTAGAGGAACGTGAGAGAAAACGTAAATAGAGTTACGGCCCAGTCTCTGGATGGGGATGTCCGGGCGGCCTTTCCAGGTCTGAGACCCATCGACGGTGCTCCAGGCGGGGGTCTTTACGAGGATAACAGGATGGCAACAGAATCGATGGTATCGGGAAAAGTGCAGATGGATCGGGTTTCCCGGGGGATGAAGACAGAACGGGTCTTCGTTGTGGCGCGGAAAGAATTCACCGACCAGGTCACGGGCTGGCGGTTCCTGGTGATCCTCGCCCTGTTCCTCGCCATCGCCCTGGTGGGGACGTACAGCGGGGTCGTGAGCTACGAGAGAGAACTGGATAGATACTCCGAGCAACTGGCCGCGATGGACGACAGGTTCGACGGACCGGAACGAATGATGCCCACAAAACCGCCGGTCGCGGATATTTACTCCTCGATGTTTCTCACGCTGATCTCTTGCGGAGGCCTCCTCGCCATCGCCGTCGGGTTCGACCTGGTCTCCAGAGAGAAGGAGTCCCGGTCACTCAAAAGCATTCTCTCTCACCCGGTCTACCGCGACGAGATCATCAACGGCAAGGCGCTCGGGGGCATCGCACTGCTGGCCCTCGTCGTCGGAGGAGTGCTCGCCATATCCACCGCGCTCCTCCTCGTCTTCTCGATCGTGCCCGCCCCGGGCGACCTCTGGATGGTCCTGACCTATGCCGGCGTCACCCTTCTCTTCTTCGTGACCTTCTTCTCCATCGCGCTTGCCATCTCCACCCTCTGCCGGGAGAGCGGCAGCGCCCTGCTTCTTTCGATGATCGTCTTCATCTTCCTCGTTCTTCTGGCCCCTTACGCCACCACGCATATCGGCATGGCGTTCATGATGGAAGAGCCCGACCCTGCCGCATACGGCGGGGATATCTCGTCAGAAGAATTCCAGGCAGCGATCACGGCATATTACGGGCAATTCAACCTGATCCAGAGCATCACGAACCTCGTATCACCACAAATGGCGACCAACGCCCTCATCCAGGGGATCAGCAACTCCTCCGGGGCGACCCTCGAGGATATGCTCGGCAGGATATGGTCGAGTATTGCGGCGCTGACCATCTACCCTGTGATATTCTTCGCTATCGGGTATACGAAGTTCATGCGGATGGATATCCGATGACCGCTCATGAGGGAGGGGGCCATGTATCCCGGCCCCTCCGTAACATCGAGAGAAAATCGATCGAAACACTCCAATGTGTAAATAATCATGGCAGAGGCTATTTATGGGGATGCGCCGACCATTCATCAACTAATACCGAGCCCGGCAGCAAAACCGCATCCCGGACGGTGCAATATGTCAGGTAACATCATCCACCCCCTCCCCCGAAGCCGGTTCTCGCCGGCACTCCCTCCGCTCGTCGCGGCCGTTACGGCCGTTATCTGGGCAGGTACCGCAAGGATCGTCTCCGGAACGCCGGGCCCGGCCCCACCGTTCGTCCTCCCCGTCTTCATCCTCGTGATCGTCGCCCTGGTGGTCGCGGGGGCCGTAACACCGCTCCCCCTGATCGAGGGCGCCGTCCCGGTCAAAAGGCAACGGCAGGCAATGCTCGTCGCCATCGCAGCCTCGGTCCCGTTCGTCGGCGCCCTGGTGATAAACCCCGAGCGGTGGCCGGGCGGGCCTGCTCCCCTCATAGCGGAGAGCGTGCCGATCTTCGGGTGGTTCTTCGACGGCATCATGAGTGTCCTGCCGCTCGCCGCAGATACGCCCACGTATAAACTCTTCTTCTCCGCGTTCGCAGTCTTCGGGTTCTACCTCGAGTGCGTGCTCGTCGCCGCGATCCTTTACGTTGTTCTCCGGGTGCTCGCCGCCCTCGATCCGGGCCCCCGTGGGGAAAGCCGGCCCGAGGAGGAGTGAACCCTCAGAAGAACGCGAGAGTCAGGAAGTAGACCCCGATCAGGACGATCGCGATGCCGATGATCCGGTCAAAGACTTCCCCGCTCATCCGCGCCTTCTCCTTGACCTTCTTCCCGACCGCGCCCCCGACCGAGCTGAGCACGATGAGCGGGATCGAGAGCCCCACGGCATACACGAAGATCGTGAAGAGTCCCTCGATAGCCGTCTGGTAGAGGGCGATGTAGGTCAGGACAATAAGAAGCATCGGCGCCCCGCGCCCCACGGTGATCGCTCCGAACGACAACCCGAGCAGGAACGCGCCCGTGACGGAGTAGGAGACGGGCGCCCGGAAAAAGTTGAATATCCTCCGTATCGGCGGTTTATACGCATGCAGGAGCTGCAGCCCCATCAGGATCATCAGCACCCCGCCGATAGCCCACGCGATCGTCTCGTCGAGGAAGAGGAGGTACTCCCCGAGGTACCCCGCTATAACCCCGAGCGGGAGGAGGACGAGGATGGTTCCGAACGAGAACGCTATGGTCAGCCTGAGGATCCCGGCAAGCGTAAGATCCGTCTTTCCGCTCGTCAGGTAGCCAATCAGCCCAAGACAAAGGACGCTGTTGCAGGGGCAAATGCCGGCGACGAGGCCGAAGACGAAGACCCCGAGGACCGAGGGGTCGAAGGTTGCCACAGGGAAAGGTTGGGCCGCAACCGGGATTATACCTGCGATCCTTTTGCCGGGCCATTGCAGGCGGCGCCCTGGATACCCACTTCACACTCCAGGTCGGCATGTCAACCGCCGGGCATGCAGAGCGTTGCATGAGGGGGTGAGGATACAGGGGCGGGCGTTGCCGCATCGAGCACGAAGATGAGGTATAATGCGGCGCTCCCCGTGAGGCAACATATGGCGCGGCATACGGGGTGCCGTCCCGGCGAAGAACGCACTGCTCGCCCCGGTGAAATCCCACCGAAAGCATTGAGAGAGGTATTTCAAATCAGAGAACCTATATTTATAGAACAATAATGGTCCCCTGGGAAATAGCCTTCGCCGTCGTACCTGGCCTGATTCTCTTCTTCTATGGAATCGAGAACTTCTCCCGCGAGATCCTCGCCGTTGCAAAAGGCAGCTTCGCGGCAATCCTCGGCAGGGTGACCGAGCGGCCGATCCTGGCCGCGATACTCGGCGCCGTCGTCACTGCCCTCGTTCAGTCGAGCGCAGCGACGGTGATCATCACCGTCAGCCTGGTCAACGCCGGGACGCTCTCGTTCGTCCAGAGCCTCGGGATCATCATAGGCGCAAGCGTCGGAACGACCATGACCGCCCAGCTCGTCGCCTTCAAGATGACGGCGTTCGGACAGGTGCTGATCCCGATCGGTTTCCTCGTCGGGATCTTCGGGCGGCGTTACCGGTTCCTCGGAAAACCTCTCTTCTACTTCGGCCTCGTCTTCTTCAGTCTGAACCTCATATCGACGGCGCTCGTGCCGTTCCAGAACGATCCCGAGATCATCGGCCTCATCACGCGGTTCTCGGCGCTCCCGCTCGCCATCCTGATCGGGTTTCTCGTGACGACCATGGTGCAGTCGAGCGCCGTCACGACCGGCCTTGCCGTCGTCCTCGCCCAGCAGGGGCTGCTCACCCTTCCGCAGGCGATCCCGCTCATACTCGGCGCGCACATCGGTTCGACCACGATGGCCCTCATCGCCTCCGCCCGGATGAACCTTTACTCCCGGCGGGCGGCGGTGGCCCATTTCACCTTGAACCTCGGGGGAGTGCTCCTGATCCTCCCGTTCATTGATCCGTTCACCGAACTCATCATGACGATCGGCGGAACCGAGGCGCAGATGGTGGCAAACGCCCACCTCATATCCAACCTGATCACGGCGACGGTCTTCCTCATCCTCATCAGGCAGCTCGGGCAATTCGTTACGTGGCTGGTGCCCGGGAACGAGCCTGAGATCCTGATGCGGACGCACTACCTCGAGGACGGCATCCCCGACGATACGCACCACGGGTTTGAGCTGATCCGAAAGGAGCTCGGGTACGCCCACGGGATCACGCTCGACCTCTTCCGCGCGGCGATGACCTACCTTGCAACGTCAGATGATGCGGATTACCAGAGGGTCGAGAGGCTCAAAGACCTCAACGGCCACCTTGACGGGAAGATAGGGCAGGCACTTCGGGAGATATCGCGGAGGCAGCTTGCGGACCAGGAAGCGACCGAGGTGGTCTTCCTGGTCCGGATGTCGCACGAGATCGGCCGGCTCGGCTACCTCGGGGCGGACCTCGGGAAGTTCTTCCGGAAAGCATCCGAAAACGGGAACGGCGCCTTTGTCGTCCTCGCAGAGAAGACAGAGAGTGTCTACCGGATCCTCGACGCAAACATCGTCGGGCTCGGCCGCCACTTCCCGGTGATCGATGACGCGACCGTCGCCGAACTCCGCGCCCGCGATGTCGAGCTCCAGCTCGCCATCAACTGGCACTACCGCGAGCAGCTCATCTGTCTCCGCGAGAAGGGCGACCGCGGGGACAGCCGCTACCTCGATGCCCTCTCCATCATCGAGGCGGCGAACGCCAAAGTGCGGGATCTCCGCAAGCTCGCCGAGCAGTACTCGCGCGAGAAGATGGATGAACCGGTGTCACTCCGGGTGGAGGACCCGCTTCCTCTGCGCCACCCGGTAGCCGGAGACGACGAGAAGAGAGTCCCCGATATCCCGGTCGAGCGCCGGATCCCCGGAATCGACATACAGGAGGGGTGTCGCGGCGAGTTTTCCGGGCGTGGCGACCACGACCAGGTTCGATAACCCGGCCTTCCGGAGCACCGCGGGACTGATCTGCTGGTTTCCCCTCCCGAGAACGAACCCCTGGGCACCGATGGGGCTCACGACGATCTTTGCCCGCGGGTATCGGTCGAGGAGGGCAAGGAGGGTCCGCTCGTCGGTGTTCCGGGCGACGACCCGCCCATCCCTGACGACGTCGACCCCAAGAAGCGTCGGAGCAAGACCGAGCCGTTCCATGATCCGCGCCGTCGTGCTCCCGGCACCGATGATATAAAGCGTCTCCGGGAGCATGACCTCATTGATGAACACCGCGATATCGTCCTTCGCCCGCTCCTCGTCCTGCTGCTCAAAGACCTGTTTTCCCCCTTGAGTCCGCTCCGGTATATACGGGACACACAGGTACCCATAAAGCCGGGCAGAAAGCCGGCCCGAGCGGTAGGCTTCTTCGTCGACGTCCATCACCTCGGAGTCGCGGCAGGCAACCCCCCCCGCCCGCCGGATGAGGTCGGCCGCGGCCGCCGGGTTGACTGCAAAGACCGCCGAGTACATCTTCACACCGGCAGGGATCCCGAGGACGGGGACCGACCGCCCCACGGCGTCAAAGACGTCGCGGGCAGTCCCGTCCCCGCCGCAGAAGACGATGAGGTCGAGACCGGCATCGAGAAACGCCCGGCACGCGGCCTTCGTATCGGCAGCACCCGTCGGGCCAGATGGCTGGTAGACGACGGTAAAACGGTCGATACCGGCACCGGCAAGGGCATCCTCGCCCATCGGCGCGGCACAGGTATACCACGTAATATCGTCGTCTCTGAGAAGGGAGAGGGCCTGGACCGCCCGGTCGCGGGCGCGGGGGACGGCGCCGCGCAGGAGCGCCTCCGAGACCTTTCCATCCGTCCCCGCGAGCCCCACGGCGCCGCCCATACCGGCGACGGGGTTGACCAGAAACCCGACGGTCTTTCTCATCCCTCTACTCTTTCGCGCCGGGGCATATCAGGATCGGGGTCGGGAGCGAATCCGCTCTTGAGCGCCCTGATTACGGCGCGGAGGACTTCGTGCATCCCGGCTTCGTCGCCGGGGTGCTCCTCGATTACGCGGACAAGCGCGCTCCCTACGATGACGCCGTCCGCACCGGCGGCGGCGACCGCAGCCACGTGTTCCGGGCGCGAGACCCCGAACCCGACGGCGAGCGGGAGGTCCGTCTTCTCCCGCACCGCACCGACCAGCCCGGCGAGGTTCGGGGGGAGATGGTCGCGCTCGCCGGTCACCCCCTCAAGCGAGATCAGGTAGACGAACCCGGAAGCGCCCCCGAGGATCTTTTGCCGGCGCTCCGGCGAGGTCGTCGGGGCGATGAGCACGATCCGGTCGATGCCGTGCCGGAGGGCGGAGGGTGCGACCTCGCCCGACTCCTCGGTGGGGAGGTCGACGATGAGGATACCGTCCGCACCGGCGGCGGCGGCCTCCGCAAAGAACCGGTCGACCCCCCGACGGTAGACGATGTTGTAGTAGGTGAAGAGGACGAGGGGGAGGGGCGGCGCGTACTCCCTGACCCGCCGAACGAGGGCGAAGACGTCGTCCGGGGTGGTGCCCGCCCGGAGGGCGCGGACGTGCGCCCGCTCGATCACGGGGCCGTCCGCCACCGGGTCGGAGTAGGGGACGGCGATCTCGAGGAGGTCGACGCCCGCATCGACCATCGTCTTCGCCACGCCAAACGACGTTTCTCTATCAGGGTCCCCGGCGACGGTGAACCCGACGAAGACCGGGTTCTTCCGGGCGAAAAGTGCCTCGATCCGGCTCATGCCGCGCCTCCGTGAACGTTCGCGACGTCTGCAACGTCCTTGTCGCCCCGGCCGGAGAGGTTGACGACGAGGATGTCGTCTTCATCGAGGTTGTCCGCCGCTCGGAGGGCGTAGGCGACCGCGTGGGCGGACTCGAGCGCCGGGATGATCCCTTCGACGCGGGAGAGGTAGCGGAAGGCGTGGAGCGCTTCGGCGTCGGTGACCGCCTCGTAACGGACCCTTCCCGCGTCCTTCAGCATGGCGTGCTCCGGCCCGACGGAGGGATGGTCGAGGCCCGCGGCGATCGAGTGCGTCTCGAGCGCCTGGCCGTCGCCGTCCTGGAGGAGGTAGGAGAGCGCTCCCTGGAAGACCCCGACCGAACCGGCCGAGAGCGAAGCCCCGTGGCGGCCGGAGATAAGTCCCTCGCCGCCCGCCTCCACGCCGACGAGCCGCACATCGTCGTTCACGAACGGGTAGAAGATGCCGATTGCGTTCGAACCCCCGCCGACGCAGGCGACGACGGTGTCGGGGAGCCGCCCTTCCCGCTCGAGGATCTGCCGCCGCGCCTCCTCGCCGATGACCGACTGGAAGTCCCGGACGATCCGGGGGAAGGGGTGCGGGCCGACGCAGGAGCCGAGCAGGTAGTGGGTATCCCCAAGGTTCGCCACCCAGTCGCGCATCGCCGCGTTGATGGCGTCTTTAAGTGTCCGCGTCCCGGAGGCGACCGGGACGACCCGGGCGCCGAGGAGCTCCATCCGAAAGACATTGAGCGCCTGGCGCCGGGTGTCCACCTCGCCCATGTAGACCTCGACGGGCAGATCGAGAACTGCGCCCGCGATCGCCGTCGCGACGCCGTGCTGCCCGGCGCCGGTCTCGGCGATGAGCCGGCGCTTGCCCATGAACTTCGCCATGAGCGCCTGGCCGAGGGTGTTGTTCAGTTTGTGGGCGCCGCCGTGGAGGAGATCCTCCCTTTTCAGGTAGACGCGGCAGCCGAGGTCGCGGGAGAGGTTCCCGCAGAAGGTAAGCGGTGTCTCCCGGCCGGCGTACTCGTGCAGGTACCAGGAGAGCCGGCGGGAGAACTCCGGGTCCTCGCGGACCCGGGCATAGGTCTCCTCAAGCTCGATCAACGCGCTCATCAGGGTTTCGGGCACGTACTGCCCGCCGTATACTCCGTATCGTCCTGCTCTCATGGTTCTATCGTCCTGCATGCCTTCACGAACGCCCTCATGAGACGCTCGTCCTTGATCCCCGGCGCCGCCTCGACGCCCGAAGCGACGTCGACGGCGTAAGGCCTTACCGCCCGGATTGCCGCGGCGACGTTTCCGGGGGAAAGCCCCCCCGCGAGGATGACCGGCACCGGGGAGGCGGCCACGCATCTTCGTGCGTAATCGGGGTCGAACGCCCGCCCGGTGCCGCGGCTGCCGTCGACGACCACCGCGTCGCAGTCGTCCCGGAGAGCGTCGCCGGGAGCAAGCATCCGGATGACCCGGACCCCCGCGCCCCGGGGGAGGGCGAGGTCGCCTGCCACCTGGACCGCGTCCGGCCGCGAGGAGAGGATCGCCGCGAGGTCCTCCTCCCGGTCGGTCGAAGTGACGGCGACCGTGGTCACGAACGGCGGAACCGCCGCGAATATTTCCCGCGCCAGCTCCGGGGTCACCGACCGGGGCGAGGGGCTCGCGAGCACCACGCCGATCGCATCGGCTCCGGCCGCGGCGGCGGCACGGGCGTCGCCGACGGTGGTGATCCCGCAGATCTTCACGCGAATACGAATCCCTCCAGCCGTTTGCACCGATCTTTAGCCGACATCAGGGCGGACCCGATCAGGAACGCATCGCAATGCCTCCCGAGGCTCCGGACATCGTAGGGCCACGTGATGCCGCTCTCGGAGACCACGATCCTCCCCGCGTCGCGTGCCGCTTCCGCGAGGCGGAAGGTCGTCGAGAGGTCGATCCTCATCGTCTCCAGGTCGCGGTTGTTGATCCCGATAAGTCTCGCATCCGTCGCGAGAGCGCGTTCCATCTCGTTCCTGTCGTGGACCTCGACGAGCGCCTCAAGACCGAGCGCGTATGCCCCGTCGACGAACGCGGGGAGGCGATCCCCGAGCACCCGGGCGATCAGGAGGACGGCGTCGGCGCCGAGCGCCCGGGTTTCTGCAAGCTGGCGCTCGTCGACGATGAAGTCTTTCCTGAGGATCGGCACCGTTACCGCACGCCGCACCCGGACGAGGTTTTCGATGCTCCCAAAAAAATAGGCAGGTTCGGTCAGCACCGAGAGCCCGACGGCTCCGGCGGCGGCGAACTCCCTCGCGATCGTCTCGGGGGCGCAGCCGTCGTGGATTCTGCCGCGCGACGGGGAGGCGTACTTCACCTCGGCGATGATCGCGCGTCTCTCCCGGCACGCACGTATGGCGGCCTCAAGGCTCCGGTGGGGCGGAGCGCCGGGATCGATCTCCGGAAGAGTGTCGAGGCTCTCCAGGCGCTCCCGGGTCGCCCTGACGATATCGTCGAGGATCATACCGGGCCTCCGGTCGCCTCGACCAGCCGGCGGAGCCGATCGAGCGCCGCGCCCGAGTCGATCGAAGCCTCGGCGCGGGCGATGCCGGCGGCGATGTCGCCGGCCTTTCCACCGAGGTAGATCGCCGCCCCGGCGTTGAGGGCGACGATGTCCCGGGCGGGGCCGTCCTCCCCCGCGAGGACGGAGAGGAGGAGCCGGGCGTTCTCCTCCGGCCCGCCGCCCCGGAGTGCGGCCACAGGCGAGCGCGGGATCCCGAACTCCATGCAGTCGAGCGTATACGTTTCGACCTCGCCGTCCCGGAGCTCCGCGACCGTCGTCGGCCCGGCCGTCGCGATCTCGTCGAGACCCGCGCCGTGGACCACCATCGCCCGCTCCACCCCGAGATCCCCGAGCACCCGCGCGACCGGAAGGGTCAGGCGGGGATCGTAGACGCCGAGGAGGTGAGCCCCGGCACCTGCCGGGTTCGTGAGGGGACCGAGGAGGTTGAAGACCGTCCGTATCCCGATCTCCTGCCGGGCCGATCTGGCGTACCGCATCGCCGGGTGGTAAGCCGGGGCGAAGAGGAAGGCGATCCCGGCGACCGCGAGGACCTCCCCGACCTTATCGGGCGGGATCGCGACGGAGACGCCGAGCGCCTCGAGGACGTCGGCCGAACCGCATCGGCTCGATACGCCCCGGTTTCCGTGCTTCACGACCGGGACGCCGGCACCGGCCGCGACGAAGGCGGCCGCGGTGCTGATGTTGAACGTCCCCGCACCGTCGCCCCCGGTCCCGCAGGTATCCACCCGCATCTCCGGGGCGGGGAGAACAACCGGGACGGCCGCCGCCCGCATCGTCCGGGCGAACGCCGCGATCTCCGTCTCGCTCTCCCCTTTCATCCGCAGTGCCGTGAGGAAACCGCCGACCTGGGCGGGAGTCGCCGCGCCCCGCATGATCTCCTCCATCACCCTTCCCGCCTCGGCGGAGGTGAGGTCCGTGCCCGTGGAGATCCGGACAATCGCTTCGCGGATCATGCCGCACCCCCCATACCGGAGAGGAAGTTTTTCATCAGGCGGTTCCCGTCGGGGGTGAGGATGCTCTCCGGGTGGAACTGCACCCCCTCGATCGGGAACTCCCGGTGCCGGACGCCCATGATCGCCCCGTCGTCGTCGCTTCGGGCCGTCACTTCGAGGCAGTCCGGGACGGTCGCCGGATCGATGACGAGCGAGTGGTAACGGGTCGCGACGAGGGGGCTTGCCACCCCCGTGTAGATCCCCGCACCGTCGTGCCGGATCATCGACCGCTTCCCATGCATCAGCCGATCCGCCCGAACGATGCGTGCACCGAACGCAAGGCCGATCGCCTGGTGGCCGAGGCAGACCCCGAGCGTCGGGACGGTCCGGCTGATCGTGCCGAGGACCTCCCGGTAGAGGGCGGAGTCCCGGGGATGCCCCGGGCCCGGCGAGAGGACGACACGGTCGAAGAGCACGGGACGGATCCGCTCAAACAGCGTATCGCTCTTCACCACGACCGGCTCCGCCCCGAGCATACCGATCTGCTGGCAGAGGTTGAAGGTGAAGCTGTCGTAACTGTCGATGACGAGCACCCGCATCACTCCGCCTCCGCGCCGAGCGCCGCAAGCATCGCCCGCCCTTTGTTCTCGGTCTCGGCCCACTCCCGGCCGGGGTCGGAGTCGGCCACGATCCCCGCCCCCACCTGGACGGAGGCGGCGCCGGCCTGCATGACGATCGTCCGGATGGCTATCGCGAGGTCCATCGTGCCGGAAAAACCGAGGTAACCGACGGCTCCCGCGTAGATCCCGCGCCGGAGCTTCTCCGTCTCGCCGATGATCTGCATCGCCCGGACCTTCGGGGCGCCCGAAACGGTCCCCGCGGGAAAACAGGAGCGTAAGGCGTCGAATCGGTCGAGCCCCTCCCGGAGGGTGCCCGTGACCGTCGAGGCGATATGCTGAACGTGCGAGAACCGCTCGATGGTCATGAACCCCTCCACCGAGACGCTCCCGTACCTCGATACCGCCCCGACGTCGTTTCTCGCCAGGTCGACGAGCATGATGTGTTCGGCTCGCTCTTTCTCGTCCGCGAGGAGCTCGGCCGCGAGCCGGTCGTCCTCCGCCGGGGTCCTTCCCCGCGGCCGGGTGCCGGCGATCGGGACGGTCGTCACCCGGCCGTCCTCCACCCGGACGAGCATCTCGGGACTGCTCCCGGCGACCGCCATGTCCCCGAAGTCCAGGTAGTACATGTAAGGGCTCGGATTTTTCACCCGGAGCCGCCGGTAGACCTCGAACGGGTCGCCCGCGATACGGCAGGCGAGCCGCCGGGAGAGGACAGCCTGGAAGACGTCGCCTGCGGCGATATGCTCCTTGATCCGGAGAACCGCGCCCGAGAACTCTTCCGGGGTGCAGGACGACGTCACAACCCCTGAGGAGGGGGGATAGCCCGTGCATGCCGGGGTGAGGTCGCGTATCCGGGCGAGCGCCCCGGCGATCGCCTCACGGGCCCGGTGGTACTCCTCCTCTGCGTCGGCTCCGTCGGTGACGAGCAGGTTCCCGACGACCGCGAGCCGTTCTCTCCGGTGGTCGAGGGCGAGGCAGTTTTGCGCCAGCATGAACCGGGCGACGGGCTCTTCGGAGCCCTCCGCCGTCTCCACCCGGGAGACCGGGTAGATGGAAGAGATGAGGTCGTAGGAGAAGTAGCCCGCGAGCCCCCCGGAGAACCCCCGGAGCGGCGAAGGGGCGACCCGGAACCGGGCCATGAACGAACGGGCGGCACCGATGGGATCGGCGGCCTCGACCTCCCCGGCGATCGCTCGGATGCGGGGATCGCCGGAGACGGTCAGCGCACCGTCGGAGGCCACGACGACCGTCGCAGCCGGGGCGGTGCAGATGAAGGAGTAACGGGCGGTCTTTTCGCTCCCTTCGAGCGACTCCAGCAGGAACCCGGGGCCATCCCGGAGGGACGCGTAAAGGTCCGCCGGCGAAGATGCCGGAAGCGGGATCTCGGTAAATACGGGGACGATGAGAGGCAGACAGGCCGCGTCCGCTGCGGCGACGGCCGCTTCGTACCCCGGTTCGGTGTTCAGCTCTCTTGGAGCGCCGTCCAGTCCACCGGCATCACCCCGTCGCCGGCAGCCGGGCGAGCGACTCCTTGATCAGCTCGACCGGGTACTCGTAGTCGACGAGCCTTCCTCCAAAGTATGCCTCGTAGGAGGAGAAGTCGAAGTTCCCGTGCCCGGAGTTGTTGAAGAGGATCGTCTTTGCCTCCCCGGTCGTGCGGCACCGGACGGCCTCATCGATCGCGGCCTTCACGGCGTGGGCTGCCTCGGGCGCGACGATGATCCCCTCCGTCCGGGCAAACATCACGGCGGCATCGAAGACCTCGTTCTGGTGGTAGGCAACGGGCCGGACCACGCCGTCGCGGGCGAGGCGGGAGACGAGCGGCGACATCCCGTGGTAGCGCAGGCCTCCGGCATGGATCGCCGGCGGGACGAAGTCGTGGCCGAGGGTGAACATCCGCAGCATCGGCGTCAGCCCCGCGACATCCCCAAAGTCGTAAGCGTAGAGCCCCTTCGTCAGGGTCGGGCAGGCGAACGGCTCCACCGCGACGATATCGGTCTCGGGGTGTTTTCCCGTGATCTTATCGCCGGCAAACGGGAAGGAGAGCCCGGCGAAGTTGGAACCGCCGCCGACGCAACCGATCACCACATCGGGGTAGGCTTCCACCATGGCAAGCTGCTCCCGCGCCTCCTGGCCGATGATCGTCTGGTGGAGGCAGACGTGGTTGAGGACGGAGCCGAGCGCGTAGTTGGTGTTCTCGTGGTTTGCCGCATCCTCGACCGCCTCGGATATGGCGATGCCGAGGGAGCCCGGCGTATCCGGGGAGTGGGCGAGGACCGCCCGTCCCGACCGGGTCTTATCCGACGGGCTCGGTATGCATTCGGCACCGTAGACCTGCATCATGCTCTTACGGTAGGGTTTCTGCTCGTAGGAGGACCGGACCATGTAGACGGTGCACTCCATGTCAAAGAGGCCCGCTGCAAACGCAAGCGATGACCCCCACTGCCCCGCCCCGGTCTCGGTCGCGAGGCGCTCGACCCCCTCCTCGCGGTTGTAGTAGGCCTGGGGAATGGCGGTGTTGGGCTTGTGCGAGCCCGGCGGGCTCACGCCTTCCCACTTGAAGTAGATCTTTGCCGGGGTCTTCAAGGCGGCCTCGAGCCTTCGTGCCCGGTAGAGGGGGCTTGGTCTCCAGAGGGTGAGGATATCCCGGACCTCGCCGGGGATATCGATGTAGCGCTCCGTAGTCATCTCCTGCCGGATCAGTTCCATCGGAAATATGTGGCGGAGGTCATCGGGAACCGCCGGTTTCCCGGTCGCCGGGTGGAGGGGCGGATCCATGGGTGTCGGGAGATCCGCCTGGATGTTATACCACCGCTTCGGCATCTCCCCCTCGTCAAGGAGGATCTTCGTCTGCATACACCATGGTGTGTTTCTGACAGATATATACATTGCGGATCAACAATGATCAGAGTAGTTTGTTTTAATGCGCATGGCCCGGGCGGGGATAGGCCCCCGGGAAAAAGGGTATATGGTAATATCACCACTGGAGAGCGATGTACCTCCTCGCCCACGCCATGGTCGGCATCCTCATCGGGATCGTCTTCGCGGCGATCGTCGGCGATCGGCGACTTATCGCGCTCGGCGCCCTCGGTGCCGTCCTCCCCGACCTGATCGATAAGCCGCTCGGGCACATCGTCCTTGCCGGGACGGTCAACTACGGGCGGATCTACTTCCACGGCCTCACCGTCCTCTCCCTCGCCCTCCTCGCCGGCCTCCTCATCTACCACTACCGCGGCCAGGTCGGCCTCCTCGTGGTGGCCGCCGGTATGGCAAGCCACCAGGTTCTCGACGGCATGTGGCGGCAGCCCGTCGAGTGGTTCTGGCCGTTCCTCGGCCCTCTCCCACAGCACGACTACCCGGGAGACTACTTCTGGAGCTCGATCCTGCGGGAGCTCGCCCAGCCGAGCGAATGGCTCTTCTTCCTCCTGATCGCCGGGCTGTTTACCGTTCTTTACCGGCGGGAGATCGGGGCCCTCCTCACCGGGCTTGCAAATCCTGGAACCTGGAGGATGCTCGTCCTCGTCCTCGGTCTCGCCGCCGTCGCCGCGCTGGCCGTGGGCGCGCGGTTCCTGTGAGAGAGAACCTCCCGGTCGTCACCCCTGTTTTTGCCACCGGATCGCGGCGTATATCGATCTCCCGGGGAGAACAAGCCCGCCATCCTGCCGGATGAGGTGTTCACGGAAGTAGTCCCGGAGTATCTCCCGCTGTTGCAGGGTCGTTACGCCCATCCGGGGAGTGAAGTGGTCGACCGCATCCTCCACGGT
>ENA-UOXR01002482-UOXR01002482.1-bioreactor-metagenome-genome-assembly--contig:-NODE-2482-length-16975-cov-5.584574_pt1 | contig 16975 bp, 14 predicted proteins | sample MGYA00238164_ERZ764825 | MGnify/ENA primary metagenome ERZ764825 (study PRJEB28920, sample SAMN05720171) | bioreactor metagenome | isolation source: Anaerobic biogas reactor | place: USA:Washington...
GTCGCGCATCGCCTCCAGCAGGGCGTCGGCTCTACCGAGCTCTTCGGTGCATGGCGGCAACAAGGCCCAGGTGGGATGGAGCCTCGGCCTCTGGGCGACTGCATCGAGCACGAGCTGGTTACCCTGGATCGGCGAGCCGTGCGCCATGACCGCATGGTAGACCAGCGCCTCCTCGACGCCCATCCAGTCCATCTCCCGCAGCAGATCCTCGGCGTTGGCGCAGGCCACCCGCACTCCACCTGGCGGGAACCCCACCATCACGTTACAGTCCACGTACCGATCCTGGCTCGTCTGAGCTGCCATAGGCCCCCAATCACTTTCCTGCCAGACGCACGCTAGCGCGAGTATAAGCGATCGACGCCAGCTCCCCAACCCCTTTAGCCTATCCCGAGGCACTCGACAGCCTCCACGGGGTGGACTAATATAGGCGCGTCGGGTAGTTTCAGGGTATGGGGGCTGTCTTGAGCGACGCGCACGAGCAGATCTCTTTCAGAGTCGACAATCAGGTAGGGATCGTCACGGGGGGCGCCAATGGCATCGGCCGCGCCCTATGCGAGGGGCTGGCAGCCGCTGGCGCAACCGTCATCGTGGCGGATCTCGCCAGCCAGCAGGGCCAAGCCCAGATCGTGGCCGACGGCATCGCGGCGAGCGGCGGGGCCGCCACCGTCGCCCAGCTAGACGTCACCAGCCTGGCTAGCATTCAGCAGCTGGTTGATCGTACCGTAAAGGCCCATGGTAGGATCGATTTCCTGGTCAATAACGCAGGCATCAACATTCGCAAGCCCGTCCTCGACTATGCCGAGAACGAATGGGACCGCATCGCCGCCGTGAATCTCAAGGGCGTGTTCTTTTGCTGCCAGGCCGTCGGGCGCCAGATGGTGCGCCAAGGCGGTGGCCGCATCGTGAACATGGCCTCACAGCTCGCCCAGGTGGCCATGGCCGAGCGCTCCATCTATGCCATCACCAAGGCGGGCGTAGCGCAGCTTACCCGCGCGTTTGCGCTAGAGCTTGGCCCCCACGGCGTGGCCGTCAACGCCGTCGGTCCGACCTTTGTCTCCACGCCGTTGACCACCAGCATGTTTACAGACCCCAGCTTTGTCCAGGAGAACCTGCCCAAGATCCCGTCGGGGCGCTTTGGCACCCCCCGAGATGTGTTGGGGGCCGTGCAGTTTCTGCTCTCGCCAGCCGCCAGCTTGATTAACGGACACACGCTGCTGGTCGATGGCGGCTACACTAGCCACTAGGAGGCGCCAACGATGTCCCACCCATTCCCAAACCTGCCGCTAGACCGCGCCCAGCCCGACGCCCAGCGCTTTATCGATGTGATGATGGGGCGCACGACCGCCGAGCGACCTCCGATGATCGAGTACCTAGTCGATGCAACGCTGCTCCAGCCCATCGTGGAGGACCTGCTGGGCCGTACGTGGGTCGACCCGCAGCCGAGCGATCGGCCGAGCGTTGACCGCTACCTCGACAACCAGATCGCGGTGTGGCGCGGGCTGGGCTATGACATCGTGCGCTATGAGGAGTCGTTGCCCTTTGTCGAGACCAACGTGGTCGGAGCCGATCACACCTCCGTCCATGGCACCCGCACCTGGCGGGATCAACACAAGGGCGCCATTGCTAGCTGGGAGGATTTCGAGGCCTACCCTTGGCCCCAGGTGACCGACGAGACGCTGGCCAACTATGCCTATCTCAACGACCATCTCCCCGAGGGGATGGGCCTGATTTGCTGCCACGCGGGCGGGCCGTATGAGCATCTCGCCGCCATCTTTTCGTACGAAGGGCTCTGCCTGGCGCTCTATGATGCGCCCGACCTGGTAGAGGCGGTGGCGCAACGCATCGGCGAGCTGGCGTACGAGGTGTACCGCCAGTTGGTCGAGTTGGATCGGGTGGTGGCGATCTTTCCGGGAGACGACATGGGCTTTCGTACCAGCACCTTGCTGCCCCCCGACGACCTACGGCGCTATACGCTGCCTTGGCACCAGCGCTATGCCCAGCTGGCCCATGAGCACGGCCTCCCCTACTTGTTGCACTCCTGCGGCAACATCATGGGCATCATGGAAGACCTGATCGACGACGTGGGGATCGACGCCAAGCACTCTTTTGAGAACGCCATCCTGCCCGTGGAAGAGTTCCAAGCTCGCTACGGTGACCGCATCGGCGTCTTGGGCGGCATCGATGTGGACATCCTGAGCCGCTTTCCCGCCGACGTCGTGCGCCAAGAAGTGCGGCGCATCATCGACATCTGCCATCCCCGCGGGCGCTACGCCATCGGCTCAGGGAACTCGATCCCCAGCTATGTGCCGCTGGAGAACTATTTGACGATGCTGGACGAGGCACAGCGCTAGCTGCTCTGCTCGTCCTGTGACCACAAGAGGAGGTTACGCATGAAGGGTGTCGTCCTGGCAGGCGGCCTGGGGAGTCGTCTCTATCCCCTCACCTATGCCACCAACAAGCACCTGCTTCCGGTTTACGACCGCCCCATGATCTATTACCCGATCCAGACCTTGGTGCAGGCGGGGATCACCGAGGTGATCGTCGTCACGGGGGGGCCTTTTGCTGGCGACTTTTTGCGGGTGCTCAAGAACGGCAAGGATCTGGGGCTGCGCCATCTCGAGTACGCTTTCCAGGAGAACGAGGGCGGCATCGCCCATGCCCTCGCCCTATGCGAGGACTTTGCCGACGGAGGAAGCCTGGCCGTCATTCTGGGCGATAACACCACCGACGCCGATATCAGCGTACCCGTTCAGTCGTTTTCCGAAGGGGCCACCGTGTTCCTGCGGCGCGTCCCCGATCCTGAGCGCTTTGGCGTGCCCGTTTTCGACGCCACCGATCCCGCCAAGATCGTGGCAATCGAGGAAAAGCCCGCACAGCCCAGGAGCCCCTATGCCGTTACGGGCCTCTACCTCTATGACGCCCGCGTGTTCGAGTTCATACGCAGCATCGAGCCCTCCAAGCGGGGCGAGCTAGAGATCACCGACGTGAACAACCGGTACGTCCAGGCTGGCAAGCTGCGATGGGCCGAGCTTGACGGCTTCTGGTCCGATGCGGGCACCTTTGACAGCCTGTTCCGCAGTAGCGCCTACTGGGCCCGCAAGAGCAGCCAGCTGTCGTGGGATCAACTCGTGCCACAGAACGGCTAGCTGGCAAGGCAATCTCGATCTGTTTCCGTGTCGACACCGACCATCCAAAGGAGAATCACCATGAGCAGCTTTGACAGTGGACCCAAACCCAAGATCGCCGTCGTCACGGGAGGCCACCCCTTTGACGTGCCCGCGTTCCGTGACCTGTTCCAGGGTATGACGCGGATCGAGGCCTACATCCAACATATGGAGGACTGGGTAGCCGACTCTGCCCGCATCCGCAGCCTCTATGACGCGGTGGTCTTTTACCACATGTACCGCGAGACGCCCGACGATGCCACCCGCATCGCCCTGGAAGGCTTGGGCCAATCGGACAAGGGCGTGGTGGTGCTCCACCATGCGCTCCTGAGTTGGCCTGATTGGAAGCTGTGGACCGACCTGACAGGCCTGCCTCGCCGCGGCGACCTCAAGCATGCGCCGAACCAGACCGTCGAGACGCAGATCGCCGAGGCCGACCACCCCATCACCGAGGGGCTCGCCGCGTGGAACATGGTGGATGAGACCTACCAGACGCCAGAACCCGATGAGGCTTCCCAGGTGCTCCTGACTACGGACCATCCCAAGAGCATGCGCGTCCTCGCCTGGACCCGCACGCTGGGCAACGCCAGGGTATTCTGCTATGCCTCTGGGCACGACGAACGCGCCTGGACGGAGCCTGGGTTCAAGCACGCCCTGCTCGAGGGCATCCTGTGGTCAACGGGCAAGCTCTGGCCCTAGGGCGCTGGGCGCAGTGCCCATACTGGCGTCCCGTAACCGACGCGACATAGGAGGTGACCCTTGTACCGCACTCTAGCGCCCGGCGCTATCGGTGTCCAAGTGCCCTTTCCCGAGGCGGTAGCTCTGGCCGCCCGTCACGGGTTTGAGGGCATCACGGTGGACTATGGCCTCATCGAGCGAATGGGTCTCGACGAGGTCCGCCGGCTCCTGGATCAGCACGCGATCCGCCCGGCCATCACCGGCCTGCCGGTGCGCTTCCGCGACGACCTAGCGACCTTTGAGAGTGATATGGCCGCCCTGCCGCCGGTGGCCCAGGCCCTGGCGGACCTCGGCTGCACCCGCGCATCCACCTGGTTCCCGCCTTTTCACGAGACCCTCGGCTATGACGAGCATTTCGCGCTGATGCGCGAGCGGCTGGCCATCTTGTGCGACGCCATCGCCCCGTATGGCCTGCGCTATGGGCTAGAGTTCATCGGCCCGGCTACTTTTCGCCGCGACAAGCCCAACGTCTACATCCACGATCTACCGGGCTTGCTCGAGCTGATCGAGGCGATCGGTCGCGACAACCTGGGCGTACTGTTGGATGCCTGGCACTGGTACACGTCGGGCGGCACCGCCGAGGACCTAGATCGACTCACCGACCAGTTGGTGGTAGTGGTGCATGTGAACGATGCGCCGGCCGGCATCCCGCTAGAGGAGCAGATCGATCAGGTCCGCGCGCTGCCCGGAGAGACCGGCGTGATCCCGCTGGAGACGTTCATGGGGGCCCTGGCCAAGATGGGCTACACGGGCCCCGTCATGGTGGAACCGTTCTCGGAGCGGGTACGGCAGCTCGACCCGGAGCAGGCCGTCGCCGAGACGGCCCGCGCTCTGGAGAGCATCTGGCCAGCTAGCTGAACGAGCATCGCCAAGGGAGGGCGCCCGCTGCTGCGAGCGCCCTCCCTTTGATGACAGAGGCTAGGACCAGGTCAGCGTGGGGCTACGGAACAACTCCAACTCGTTCCCATCTGGATCCACAAAGAACGCTACGCGGAGATCCCCCACCGACTTGGGCTCGACGGTAAAAGTTACGCCCCGATCCCGCAGCTCACGATAGGTGGCGTCCACGTCCTCCACCTCAAAGGCCAGATGAATCAGGCCAGCCTGCGGCTTGGCCAAGCTCTCGGGATCTGCGCCGCCCATCAACTCGATGGTGGTCCCGCCGATCCCCAGAAACTCGATCTCCTTGCCGGGTATCTGCCCCACGACGGGCAGCTCTAGTACCTCGGTATAGAATTGGCGCGCCCTGGCATAGTCGGTGACCCTGAGCGCGATGTGATGCGACCTAAGGTTGATCTTCATGCTTGCTCCCTTTCGAAAACCCCCACTGGCGAGCCGCGGCGGATGACGTTTGACACGAACCCGCTGCAACCCTAGACTCGGCTCCATGATGGCTGACACAGAACAGACACAACCGAATAACGGCTCCCTCTGGCAGGGCCTCGATCTCTCGGGCGTGACGGTCGCCGTGGGCGCCGGCTCGGGTCGCCTGTTGGCGTTGCTGGCCCAGGAGATCGCCGACGCCGGCGGCACCCTCCTCGTGACCTCCTGGGAGCGCTCCAGCCTGCAGATGTTGCAGTCACAGGCCCAGATGAGCGTGTGCCAGGCCCAAATGCAGCACCTACCCCTGCGGTCGGAAACGGCCGACTTGGTCCTTTACATCGGCACCCTGCGCGACGTACCTACAACGCACCTACAAGCCACCCTGACCGAGCTGTGGCGGGTGCTGTTACCCGGTGGCCGCTTTCGCATCGCCGATCTGGTCGAGCCCACCGACATGCCCTACAACGCGGCTTGGCGCCAGCGCAACGACATCTCTCGCACCCTGGGGCGGCTCATGGATCGCCCAGTATCCTTGGCGGTCGACCTCAAGGCAACGGCGCTAGCGTTGCGGCGGCTAGGCTTTGAGGACCTCCAGGTGGCCCTGCTCCCCGGCGCCGGCCTCACCGACCAATGGCTGGAAGAGACCGTCAACGCCCTTCGGGGCCTCGCCGCCCGCCTGGTGGATATCCACGACCGACGGCTCCTCATCGATGAGAGCCTGCCGCGCCTGGTGGACGCCTACGCCCAGGGCGACCAGCGCGCGGCTGAGCGGTTCGTCCTTAGCGGCTACAAGCCCGGCGACCTGACGCTGCAGATGGAGCTCCGGCCCGACGAATCCGTCTGAACGGCGGCGCTACTCGGGCCGCACCGCGATGACATCGATCTCGATCGGGATCAAGAGGTCCGACTGAACCGTCGTGCGCGCAGGGAACGGCTCGGTAAAGAACTCGCGGTAGACCTGGTTGAACGTGGCAAAGTCGGCCATGTCACGCAGGTACGCATGAACCTTGACCACATCGGCCATGCTGGCGCCGGCGGCCTCGACGATCACCTTGACGTTCTCGAGCGTCTGGCGAGCGGCTGCCTCGAACGTGTCTGGCATCTCGCCCGTTTCGGGATTGGATGGCCCCTGCCCCGACACAAAGACAAGCGTTCCCTGACAGATGATGGCATGCGAATAAGGGCCCGCCGGCGCGGCGCCCTTGGCTGCGGTGATCTGCTTTCTCACGGGTGCACCTCCTACACTGTGGCGATTCGAGCTAACGGGGCGGATTCTACCACCTCTGGCCACCCCTCGCAACGGGCCACGTTGCTTTGACCCCAGGCCCCCTGGGCCATAGAATCTGGACAAAGTGATACCAGTAATAATAGTGCTCGTCAGCGACGGACAACCAAGTCGCTGGTCAGGGACAAGGAGATCATCATGGGTGCACGCGTTGCTGTGCTACGTACCCAACCTGAGACCGTCTTGCAGGATTACGACCGGCTGTTCGACCTGGCCGACGCGCGGGACCACCTTCCGGAAGACACTACGGTCATCCTCAAGGATAACATTTCGTGGCACTATCCCTTTCCCGGAGCCAACACCACGCCCTGGCAGCTGGAGGGAACCATCCTGGCCCTCAAGAGCCGCGGTTATGACAAGCAGGTCTGCGTTCAGAACAAGACTGTGGTCATCGACACCTTCAAGGGCGAAGACCTGAACAACTATGTGCCGATCTTTCGGCGGCACAACATCCCGGTGCTGTACAACTTTCGCGATACCGATATGCGTTGGGTGCCCTATGAGCCCAAGACTGAGCTGAGCGTGCTGCCGCGCATCTATCCCAAAGGGATCCACCTGCCCGACTTTTTTCCTGGCAAGAGCATCGTGCACCTCCCCACCGTCAAGTGCCACATTTACACGACGACCACCGGCGCCATGAAGAACGCCTTTGGCGGCCTCCTCTCGACCCATCGCCACTATACCCATTCCTGGATCCACGAAACGCTGGTGGACCTGCTCAAGATCCAGCGCGACATTCACCCAGGCATCTTTGCCGTCATGGATGGCACCACGGCCGGCAACGGCACCGGCCCCCGCATCATGAAACCCGAGATCAAGAACGTGATCCTCGCGAGCGGCGACCAAGTGGCCATCGATGCCATCGCTGCCAAGATGATGGGCTTTGACCCCATGGAGATCGGCTATATCAGGCTGGCCCACGAGCAGGGTCTGGGCGTCGGCCGCCCCGAGGAGATCGAGGTAGTCGGCGACGATATCTCCGGTGAGGACTGGGGCTTTGAAATCGGGATGAACTTTCATCGCATGCTTGGTTGGCTCTCCTGGTACGGCCCCACCAAGTGCCTCCAGAAGCTCTTGTTCCACACGCCGCTAGTGCATCCCACATCCTTTGTGTCCGAGGCGTACCATGACTATTTCCGGTGGCCTCTTAAGGAACGTCATGTGTACGAGCGGTGGCGCCAAGAGACGCCATGGGGACGCCTCTTTTCCACCTATCTGGACCGTGGTCACTTGACCTAGCCGCCCGTCAGGGCGTCCAGACCATGGTGAGCACCTCGCGCTGAAAGCCGAGGTCGGCCAACCACCCCTCCGCATCCGAACCAACCGGCGGGCGGTCGTTCCAGGAGGCCACCCGCACCCGCCGCGGTTGGCTACAGCGCCCGCCCGGTTCGATCAGATGCCGCCGCAGCGCCATCACAGCGAGGGCCGTGTTCTCGTCTCGAACCTCTGGCGCGTACCAGCGTTCGCCCCCGTCTTCATAGGCCAGGGTGGGCACGCCCCCACGGAACACGGCATAGTTGGAAGCGATCCGCGCCAGGCGAGGCGGCGACCAGCCCAACGACTGATCGCCTAGACCAAGGTTGAAGGCCGGGTCGCAGGCGTTCAGCACCACCAGATGCTCATCGTTGATCCTCTCGGCCGTCGCGCGCAGCGATTCGAGCGCCTCGGGCAGGGCATACTGCAATCCGGAATGCCCGCTCACGAAATAGCCCCGGCGCACCTGGCCACGCAACTCCATCTGCGTGAGCTGTGTCACCGCCTCTTGCCAGGCCCCCGTCAGCGCCTCGGCCTCCAGTGCCTCTCGCGAGAGTACACCATGCCGGTTCAGCCAGGCCATCACCCGAGCCGCCGCGCACTCGACGGGATCGCGCCTTGGGCCCATGATGCCGAACCCTGCCATCAGCCGCCAGCGTCCCGATGGCAGGAGCGCTGCGGCCGCTTGCCTGGAGGCCCGCAGCCGTTGACGGCGCGTGGGCCGCCGCCGCGCCATGGCAGAGTCCCGCTCCTCACGCCATGACGCCAGATCCCGCGCCAAGCTGCTGGAAGCCGCGATCCCATCACCTTGATCGGACACAGGCGCCTCCAGCAACCACCAGAGAGCCTCCACCGACTCGCAGGTAACCCGACCGGCGGCGGCCAGCGATCGCAGGGCGGCCACCAGGCGAGGGGACCCCCACCCCAGCCCATCGCAGAGCTCGTGAGCATGGGCGGCGCCCTCTGCCCGCAGAAAAGCCTCCAGCTCGCGGGCGTCATCCGACCGGTCGGGCGCATCCTCCTCGCCCGCCTCTTGCGCCAGCCAGACGCCCCCCTGGCCACGCGGCACAAAGGCCACCCGTGCCTCGGACGGCGAACCCGCCCCGCCCTCCAGGGCCCAGTACCACTCGCCTTCTCGGCAGAGATCCTCCAGCAACGCCTCCGGCGCCTCCCTCTGGCGGAGCCGCAGCAGATCGCCTCGCCAGACTGGGGCCGGGGCTCGCCAGGCCGCCAGCTGGCGCAGCGTCGCCTCCAGCCCACCTCGCCCCTCGCGACGCGTCTCTGGATGCGCTCCCGTCCAGCGCTGCAGGAACAGGGCATAAGCTCGCCCATCCACCGGCTGAACCTCGCGCCGCAGGAGCTGCAACGTGCGACGATGCAGTCGCTCCAGCACCTTCCGGTCGCAGAGCTGCTCGCGCGAGACGCCGGGCGCGATTCTCCCCCGGACGAGCGTGCCCTGTTCGAGGAGCGCCTCGGCTACCGCCTCCGCCTCGTGGCTAGGCAGCGCGTATCGCCGGGCGAACGTGGAGAGATCAAAGGGCCCATGGGTGCGGGCATGGGCGCGCAAGAGCGCCTCGCGAGCCTGCTCGCGCGGTCGTTCCGGTCCCGCCACCGCCGCAGCGGCCTCCGAAAGGGCAATAGGCTTCACAGCTAGCCCATCGCGGTAGCGCCAGTAATCCTCCAGCGCCACCCAGGCCTGCCGCAGGTCGTCGCCGCTGCCCCACTCGAGCGCCAACACCCGTTCGTCGGCAACCAACTCCTTCAGCCAGCCCTGCCAGGAACCAGGAACCCGCTCCTCCAGCTCGGCAGCGGTCAGATCGCCGAGCTCGCGAAACAGCAGCACCATCTCCTCGGGCGTTCGCGGACTAGAGTCAGCCCCCCTGCGCTGAAGCTGATCTTCTACCTCCGCCACTGCCTCGGGCCGCAGGAGGTCGACCAGCGTCTCGTCTGCCAACAGGTCGGCCAGCACCTCGCGGTTGACGGTCAGCGCCCGCATCTGCTGCTCGGCCCGGGGCAGATCGTCCTCGTAGATGCCCACCGCCGCAAAGTCGTGCAGCAGCGCCGCCGAGACCGGCGAGGGCACCACCGTTTCGGCTGTCACCACGCGCAGCTTGCCCTGTCGCACGCCCTCGAGAACGGCCATCATGGCATCGAGATCGAGCACGTCGTGCAAGCAATCGCGGAACGTCTCGGTGACCAGGCAAAAGTCCGGATAGCCCAGAACTGCCGCCAGGAGGTCCTTGGCACGGAGCCGCTGCAGCCAAAAGGGCGTACGTCGTCCGCCCTTGAGCCCCGGCAACATCAGCGCGCGCGCCGCATTCATCCGGAACTGGGCGCCGAACAGCGCCGTCCCCGGGAGCTCGGCCAAGAGCCGCTCACGGGCTTCCTCCGGCCCCAGTGCCTTGACCAGGTCGGCCGGCAGCTCCCCCTCGCCTGCCGGTAGGCGGAACAGGATCCCGTCGTCGTTCACCTGGCACTCTGGCGAGACTCCCAGGCGCTCCCGCATGGCACTGGAGAGCGCCATGGCCCAGGCCCGGTTCACGCGTGCACCGTAGCAACTGTGGATCACCATCCGCGCGTCGCCCAAGGCGTCGTCGAACGTCTCCACGACCACGGTATCATCGGCAGAGATGGCTCCCAGCACGTCCAGTTGATGGCGCACATATAGGATGGCGTTGCGAGCCGAAGCCTCGTCCAGGGCGCTGGCCCGATCCAGCCACCGGATGACTCTGTCGGCCTCTCGGGGCCAAGGGGCCACCAGGTCATCGGGGAGAGGGGGCAGCGCAGCTACCAACTCAGCCAGCTCACGACGGAATCGTCCGTAGCGCTGGCCGCCATAGTAGCTGCGGTGAGGCAGTTCACCCCGCCAAAAGGGCATCCTCGGCATGCTGCCGGCGGCAGCCACCACGGTGACCCGGTTGTCGTCTATGCCGATGGCGCGCCAGGTGGCACTTCCTAGGGTGAACACATCACCGACGCTGGTCTCATAGACAAACTCTTCGTCCAGGGTCCCCAAGCTGGTCTCGCCATCAGCCAGCACCACTCGGAACTGCCCACGGTCCGGGATGGTCCCGCCATTGGTGGTGGCGAGCATGCGCGCGGCCGGCAGCCCACGGATGACGCCCTGCACCCGGTCCCAGCCGATCCGAGGCCGAAGCTGCTCCAGCGTCGCCCCGCCATAGCCTCCCGAGAGCATGGCCAGCACGCCCTCAAAGGCCTTGCGTGAGAGATCCTGGTACGGGTACGCCTGCCCAGCCAGGCGGTACAGAGCGTCCTCATCTAGATCGTCCATGGAGGCCATGGCCACCACGTGCTGAGCCAGCACATCCAGGCAGTTCCGCGGCGTATACTGGGGCTCGATGTCAGCCTCGAGCATGCCTCGGGTCACGGCCGCCAGATCCAGCAGATCCTCCCGGTGGGTCGCGAACAGCCGCCCGATGCTGGTCTGCCCAACCAGGTGGCCCGACCGCCCCACCCGCTGCAGTCCACTGGCCACACTGCGCGGAGACTGGAGCTGGACCACACAATCCACCGAGCCAACATCGATCCCCAGCTCGAGCGAGCTGGTAGCCACCAACGCCGGCAGTTCGCCCTCTTTGAGTTCGCGCTCCAGACGGTGACGCACCTCCCGAGAGACGCTGCCATGGTGCGCCTGGAAGGGTCCCCGATCCTGGCCGGTGCCGAACATGCCGATGCCTTTCACCACGCCATCGACCAGGAGGGCCTCGTGCGAGCCTGGAGGCCCTTCCTCGTTCTGCTCGTAGGCGTACTGCGCGTTAAGTCGGTCGGCAGCCCTCTCAGCCGCTCGTCGGCTGTTGGCAAAGACCAGCGTGGTGCGATGCCGCATGATCTCGCCCAGCACCTGGGGCACCAGCGCCGGCCATATGGATCCGCCCGGCAATCGCCGCAGATCGGCCACTGGCGTGATCACACGGAGCTCCATCCGCTTGGAGACTCCCGCGTCGATGATCCGCACGGGGCGGGGTTGCGCCTGAGCCTCGGGGCCGTCGGTCCGCACCTGCCCGCCCAGAAATCGCGCCACCTCTTCTAGCGGACGTTGCGTGGCCGACAGGCCGATGCGTTGCAGCGGCGCCTCGGTGAGGGCATCCAGCCGCTCCAGGCTCAAGGCCAGGTGCACCCCTCGCTTGTTGCTGTACACGGTGTGGATCTCGTCCACGATGACGCTCCGGGCGCTCGCCAGGATGGCAGACGCGCGCGGCGAGGTGAGCAACAAGTAAAGGGACTCGGGCGTGGTGATCAGAATGTGCGGTGGCTCGGTGACCATACGCCGTCGGGCGGATTGCGGCGTATCGCCGGTGCGCACGGCCGTACGGATGCGAGGCAACGGGCGCCCCATGGCGCGAGCACGCTTTCTGATACCCGCCAGGGGCTCGCGCAGGTTGCGTTCGATATCGTTGTTCAGCGCCTTGAGCGGTGAGACGTACACGATCTGGACGCCGACCAGATCAGGAGTACGCTCCAACTGCTCGGCCAACTGGCTGATACCCCAGAGAAAGGCCGCCAGCGTCTTCCCAGAGCCGGTCGGAGCCAAGATCAGGGTATGCTCTCCGCCCTGGATGGCGGGCCAGCCCAGTCGCTGCGCCGGCGTCGCCTCACCAAAACGCTCCTGGAACCAGCCGCGCACCGCTGGATGGAATTCACTCAGGACCGAATCGCTCATCACGCCATCCTCCGACGATCAGTATTCCCTCGCCAGCGGCCAATGTGTCCCGTCGCTTGGCTATGCTATAATAGGCCACGTGGTCTGACAACCAAGCAGAGGAGCGTCAACATGCAAGCCAAGTCTGGAACGATGCGCACCATCGGCATCGCCCTAGTAGCCATCGTACTCGTCGTTATCGTGTTCTCGAGCTACACCATCGTCGATCCCGGTCACCGCGGCGTGGTAGTGATGCTCGGCCGGGTCGAGGACACGGTTCTGGGCGAGGGCTTTCACCTCATCCTCCCGCCCGTCGTACGCCAGGTAATCCAGGTGGACGTGCGTACGAAAAAGATCGAGATCGCGGCCGAGGCCGCATCCATGGACCTGCAACTGCTCCAGGTGCGCGGCATCTTGAACTATCACGTGGATCCCCAGGGAGTGAACCGGCTGTACCAAGAAGTGGGCAGCGACTATGAGAACATCGTGATCGTGCCGGCGATGCAGGAGGCCATCAAGGCCGCCACCGCTCAGTACCGGGTGGAGAACATCTTGGTGCAGCGCGCCGAGATCCGTGACAAGATCGTCACCGACATGCGCGAGCGTCTGGCACGCACGCACGTTGTCGTCGACGCTTTTTCCCTGGCTGACGTGGCCTTTTCGGAAGAGTTCGACCGGGCTATCGAACAGAAACAGGTCGCCGAGCAGCAGGCCCTCCAGAAGCAGTACGAGCTACAGTCGGCCGAGCGCGATGTAGAGATTCAGCTCGCACTGGCCGAGGGCGAGAAAAAGGCCGCCATCATCGCGGCGGAGGGACGTGCAGCAGCTCGACGCCTCGAAGCCGAGGCGGAGGCAGAGGCCCTGAACCTGATCGCGGCCCAGCTACGCAACAACGAGGCGCTGATTCGATACGAGTGGGCCACGCGCCTATCGCCGAACGTCAACACCATCCTCTTGCCTGCCGAACAGGCGATCATTCTGGATAGCGATACACTCAGCCGTTAGGTCAGACACGATGGGTGGAGGCGTCAACATGACGTGCCTCCACCCATCATTTTCGGCGCCGCTTCACACCTCCTTGACGCATCGCGAGACACCAGCCACAATAGGGCCGGCGCGGGAAGAGTTCGGAGAGAGATCGCTTTGATTGGATACTGGTTGGTCGGCCAAGGCGCCCAGGAACCGGAGAGGCACCGCGGCGCCGCGCTGGACCTACACGCCCGCCTGCCCAAACGCGGCTGGAGGCTGATCTGGGGCACCGCCAGGATCCCCACGGGCATCGCCTTGCAGATGCCTGAGGAGGCCGTGGTGCGGGTTACGGGGCGCAGCGGAGGCTTTTTGCGCGGCATCCTGGTGCATGATGGCCTGGTAGAGGCCGAGTTCAACGGAAATGAGGTCTGCGCGCTGATCTATTGCCCCTGGCCCCGCATCATTCGGCACGGACAGCGCATCGCTCAGATGTGGGCGCTAGCCATCGACCGCAATGCCTTTCGTCTGTTGGATGCTACGCCCAGCCAGGCCGCCGAGGCCAAAGGCGGCTTTGGCTCGACGGGACTCTAGCGTATTGTCAGAGGGTGGCTTGGGGGCTCGTGCCCTCGCGTGGATGGTAGAGTGTCAATGAAGGGCCTACGTCAGTTCCTGTTGCGCGTGCAGAGAGCGGTCCAGGAGCACCGCCTCGCTGTGTGGAGTGGTCTCATCGGGTTGGTGTGGCTTCTTACCATCATCGCCCTGGTACAGATGGCCGCGAGGCCCGACCGCTACGCCAGCGATGAGGTCGCTCTCGATAGCATTGGCCTGCCGGGTATCACCCTCCAGATCACCCACCCCACCCGCTTGAGCCCGGACACCGACCGAACCAATCCGCGCCTCATGACCATTCGGGCGCGTGCGGAGGACTCGGACTCGGTGGTGCCGCTGCTCCTCGCGCTGCCGATTCCCGATCGATCGCTGGCCTTTGTCGATCGGGCCGGCAACCACGTGCCCGATGAGATCGAGATCACGCCCGGCCATCCGGCTGCCATCCCCTACGACCTCTGGCTCTCGCACGAGGGCGCCCAAGTCCGTGGGGGGCCAGGCACGCCCCACACCATCAGAATCGTGCCCGTGATCCAGCACGAAGGCCTTCAGGCCCAGCTCCCCGAGCTAGCCATCTCGATCCGCCTGGAGAGCTCTGGGCGAAGGGCCCTGCGTGAGATGGCCACGGCGCTGATCCGCTATCTGACGCCAGCGTTGGCGCTGGCCCTGCTGATCGCTGCCACCGGCGTACTTTTCGGGCGATTCCAGCGAAGCCGCCTCGCTGAACGCGAGGCCAAACTTGCAGAGCGGTACCGACAGCTGTCGGAGCATGTCCGGCTCGAGCAATGGCGGGCGGCCCGCGCTTGTCTCGACGACATCCGCCTCGAGCGACCCAGCTACCGCGACGTAGAGCGCATCGACGCCATCGTCAGCGCCGCCGAGACAGCCGCCTGGCGTCGTAGTCAGCTTTACCGCACCGGCGTCGAGGCCTACCGTGAGCGCGATTGGCCCACCGCCGTGAATGCCTTTCACACGATCGAGCAAGAGACGCCCTATTATCGCGATGTGGCTTTTCTCCGGCGCACGGCTAGCCTCTATGCTGATCTCCGCAGTCGCGACCGCTCGCGGCGCATCGCTGCTGCCGCCGCTCTGGGCAAGATTGCCGATCTGATCGACTATGGCCCCTTGGTTGAGGCTCTCGGCGACCGCAGTGACGCCGTGAGCCAAGCCGCCAAGGAAGCCTTTGCCGAGATCGGCGTTCAGGCCTTTGACGCCCTTATCTCGGCCCTGGCGCATCGGAGTCCAGCCGTGGTCGGCGGGGCGTATGATCTGTTGCGAGACATGGGACACGATGTGCGCGAGGACCTGCTCACCGCCCTACGCAGCGCCGATCCTCGCATCACGCGGCCGGTCGCCAGTCTGCTGGCGCGGCTCGGCGCTCGTGAAGAGCTGGCCCAAGCCCTCCTGTGGAGCGAGCCCGAGCACCACGAGGGCATCGTGGTGGCGCTCCAGCACGAGGGTATTGCGTCCACCGGCGCGCTGGTCACGGCCCTCTGCGAGGCCCCTCCGGGCCGCCGCCAGACCGTAGTGAACGCGCTGGCTGCTCTCAAGACCAGCGCCGATATCGGCCGGCGGTTGGAGGAGGCTGCGCGCTCAACGCGTAGTCCCAAAGAGCGCATGCTGATCCAACGGGCCGTCGAGGCCCCGCCCAGCCCCTTTGTGGGAGCCGCCCCCGCGGGCCCGAGCCCTGTGCCGGCCGAGCTCGAAGCGCCCAATGAACAGCCTCGCGTGATTGCAGAGAGCGAATGAACGCCGCGGCAGCTAGAAAGGACCGCCCCATGGCGAGAATCCTGGTTGTGGACGACGAAATCCAGGTGCTACAGATTCTGAGCAAGTTCCTGACCGCCGAAGGCCATGCGGTCGATTTGGCGCTGGATGCCGACACGGCGTTGACTATCCTCGATGAGCACACCCCCGATGTGATCCTACTGGACGTGATTATGCCCAAGATGGATGGTTTCGAGCTCTGTCGACTCATTCGCGAGCGCAGCGCCCTCTCGCATGTGCCGGTGCTATTCCTGACCGGAGCCGGCGGCATCGAGAGCAAGATCGATGGCTTTGAATCAGGCGGAGACGACTATGTGGTCAAGCCGTTTGAGCCGCGCGAGCTGGCACTCCGGATCGAGGCGCTGCTACGTGCGGCCAGGCGCTATAGCGCCCCGGTGATCGAATGCGATGACATCACCCTGTATCCTGATAGCGGCACGGCCTGCGTGAACGGCGAGACCGTGTCGCTCACGCCCGTCGAGTTCGACCTGCTATCCTTCTTGATCAGAAACCGCGGCCAGGTCGTGCCAGCACGCACGCTGCTCACCGAGGTATGGGGCTATCCCAGTGGTGTGGGCGACCCCAGCCTGGTCCGAACCCACATCATGAACCTTCGCCGCAAGATCGAGCAGGATCCAGAGAACCCCTCTTTGGTCCGTACCGTGCCTCGGCACGGTTACACCGTCTAGGCTGCGCCTCCAGCTGCCACGGACGCGCCTGCCCCCTGCACCCCTACACGGGGTATTTACAGCACTTTCATGAGCCATCGACGCAACTCGACTATACTGGGGTATAGAGGTCGGCGCGCCCTACGCAGCCCTATGCAGGAGAGTGGCGAGCAGCGCTCATGGATCATCGATCTACTCTGCCGCAAGAACAATCGGCCAGCCACATCGAGATAGCAGCGAACGATCAACGCGCCCCACGGCGCGTGCTTGTTGTTGACGACGACGACGGGGTTCGTCGGCTGCTTCAGCGTGCTATCGAGCAGCTAGGATGCCAGGTCAGCGCCGCATCGGATGGTCGGGAAGCCCTTGAGGCCTTGCGGCAACGCCCTTATGACCTCATGATCACCGACCTCCGCATGCCGAACATGGATGGCACGTCGCTGGTGCACGCCTGCCGATCGCAGTTTCCGTTCACGGGCATCATGGTGGTGACCGGCTTTGGCACCATCGAGAGCGCCGTCGAGGCGCTCAAGATGGGGGT
>ENA-UOXR01002487-UOXR01002487.1-bioreactor-metagenome-genome-assembly--contig:-NODE-2487-length-16961-cov-93.965870_pt1 | contig 16961 bp, 17 predicted proteins | sample MGYA00238164_ERZ764825 | MGnify/ENA primary metagenome ERZ764825 (study PRJEB28920, sample SAMN05720171) | bioreactor metagenome | isolation source: Anaerobic biogas reactor | place: USA:Washington...
GCGACGATGTCCGCCTCCAGAGCCTGGTCTACATCCCGACCGGCGCCCGGATCGGCAACCGGGTCTTCATCGGCCCGAACGCCGTGCTGACGAACGACCGCTACCCGCCCGGTCCCCGCGAGGGTCTCCGCGGGCCGGTGATCGGGGACGACGCCGTCATCGGTGCGAACGCGACGGTCCTGCCCGGTGTTGTCGTCGGTGAGGGGGCGTTCGTCGCCGCGGGCGCGGTGGTGACGAAGGATGTCCCGCCCACGATGCTTGCGGTGGGGGCGCCGGCACGGTTCCGGCCGCTGCCCTCGGGGGCGGCAAAGCGGTGATGCGGGGTATTCCTGCCGGCCGGCAGCCTGCTTGTGAGAGCGAACGCGTTTCCTGCACGATATCCGATGATATCGCGGTTCCGGCCGTGAACCTCCCATCCACCCGCCGGTGACGGCATTCATCTGCGATCCAGGCCATATAACCCGATACCCATGAAGATCCTCCTCGTCTCCACCCAGGACTACATCCACCACCCGATCCCCTCCCGGCACCACAACATATTCGAGGAGCTCGCGACACGACACGAGGTCCACGTCCCCCACTTCCATGTCAGTCGGGGAAAGGAGCGAAAAACCCTTCTTCACGTTCACGAGGCGACGCGGTTTGCCGTCGAGAGCCCCTTCCTCCACTACACCTTGAACGCGCCCTGCCACTACCGGGTCATCCGCGACATCATCCGCGACCACGAGATCGACGTCGTCGTCGGCGCCCACGTCCTCGCCGGGACGGCGATGGTCCGTGCGGCAGAGAAGTCCGGCGTGCCGGTGATCTTCGACCTCAAAGACTGGTTCCCCGACTCCGCCGCCGCCTACTACAAGAACCCGGCCATGCAGTGGCTGCTCCGGGAAGGCGTCCTCGCCATCACCCGCTACAACCTCGACCACAGCGACGTCATCACGACGGTCTCGCCCGGGCTTGTCGAGAAACTCCGGACCTACGGCTACGAGGCGGAACTGATCACGAACGGCGTCAACACTGAACTCTTCCGCCCGATGGATGGCAGGAAGATGCGCTCCACCCTCGGGATCGCCCCGGATGCCTTCGTGCTCGGGTTTGCAGGCGCCGTCGAGCGGTGGTATGCCCTCGACGAGGTGATCCGGGCCCTCCCTGATATCCTCGCGCGGCATCCGAACGCAGAGCTCCTGATCGTCGGCGGCTCGCTCTTCACCGGCTACCTGGATGAGCTGCGCACCCTCGCGGCTGACCTCGGCATTGCCCGGCGGGTGCACTTCACCGGCGCCGTCGACTACCACGACCTCCCCGGCTACATCGCGCCGATGGACCTCTGCCTCATACCGCTCTCCCCTCCGCAGTGGGTCGATATCGCTCTCCCCAACAAGTACTTCGAGTACTCGGCCTGCGGGAGACCGATCCTCTCCACCCCCATCCCCGACATGCTCCGGATGGGCGGCGGCAGCATCGCCGTCTACCGGGACAAGGGGGAGTTCATCGAGAAGGTCGATGAGCTTGCCGGAAATCCCGGGCGCTGCCCGCTGGGGATCGAGGAGCACAGCTGGAAGAAGAAAGCGGAGGCATTCGAGAAGGTCTTTGCACGGGTGATGAAGAAAGCCTGATAAACGCTTCTTTTTTCTGCTCTCCCGGATACGCCAAGATTATTAATGGTTCAAAGGGAAACAGAAACGTAGCAAGGAGGGTCCGATGGCTCACGTGGATCTCGATAAGTATCGACCGTATATCATCATTGGTGTTATCGTTCTGCTCACCCTGCTCCCTCTCTGGGTACGGGGTTTCATTCCGGCAGCCGACATGGTGACCCCCGACGGGGTCAACCTCCTCGGCAACGACCCCTGGTACAACGTCCGCCAGGTCGAACAGACCGTCGCAAACTTCCCCGGTTACGCCTGGTTCGACGCCATGACGCTCTACCCGAGCGGCGACGTCGTCTACTGGGGGCCGCTCTTCATCCAGATCATATCGGCGCTCTGCGTGCTCGTCGGGGCAACGACGCGCCCCGAGATCATGGTGGTGGCATCCTGGGTCCCGCCGCTGATGGGCGCGGCGATGGTGCCGGTCACCTACCTGCTCGCGAAGAGACTCACCAACTGGAAGACCGGTCTCATCGCGGCCGGCCTCATCGCGGTCGTCTCCGGGAGCTTTGCCCACCGCTCCCTCTTCGCCTTCGTCGACCACCACATCGCAGAGACCCTCTTCTCGACGATCTTCGTCCTCGCCTACGTCGTGGCTCTGCTTGCCTCCCGCGACATATCGCTCTCCCGGAGGAGCTCTGAGGTCCTGAAGATGCCGGCGATAACGGCGGCGTTCGCCGGTGTCGCCTACCTCATCGGTTTCTTCAACATGCCGACGATGATCCTCCTCGCGCTTATCGTCGCGGTCTTCACCCTGGTCCAGTTCGTCCTGGACTTTGTTCAGGACCGGCCGAGCGATTACCTGGTCCTCGTGAACGCCGTGACGTTCGGCGTGGTGATCATCGGGACAGCGGCGTTTGGCTTCCCGCATACCGGCCTTGACCTCTCCCGCTACACTGTCGGGCACGTCGTCGCCTGTGCCGGCCTCATCGGCGGGACGCTCGTGCTCTACGGTCTCTCGGTCTACCTCCGGGGACGCCCGAAGTACTACTTCCCGGCAGCCCTTGCGGGCCTCGGGGTCGTCGCCGTCGCAGGGCTCTACGTCGCCCTGCCGGATATCTACAACCTCCTCATATCGAGCCTCTTCGCCTTCTTCGGGGAAGCGCCCGTCACCACGACCGTCCAGGAAGCGCGGGCCTGGTCGTTTGACGCGGCCTGGGCGACGTTCCACTGGGGTCTCGTGCTCGCGGCCGGCGGCGCCGCCACCCTGATCTGGTGGAGCCGCAAAAAGGTCAACCCGGCCCACGTCTTCATCCTCGTCTGGACGGCGATCATCCTCGCATCGACGGCTGCGCACGTCCGCTACGAGTACTACCTCGCGGCAAACATCGCCCTTCTCGCCGCTATCTTTGCCGGGGCGATCCTCGACGTAACCTACAAAGACGTCACGCGCCTCTTTGGGACGAAGAGCAGCACCGCCCCGCCCGATGCCGAAGTTGCCAGGAAAGAGGAGAAACCTGCACGAAAGGGGAAGAAGGGAGCGAGGGCCCCGGATGCCCGAAAAACGAAAGTCTCATCGAAAGATCAGCCGGACTACATCAAGGTCGGAGCTTTTGCCGCGGTCGTCGTCGTCACGCTCGTCTTCGCCGGAACCTCCCTCCAGACCAACTTCGCCTATGCCGCAAGCGCGCAGTACAGCGGCATCAACTCGCAGTGGATGGAGGGCCTGGAGTGGATGGGCACACACACACCCGATCCCGGTGTCGACTACCATGCCATCTACGACCAGGACACGTTCACCTACCCTGAGGAGTCCTACGGCGTCATGTCCTGGTGGGACTACGGGCACTGGATCACCTTCGTAGCCAAACGGATCCCGAACAACAACCCCTTCCAGCACGGGGTCGCCGGACCGAACGGATCGGCGACCTACTTCGTCTCCACATCCGAAGAGGAGGCGAACCGGGTTCTCGACAACGTCAGCACCCGGTACGTCATCACCGATATCGATCTCGATACCGGAAAGTTCCACGCACCGGCGACGTGGGCCAACCCCGATGTGGGGAGAGACCGGTTTGAGCCGACGTTCTTCATCCCCGTGAGCGCGGGTTCGACGAGCTACCAGGCGATGACGTTCTACAACCAGCAGTACTACCTGACGATGGTCTCGCGCCTCCATAACTTCGACGGGTCCATGACCGACCCGACGTCGCAGGTGATCTACGCCGAGTACCGCGATGCGGATGCGGCAAACGCCTCCCTCCCGGTCATCACGCGCACCGAGCAGATGAACGCCACCGCTGCGGCGGCGGCGGTCGAGGCTTACAACAAGAACGCACCGGCGGGTTCTCACGCGACGCTCCTGAACATGTACTACCAGTACAGGGGAGACGCGATCCTTCAGCCGGTCGAGCAGGTGCCGGCGCTCCAGCACTACCGGCTCGTCCATGAGTCGCCCCAGAACGTCTTTGGTAACGTCGGCGCAGGCGGGCCTGACCTCAAGTCCGTCAAGATATTCGAGTACGTCCCGGGCGCCCGGATCAAGGGCGACGGGATCATCGAGGTGCCGGTCGTGACGAATACCGGTCGCGCGTTCACCTACCGGCAGGAGAGCGTGAACGGCACGTTCATCGTCCCGTACGCGACGTCCGGGTGGTCGGGCGAGGTGAAGACGACCGGACCGTACCGGATCGCGGGCACCGGGCAGACGTTTGACGTCACCGAAGAGGATATCCGACAGGGACGCACCATCAACTAAACAGGGATGCGAGCTTCGGTCATATACGGTGACATCTTTACCCGGCACGACATGGAGGCGCACCCCGAGTCGGGCTCCCGGTTGCTGGGGGCCCTCGCCGGGGTACCCGAGAATGTGCGGTGGCACGCCCCGGTCCGCGCTACCGAGCAGGATCTGGAGCGGGTTCACCGCCCCCAGTATATCCGGTGGGTGCAGGAGATCGCGCGAGGACCCTGTTTTTTAGACCCGAACACCTACGTCACCTGCCACTCTTTCGAGACAGCGTTGTACGCCGCCGGGTCGACGTTTGCAGCCGTGGAGCGGGCACTTGACGGCGAGCACCAGTTTGCCCTGGTTCGCCCGCCGGGCCACCATGCCGAGCCAGACCAGGCTATGGGGTTCTGCATCTTCAACAATGCCGCCGTCGCTGCGGCAAAAGCGCTCCTGTCGGTCGACCGGGTCGCCATCGTGGACTGGGATCTGCACCACGGCAACGGCACGCAGACGGCTTTTTACGGGAGCGACCGGGTACTCTTCTGTTCGGTGCACGAGGCCGATAGTTTCCCGAAGACCGGGTGGGTGGACGAGATCGGCACCGGCGCCGGCCGGGGCTACACCCTGAACGCCCCGCTCGCGGCAGGGTCCACCATCGCCGACTACCAGCATGTCTTTCGCGAGATCTTCGTCCCGGCGCTCGTCCGGTTCCGGCCCGACGTCCTGATCGTATCGGCCGGGCAGGACGCCCTCTCCGACGACGAACACGGGCGGATGAACCTCGAACCTGAGGATTACACCGCGCTCACCGGGATGCTGATCGACGGCACGGATCTCCCTCTCGCCCTGACCCTCGAGGGCGGGTACGGTCCGTCGCACGGGAAGGCGATCGCCGCGATATTCCGCGCACTCTCGGGAAAACGGCATACTCCTGCAGAGAGACCCCTGCACCGGACCACGGAGAGGGTCGTCGATATCTTAAAAAAGGTCCGGTTCTGCTGAGGGTAACCCGCGCGGCCGACACGCGCAACAGCGGTGATACCATCTTACACGTTGCAGCGAAGGTGGGGACTCCCGCCCGGCGCTCTCGCCGGGACGAGGGCCCAAGGCTTGCAGGTTATCACAATCGCGCTCCTGTTCGTCACGATTGCAGCGATGCCCCATTGCCGGCACTATCGATGGAGGGAGTATCGTTCTTCTCCCCGGTGCCGGGGAGTTTGCAGCCTTCGGGGCATGGTTTTTCGCCGGCTATCGCCATGACCGCCCCATTCCCCGGAGGGAGCGGGGTTGCCGGAGAGGTATATCGATGTCCTTTCACAGGCCGGTCCGGGAGGGGGATGGGTATGCATGAGCGGCCTCCCTGTGGGAGAGCCCGCGCCCCTCTCCCGGTTCATCCCCCCCGGGGGAACCTCTCACCCCTGCGCGGGGCGTTTCCGGTCGGGGTCCATGTAGGAGACCTCAAACCCGGGGACGACGACCCGCACCACCGGCACCGGGGTTCTTGAGAGATCGCAGACGCAGACCCGGTCCGCATAGGGGCTGATCTCTTGAAGCGCCCGCTCGATATCGAGGTCGAACCGGTTGGTGCTCACGTCGGGGATATCCCTGATATCGACGGCCTCTGCATCGGCAAACCACATCCGGTTGATCCGCTTCAGGCGTTCGTATCCCGCCTTCCTGATGACCATCTCCCGCTGGGGGTCGGTGCGGCCGCCCTGGAGATAACTCCCGCGGCTCTGGGCAACCTCGGTCAGGGCGCGGAGCGCCGCGATCTCCGGGCAGGCATGCGTCCCCGAACCGATGACGATCATCGCCGGATCCCTCGTGACGGTATCGTCCGCAGCGGCTGCGACGGTGGGGATGCCGGTCTTCCCGTCGAGCAACCAGAGGTGGATCTCGATACCGTTCTCCTCGAACCGGTCGAGAACTTCCCGTGCGGCGCAATCGTTCCCGATGGTGAGACGGTGGCCGAGGTCATGCCTCTGCTCGGCGAGGCTGAGCGCATCCCGTTCGATCACCTCAAAGAGGGCGTGCAGGATCGCCTCTTCCATGACGTTTCCCGATGCAAGCCCGTTTGAATCGCTCCGGAAGAGCGGCACGGCCATACCGAGCGAGTCGTAGGGATGGAAGACGGCGTTGCTCGGGACATAGGCCTCCTCGTCGTTCAGTATATCCCATACCGGCGTCCAGTGGAGCTTCTCCCCCTGTTCGAGTTTGCGCGGGACGAATAGATCCTCGGGATGTACGGCCCGCCCGGGGCCGATCTCCTCGTAGGTTGCATACTCCATCCGGTCACCCCGGTACTCGGCACAGTACCGCTCGAGTGCCTCCATCATCGCCGAGACCCTGGCGTGGATGGGCTCCTTCCCCTTCCCCGCGTGGACGCGGGCTGCCCCGCGGGCTGCTCCCGGCCGGACCGCCGTAAAGACCGGGATCCCGACGCGGTCAAGAGGGGTCACGTCGACGATCTCCGTCACGCCGATCTCCGCCATCAACGGTTCTACAGCGGCATAGGTCTCCTCGGGAGACCTGGAGCGGTGCGTTCCGTCAAAGTAGAGTTTCTCTACCGGGTGAATCATGATTGCCATTTAAAGTACCTTGGAGGTGATACCTTAATAGTATGGCAGGTATACCCTACCCACGTATGAGCACGGATGATGTGGTGGTGGGCGCAATCGTTCGGTACCCCCGCACCGGCACGACGGGAAAGGTTCTCCGGGTCGAGGATATCGACGGCCGGCGGTATGCCGAACTCGACAGCACCGGACTCTATTACCGGGTTGACGAGCTCGTCGGCGCCGACCGCACGACCGGACCCGTGGAGAGGGAGGGGCACTCCCTGGAGGATTACCTCGCGGAGCACATGGAGTTCAAAGAGCAACTGGAACAGGTGTGGGAGAAAGGGATCGACCAGAGCTGTGAAGGCGGCGGGTAAACCGCCCTTCATCACCGCTTTTTGATCAGGGCGTGAAATCTCCGGCATCAACCGGGGGGCAGTTGGTCCGCGGGGGGGTTACCCCTCGATCGGTATGGTGGTGAGTTTCACCGCCTCGACGCCCTTCTGCGCCATCAGTCGTTCCGTAATATCTTTCAGCACCGCTCCATCACCGCGGATCAGGATGACCTCAAGGCACCTGTTGTGGGTCACGTGCGAGTGAAGGGATGCCTGGATGATATGGGCATACTGGTGCTGGATCTCGGTGAGCGTCTGAAGCAGCCCGCGCTGGTCATGGTCGTAGACCATGGTGATGACGCCCTGACGCTCCCCTTTCACATCGGAGATCCACTGGTAATGAGTGATGTAACTCCGTATTGAGTCCCGTATCCCTTCCGAACGGGAGGAATACCCCCGGAGGCTCAGGATCTCGTCGAATTTATCAAGAAGGTTCTTGGGTAGAGAGATCCCGATACGTGAAAGCTCGGTATCACCTGACATACTGTAACCAGTTTTCATATCTCTCCTGGTAAGGTATAAATTTTTGCTCACATTCCGGCGCATTATTCATACTTCGTATGCCCCGAAAAAGGCAGCAAAATAGGGGGCCGCCCGGATGTGCGATAAGAATGCAACCGGGGCCGGAGAGATGATCCTCACCGATTATGTATAAGTAGTGTCACTCTATATTGGATAAGGAGGTTCGAAAACTTTTGCGAGATGCATTCATTCCCGGTGTCAATATTGGGCTCGTGGGTCATGTCGATCACGGCAAGACCACCCTGGTCAGCGCGCTGACCGGTACCTGGACTGACCGGCACAGCGAGGAGATCAAGCGCGGCATCTCCATCCGGCTCGGTTACGCTGATACGACTTTTTACCGGTGTGAGAGATGTGAGGGGGCGGAGGCCTACACCTCCCGGCCCGAGTGCCCGAGTTGCGGGGGAAAAGCGGTCCCGTTCCGGACGGTCTCGTTCGTCGATGCTCCCGGCCACGAGACGCTGATGGCGACGATGCTCTCCGGTTCCGCGCTGATGGATGGCGCGATGCTCGTCATCGCTGCAAACGAGGTCTGCCCGCAGCCCCAGACCAAGGAGCACCTGATGGCGCTCGAGCTGATCGGTATCAAGAAGATCGTCATCGTCCAGAACAAGATCGATGTGGTCACCCAGGCCGAGGCGCTCGAGCACTACAAGCAGATCAAACGGTTCATCAAAGGCACGATCGCCGAGAGCGCGCCCATCATCCCGGTCTCCGCGCAAAAAGGGATCAATATCGGCGCCCTGATCCAGACCCTTGATCTGGTCGTCCCGGAGCCAGCCCGGAACCCGGATATCGATCCGGTGCTGTTCATCGCACGGTCGTTTGATATCAACAAACCGGGCTGCAGCTGGCGGGACGTGAAGGGCGGCGTCATCGGGGGATCGCTCATCCGCGGCATCCTGCACGAGGGTGACGATATCGAGATCCGGCCCGGCCGGCAGGTCCAGGTGGAGAACCGGATGAAGTGGGAGCCCGTCGAGACAAAGATCACCTCCATCAACGCCGGCAAGACCCGGGTGACCGAGGCCGCGCCCGGGGGCCTCCTTGGCGTTGCGACGAAACTCGATCCGGCGCTGACGAAGAGCGACGCCCTTGCCGGGCAGGTGGCCGGGCTCGTGGGGAAGCTGCCGCCGGTATGGGAGCGGCTGAAGTTCGATGTCACGCTCATGGACCGGGTGGTCGGTGCGGATAGCGAGCAGATCATCGAGCCCCTGAAGCATAAAGAACCGTTGATGCTCTCGGTCGGCACCGCGGTCACCGTCGGGGTGATCGTGAACACGAAGAAGAACCAGGTGGAGGTCCAGCTGAAGCGGGCGGTCTGTGCGGAGGTCGGCGCGCGGATTGCCATCAGCAGGCAGGTCGGCGGGCGATGGCGGTTGATCGGCATGGGCGTTCTGGTCGAGTGAGGGTGCTCCTCGATACGAACGCCCTCCTGATGCCGGCCCAGTTCGGGGTCGACCTGTATGACGAGCTTCTGGCCCTCTTTGGGGATTTCGAGCCGATCGCGCTCGAAGAGGTGGTCGGCGAGCTCTCGGGGCTTGCGCGGGGCCGGGGCCGCGATGCGGCAGCCGCCCGCGTGGGCCTTGCGCTGGTCCGGCGTTCGACGGTCGTGCCGAGCGGGAGTACCGCCGAGGGCGTGGATAACCGGGTGATCGAGTATGCCCGGCGGGAAGGGTGTACGGTAGTGACGAATGACCGGGAACTCCGGAACGCTCTCCTTCGCGAGGGAGTCGACGTCGTCTCGATGCGAAGGCAGAAGACGCTGGAGTTGTTGAGGGGATAAACTATGTATTACAAGATGACGCTGGAGGATAAGGTGCGGGTTCCGCCCCACCGCCTCGGGGAAGACCTTGGTGCGGTCATCCTCAATGTACTGCAGGAACAGCTGGAAGGCAGCATCGCAAAGGAGATCGGTATCTTCATTGCGGTCACGAAGATCATCGATATCGGCGAAGGGGAACTGATCCCCGGGGACGGTGCCGTCTACTACGACGTGCGGTTCGAGGCGGCGGTGCTCCGCCTGGGGCTCCAGGAGGTGATCGAGGGCGAGGTGGTCGAGACGACAAGTTTCGGCGCGTTCGTCAGCCTCGGGCCGATCGATGCCATGCTCCACGTGAGCCAGATATCCGATGAATATATCAACTACGACGAGAAGAACGGCAGGCTGATCTGCCAGGACTCAAAGCGCTACATCGCCGTCGGTGATGCGATCCGGGCCCGGGTCGTTGCTCTCTCGTTGAACGAACGCGAGCCACGCGAGAGCAAGATCGGCCTCACCATGCGTCAGCCGGGGCTCGGGACCTCGGTCTGGCTGGAAGAGGATCTCGAAGAGGAGAAGCAGAAAGGAGCAGCGTGATATGGTCGTCCGTAAGAAGGTGGTCAAGGTCTGCCGCGAGTGCCATCGGGTCGTCGAAGGAGAGGCCTGCGTCATCTGCGGCACGGCCAACCTGAGCGAAGACTGGGCGGGCTACGTCGTCATCATCGATCCCGAGCATTCGGATATCGCAAAGAAGATGAAGATCACCCTGCCCGGCCGGTACGCACTGAAGGTCCGTTGATGCTCAGGCTTCCCGAAACGCACCGGGATCTCTTCAAAAAGCCGTTCGGCACCCTTTATGGAAGTATCGGCGAACTTCTCCCCCGGCTTTCGGGCCGGGCGGTCTACGCCGTCGGCGATGTGGTGACCCATAACCTCCTCGACGCCGGGGTCATCCCTGACGTCGCCATCATCGACGGCTATACGATGCGCCTGCCCTGCACCCGCCTGCCCCTGTTCCGGGCGAGACGGCGGTTGACGGCGAAGAACCCCGCCGGGACGATCACCGATGAGCTCGCGGGCGCGATCGCCGATCTGGTCCGGGGTCCGCCGGGAGTGCTCTTCGTCGACGGCGAGGAGGATCTTGCGGTCATCCCGCTCGTCCTTGCAGCGCCGGACGGTGCCGCCATCCTCTACGGTCAACCGGGAGAGGGCGTCGTCCTCCGGATCGTCGATGAACCGGCGAAACGGGAGGCCAGGTTCATGCTGACCTGTTTCGTGCGCGAGTAGGGTGCGGCCAGCCCCATACCATAATTTAAATAAATCTGTCAACAACATTTTAGGGATATCGATGGATTTCGAAATTACCCGTGACGTGAGGAACGAGGTGTTGAGCCGGAGGGAACTTACGTTTACCCTCACCTTTGACGGCCCGACCCCCTCGCGGAAGAGCATCCAGGAGAAGCTCGCCGCAATGCTGAATAAGAACGAGAACCTTGTCGTGCTGGACCTTGAGCGGACCCGGTTCGGGGCGATGGAGCTCTCCGGCCGCGCCCGGATCTACGACGACGAGGAGAAGAAGAAGTCGACCGAGCGGGGATATCTGCTCAAGCGCGGCGAGCCGAAGGCCGAGAGCGAGGCGTGAAGGGCATGGCGGTCAAGAGACACGAGTGCTACGAACTCAAGGGAGATAAGGTCGTTCTGCAGAAGCGCCACTGTCCCCGGTGCGGCCCCGGCGTCCTGATGGCGGAGCACAAGGATCGGGTGGCCTGCGGCAGGTGCGGCTACACCGAGTTCCGGAAGTAGTTCCTCACTCTCCATACCTATACGGTCACGGCGGGAGATTCCGGCCGCGGCCATCTTTTTCGATGGGGCGATACCTGTTTTATGTCTGATACGAGATCCGAAGACGGGCTGGTGCTGGGACTTGAGGGGACGGCGTGGAACCTCAGTGCCGCCCTCTTTGGAGAAGGGCTGGTCGCCCTCCACTCCTCCCCCTATATCCCGCAAAAGGGCGGGATCCATCCGCGGGAGGCCGCGCAGCACCACGCATCGGTGATGAAGGAGGTCGTCTCCCGGGTGCTCACGGAGCCGGAGCGTATCCGGGCGATCGCCTTCTCCCAGGGACCCGGTCTCGGCCCTTCCCTCCGGACGGTGGCGACCGCCGCGCGGGCCCTCGCGATCGCGCTTGGTGTGCCGCTCGTCGGCGTCAACCACTGTGTTGCTCACATCGAGATCGGGAGATGGGCGACCGGGTTTGCCGACCCGATCGTCCTGTATGCGAGCGGCGCGAACACGCAGGTGCTCGGCTTCTTGAACGGCCGTTACCGGATATTCGGCGAGACACTGGATATCGGGCTTGGGAACGCGCTCGACAAGTTCGCCCGGAGCCACGACCTCCCGCACCCGGGCGGTCCGGCCATCGAGCGGCTTGCGCGGGAGGGCGATTACATCGAACTCCCGTATACGGTGAAGGGGATGGATCTCGCCTTCTCCGGTCTCGTCAGCGCCGCCCAGGAGAGCACGGCCCCGCTCGAGGATGTCTGCGCGGGCCTGCAGGAGACCGCGTTTGCCATGTGCGTCGAGGTGACCGAGCGGGCGCTCGCGCATGCCGGCAAGGACGAGGTGCTGCTCGTCGGCGGGGTCGGGGCGAACGCGCGGCTGCAGGAGATGCTCCGGACGATGTGCGAGGACCGGGGGGCGTCGTTTGCCGTCCCGGAGCGGACCTATCTCGGCGACAACGGGGCGATGATCGCCTATACGGGGAAGATCATGCTGGAGCACGGGGTTACGCTCCCCATCGAGGAGTCGCAGATCCGCCCCGGGTACCGGGCGGACGAGGTGGAGGTCGCCTGGTGGGCCGGACCCGGCGAGATCTTTGCTGCCGGACCTCTGCCCGAGGGCGGTATCGCCCGGGGCGCGGAGGCGGTCGTGGAGATCCGGGAAGGTGATGTGGTCAAGCGCCGGACGGGCAAGCGCTACCGGAACCCGGGCCTCGACCGGCGGCTGATTGCGGAGAGGACCCGGGCCGAGGCCCGCCTGATCGCGGCGGCGCGGCGCGCGGGGGTTCCGACCCCGGTGATCCGGGATGTCACGGCCGATACGATCGTGATGGAACGGGTCGAGGGCGACGTGCTGAAGTACGTCACGTCCGCCGAAAACGTCCGTCTCGCCGGCAAAGCGGTCGGGAGGCTGCACGGGGCGGGTATCGTCCACGGCGACCTGACGACGAGCAACATGATCGTCCGCGGCGATCAGTGCGTCCTGATCGACTTCGGGCTCGCGTCGACGTCGCCGGAGGTCGAGAGCCGCGGAGTCGACCTCCACGTTTTATTCCAGACGCTCGAGAGCACCACGGAGAACTACGGGGAGTTGCGGGAGGCCTTCGTCGCGGGGTATGCGGAGACGTTCCCCGGGGCGGATGAGGTCCTCTCCCGCGAGCACGAGGTGGAACTGCGGGGGCGTTACCTGTGAGGCTCGCGGTGGTGACGAGCAACGCGAACAAGGCGCGGGAGGCGGCCGCGTACTTCGCGGGGGTGCTGGAGGTCGAGCACGTCGCCCTGGAATGCCCGGAGTTCCGCCACGTCGATATCGGGGAGATCGCCCGCGGCAAGGCGGAGTTCGCCTACGGGGTGCTCTCCCGGCCGCTGATCGTCGATGATACCGGCCTCTTCATCGACGCCCTCGACGGGTTCCCGGGCCCGTGCGCCGCGTACGTCCACGACACGATCGGGAACGCAGGAGTCCTGAAACTCATGGAGGGCGTGGAGAACCGCGGCGCCCGCTTCGAGACGGCGATAGCATTCGCCCGCGAAGACGGTATCCGGATCTTTCGCGGGATCCTGCCCGGGACGATCGTCGCCCCCCGGGGGATCGGAGGGTTTGGCTACGACCCGATCTTTGCCTCTGGAGAGCAGACGCTCGCCGAGATGCCGCTTGCGGAGAAGAACCGGATATCGCACCGGGCACGAGCACTTGAGGCGTTTCGCACATGGATCACGCAGGAGGGTAGCTCCTGACAAACTGTTAATAGGATTGAGAACGAACAGTACCCAATCGACAAATGGTGTTTTCGACATGGCACGATTTCCCGAAGCTGAAGCACGTCTGCTCAATGTAAAGGTCTGTATGAGATGCAACGCCCGGAATGCAATCCGCGCGACCCGCTGCCGCAAGTGCGGCTCAGAAGAGCTCCGGTCCAAGTCCAAGGAGCGCAAGGCGTAACGCCGTCGTATCTGCGGACTTCCGGCCACGGCCGGGCCGGGGATCCGGTATACTCTTTTACACGTTCGCCGAGGAGAGCGAAGGTTATCTGCCCTTCAGGCACTGTAATAGGTGACCTTCCGGCCTTCTTCGCTGTACTCGCCGCGATAGGTCTCTATGTTCCGTTTGTAACCGATCCGCTCCGTAAAACCGAGATCGCGGAGCCGTTTTCTGACTCGCATCACGTCCGCCTCGTCGGCCCAGTCCCGGGTGTAGACGTACATGACGGCCCGCTCGTCGCGCGAGTCCGGGTTCGGTTTGGCGGTGCTGACCTTTGCGGATATACCGAGTTCTCCTCTCGCCGTCGCGTCACGGATCTTCCGCCACGCCTCGTCGGCCTCGCCCGGAGGGACGAAGATGAGCCATTTCCCCACCTGTTCGTCGTCGAGGCCCCGCTCAAGAGGGCCCGGCGCATCCTGGACGATCCAGTACATCCGGGTCGTCTTTGAGGGCAGGATGCCCTCGCCCGCCCTGATCGATGCATAGACCGCATCGATCCCGCCGAACCGGCGGATAAGCGCACCGGCGAGATCCGGATAATCCTCCCCGAACCGCTCGAAGACCCGGGCGGCATCGTCTGTAAAATCGGTACCCTGTTCGACGAGCTCAAAGAGGTGCGAGCCCAGGTGACGGAGTTCACGGTTGAGGTAGACCTCAAAGATCCCGTACGCGACCTCGCCCAGGGACTCCGGATCGATCTCTTCCATACTTACTGGTAACTGCCGGGACCGTAAAAAGGGTTTTGTAGTGTTATCGGCACGGCCGGGCCACGCGAGACTCTTGCTCTTCTTCCGGGCGGCCACGGCGTCGTGTCGGGTGCGCCGATGGTGCAGGCCACGGTGAGCGGGAGCCCGGCATGCCGCTACGTTCTCCTGAGGGCGCCGGATGCGCGAAAAGCCGGTCCGGACGTGAGCGCCCGGGGCGATTCCGGCGTATATCTTAATAGCGATCCGGTCCAATAGATCTCTGTCATGAAGTGGACGCGCGACTTCGGTCTGACGATGAGGATGCTTCTCACGTCGTTTCTCCTCCTCATAGTCTACCTGATCTTCCTGGGCGTCCTCTACGCCCTCGGATTTCCCTTTGAGTTCCTCCTGGTGGTTGCTGCCGGGATGGCGTTCCTCCAGTATTTCTTCTCCGATAAACTCGTGCTCTGGAGCACCGGCACCCGGATCGTCGCAGAGGACGAGTACCCGGAGCTGCACCGGATGATCGAAGGCCTTGCCGTGAGGGCCGGCCTCCCGAAACCGCAGGTGGGGGTCATGCCTTCCCCGGTGCCGAACGCGTTTGCGACCGGGAGAAGCCCGAGCCATGCCGTCGTGGCGGTGACCGACTCGATCATGCGGATGCTCACCCGCGAGGAACTCGAGGCGGTGCTCGCCCACGAGATGGCGCACGTGAAGAACCGGGATATGCTGACGCTGACGATGGCGAGTTTCCTCTCGATGCTTGCCTTCCTGATCATGAGGAACTGGTTCTTCATGAGCCTCTTTGGCGGCGGCAACCGCGACAACAACATGGGTGCACTGATCCTGGTCTACGTCGTCTCGATCGTCGTCTGGCTGGTGAGCACGCTCCTCACCCGTGCACTCTCCCGCTACCGGGAGTTTGCCGCGGACCGGGGCAGCGCCGAACTGACGGATAACCCCCGTGCGCTGATATCGGCACTCAAGAAGATCAGCGGACGGATGGATTACATCCCGGCCGAGAAGAAGCAGGAAGTGGAGGGTGCAAACGCCTTCTTCATCATACCGGCCCTCTCGGGGAACACCCTGATGGAGCTCTTCTCGACGCACCCGTCGCTTGAGAAGCGGGTGGCCGCCCTTGAGGATCTGGCGGCCGGGGCGCCGTAACGGCCTTCGGGACTATATAAGACTCACCTTTTTTTGCGATTCCGTTGCGGCGATGCCGGAGGGGTTCGTGCCTGTATCGGCGTCGCGGGTCGCTGTAGCGGGGATCTTCTCGAGGCCAGATCCCCCGGGCAGAAACTGCTGCCGGGACAGTATCGTACCCCAGAACCCGGGGTGATTGGGCAGCTGATCGTCACATCAGCTGGCTCGCAATTTTATCTTACCAAAATTATATAACATTCTTTTGCCAAGAGATGCCCGCTCTGTCAGTCACGGCCGAATACCCCCGGGAGGTCTGGCGGCTCAGCCCGCAGCACCGCGCAGGTGCAGTCCGGGGGGCGGATCCAGTTCCCGCTGTCGTCCTCATCACGGCCCGGCTCCAGTCACGAGCGCCCGGGTCAGGCAGAAAAGGTGATTACAATGGCTTTAAAACGAGTCTTCGGCATCTTTGCCGTCATATGCATCCTCGCCCTGGCCGGTCCCGTTGTCGCGGTCCAGGTGCCGGAGGATCAGTCACAATTCGTCTTCCCGGGCGAGATCCGGGAAGCGGGCGCGGCGGTAGCGTTCGCAAAGGGGGATTACCTCGCAGACAGATTTCCAGAGAACATGGAGGTTATAGGGAGGTATAACGTCACTATCGATCCGGCGGAGGTCTTCAAGCTCCAGCCGTTCAACCTCGACAACCCCATAGAGGTGAAGAGAGATACGCCGATCGGCGCGCTGGATGCGGTGGCCCGGACAGGGGCGCTGAATTACTCGACATATCTCTATTCAACCAGAAATCTCCTGGTAATCGATCACATCAACGGCCATCTCTACCAGGGGGATTGGCTCTGGCTCGTAGTCTACGAGAACGGGAGTTACATCACATCAACCCCCGATATGTGGGATTACTCCATATCCAACGGTGAGACCATCTGGCTCATCTACTGCGATCTCACGGATTTCAACTCCCGCTACGAATCACGCCTGGACCGGGCGGTTGCAGGACTGTCAATCACAACCACGCACGGCAAAGCCAACGTGACCCCGGTGCCGGTCACGCCGGGCCCGATTGCACCCGGTCCTGTTACCCCCGGTCCGACTGCACCTGTTACCTCCGGCCCGATTGCACCTGGCCCCGTCACGCCGGGACCGACTGCACCTGTTACCTCCGGCCCGATTGCATCCGGTCCTGTTACCCCCGGACCCGTTGGGGAGATGAGTCTCATCGATGTGATCGCCGGAAACGACAACCTGTCATTCTTTGCGGTCCTGCTCAACGCAACGGATCTGGTGACCACGCTGCAGAGCGGCG
>ENA-UOXR01002490-UOXR01002490.1-bioreactor-metagenome-genome-assembly--contig:-NODE-2490-length-16944-cov-8.588430_pt1 | contig 16944 bp, 13 predicted proteins | sample MGYA00238164_ERZ764825 | MGnify/ENA primary metagenome ERZ764825 (study PRJEB28920, sample SAMN05720171) | bioreactor metagenome | isolation source: Anaerobic biogas reactor | place: USA:Washington...
CCAAAGGACATTCCTGCCAGCGTTGCCCAGGGCTCTGCGGCAGCGGCGCGTGCTTCACGCATTTTGCATTCCGAAACCTGGCAAATCGAACCAACGGTTGCCGTCGTGTGGCCAGACCGCTGTGTCAGCGCTGATGGCAAAGCCTGTGGTATCTGTGAACGGAGCTGTCCTTACGGAGCCATCGACTACGAGAAAGGCAAAGCCGCGGTAGTGATCACTGCCAAGTGTCACGGCTGCGGAGCTTGCGTAGGCGAATGCCCGCACGACTCCATCACTCAACTGCATTACACCGACGCGCAGGTTTTGTCTCAAATCCACACCTTGTTGGCAATCGAACCCGAGAAGAAAATCGTCGCTTTCCGCTGTCAGTGGTGCTCTTATGGCGGCGCGGACCTGGCTGGTACCAGTCACTTTGAATACAGTGCCAACGAGCGCGGCTTGCGTGTCATGTGCTCAGCCCGCATGGATGCTGACCTGATCTATGAAGCCTATCGCCTGGGTGCTGGTGCCGTTCTTTATTCAGGCTGCCACCCACAGGATTGCCATTACATCACCGGTCAGATCACAGGTGCCAAACGTGCCGCACGACTGGAAAAAATGTTTGAGAGATTGGGTATGAGTCCCGGACGCTTCCGCACAGAATGGATCAGCGCGGCTGAAGGCGAAAAGTATGCCCGCGTGATCAACGAAATGCAAGCTGCTTTGGACGCCATCCCTGAAGAGGACTTAAAAGCTGAGATCGAACGTCTCAAACCTGAAATGGAAAAAAAGCTCAACAAGCTGAATGACATTCCTGGTGTTGAAGAAGCCATGATACAGGTTGACTTCATTGTGAACGAAATGCTGAACAAGGAGGTGCCTGTATGAGCTACCTGCTCGAAAGCGAAAACCTGGTAGAGCAAGTCAAGGCAATCCCTGGCGGAGAAATGCTGATGATGTGCTACTCCTGTGGCACTTGTACCAGCAAATGCATGATCCAGGAAAAACTTGAGCCAAATTACAATCCCCGCCGTTTGATTCGTGAAACCGTCTTCAATCTTGAAAACATGGCTTTTGCGGATGAAACCACCTGGTTATGCACTGCTTGTGACTTATGTTTCCCCGCTTGCCCTCAGAAAATTCACATTTCGGGTGTCATCACAGCCGTCAAACAACTGGCTGTTGCCCAGGGTCTGAAGAACCCTTACCAAACTGCCGTTGTAGACGTCAGCACTTGTGTTGCCTGCGGATTATGTGAGCAGGTTTGCCCTTACGAGGCAGTCAAATTGGTTGAAAAGAAAGTCCCCTTCAGAGGATTGATTACGGTCGCTGAAGTAGACCCGGGTAAGTGCATGGCCTGCGGGATGTGTTCCGCCGCCTGCCGCTCAACCTCCATCAGGCTGAACCAGGAATATAACGATGCCGAAATCGTCCAAAACTTGTGGTCATGGCTGGAAAGTGAGGCCATGGCATGAGTGAAAACAAACCCAGCATCGCACTTTTTCAATGTCGTTGGTGTTTGTATGCCCCAAGCGACCAGGAATGGGTCGATCATCATTTACCCTCCAACATCCATCTGACCAAGAGCCCCTGCACCGGCAGGATCAATCCACTCTATCTGCTCAATGCGATTCAGGGTGGGGCTGATGGAATCGTGATCAGCGGTTGTCTGCCTGAACAATGTCATTTTAAAACTGGAAATATGGCTGCCCGCCGGCAATTGGATGAATTCAATGACTTTTTGGATTACATTGGTTATGACCGCAACAGAGTGCGCTTTGTCTGGCTGGATCTGCAGGACAGAGGCATCATTCAAAAAGAGTTGGCAGCATTTGAAGAACAAATAGTAGCGCTCGGTCCGGTAGACGACCTGGCTGTAAGAGTTAAACCGGTTGCCGGAGGTGCAAATGCCTGATATTGAAAAGATCAAGGCTGAAGCCAAACGCCTGCTCCAGGAAGGTGTGGTTGACGTTGTAGTAGCTTTCAAAGCAGGTGACACACCCCTTCATCCCCAACCGGCTTTTTTCAGAAGTCCTGAAGAAATTGACAATCTGGTCTACGGTAGCCTTTGTCAGAACAACCTGGCAACCTTTTTGACCCGAATGCCCAAACAGAGCAAACTCGGCATGGTGGTGCGTGGATGCGAAAATCGATCTGTCAATGCCCTGGTTGTTGAAGGCCAAAAGCTGCGTGAAAACTTGTATCTGATCGGCGTCCCTTGTGAAGGTATCGTTGACTGGCGCAAAATCGTCAACCAGGTTGGCGAAGCAGTGCTCAACGTGCGTGAAGAAGCTGATTTGGTCATGGTTGAAACCCGGCAAGGACAAGCAACCTTCAACAAAAAGGAGCTCCTGCATGAAAGTTGCCTGCGCTGCATTCACCCTACCCCGATCAGCGCGGATATCCTGATTGGCGAAGCTCTGCCGGAGGGTGATCCCAACCTGGCAAGAACTGCCGTGGAGGAGTTTGAATCCCTCCCCCGGGAAGAACGTTTTGCCTGGTTCCAGCAGGAAGCAGAACGCTGCATCCGCTGTTATGCCTGTCGGGAAGCTTGCCCCATGTGCTACTGTGAAGAATGCTTTGTGGACCATACCAACCCCCGCTGGACTGAGAGCGGCGCTACCCCTGCCGGGATGCAAGCCTGGCATATTGTGCGCGCTTTTCATCAGGCTGGTCGCTGTACCAGCTGTGGCGCCTGTGAGCGAGCTTGCCCCATGGACATCAAAATGACCTACCTGACCGAAAAGTTGAATCACGACATCCGCTCCAAATACAATTTTGAAGCCGGCATGGACGCGCAAACCCAGCCTCCTTTTGCGACTGTCACACTCGATGACAAGAATCGCTTTACGGTATGAGGAGAAAAGAAAAATGAATTTGATCCTCGAAAAACAGACACTCCCTGCTCTTCTCCGCTTCTGGCAAGAAGATCATGATGTCTATCTCCCCCAAAAATTGGGGCAATTTTCTCATTTTATGCCGCTGCAAGAGCAAACAGACCCGCTGCTTGGTGAACCTCACAATACCCGTATTCCTCCGAAATCACTTTTCCTTCCCATGACGGAAACATTAGTGAAATACACAAAATATGGCACATATAAAGAGGTAGATCCTGAAGTTGAATCCCGGATAATTTTTGCCATCCGTCCTTGTGATGCCCAGGCGGTCAAGCTTTTAGATACAGTCTTCGAACAGGAACGCTACACGGATCCCCTCTGGGTCGAAAGACGAAACAACACTATCACAATTGGTTTAGGCTGCCATGAACCCTGCCACAACGGTTTTTGCACCACAGTTGGCTACGGTCCCTTCAACAAAACCGGACTTGACGCCTTGCTGACGGATCTCGGCGACTCCTACATGGTCGAGACCTTGACTGAAGCCGGAGAGAAATGTTTTCAGCATCTTACTCCCGCAAGCGCGCAGACTGAGGCTTTGGTTGCGGAGATTCAACTCAATGCCTATAACAGCATGGAGATAGCTTTCCCAACGGTAAATTTAAAAGAAAAATTAGAGCAAAATTTCAATAGCGATTATTGGAAAGAAATTTCTGAGAGTTGTCTGAGTTGTGGAGTTTGCACTTTCCTCTGTCCAACCTGTTTTTGCTTTGACATCGTTGATGAAACCCAGCGTTATGAACGCGTACGCAACTGGGACACCTGCATGTTCCGGGTGTACTCCCTGGAAGCTTCCGGGCACAATCCCAGACCCACCCGGGTTGAACGCACGCGCCAGCGCATAAGTCATAAATTTGTTTATTGGATCGATCAAGTCAATCAAATAGGTTGCACAGGCTGCGGTCGTTGTGTGCGATATTGCCCGGTTGGGTTGGATATCCGCGCCATGCTGCGCCAAGTTCAGCAACTTCCCTTAGAGGTATCTCATGCAGTCTGAAACACACAATCCTTACCAACCAATCCCGATGCGTGTGTTGCGCGCTTACTATGAGTCGAACGATCATTCCTTGAAGACCCTGGAATTGAGTTTTGAAAACGCCACAGATAGTCAGGCCTTTTTCGAGGCCTTCAACCCAGGCCAATTCTGTCTGCTTTCTGTTGCCGGTAAAGGTGAATCCGCTTTGGGTGTGGCCAGCGCTGCCTGGGAAGGTGATTTTGTCCGCTTCACAGCCCAACTAATGGGAACTGTCACCAAGGCCTTGCATGAGCTCAAACCGGGTGATGCCATTGGTATGCGGGGACCCTTGGGCAACGGCTTTCCCTTGAAAGACTGGAAAGGCAAGAACCTGGTCATCATTGGCGGCGGCTGCGCTTTTTCAACGCTTTATGCCCTCACCAAGCATGTCCACCATCCTGACCATCGCGATGATTACGGAAAGCTGACATTGGTTTACGGTACCCGTACATCAGGACTGTGCATGTACAAACACGACATCGCCTCCTGGCACGAGAGTGAGGACATGGAGATCCATCAGGCTATCGACGTGCCGGAGGAAAACTGGCTGCACCACGTTGGTTACGTCCCGGATGTGGTCAAAGAAGTTGCGCCCTCGCCTGAGAACGCTGTCGCAGTTGTTTGCGGACCTCCCATCATGACAAAATTTACACTTCCCGCTTTGGTTGAGCTTGGTTTTTCACCAGAGCATATTTATACATCTCTGGAAAAGAGAATGAAGTGCGGTATTGGTAAATGCGGACGCTGTAACCTTGGACCCAAATACATCTGTAAAGATGGTCCGGTTTTCTCGTTAGCAGAACTTAACGAACTTCCGGCTGACCTTTAGGAGAAACTATGAGCCGCGGTACTCCCAAAAAAAATCGAAATGAACATTGGATGACCATCAACCGGGACATGGTTACCCGGAATTATTGGATGCATTGGGACCTGGACAAGTGTGTTGGCTGTCAAATCGGGCCGCTTGTTTGCCCCAAAGAAGCCCTGACTCACATCCCAGCTGTGCTTGAAAATGGTCACATCGTTCAACGGGCTTCGGTTGATGTAGATGAGAATAAATGCGTAAATTGCGGCATGTGCGTGGCCGCCTGCCCCACTCATGCCATTGAATTGACCGTCAACGGAAAAGCAGAAATCCCGGTGATCGAATATAAAGCTTTTCCTGAGTTGGATGCCAAAACCATCTTCCGCAAAGAGAAATTTGATTTTTCGCTCAAAGATTTCGTGATTGAAAACTGCCCTACCAATGTGATCAGTTACGACGAATCCCGTGACACCATGCGCGTCAGGTTTGAGGACTGCATCCACTGCCGGCAGTGTGAAGTCGCCAGCAAAGGTGCTTTCGAAGTCCGGCAGCCCTGGGTCGGTTCGGTGAACCTTTACAGAGAAAAATGCCTGCCCGGCTGTTTTGCCTGCGCAGACATTTGTCCCACCCGAGCTTTGCACATCAACGATGCCGGTGAATTGGTTTTAGCTGATTATTACTGCATCAAATGCGGTGCTTGCAAGCAGGTTTGCCCGGTCAAGCCCGAATACGAAGAAGAAACCTATCAATTTGAGTCACAGGGGCTGATGCTCACACGCTCCCGCAAGAAAATCACCAACGAAGAAGCACTGCCGGTTGTTGTTCAGCGCTGGCGCATCAACCACAGCGAAGTGTCAAGTGCCTCCTGGATAGAGGCGCTGCGCAAACTCTCTGATGACAAGGCAAAATCAGTTGAAATCGATCGCAAGCGAGCCCTGCGGCGCGCAGATTTGATCGAAGCTCTTCGCGGTGGTATCGTAGAAAAAGTTCAACTTAAAAGAGACATACGGGAATAAATTTTTCATTTATTAGCGGTGAGGTGTATACATGATTGAGTTGTTCATGTTCATTCCGTTTTTAAAGTTGTTGGTAGCTGAAACAGATTCCGGAAACGTCGAACAGATAGAACATATCCTTAAGAATAATAGAATCCCCTATCGTATTCAGACTTATTCCCTTAGAGGAGTCTTCGGCAGACAACACGATTCAGTTTCTTATAAAAACTTAAACCTGCCCATGTACAAAGGCGCATCGAATCCCACCTTATCCTATGCGGTTTATGTTTGGAAAAAAGATTTCGAAAAAGCAAGCAGCTTGATTGAGAAAGAATAATGGGGGTTTATTTTAAGGTGGATCCGTAACCAAAACGGGCAGTAAAATCAAAGGACCAGCCAGTTTCACGGGAATACTCAGGATTTCTTTCTTTTTCAGTAAATATCAAAACTCTGGCCTTGGAGCGTAAGCGGCCAAATCGACTCAAAGAAGGGGTGGATGTGATCACATTGCGGAAGGTGCCGCTGTTGATAAAGTATTTTTCAGATCCATTTTCCACTTCAAGCAATTCAACCAAAGGGTGATGCGAGTGTCCGCAAACAAGGCATTTGATGGTTGACTCATCATTCTTGAAAGATTCTTCCCTCAGAATTAAGTCAAGGTTGTCATTGATTTTTGAGCGTCTTGAAATAGGATTCAAGAGCGTTTTAATGACCCAAAAAGGCATGCCGTGTTTCCATAGTCTGGTGCGAAGGATGGATTTCAAAGTGACCGCTGAGACACCGGTCAACTGTCCTAAATTCAACAGATCGGGAACAATATTGCTGCTGGTTCCGATCTCATCAAAAAGCTTGAGCATCACAGGTTCAATAAATCGCCAGACCTCTTTTTTGCTTAAGCCAGGCGTGGAAAACAAGAAATTGATCAGGGCGTTTGAAGGTCTGACGTTGTCAAAATCGATCAAGCGTTGATAGATCAACATCAAATCGTCATCCGCGACTATCGTCGCGTCGGAATAATATTCTCTGAACAGCAATAGCAGCTTAGCGGCTACTTCTGTTGTGACAATGTCTCCAAGTACGGGTTTGTCATAGTAGCTCTTTTCGATGAAGGTTGGGATCTCAGGCCAGGTTTGCAAATCCGCGCTGAAATTTGACTTGTCATATTCATGCCCATGGCGGACCAAAACCATAGGTGTGCCATTGTTGTAATGGATGTATTGATTATCGAAATATTTTTGGTCTACTTGCAAACCAAGTAATTCCTGGACCCGGTTTCGGATTCTGAGACTTGTGTTCGTCAGGCGGTCATGGTTGCCGGGAACAAAATGGATTTGGACTGGTTTCTGTAAAAAAGAACTCAGATTTCTAAACACACTCAAGGAGGCAAGGACGCGTTCATCCTGGTTGATTGCTTCGATGATTTCCAGTACCTTGGCCTCTGCTTCGCTGCCCTCAATAATCTCGTCATTGTGCAGGTAAGGGCGCAGATGACCTGTATGCCAAAGCGCGGAGCGAGTGATTTCAAAAATGTCGCCGGCCAAAACCAGGTCAATTTTTTCAATTTCACTGTCACGAATAAAATCAGCAATCTCTCTAAAAAAGGAGGTGTAGACTTCAGCCGGCAGGTTGTGATTAAAAACATAACCATCCAGGCTGTTAGAACTGGAATCTGCAAAGTGCAGATCAGACATCACAATCAGCATAAAACCTTCTTTGACATAGTGTTTTTATATCACAGAAAATTATCCTGAGCGGAAAGTTTTCCAAAGTTTGGATTAATCGAAGGAAAGCAGAATCGCTCCAGTTTCCCTGGACCCCAAAAGAATCAGATCGGGTGAAAGCAAACTGATCGACTGATAATGCCAATCTTCAAGATCAACTTCTTTCCAGTTCAGCCCACAATCCTGACTCAATATCATAAAACCGTTTCCCCCTGCCGCGTAAACGCACCTAGAACCTGTAATCGATAGCAATTCAGCGGGAGTTGGTTGAATAAGTTGCCACAGAAGTTCTTCGTGCGACCATTGATATAAGCCAAATTCAGCAGCTGCAAGAACTTTTTCACCTACACGCAAAAGACTATACACTTTTTGATCACCGAAGCCGGTTTGGGCTAGCTGCCATGCTCCATCCTTGAGAAGGAACACCTTGCAAGTGTTATCGACATCACACACGGAGGCAAACAACTCTTCGGAGTACACTCCTGCTTCAAGATCTATAACTATCATCCCTTCAAATCCAAGGCTTTCCCAATCGTTATTTACACGCTTGTATAGCCCGTTTCCAACCGTACCCAGGTAAAGTTCTTCTTCTGTGGCAAAGAGACTAAAACCAACTGCCTTTTCTTCAAGAGCAGTTGACTGGTTTACAGCACTCACGTTCCGTTCGTAATGGTTTGACAACGATTCTGATGAAAGACCAACTTTATCAGATAGAGATTGGTAAGGGCTATTAGTACTTTCCAGCTGAATTGAAGGTAATTCCAGCATAGACCAAGCGTCCCCATCCTTAACAAAAACATTGTTTTCAGTCAAAAACGTTAGTCTTCCCTCCAAAATCCCTAAATCGATAACAGTTTTGTCTTCAACACCTTCACTGATCTCTTGCCACTCCTGACCGTCCTCAAGGACCTCGTAAACCCCCTTTCCGTAAACAGCTGCATATTGTTGATCTGATTCCTCGTCTCTGACCATACCAGTAATGGCATTTAAACTCAGCCCGCCCATGATAGTATTCCATCCAGCTCCATAGCTTGTTGATCTAAAAATGCCATTGGATTCTGTGGCTGCGTACCAGCGCTGGGGATTTCCATCCGTCACTAAAAAGTCATACAATCTTTGGCCGGTCAGTCCCCTTGAGATCCAACTTTGGGCAAAGTCGTCGGATGAATACAACCCGTTTCCATAGGTGCAGGCAAAAACTCGTTTTTGAGTTCTCCCAAACGGATCAACGTAAATTCTATAAACCCTGCTCCCTTCTGGAAGACCGTAGCTGCTTTCCATCCAACTTATGCCGTTATTCCAAGTCCGGTAGATACTGTCATCATGCCAAACACCCGCATATAACAAACCGGCATAAGCAGGATCTAAAGCAAAGCTCCTGGCAGAAAGATCTTCAACACCATTGTTGATTGCCGTGAATGAAGCCCCGGCGTTGGTGCTTTTATAAAAACCGTGCTCGTGAGCCGCCAGGTATAGCTCGTTTGAATTGAGCGGATTGACATCTACGTCATAGAAATAATCTGGTGTTGAAAAAACCTTTCCGTTTAGCAATAAACTCCACGAGGCCCCTGCAGTTGTACTTTTATACAGGTAACCAATTAAACTATCCTGAATTCTGGTAACAACATAGACAACCTGGGGATTATTTGGATCGATTTCGATATCGTATATGATGTGGTTGCCAAGTACGCCGCCGTTGAAAGCTGTCCAACTATCTCCTGCGTTAACAGATTTATAGATCCCACCTTCATACGTTCCAGCGTAAACGATGTTTGAATTAGTGGGATGAGCTGCAAGGGATTGAATTTTCAGAGTCCCTAATCCTGTGCTCTTTCGATACCAGCTAACTCCCTGGTCATAACTTTTATAGACACCGCTCTCAAAATGCCCTGCATAAAGATTATCATTTTGATTAGGATCTACTGCTAAGGATGTAAATGACCCTCCTATAGGACCGACTGGAGTAGGAATGATTGGAGTAGGACTTGGGGTTGGAATTGGCGTTTTTGTGGGTGTTGGAGAAGCATATTTGAATATTAAAGGTAAATTAAGCTCAATTTGACCAGGAATTTCAGTTGAAGATACAGCATTTGCTTGGCCAAACTGCGTTTGAGACAACAAGAATAAATAGCTCAGCCCAATAGCCAGGCAGATCACCACGTACCAAAACGAAAGATCTTGTCTTCGCATTCCAAGTATTCCTGTATAACAGGCTTACAATTTTCATACCAGATTGATCTTATTTATGAATTACCTGTTCGAAAGCCTGAATGCAGCTTTGAACGGCCTGGTCGTCGATATCATTATGAGTGACAAGACGGATTTCACCCTCGTTGGTGTCCATGATCAAAACCCCCAACTGCTTAAGCTCGGAAATGAGGGTTCTGTTGTCAAGCTTCGATTCCGGAGTAATTTTCAGAAAGATCATGTTGGTGTTGGGTGATTCCTTGGTCAACTGGATTCCAGGGATATTTGCCAAGCCATCTGCCAGAATTCTTGCTCTCCTGTGGTCTTCAGCCAGTCGGTCAATCATCTTATCCAAAGCAACAACCCCAGCCGCGGCAATAACTCCGGCCTGGCGCATGCCGCCACCCAGCAACTTTCGGATCCTTCTGCATCTACGGATGAAGTCTTTTTCACCACATAAGACTGAACCGACCGGCGCGCACAAACCTTTGCTCAAGCAAAAGGTAATACTGTCAGCCGATTCCACCAGCTCAGAAGCTCCAATTTGCAGATCGACCGCCGCATTGAAAATCCGAGCGCCATCCACATGGTAGTGAAGTCCCAATTCCCTGGAAAGTTCGCCTACCTGCTGCATATAATCCCTGTCAATTGTTTTGCCCCCGCAGGCATTTTGGGTATTTTCTACAATGACCATTTTTGAGATCGGTTCGTGATAATCCCTGGGGTTTCTCATCGCACCCCGGATATCTGTCAGTTTAAGCGTGCCATCTATCTGATTTGGGATGGTGTGAATTACGATGCCACCTAATACAGAAACACCACCCGCCTCATGCAGAAAGGTATGTCCCATGGTCCCCATGATGACCTCGTCACCGCGATCACAGGCAGCCATGACTGCCACCAGATTGCCCATTGTGCCGGAAGTTACAAAGAGGCCAGCTTCTTTATTTAGCTTTTCTGCCGCTTTTTCTTCCAAAACCTTGACCGTGGGGTCTTCACCATAAACATCATCGCCTACTTCGGCCGCAGCCATGGCTTTGCGCATTTCTGGTGTAGGATGTGTGACTGTATCAGAACGAAAATCGTAATATTTCTTCATCTCAATTGCTCCTTAATTGTTCAAGCAGGTTTTCCAGGTCCGCAGGAAGCGGCGCGATAAATTCTCTTGCAGTTTTTTCTTCTGGCAGTATGATCGCCAATCGATGAGCGTGTAAAAAAAATCGATCAGTTTCGATGGTTTTTCTTCTGCGTCCGTAGATTCTATCTCCCGCAACCGGGCAGCCTAAAAAGGCCAGATGCACTCTGATTTGATGAGTGCGGCCACTCAGGAGGCTGACTTCCATCAAGGTGTGTTCCGGGTACTCCTTAACTGTAAAATACTCGGTGACAGCCTTTCTGCCCTTGTCTCCATAGACAACAGCCATGCGCTGACGATTTTTTTCATCCCGACCGATGCGTGTTTCGATCCTGCCGGTTGATGTTGGGGGTCTACCATCAACCAATGCCAAATAGGTCTTTTTTGGTCTTCTGGATTTGAATTCTTTCACCAGCCATTTATAAGCCTCGTTTGTCCTGGCGGCGATCATCACCCCTGAAGTGTCTTTGTCCAGGCGGTGCACGATCCCGGGACGATTTGGCTCACCAACCTGGGCCATCTCAGGCCAATGGTAAACCAGTGCATTGACCAGCGTGTTCTCAAAGTTGCCAGCCCCCGGATGGACGACCAAACCTGCCGCTTTGTTCAAAACAATGACATTCTTGTCCTGGTAAAGCACCTCTACATTGATGTCCTGGCTCTCAAGCTCTTGCTCTGCTTCTTCAGGGATCAAAGCCTTGACAAGATCCCCCGGGTCAAGCTTAAAGGCTTGTTTTGTGATCACTTTGCCGTTGACTTCAACAGAACCAGAGCTGATGATGGCTTGCAACTTGGCACGTGATAATCCGGGCTGGTTTTCAGCCAGGAATTTATCCAAGCGCATCGCGGTAGTGCCGCTAAAAGTTAATTCTATTTGCTCAGGCTTCATCATCCCTTTTTTCAACTTGTATTGTCTCGTCGATCTTTTGCTTCTCCTGTCGCTCATGGACCAGCATAGCCAGAAGCATCAAACCTACTCCAATTGTCACGCAAGAGTCAGCGATGTTAAAGACGGGGAATCTCCCCACCGCGATAAAGTCTGTCACGAATCCCAAGGTGATCCGATCGATGGCGTTACCAATGGCTCCGCCCAACATCAAGCCCAGGCTGATTCGGTAAATCAGAGGCTCATCCATCGCTTTGTGGAAGGAATAAATGATCACAACTGACATGATGATTGAAACTACCAACAGAAAGATATTCGTATTTTGGAACAAACCAAAAGCCGCACCGGTATTTTGCCAGTAAGTAAATCTGAAAAACGGTTTCAAGAATGAAATCGGATAAAAAGCCTCACCCAATCCCAAATTTGCTCTGACCAAATGTTTGCTCCACTGATCTGACACAACAATTACTAAAGCAATGCTGAACAAGAGCAACCAATTGCGAATTGCTTTTTTCATTAATTTCCTCCAGCAGCTTTTTCCAACTTTAAGACCAGGTCTTGCCCGTCAAAAGTATCAGTGAAGAGGCCTTTGCCAGTCAACTCTTTTTTGACAAGTTCCACGGCCAGAGTCTCACCAGAAATATACTCTGAATTGGATTCTATGGCCGCTTCCAACTCAGGGCCGGCCTGGTACCAGACATGGATCCGGTCAGCAATATCCAAACCGGATGTTTTACGCAAATCCTGCACCCTGCGCACAAACTCCCTTGCGAGCCCTTCATAGAAAAGCTCTTGCGTCAAGGTTGTGATCAAAGCTGCCATGTAGGGACCTTCGGTGGCGACTTCATAGCCTTCTTTTGACGAGGTGTGTACTTCCACTTCATCGGGCATGATTTCGTAATACTTACCATCCACGTTGACAACCAAATTGATGCCTTCCAGCAGTTTTAAACCGCTTTCCTGGGCGGGCAAGTCCAAAATTGCCTGCCTGATTTTTGGGCTCAAGGCACGGTATTTTTGCCCCAACTGTTTGGGCAGAGGGTTAAGGTTATAAGTCACCGCTTCTTCATCGCCACCAAGCAAGCGCACATGTTTTACGTTCAACTCATCTTCCAAAATGTCTTTGAAGCGTTCCAAAACTTCGCCTTCTTCAGCTTTTCCAACCGCGAAGGCTGCCTCAGCCAGGGGTTGCCTGACCTTGATGTTGGACTTGTTACGCGCTGCGTGACCCAGCGAGGCCAGTTTCATGACCACGTTCATGTCCTCATTCAACTTTTCGTTGATGAGGGTCTCGTCCACCTTAGGCCACTCTGCCAAATGCACTGAAATTGGAGCCTTCCCGTCAAGTGACGCCACCAGATTTCGGTAGATCGTCTCAGACATAAACGGCATGGTCGGTGCAATCAACTTGCTGACGGTCACAAGCGCTTTATACAAGGTTTCGTAAGCCGCAGCTTTGTCCGCGTCTGACTCGCTCTTCCAGAATCTTCGCCGTGAACGGCGCAGGTACCAGTTGGAGAGTTGGTCCACAAATGTTTCGATTGGTCTTGTGGCACAAATCACGTCAAAGTCCTCAAATGCCTTGGTCACGTCCCTTACCAGGGTCTCAAGTGATGAAAGAAGCCAGTTATCAAGCTCAGAAAATTGTGGGATTATGGTGGAATCCGGTGTCCATTTGTCCAGATTAGCGTAAGTTACAAAGAAGGAGTAGGTGTTCCAAAGCGTCAGCATGAAGCTGCGGACAACCTCGCCAACCAGTTCTTTACTGAAGCGGCGCTCATTTCCGGGGGGGCTGGAGGTGTACATATACCAACGCATCGGATCCGCGCCGTAGTCGTTGATCACTTCCCAGGGATCGACCACATTACCCTTTGACTTGGACATTTTTTGTCCATTTTCGTCAAGGATCAACCCCAGGCAAATCACATTTTTGAAGGCCTTACTGTCCATTACCAGGCTGCTGATGGCATGCAGTGAATAGAACCAACCCCGGGTTTGGTCAACTGCTTCACAGATGAAGTCAGCTGGAAACTGGGTTTTGAATTCATCCAAATTTTCAAAGGGATAATGCCACTGCGCGTAAGGCATGGCTCCGGAATCAAACCAGACATCGATCAACTCAGTCACCCTGCGCATCTCTCCCTGACCGCATTTGGGGCAGGGGAAATGAATTTCATCGACGTAAGGTCGATGCAATTCCAAATCAGTCAGGTCTTTGCCAGCCAGGTTACTCAATTCCTGCCTTGACCCGGCACAAACCTGATGGCGGCAATCCAGACATTCCCAAACCGGCAAAGGTGTTCCCCAATAACGATTACGTCCTAAAGCCCAGTCGATATTATTTTCCAGCCAGTTGCCAAAGCGCCCGTTTCGGATATGCTCCGGGACCCAATTAATCTCCTGGTTGAGTTGGACCATGCGGTTTTTAATTGAACTGGTTTTGATGAACCAGGTCGGTCTGGCCATGTAAAGCAGGGGTGTATCACAGCGCCAGCAAAAGGGATAGCTATGGCTGAATCTGCCGGACTCAAAAAGAAGTCCACGTTCCCTCAAATCCCGGATGATTCCATGGTCGGCCTCTTTGACAAAAACACCAGCCCAGTTTTGAACCTGACGCAGGAAACGCCCTTCATCGTCGATGGTCATCACAAATGGTAAATCATAGACTTTGGCGACTTCCATATCCTCCATACCAAAGGCAGGCGCGATATGGACCAGTCCGGTACCGTCTTCTGTCGTGACGTAATCAGCGTTAACAATGTAATGAGCGGGCTTGTCCGGAGGAATGAAAGTGAACAGAGGCGCATAACGCTTCCCCTTGAGAGACTTTCCCTTCATTGTTTTTAAAATTTTATAAGGCCGATCGGCAAAGACTTTTTCAACCAGCTCTTTGGCTAAAATCAGCTTTTCTTCCCCCAAACCTTCACCTGTAACAATTGCATATTCAACATCCGGATGGGCTGCAACGGCAACATTACCCGGAAGTGTCCAGGGTGTCGTGGTCCAAACCAATAAGCTGGTGCCCTCTTCTTCAACCAGTGGGAAACGCACAAAGATGCTCGGATCTTCCGTGTCCTTATAGCCAAGCGCGACTTCATGGTCAGAAAGAGGCGTGCCGCAGCGTGGGCAGTAAGGCACAACTTTATGCCCCTGGTAGAGTAAATCCTTGTCCCAAATTGACTTTAACAGCCACCAGACCGATTCGATGTATTCATTTTTATAGGTGATGTAAGCCCGGTCCAAATCTACCCAATAGGCGATTCGGTCGGTCATTTGCTCCCAATCCTGGATGCGCGAAAAAGCTGATTCCCGGCAAAGCTGATTGAATTCAGCAATGCCATATTCTTCGATCTGACTTTTCTGAGTAAAGCCGAGTTGTTTTTCGACCTCGATCTCAACCGGTAAACCATGCGTATCCCAGCCACCACGCCGGTCAACAAAATATCCTTGCATGGTCTTATAACGTGGGAACATATCCTTGAAGGCGCGTGCCAGCACGTGATGTACGCCTGGTTTTCCGTTCGCGGTCGGAGGACCTTCAAAAATCACAAAGGGGGGACGGTCTTTGCGTTCGTCAGAAGATTTCTTGAATACGTTATTTGCTTTCCAAAAACGTAACTGAGCTTCCTCTTCCAAAGGAATATTGAGTCTGGATGTCACTGGTTTAAACATAGGTCCTCCACAACAAAAGTCATAAAAAAAACAACTCGTCCCAAAACAGGGACGAGCCGGTAAATTGCTCGCGGTACCACCCCGCTTCCTGGGCAGCCCAGGCGCTCGGTGCGAGACGATTATCAGGTCTCGCTGGTCCTTATAACGTTGGACAGCCGGTCAGCTTACTACCCTTGGGTTTGTTCAGCCGACAGCTCAGGAAGGATATTCATTCAATCGTCACCACCCGGCTTCCATCGTCCCGGATTCGCTAATGGCCGGTTTTGAATTACTCGTTTCCGTCACAGCTTGCCTGCAAATTTTATCATAATCGGAAAGAATGGTGGATCATTAGCGGCTTAACACAAAAAGGATCCGGAGGGATCCTTGCTGGGTGCCTGGAGGGGCTCGAACCCTCAACATCTTCATCCACAGTGAAGCACTCTGCCATTGAGCTACAGGCACCGCGTTAGGCGGCTATTCTATCACAGCAATTTACGAACTGCAAGACGTAACTTATCGTGCCCCTGGCTAAACTAAATGATCAAGCAGGTCCGCTCTCGGCACTTTAATCTGTTCAAAAGTCTTCAGGTTTTTTACAACAACAGTGTTTTCTACCAGTTCGTCCGGGCCAAGCACCAGGGCGGTTTTCAACCCCAGCCTGTCCGCGTATTTGAATTGTTTACCCAGCTTGTCGGGTTCAGTCATGATAACGTTCAGGCCAGCAGCCCGCAGCTCACCTGCCAATTTGGTAGATTCAGTCAGCATCTCTTCGTTGAAAACCGTGACAAAGATGCTGTCAGTGTGGGTCAACTCAGTCGGTAACAGGCCAAAAGCCTCAAGCACAAGCATGATGACCACGTCCCCCATCGCAAAACCAACTCCAGGCAGCGGCTTTCCGCCGACATCAGCTACCAGGTTGGCGTAATGACCGCCCCCCAGAATAGCCCGGAAATTGCCTTTGGTTTCGTGGGCTTCAAAAACAGTGCCGGTATAATAGTCCAATCCCCGGATGATTTTTGGATCATAGCTGACATACTCCGCCACACCCAAAGAATCCAAAGCAGCAAATAACTGGCTTAATTCAGCTGATTCTTTCCAAAGTTCCATATTTGACAACAAAGCCTTGATCTGGGTGATTTGCGCTGCATTCAAGCCAAGCTCGCTTACATTTTTGTCCCAAACATCCGCGGGTTGCTTATCAATGCGGTCGATCATGCGCAGCATATCTGGTTTTAAAGCACCATTGATGCCAATTTCAGTCAATTTGCAGTCCATCAGCCTGCGGTCATTGACAAACAGCTTGACATCTTCGCTTTTTAAGCCTACTAATTTCAGAAATGTTGCCGCGACTGCCATCAATTCAGCGTCAGCCTGAACAGAATCGCTGCCGATTAAGTCAATATTCCATTGATAGAACTCGCGCGTGCGCCCCTTTTGGGGACGTTCATAGCGCCAAAATGGTCCAAACGCCCACCAGCGCAAAGGAAAGACCAATTCGTTCTGCTTTGAGACAATCATGCGGGCCAAGGTCGGCGTGAGTTCTGGTCTCAGACTGATTGGATCCCCGCCTCGGTCTTCAAAGACAAATGCCTGTTCTTTTACCAGTTCTTCTCCTGATTTGGCGGCATACAAATCGATTGTTTCGAGACATGGACCTTCGTACTGCTCAT
>ENA-UOXR01002491-UOXR01002491.1-bioreactor-metagenome-genome-assembly--contig:-NODE-2491-length-16929-cov-5.821145_pt1 | contig 16929 bp, 11 predicted proteins | sample MGYA00238164_ERZ764825 | MGnify/ENA primary metagenome ERZ764825 (study PRJEB28920, sample SAMN05720171) | bioreactor metagenome | isolation source: Anaerobic biogas reactor | place: USA:Washington...
CACCCGCCCCAAACGATCAATGCTTTCTTCATGGCCTCCCTTGCCTTTCGTCGTCACAGACTGGCTATCTTGTACCATCTGCGCATTGGTCCGTCAACTCGCTGGCTGCGCGCCACTGCCATGGTATAATGGCCACATGGAGCAAAGGACAGCGGTGTGAGACACCATCCGAGACAGTGTGCGGCCGCGTGGCTGGACGGTGCCAAGGTCTCTCGCAGGCAGCTCTTGTCGACGGGGGCAGCCCTCATCTCTGGCGCAGCCGTGGGCGCCCTGGCAGGCTGCCGAGCGCGCGAGATCGAGATCCCCAAGGTCATCGAAAAAGAGGTCATCAAGGTGGTGACCCAGATCGTCCAGCAGACGGTGATCGTAGCCGCCACCCCCGAGGCGCCCGAGCCAGAGCCGCCCGTCCCCGCCACGCCCGCCACCCCCTCGCCCGAACCCACCGTGACCATCACCATCGACGGGATGCGGCACGGCTGGCACGCCTTTGCTCAGCGCATGGTGCCCGCGTTTCGGGAGACCTTTCCGCGCACCCAGTTGGCTTGGCGCAACGTCACCCCTTGGCCCCAGTTCGGGGAGCGGCTCGCCGCCCTGGCCGCCGCGGGTGACCTGGGAGACCTGATCGAAGCACCGCTAGGCACGCCTCTGCGTCGTTGGGCCCAGGATGGCATTATCGCGCCCCTCGAGGATCTGATCGAGATTGAGGGATATGACCTGCAGGGAGTCTTTCCAGCCGCTCTCGGCCAGGCCACGCAGAGCGAAGCCCTCTATGGCGTTCCTTTGGCGGCCCACCCTGGCGACTGCTTGGCTCTGGTAAACACCGACCTGCTGGACGCCCAGGGCGTGCTGGAAGACGGCGCCCTTTGCCAGGAGCTGCCACCAGCCAGCGCGCTGCCGAATGCCGCCGCTGCCTGGGTTTACCTCGATGACGCGCAGATGCCCGCCGCGGGGAGCCTTCTGGGTGCCTTTGATGCCCGCTGGCTCAACGAATGGGGCACCCAGCCCGCGCTCCGCTCCGCGGCCAGCGAGCAAGCCCTCTCCTGGATGGCCGCCGCACGTCGACAAGGACAGGTGCCACGCCTGGGCCAGGTGGGTTGCTCGCCCGAGACTCTCTATGCTCGGGGTGAGCTGGCAATCCTGCGGACTTCGTTCGTGGGCCTCTGGCTGCTGCAACGCACGGCCCGTCTGCCAGAAGGCACCGTTGCAGGGCTGGTAGGCCCCTTTGGGGAGGAGACAGCGGGTGAGATCAGAGGCGAACTGAGCGGTGTAGCGTACTGCCTCACCACCGCGTGCCAGAGCCCGAGCCTGGCGCTGCACTGGATAAAGTTCATGACCACGCGAGAGATGGGCGTGCAGATGCTGCTGGGAGGGTACGGTCCACCAGGCGCACGCCTCACCGCCTGGCATGATCGCCGCGTCCTGGACTATATGCCCGCCTGCGCCCTGCTGGGAGAGCGATGCGCGGCCCTCACCCCCCAACCCCTACCCTGGAACTTGGCGACCAACGCCTGCTTTGACACCTGGAACCGACAGATCGCCGATCTCTGGGATGCCGACGTGGCCCTCCAAGAGTGGGTGGACCGTATATCCAGCGCACTCGCCGAGATCCTCAGCCTCCCAAGAGACCAGACCAGCCTCTAGGCGCACGGCTCACAGCCAGATCGGTCTGCGCTATCCGTGACGGCGCGCCGCCTCGCCGATGAACTCACGGAACAGCGGATGCGGGTTGTTGGGACGCGACTTGAACTCTGGGTGGAACTGGCTTCCGATCATAAAGGGATGGTCGCGCAACTCGCCGATCTCTACCAGGCTGCCATCGGGCGATTGGCCACTCCACACCATGCCAGCCTGGGCGAGACGCTCTCGGTAGTCATTGTTGATCTCAAAACGGTGCCGATGGCGCTCAGCGACCTCTGGTGCGCCATAGACGCGCTGGGCCAGCGTGCCGTCGACCAGATGGCAGGGGTAGGTCCCCAGCCGCATGGTAGCGCCCTTGTCGACCACGCCCCGCTGCTCGGGCATGAGGTCCACCACAGGATGGATGCAGCCTTTATCAAACTCGGAGCTGTTGCAGCGCCTTTCGCCCAAGACATGGCGCGCAAACTCGATCACCATCACCTGCAGCCCCAGGCAGAGCCCCAAGTACGGTACCTTGTTCTCGCGCGCATAGCCAGCGGCGAGGATCTTGCCTTCCACCCCCCGCTCGCCGAACCCGCCTGGCACGATGATGCCATCGGCACCCTGCAGTCGATCCCAGCCCTCGCCACGCTCGAGCTCCTCGGCATCGACCCAGTCGAGCTTTAGGCCACGTTCATGATGCCCCGCCGCGTGCAAGAGCGCCTCTTGCACCGAATAGTACGCATCATGCAGGCCCACATACTTGCCCACCAGCGCAATACGAACGTCACCTTTGGGGTGCTTGATCCGATGCACCATCTCACGCCACGCGCCCAGGTCGGGCTCGCGCGGGCCGATCTGCAACCGACGCTCCAGGTAGCGCCCCAGGCCATAGTCCTCCAGCAGCAGCGGGACCTCATAGATGGTGCCTGCCGTCTCGAGCGGGATCACCGCCTCGCGGTCGACATCGCCAAAAAGCGAGATCTTGTCCAGGTGCTCGGCAGCGATGGGATAATCGGCACGACAAAGCACGACGTCTGGATGGATACCGATCGACCGCAGCTCGCGAATGCTGTGTTGGCTGGGCTTGGTCTTGAGCTCGTTGGTCGATTTGATCATCGGGAGGAGCGTGAGATGCACATAGCAGGTGTTGGCCTGCCCCTCGTCCTTGCGCATCTGGCGAATCGCCTCGAGAAACGGTTGGCTCTCGATGTCACCAACGGTTCCGCCGATCTCGACGATGACAATGTCCGCGCCGCTATTGTGCGCGACCAGGCGGATGCGCCGTTTGATCTCATCAGTGATGTGGGGGATCACCTGCACAGTGCCACCGAGAAAGTCGCCTCGCCGTTCCCGCGCGAATACCTCGGAATAGATGCGTCCAGTGGTGACGCTCGACTCCTCGGTCAGGGCAATGTCGACGAACCGCTCATAGTGACCCAGGTCCAGGTCCGTCTCGGTGCCGTCCTCCAGGACAAACACCTCGCCGTGCTGATACGGCGACATGGTGCCTGGATCCACGTTGAGGTAGGGGTCAAGCTTTTGGACGGAGACGCTCAGACCGCGCGCTTTGAGGATGCGGCCCACCGAGGCGGCGGCGACGCCCTTGCCCAAGCCCGAGACAACACCGCCCGTGAAAAAGAGAAACCGGGTCATCTGTACCCTCCCATCTGATCTGGGGCACAGTGCCCGGGTGCAGAGTATAGCATGTCAGGCCGACGGTCACAAACCCGCGCGCTCATCACCGCGTCAGGCCGCCCATGCCACATAGCAGTCGGCCCCCCAGAGAATCCGGGAGGCCTAAGCGCGACCTGCACTATGATCGTGGTCTAGTGAGCCTGGAACTCTTGGGCGAGCTGCTCGACGAACTCGAGATCCAGCGCGTCCTCGTCGATGCTGATCTGATCGCCATCTCTGGTGAGTCTGAGGAGAGGAATCACGGTCTTTTTGGCGCCGATCCCAAAAAAGCCCCCGGTTTTCTCCTCACGATAGCATGTTATTGTCGAACCTTCGAGCTTGCATTGAGCGCCCAGGTTGAGCAGCTTGGCGCTCAGCTCGGCAAAAAACTGCCGCAGTGTCCCATGGCTCGCCCACACCTGGATCTTGCGTACCGATTCATCCATCGCGACCTCCTATGAATCCCGAATCCTGCCTCGCGAGTAGGGACCAGCAGGCTTGGGTGCTCACCTGACGTCTCACAGCCGAAAGCGTGCCCATCCAGCCCTATATCAAGGCCATTATAGAACCAAAGAGATGCCAACGCAACCGAATTGGCCTCGACTCGCGAACACACGCCTCCCGCCCCCACCAGCTGTTGGGCCCCAGCTTGCGCCCCCACCCGTTCACCGTATAGTTAGGCCCTGTTGACCTGATCCAGATCTGAGGAGAGCACCTGGCGTATGACCTCCAACCATCCGGCCCATCTGCGCTCCGCAACCGTCACTATCCAGCGCTTGGCGTTCAACGCGGACGCCTGCCGTGCCTGCCGCGCCTGCGAGATGGCCTGCGCCCTCACGCGTGAAGGCGCCGTGGGCCCCTCCCTCGCCCGCATTCGCGTGGCCTTTGACGAGTTTGCCCCGACGGCGGTGGTCTCGGCCCGCTACTGCCTGCAGTGCAGCGACGCGCCCTGCATGGATGCCTGCCCCACCGAGGCCATGACCAGGCACCCCCGCACGGGCGCCGTGATGATCGACGCCGAGCTCTGCATCGGCTGCATGCGCTGCGCCAAGGCTTGCCCGTGGGATATCCCCCAACGGCACCCCGACCGGCGGCTGGCCACCAAGTGTGATCTCTGCTCCGATCTACCCGAGGGGCCGGCCTGTGTCCGCTATTGCCCGCTGGCCGGCGAGGCGCTAGCGGTGGAAGCCGTCAAAGGTGAGGTGCAGTCATGAGCGATCTGGCTTGCGGCTTTGCCGGCAGAACGCTTAACGTCGACCTCTCTGCTGGGACGACAGAGACCACCGAGACGCCGGACCCCACCTGCTGGCTGGGTTCCCGCGGGTGGAACGCCCTGATCGGGTGGCAGCACGTGCTCCCGGGCATCGGCCCCTTTGACCCCGAGAACCACCTCGCATTTTCCGCGGGAACGCTGGCCGGCACCGGCGCCCCCACCGCCGGCCGCATGACAGTGTCGTCCCTCTCGCCGCGCGGCTACCCTACGCCCATGTGGACGTCCGCTACCATGGGGGGATACCTGGCCACCGAGCTCAAGCTGGCCGGATTCGACACCGTCGACATATTTGGCGGTGCCAACGCGCCCTGCTACTTGCTTATTGAGGATGGCAAAGCCTCGTTGCGGGATGCCCAAGCGCTCTGGGGCCTGGGCGTCTACCAGACACAACGCCGCCTCAAGGAAGCGCACGGCGCCGAGTGCCAGATCGCGGCGATCGGACCGGCTGGTGAGAATCGCGTGCGCTTTGCCACCATCCATCACCGCCTCAGCAACGCCGTCGGCAATGGCGGGCTGGGCGGCGTGATGGGCAGCAAGAACCTCAAAGCGATTGTCGTGCGCGGCACGGGACGGGTGCGCATCGCCCACCCGCAGCGCATGCTGGAGGCCATCCAGTACGTCAACCAGCGGATCAGCACGGGCCTCTACTATACCGGGCGTCCTGAGCCCGGCCCCGAACACCGCGCGTGCTCCTTTGGATGCACCGCCCGCTGCCACACGCGTCTACGGCCATCGCCCGATCGCTATGGCCTCGGCGTACCCTGGCTGATGACCTCTTGTGTGGACGGCGTCTGGATGCGCGGCGAGCCCGCCCCCGACGCCATGCTCTACCAGGGACACGACGTGCATGGCCAGCGGCTGGCTATCCGCTCAACGCGCGGATTTCCCGAGCAGGGCGCTGATCTCACCAACCTGACCAACGATCTCGGCATCACCAACTGGGTTCACCATACCTGGAGCCATTACCTGGGCGCTCTGCGCGACATGGGGATCACCGAGATCGATGGTCAGGCACTGGATATCGACAATCCCGATTGGTGGCGGCACTGGCTGGAGGATATCGCCTACCGCCGCGGGCTGGGCGACGACTATGCCGAAGGCCTGTCTCGCTTCCACGACAAGCACCAGGTCGGGCCGCGCTACCTGGCCGACTTTTTCGAGGATGCGGGCAGCCGCGGTCACGGATGGCACCGCGAGGGACGTACTATGGAGCGCCACCCCAGCCCCTTCTGGGAGCACTCGGCGCTGCTCTATGCCGTGTCCACTCGCGATGTGACCCCGAGCACGCACGGCTTTTTCTTTCTGAATCCGCTGTACGGCTACCCCGACGCGCCGCTGACGCCCGACGATGTGCCCGCGCGGTTCAAACAGATCGCCCGCGTCCTCTACGGTTCCGAGGAGGCCGCCCATCCTGGCACCGCCTGCTTGGAAACGGTGACCATGTACCACCAGCATTGCGCCATCCTCAAAGATAGCATGGGCGTGTGCGACTGGAAGTACCCCGTAGTCGCTCTGCCGCCCGAAGATGGTTCACACATGCCCGATGAGGCCATCGGTAACCTGAACGCCGAGTGGATGCTCCTGGAGGCCGCCACGGGCCTGGAGATGGACCCCGACGCCCTGCGGCGACCCGCCGCGGAACGCGTCCTGAACCTGGAGCGATGCATCGAGGTCCGCAACAACGGCCGCTCGCGCGAGCTGGACGAGGCCGTCATCCCCCACTACCAGTGGTCGGACAAGACCGATGGCACCCACCTCAGCTCCGATGCTGGCGAGTTTCGCGACCTGCTGAATCGCTACTATGCGCTGTCGGGCTGGGACGGAAAGCTTGGCTGGCCGACGGAGGCCAAGCTGCGCGAGCTCGGCCTCGATTCGGCTGCCGAGACCATCGCCGAGCTGCGCCAAAGTGTGAACAGCTGACCCGATCAACGGAGGACAGGCCCATGAAAGCCATCATGCTGATGTACGACTCGCTGAATCGTCGGTTCCTGCCTCCTTACGGCGATCAGGAGGTCCATGCGCCCAACTTTCGGCGGTTGGCCGAGCGTACGGTGACCTTTGACAACTGCTATGTGGGATCGATGCCGTGCATGCCAGCCCGCCGCGAGCTGCACACGGGGCGCTACAACTTTTTGCATCGTAGCTGGGGGCCATTGGAGCCGTTCGACCTGTCGATGCCCGAGATCCTGCGCCACCATGGGGTCTCCACCCACCTGATCTCGGACCACCAGCACTACTGGGAGGACGGCGGGGCCACCTATCATCAGCGTTACAGCACCTGGATCAACATCCGCGGCCAAGAGGGCGACCGCTGGATGGCGCACGTGGACGAAACCACGCCCCTGAACGAGGGCCTCCGAGCTCAGGATCGCGTCAACCGCCAGTACCTTACCACCGAAGAGGCCCAACCGCAGACGCAGACCATCGACCAGGGCCTGGCCTTTCTAGAGCGGAACCACCACGCGGACAACTGGTTCCTGCAGATCGAGACCTTTGATCCACATGAGCCCTTTTTCACCCAAGAGCACTACAAGGAGCTCTATCCCGATGGTTGGGACGGACCCGAGCTGGACTGGCCCGAGTACCGCCCCGTGGACGAGTCGGCGCCCGAGGTGGCACGCATCCGACGCAACTACCAGGCCCTACTGAGCATGTGCGACCGCAACCTGGGACGCGTGCTCGACGCCATGGACCGCTACGGCCTCTGGGATGACACCATGCTCATCGTGAACACTGACCATGGTTTTCTGCTAGGCGAGCACGACTGGTGGGCCAAGTGCGTCATGCCGTTCTATGACGAGGTCGCCCACACCCCATTGTTCATCTGGGATCCCAGAAGCCGACGGCAGGGCGAGCGTTCGGCCGCTCTAGTCCAAACCATCGACCTAGCGCCAACGCTGCTGGACTTTTTCGGGGCGGACGTGCCTGCCCTCATGCAGGGCATCGCTTTGGGGGCAACGCTGGCCGAGGATGCCCCCGCCCACGATGCCATCCTCTTTGGGCTCCATGGGGCGCAGGTCAACGTCACCGATGGGAAATGGGTCTACATGCGGGGGCCAGCCAGCGAGGGGAACGCGCCGATCTTCGAGTACACACTGATGCCCACTCACATGCGGTCGCTCTTTGCCGTAAAAGAGCTGCAAGGGGCCACGCTCGCCGAGCCGCTCCCGTGGACTCAAGGGGTGCCAGTGCTCAGGATACCCGCCCGCCATCCCAGAACCCACACCTGGGATACGCCGCGATTTGGCACCTATCTCTACAACCTAGAGCAGGATCCCCAGCAGCTCACGCCAGTTAGGGATCCCGTCGCTGAGGCGCGGATGGTCGCGCTGCTCCTGCGGCTGATGGCTGAAAGCGACGCGCCCCAGGAGCAGTATCAACGGCTGGGGCTACCCCTGCCCGCCTGATGCGGGAGGTATCGCCTAGGGCACAAATGCCAGCAGCAGGGCGTTGACGGCATCGGAGCGCTCCATCTGCAGCCAGCGCCCCGCCTGGACGGTAGTGATGCTGTCCTCAGGCAGGCCATCCAGCCACGGCAACGCGGCGAGCTCTGCCAGCGCGTCTGGCGTCGGCCGCACCACTAGCACAGGCTGGTCAGGCCAGGTCACCTCGCCGTATAGCTCCTCGGTGGTCAGGGCAGCGATCTTGGTCCATGCCTCCATCGTGCCCACCGCCCTAGAAAGGGCCCGCAGCTCGTCGATCTGATCGGGCGGCATCTGCGTCAGATCCAGGTACCCCGCCCGTTGCTCCCGAGCCCAGAGCGGTCCGCCTACATAGCAGCCCCAGGTGAGCGCGCTGCCGACCATCGGCACGCGCACCAGCCGCGCGGGCACGGCGCGTTCGTCGATCAGCCCTTCAGGGTACAATACGGCCACCCGCTCCACCAGCTGCGGCTGGTCAGCAGCCATGCGCAGGGCCACTGCGCCGCCCCACCCATGTCCCACCAGGATGGCATCGCGCACGCCCAGCTCGTTGACCATTCGCGCCAGCAGGTCCGCTTGCGCCGCCAACGTGAACTGCTCAGCCTCGCCCACGCGGCTGGAGCGCCCAAACCCGCGCAGATCCACCGTCAACACCCGCACCCCTGATCGGGAGATCCCGCGGGCCGTCTCAGTCCAGGTCGCCGAACCCTCCACCTGCAGCCCATGCACGAGCACATAGGTGCGCCCCTCGTCGGGGCCCCAGAAGCGATAGTAGAAAGGCTCATCGTCGAGCCAGAGCCATGCGCCTCCGTCCTCGCCCTCGTCCAGGCCCAGGCCATCCCAGGCGCTGGCCACGGCCGCTCCATAGCCCAATGCCAACAACAGGACCGCCCCGACGACGAGCACCACAGCCAGGACCAGGCTCACGACAACGCGCACCACCGACATGCAACCTCCCGCCACAACCAACGCTACCGACTGCCGCCCTCGCGACCTTGCTCATAGATGGCGCCATACACCTCGCGGTCACGGACAGCGCAGCCCGTCGTTCCTCCGTCGCGCATGATCTGCGTGCAGCGGCTGCAGGCGATGCACACCTTGCGCCGATCCAGCTCGCCGCGCTCGACCACGTCCCGCGCCCAGTCTGGGTACGCAAAGGCACCGCGCCCCAGACCCACCAGGTCGGCGCCGCCACGCTCCAGGACCCCCGCCATGACGTTGGCCGCGTATTGCCGCAGCCACGAATAACCCGTGCCCACCACGGGCAATGCAGGGTAGCGCTCCTTGATGCGGCGGGCCAGTTCCAAGAGGCGCGAGACCCCCTGCAATGGGTGCTCGTCGGGCAGGTAGCCGCCCTCAACGTTCGCGTCATAGGGACGGTTCACATGCGGCGTAAAGTAGGGGTTTCCTGCCGTGACATTGAGCAACGCCACGCCCGCATCGGCGAGCTGGCCGATCAGCCACAGCGGCTCCTCCAGATCGGGCACCAGCGGATCGTCGCGGTCGACGCCCCAGCCCCACGGATACGGGTACGCATCAAAGACGTTGAGCCGCACCGCCACATCCAGCTCGGGCAGCTCTTCCCGAATGCGTCGCACCGTGTCCAGTAGCAGCCGCGCCCGATTCTCCAACGACCCGCCATAGCGCCCCTCGCGGGTGTGGGCGGCCAGCAGCTCGGACAGGAGATAGCGATGGCAGGCCTTGATGTCAACCGCGTTGAACCCGCAGCGTTGAGCCCTGCGGGCGGCCTCCAGGTAGGCATCCACCAATCCGTCCAGGTAGCCGTCAGAGACGACGGGCGCCTCGGGAGACACGCCGACGGTCTCGTCCAAGAGGGGATCGTGCTGCACCAGATAGGGTGCGCGCGCGTTGCCTGGTCGGCTGTACCGCCCCGAGTGGGTCAGTTGCAGCACCGTGTAGGGCCGAAAAGCATCGCCCAGGGCGTTCCGCGCCGTGGCCAGTGCGTCGTCCAGCATCTCGCCGAGCGCGGCCTCGGTGTGCGGCGCCATGAGGAGCTGCCGTGGGTTGGCGCGACCCTCAGGAACCACCGCAGTGGCCTCAAACCAGAGCAGCCCACAGCCGCCGCAGGCAAACCGCTCATAGCGTCGCCGCGTCAACCAATCGGGGCGACCGTCAGCGGTGCCGTCGCAGCCCTCCATGGGATGGACGGCCATGGCATTGGGCGCCGTGCCGCTCCCGATGGCAACCTGGCGCCCGAGCGCGCTCAGATCGTTGGACAGCGGCAGCGAGACGTCCAGTGCCTCGGCATCGTGAGCTAGTTCGTCGATGTTGCGGTAGCGAAAGCGTTGATGCATCAGGGCTCCTTTGAGTCGTCCGACGTTAGCACGCGCCGTCGCCTCTGTCAACAGCCGATTTGACAGCGCCCCCTCGCCGTGACATGCTGGCCCAGCCAACGCAGTGGGAGGATGCCATGTCGTCTCGTCCATCGCTCAGCACTATCGCCCCCCAGACTGGGGTGGTGATTCCAGCCTACTTTTCCAGCAAGCCGTCCGACGATACCATCCGCGAGCTACTTTGGCTCACCCTCAAGGACACGCCTCACTTTGTGGCGCCGAGCTGCACCTGGGTGATCGTCGATGGCGATCCTCGCACCGCAGCGCTGGCCGCTGAGACGAACGCTCGCTTTGAGGAGACCTACGGCCAGCCCTTTGCTCTGCACGTGCTCGCCCGCAATGGGGGCAAGCTCTGGGCGTTGCGCGAGGGCCTGGCGCGGCTGCTGGCGCAGGGCAACGACGTCCGCTATGCGATCATCCGCGACGGCGACGGCGACCATCTGCCCGCTCACATTCCTGCTCTGGTCGCGGCGGCCGACGCCCTGGAGCGATTCTATGGCCACAAGCGCCTGATCGTCATCGGCGCCCGCGCCAGTCGCCACCACCCCATGGGATGGATGCGCGGTGAGCTGGAGACGCTGCTGGATCACGTCACCTTGGATGCCGTCTGCTATGCGCTCGCGCGGGAGGGGCGAGCCCCCGACCTACAGCATTGCCGCGGCGCCAACCCGCCCGACCTAAGCAGCGGCTACAAGCTCTACGGCCGCGTCGCCGCCCAGCAGCTCGTCTCCGACGAGCCCGTGCTCGCCACCCTCTCTCCTTCGGACTATTGGCACTATGGTCCCGAGACCTGTACCATCGTCGAGGCGCTCCTGCGCGACACGGTGGTGGCCCAGACCACCCGCCTCACCTGGGAGGCCCAGCCGACCACCTCCTTTGGCGAGTTCGGTCAGCTCGATCTCTATGGCGAGTTGCTGCTGTGGGTCTATGCGCGGCTAGAGATCCCGCTCCAGGCTGCCGCTCGCATGTTCGATCGGCGGGCGACGCCGCTCCAACTACGCACCATGCCCGAGGGCCGACAAGCGCTCAACAGCCTGCGTACGCGTGTGCTCCAGGCTGTCTCTGCCCGCACGAGCCAAGACCCGATCGCAGCGGCGGGACATGACGTCCTGTCGTTCCTCTAGCAAAGGCGTCACCAGCATGTCCTCGAGCAGCCCCCACCTCATCAGTGCCGCGCGCCAGCGCCTGCTGGTGACGGTACTGCTGGTGGTCATCACCCTGGTGGGAGCGGGGCTGCGCTTTTATCAGCTCGGCGAGCTACCGCCAGGGATCTACCGCGACGAGGCCTACAATGGCCTGGACGCCCTCCGTGTGCTAGAGGGCCACACGCCGCTCTATTTCCAGGATAACAACGGACGCGAGCCCCTCTTTATCTACCTCTTGGCGCTGCCAATCGCTCTGCTCGGCGCCACGCCCTTGGCCCTGCGCCTCGTCTCGGCCATCGCGGGCACGCTGACCGTTCCCGCGGTGTACTGGCTCGCGCGAGAGCTCTCGGACCCCGCCGAGGCGCTCCTGGCGGCGTTCCTTTGCGCCGTCACGGTCTGGAGCGTCAACCTGAGTCGCTTCGCGTTTCGCGCCGTCGTCATGGTACCCGTACTGACGGCGATGCTAGCCTTGTGGCTCAGGGCCGATCGGCTACGATCGCCGCGGCTCGCGCTCCTCTCTGGCGCGGCCTACGGCCTCTCCTGGTACACCTACCTCCCAGCCCGCATGGCCGTGGTCGCCCTGGGCCTGGTGTGGCTGGTTCGGTGGCTACGCGGCCAGCCCTGGTGGAGGGGCTGGCTGCTTTTCGGGGCGGGCGCGCTGGTCGTCGCCGCGCCGCTCTTGGGCTATATGCTCACCCATTGGGAGACGACGATCGGGCGCGCTGGCCAAGTGAGCGTGTTCAACCCTGCCATCCACGGCGGCAGCGCCCTAGGCATGCTGGCCCAGAACACGTGGCGCACAGCGCTCTCTTGGTTCTGGCGGGGCGATTTCATCCCGCGCCACAATGTCCCCTTGCGGCCCGTGTTCCAGCCGCTGATCGCCGCCGCCTTTGCGCTGGGCGCCTATCTGGCATGTCACAGGCCCCGCCTGCAACGCGGATGGGGGTTGGTACTGGTCTTTCTGGGGGTCATGTGCCTGCCGACCATCCTAGCCGAGGGCGCGCCGCACTTTTTGCGGGCGACAGGCGTCCTGCCTGTGCTGTACCTGTTGCCCGCCCTCGGAGCCGCGCACGCAGCGCGCTGGGTGGGGACGCGCATCGGTCCAGCCAGGGCCTGGGCGATGGTCGCCGTGTTCTTGGTGGCCCATGGTGTGGCCGGCATGCATGCGTACCATCAGCACCTCCACAGCCAGGATCTCTATTACAGCACCGAGGCAGGAGCCACCGCCCTGGCCAGCGATCTGAATGGATTTCTGGGAACACCCTCGGCCAAACGATCGTCCGAGAGGCAAGACGTGTCCCAGGCAGAGACCAGGCAGGCCTACATCGTGTCGCGGCTATGGGAGAACTGGCCCTCCGTGCGTTACCTGTGCCATGGCCAGGCTGGCCTCTCCCTGCTGACAGAGGGGACCATCGCCGACGCCGATCGGGTCATGGTGGCGGCCTGGCCCTATGAGGACTTGGCTGCGGTGCGCGCGGCCCTGCCAGCCGACCGACTAATCAGCGTGCGTGAGGGTGCCTGGGAACGCGGCGACCTAGAGACCGAATCGCGGTTGCTCTATGTCGCCTTTGAGGCGATCGACCCTGAGGAGGCGCCGAGCAACGCAGGGCAGACCTTTGAGCGCGGCATCACCCTGGTTGGGTACGCGAGTCAGCGTCTGCCCGCAGGCGCCATCGAGGTCACGCTCTACTGGCAGGCCACCCAGGCCGTCGACGTCAACTATACGGCCTTTGTCCACCTGCTTGACGGAGACACGCGAATCGGGCAACATGATGGCCCCGTGGCATCGGGCTACTACCCGACGGACGTCTGGAGGCCTGGCGACCTGGTGGCCGACCGGCATCTGATCGACCAAGTACCCGCCGGGCATGGCCCGCTGCAGGTCGCAATAGGTCTCTATGACTATCGCACCATGGAGCGGCTTGACATCGTGGCTGACGACGGCCGCCCATCAGAGATCAATCAGGTGGTGCTGCCCCTTGAGCCCCCAGAGATGACAACAAAGGAGTAGGAATGATGCGTGTTCGCCCTCGGTTCTCGCTCGTGCCGCTGTTGCTTGCGGCGGCGATCTGCCTGGCACTCACCCCCGTCGTCTTGGCTGAATGCCCCGGTACGCCACTGCTCAATGCCAATTTCGAGGACGGCTTTAGCGATAGGGGCAGCGGCGAGGTTCAGGTGGCCAATGGCTGGACTCCCTGGTTTCAGGATGGCCCCAACCAGGACCAAGGGCTGAACCATCGCCCCGAGTGGAAAGCCGAGAACGCCCAGTGGCACGGCACTCGCCGCATCAAAGAGGGTACCTGGGCCCAAAAGTGGGGCAAGGTCTACTCTACCCACCGCGCCGGCGTCTATCAGCAGGTGAATGTGCCGGCAGGCAGCCAAATCACATTGACCGCCTGGGCCCAGGCCTGGAGCTCGACCGAGGACGATGCCGGTGTCAGCAAGGGCGGCGGCTATGCCCTGATGGTGGGCATCGATCCCACCGGCGGCACTGACTGGGGCTCGGGCAACATTGTCTGGTCAGAGGCCAACCGTACGCTGGACCAGTGGGTTCAGCTCAGCGTGAGCGCCCGAGCACAGGGCGGCACCGTCACCGTCTACCTGCGGGGCGAGGCCGAGTGGCCCGTCAAGCACAACGATTCCTACTGGGACGACGTGTGCCTAGCCTATACGGCACCGACCGCCGTACCGACCAACACGCCACGCCCGACCAACACGCCCGAGCCGACGGTCGAGCCCACCGAGGAGCCTACACCCGAGGTCACCGTCGAGCCGACGGCCGAGACGACGGCCGAGAACGAGGCAACGCCCACCGAGGCGCCAGCCACGCTGCTCATCAGCGCCTATGAGGACCTGGACGGTGACCGCAAGCGCGGCCAGAACGAGCCCATGATCGCCGGTGTGGTAGTCGAGATCGCCAGCGAGGACGGCGAACCGATGCTAACGTACACCACCGACGGTGTGTCCGAGCCGCATCTCTTTGATGTGCCGCCGGGGCTGTACCAGATCTCCACCCAGGATACGCCTGGGTTCGAGTCCACCTCGCCCGACGCCTGGGCCGTGCGCGTGGTCAGCGGCGAGGAGCTGCAGGTGACCTTTGGCAAGCGCGCCCTGCCCACCGCCACGCCGACCGAGACGACCGAGCCAACCGCGGAGCCTGCGCCAACCGAGGAGCTGGCGCCCACCGCCACGCCGGTGTCGACCGCGCCCGCCAAGACCGACGGCTTTTCGCTGGCCAGCATCAGCGGCATCCTGCTGGCGGTGTTGGCACTGCTTCTGCCCGTGGGGTTGCGCTACTTTCGGTCACGGGTCTAGGCCAAACGTACAGGCAGGATGGACCAACCCCGATCCGCAGTTAGCCAGGCCAGGACCGAACGCTATGGCATCGTCCTGGCCCTACTGCTGGGAGCGGCGGCGGCAGTCCCGCTGTTCGCCGACCCCGGCATGGTGCTCACGCGCGCCGGTGGCGACTCGCCCTTTTTGCTGATCCGCGTCCAGCAACTAGCGGCCAACCTCCGGTCCGGCGTGCTCTTGGCTCGGTGGATGCCCCAGGGCGCCTATGGCCTCGGCTACCCGTTCTATGACTTTTACGGCTCCCTGCCCTACTATGTCGCGGCACTGCTGCACTGGGCCGGCTGCGACCTGGTGCTCAGCATCCAGGCCACGCAGGCGCTAGGGTTCTTGCTGGCTAGCCTCGGGGCCTATGCCCTGGCCCGCAGCCTATCGGCGTCGCCATTGGCGGCGGCTGCCGTTGCGGCGGCCTACACCTTTGCCCCCTATCACCTGGCCAATGTCTATGTGCGGGGCGATGCCCTGTCCGAGTTCACGGCCATGGCACTCTATCCCCTGGTGCTCACTAGCATCCAGGCCCTCAGCCGCCGGCAGAGTCCGGGCCGCGTCATGGCCCTGGGCGTGAGCTTTGCCGCCTTGATCCTCACTCACAATGTCTCCGCCCTGCTGTTCGCCCCCTTGGCCGTGGCCTGGTTGCTGGCAGCTATCTTGGCCGCGCCATCGGAGAGCCGACGATCGCTCCTAACGGCGGGAGTCGCCGGCCTCGCTCTCGGCCTGCTACTCTCAGCCTGGTTCTGGGCGCCGGCTCTCCGCGAACAGGTGCTGGTTCAGCTCCAAGACCAGACCACGGGCTACCTGCATTATGCCGGTCACCTGCTGCGTGACGGTCTGGTGCAGACCAGCATGGCCCACGCCTATTCCCTAACGGCGCAGACGCATCCCTTCCGGATGGGAGCGGTTCAGGCCGGCCTCGGCCTGGCAGCGCTCGCCGCGTTCGTAGTGCGCGCCACACGGCAGCGACGCGTCTCCCCCCTGCTGGCCCTCTGCGCCCTCGCGGCGCTGGCCTACACCCTGATGATGCTCCCCCTTTCCGCACCGCTGTGGGAGCACTTGCCTCTCATTGCCATGGCCCAGTTCCCTTGGCGAATGCTCAGCATCCAAGCCCTGCTCGTCGCGCTTCTCGCCGTTGAGCTGCTGCCGGGATCCCAGACTGCGTCCTCTTGGATAGCCGCGGCCCTCGTGATCGGGCTCGTGGCCTACGGCGGCATGGGGGCGCTGTCGGTGGATCGGGTCGTCATCTCGTCAGCCGACACTACCCCAGAGCGATTCATGCTCTATGAGGGCTTTTCGGGGAATATCGGCACCACGATCCGGCACGAATACCTGCCCCGTTGGATGGTCCCGCGCCCCTACAGCTCGGCGGCGCAGCTTAACGAGGCGACCAAGCCGACGCCGCTGGCCCTCGAAGGCGAGCTCGTGAGCGCCAACCCCGTCACCGTGGAGCCGCATCGCCAGGTCTGGTCGGTAGAGGTCGCCTCTCGGGCGCTGTTGGCATTCCACACAACATACTATCCCGGCTGGGAGGCGCGCGTCGATAGCGTTCCGCAGGGGATAGAGCCGCTGGAAAGCCTGGGTCTCGTCGGGCTCCGCGTGGAGGGCGGCCAGCACCAGGTAGAGCTGACCTTTCACCGCACGCCGGTTAGGCGCTATAGCCTGGCCGCGTCGTTGGGAGCGCTGGTCATCGCTACCGGGCTGGCGGCGCTATCGCTGCGGGCCAGCCGCCGTGCACGCAGGTGCCTGGTCGTAGCCGTGCTGGTCGGGCTCGCCACCACGGTCGGCCTGGTTGGCGTCAGCCAAGCGTCCGAGCGGCAGGCGGGCGGACCGGTGATCGCCGATTTCGACCGCTGCCCCCTCTTGCACGCAGAGCCCGGCGGCGTCGTCTGGGGAGATGCCCGCCTCTTGGCCTATGCCGTAGAACCCACCGTCGCCGCGCCCGGCGAGGTCATCAATCTGTCGCTGCAGTGGGAAGGGCGCGCGGCCGCGAGCGTGCGCGCCCAGCTGATGGGGCTGACCGGGCACCTACTGCCTCCGGCGCCAGTCTGGACAGAGGCCACGTCGTCCATCAGCCAGTCTGCGACGGAACTAGTGCT
>ENA-UOXR01002496-UOXR01002496.1-bioreactor-metagenome-genome-assembly--contig:-NODE-2496-length-16918-cov-25.796537_pt1 | contig 16918 bp, 15 predicted proteins | sample MGYA00238164_ERZ764825 | MGnify/ENA primary metagenome ERZ764825 (study PRJEB28920, sample SAMN05720171) | bioreactor metagenome | isolation source: Anaerobic biogas reactor | place: USA:Washington...
ATCCGCGTCTGCGGCACGACCCCATAGCCGCACCGCCTTGCCCCGCCCGTCCCCCGAAACCGGGGTCCGTCCCCTCGGGCTCCCAAGAGGCTCGCAGGCGATGAAGGTCCTGGTCGACACCTGCGTCTGGTCGAAGGTCCTCCGGCGTAAATCGCCCGACGAGAATCTCACGCGCGTGCTGGAAGACCTGATCGCCGACGGCCGGGTCGTGCTCATCGGCCCCATCCGCCAGGAACTGCTCTCCGGCGTTTCCGACCCCACCCAGTTCCGCACACTGCGGAAGGCCCTGTCCGCTTTTGAAGACATCGCCCTGAGCACGGAGCATTTCGTCCGGGCCGCCGAGTTCAGCAATCGCTGCCGCAGGAAAGGCCTCCAGGGCTCCACCACCGATTTCCTGATCTGCGCCGTCGCCGCGAGCGAACACCTGCAAATCCTGACCAGCGATTCCGATTTCCTCCGCTACGCGGAGCACCTGCCCATCCGCGTCTGCGGCACGACCCCATAGCCGCACCGCCTTGCCCCGCCCGTCCCCCGAAACCAGGGTCGGGCCCCCGGAGCCCCCGGAGCCAAATGCACACCCTACGTGGCTGCCCATGTGAATCCGCGATGTCCCTCAGTCGTCAGGAAAGGGACTTTGCCTTTCAGCCTCATAGCTTGGCGTCCAAAGGCCATAGCCATTAGAAGGAAGCTCATAGAGCGATCTAGCATCATCCGCCGACAATAGACGTTCATAGCACAGAACGAACTTCTTCTCAACAAGATCGATATGATCTGTGTTGTTATGCTCAAGCAGTAAGTCTCCCGCATGAATCCATCCTACGCCATCTAAGCTACTAATGTCACTGGATGTGTCATTCGAAAATGTTCTTGCTTGTTGCTTATATGAGCAATACGAGAGAACGAATAGAACCTCCGCACCAGGCTGCCAGCCTGTTGGGTACTGCGCGACTATGTCACTAATGAGTCTGCCACTCTTCAGAATTGAAAAGCTAACGCCTGCTGGCCCTGCAGAACAGTTGATATCAACATTTGCTACATAGGACCGAAATACTGCGAGTGGTACTCTCCCGCCCAATTGTGTTACGACACGAAGCCTTAAAGCGAGAGACGTGTTTCCATAGCGATGTGTGTGACGTGCTCTCTGAAAGTGATGTTGTTCTTCTGCCTTAACAACGACTCGTTCGCCAATTTCAAGCGTATACTCAGTGGCAGTGAGCAAAACTGGCTCGAACGGTTCCACGCCATTCAACATTATAGACCGCAACTCTACCAATGCTGGCTCAAGACCGTCATCCTCATGTGCAGTCCCCATTTGCTGAGATACAGCCTTAATCAAGTATTCATATGTAATAGGCTTGCCTGCAGCAAACAGGCTTTCACTATTCCTGATGAGATCACGAAAAGAGCGGTTATGGGGGGGAAGCTTGGGGTCACCCTTGCCACCTCTGACTATTGGGATGCAGTAGAACTGCAAACCTTGTGTCATTAGATGGTCACGTTGAAGCTTTCCAACGGCATGGACATATACTGGATCGTCAACGCCTAATTCATCAGCAAGTCTCCAAAGCAATCCTTCTGTTTCGCTGGAAAAGCAGATTAGCGTGCGCAGTTCCGCCGCAATCGCTTTGAGATGCGTTGCGTTTTCGGATAATCCCTGTCGATGCTCTCTGAGAAGATATAGATGAGAATCGAGGTCCTTCAGTTTGTCCTGTAGTGTTTTGGCTATTCGGTTTCTTCTCATTCTACAGTTCTCATGTCAAGGAGCGTAAAGGCCAACAATTGCATGAACCAAGGGCGAGCATACACCATCCGGATGCAAATGGCGTGAGGTGGTCTGCGCATGGCCCAGCGGACCGGGTGTGCTCGGCACACTCGTTTTTGCGCGGCACCAGACTACGGTGGTCGGGGGCCAGCATGCTCGATTGGGGGCCGCACGCCGAGTGGGATCGCTGGATGTCTGTTTTCTGGGGTTCCGCCGTGCCGCTTGAATGGGGGTTCTTAGCCGGAACAGGTTTTGCCTGATCGGTCTGGTGTTGTCTCATCATATCTGCTCTCATTTACTGGGATTATCGGCAAAACGGGCGTAAGAAACAAGGAAAGACAGCGGGATCTCGTCGCGCGAGGCCGTCGCCGTATTCTCCGGCCTTGCATCGTCCCTGGCATCTTCCGCGTTCGGTCTCCATGCCACGTACTCCCGCCTGACTGATCCTATGGCGACCGTGGCGGCCTGATGTGGATGCCTTTCTCGAGAAAATGCGTGAAAAAACGAAAGATTCCGCATGGGCTCAAGCCCATCCTACCGCTTCGCTGGGGCCAGATCCCATGAGCCGATAGCCCGTGGGGCCTTTCGGTCGTTGCCGTTCGTTGGGCTCTGTCAACGCTTCCCTTGCAGGTTGTGGCCGGGTAGAATGGAACCATGGCGACCGAGACCACTTCAGACAAGCAGGCCGGAAAGAACCGTGTCCAACCGCTCGACGCCATCCAGGCGGCGGCCGATTACGGCATCGACGTGGCCCAACTGCGCGATAACCTGGCCCTGACCGTCGCCGAACGGCTCCGGCGTCACCAGATCGCTCTGAACACCGTCGAGAAGCTTCAGAAGGCGACACGACGATGAGCGATCTGCTGAGTTTGCTGCGGCGGGTCTCCGAGGCGGGGATCGAGTTCGTCATCGTGGGCGGTTTTGCGGGCATCGTGCATGGCTGCACGTACGTGACCCAGGACATCGACATCTGCTGTGCATTTGCCCCCGACACGCTGCTGGCCTTGCAGGAGGCCCTCGCTGACCTGCACCCGGTCCACCGCATGACGCCCGGCCGCAACCCCCTGGAACTGACCGCTGAAAGTGCAAGCCGATTCGCGAATCTCTATCTCGATACCGACCTCGGCCGCCTTGATTGCCTCAGTACCGTCGAAGGGTTGGGAGACTTCGCCCAGGTGAAGGCGGCCAGCGAACCCGTCGAGGTCGAAGGCATGCGCCTGAACGTCCTGACGCTCGACGCCCTGATCCAGAGCAGGCAGGCCCTCAACCGCCCCCGCGACCGGGAAGCCCTCAAACAGCTTCAGGCCCTCCGCGCTCTCAAGGAGGGGGGAGCGAAAGAATCCCCCTGACGCCCTCTCTTTCGTCGTGCGTCGTGCGTCGGATGGGGTGCGGCAACTCGGTGCTTCGGAGCTGCCGGTGGCGGGTGGCTCTGGCCGGCGGCCGGTCGGGCGCTATTGCTGGGGGCTGTGGCCGGGGACGTTTCGTTTGGCCCGGACTTTCTGGACGTGGTGGGCCTGCCGGGCACGCGAGGCGATCCTGGCGTGAACGCGGGCCAGGAAGATGTCCACGCTCGGCAGCGCGGTCTCGTCGGCGAAGGCGGCGCCGTTGACCAGACGCATCATCTCGGCCCCACGCTGGAATTCCGGGCTCGCGAGCACCTCGCGGGCCTCGAACCGCGAGAGCGATTTGAAGAACGTCGGCAGGCTGCCTTCCCGCAGGGCCTCGCCGTAGTCGATTGCCAGATCGTGTTCCTGGCGATATTTCGCAAACATTGAACCACCCCCGTATAATGTTTCTGCTGCCATCTCGTCGGAGGATGCCCTTGGGGCTCCTCCATCGACATAAAGGCGGAAACCGGCCGCCCGGTAACGGGCAAAAACGACGAGAACGACGTTTTTTTGGACGGCTTCCCCGGATCAGGGCGCCGTGGGCGGGGCGGGGGGAGGCGGCACCGGGGGGGCGAGAGGCATCGGTGGGGCGGGCAGGTGCGGCTGCGGGTAGTCCACTGCGAACTTGGCGCGGACGCGTTCGAGCATCTGGGCCTTGGTCTGGATTCTCCAGACGAGCAGGGTCAGGGGCAGGCGGGCTTTTTCCTTGAACGTGATGACGATGCGTCCGAAGCCGACGAGCCGCTCGATGAAGTCGCCGGTGTCGATCCGCGTGTTGTAGTCCTCGCGTCCGATCTGCTCGCCGGTCTCGGTGGGGCCTTCCTGGAGGTTCATGTAGTTGGGCGTGATGGCGACATAGTAGAACAGGCCGCGAATCCAGGAGATGGCGATGGTCAGCAGGCCGATGGCGGTAACGAGCAGATAGCCGGTGCCGCTGATGGAGAAGCCCAGGTGTCGGAAGACCCGCAGAAACGCGCCGGCCCAGCCGAGCAGGTGCAGCCAGAGGAACAGAAAGCCCAGTCCGACGATGCCGATGATCAGCAGCTTGATGCTGACGTCATACTCCTCGACGATGAGATTGATGATGAAGATGGCGAACCAGATGCCGCCGATGACCCTCGGATTGATCGAAGCCAGCACGCTCCATTCGGTCTCTTTGAGGAACATCAGGATCGAGGCGAGCAGCGAAGCGGCCATCGTGGGGACGTAGAGGATCTTGGGCGTCCAGCCGAAAATGATGAGCCAGTCGCTCATGTCAGGATCGGCCGCGAGCATCCTCTCCATGCGCAGCCGGCTGCGAAGGGTGTTGCGCAGGAGCATCCAGGCGGCGACGCCGATGCCGGCTATCACCAGAAGGATGTACAACGCGATCATCTTGTTCGACGTCCACATGGCCGTTCCTTTCCGCTCCGGGCCCGTCGGCCCGCGCCTGGTCTCAGACGGTTCTATCTGTACAGACGCACGAGGCGTCGATTCCTATCATTTCGGTTGCGATTTTGCTTCTACGATGGCCCTGGTCGCACCGGTGGTGAAGCCGCCGTCGACGAGGAGGATCTGGCCGGTGACATAGGCGGAGGCGTCGGAGGCCAGGAAGATGACGGCCCCGTCGAGATCGTTGGGCTGCCCGGGCCGGCCGAGGGGGATGCGGTCGGTGATGTACTCGAGCCAGGGCTTGTTGTCGTAGAGGACCTTGTTCTGGGCGGTCTGGAACCAGCCGGGGGCCAGAACGTTGACGGTGATGCCGTGGCGGCCCCACTCGGCGGCGAGGCTGCGGCTCATTTGCAGGACCCCGCCGCGACTGGCGCAGTACGGGCCGATGCCTTCCATCCCGAAAACGCAGGTGCAGGAGCCGATGTTGATGATGCGGCCGTAGCGGCGCTCGATCATCACCTTGCCGACCGCCTGGGCGACGAAGAAGGTCCCCTTGAGGTTCGTGTTCAGGACGGTGTCCCAGTCTTTCCAGGTGACCTCGGCGGCGGGCCGGCGGATGTTCAGGCCGGCGTTGTTGACGAGGATGTCGATTCTGCCGTATTCGGCGACGGCTTGGCGGACCATGTTCTCGATGTCGCTCTCGTTGAGCACGTCGAGCTTGACGGGCAGGGCGCGGCGGCCGAGGGCCTCGATCTCTTCCTGGAACTCCGAGAGCCGCGACACATCCCGGCTGGTGATGACCAAGTCCGCGCCTGCCTGGGCCAGCGCCCGGCCGAAGTACTGGCCCAGGCCCCGGCTGGTCCCCGTGACGAGGGCGACTTTGCCCGAAAGATCGAATAGGTTCTCCATGGCAATTCCTATACAGGGTTTTAAGTTTGAAGTGTGAAGTGTGAAGTTGCGATGCAGAAGGCAACACCTCTCACTCGACACTTCACACTTCACACTTCAAATTTCACACTTCTTCTTACGGTTCCAGGACGATTTTCAACAGGTTCTCTTTGCCGTCGAGTAGACGTTTGAAGGCCGAGGGGCCGTCGCTCAGCGGCAGGACCTCACTGACGAGGGGGCCGACGTCGATCCGGCCGGAGGCGATCAGGTCGATGCACGTGCGGAATTCGCCCGAACTGGCATACGATCCCGCAAAGGTCAGCTCGCGACTGACCAGCTCCTGGAGGTTGAATTGCGTCTCCTTGGCCAGATTGCCGACAGCCACAACGCCGCCGCCGGTCCTGGTGATTGCGACGGCTTGGCGGAACGTCTCGGCGAATCCGACGGCCTCGAACGTGACATCAGCGCCCCGGCCGTCGGTCAGGTCGGCGACGGCGTCCTTCAGCGGCCGGCTCTGGGAATTGACGCATTCGTCGGCGCCGACCCGGCGAGCCAGGTCCAGGCGAAAGTCGCTGATGTCACAGGCGACGGTCCGCTTGGCGCCGCGCAGTTTGGCGGCCTGGAGGATGAACAGGCCGATCGTACCGGCGCCGATGACGACGGCCGTTTCGGCGTCGGCGATCGGGCTGCGGTTGGCGGCGTGCGTGCCGATGGAGGCCGGCTCGAGCAGGGCCGCCTGAACGAACGACATGCCGTCGGGCAGTTTGGCGACGATCCAGTGCGGCACGGCGACGAATTCGGCGAAGGCTCCATGCCGTTTGAACTCGGGGACCGAGACGCCCAGCACCTGGCGATGGGCGCAGCGGTTGAACAGACCCTGCCGACAGGCGGGACACGTGTTGCAGTAGACCGTCGAATCGAAGCAGACGCGGTCGCCGGGGGCGAAGTCCGTGACATGCCCGCCGACCCGTTCGACGACGCCGGCGGCCTCGTGGCCCATGACCAGTGGGGGCAGTCGCCGGCCGGTCCTGCCGGTGTAGCCCTGCACGTCCGAGCCGCAGATGCCGCACGCCTTGACGCGGACCAGGACATCGTCGTCACCGACGTTCGGGTCGGGGGCGTCCGTGTATTCGAGCGTGTGCGGGCCCGTATAGAGTAACGCTTTCAATCGAGCACCTCGTTTCTGTATTCCCATCGGAATCGACGGGCGTCCCAGCATATCGCAGAGACCGCCCGTCGGAAAGACCGTTGTCGCGTCGATCAGATCAAGGGCAGGACCGTGGCGAACGCCGCCGTGATGAGCAGGCCGATGACGGCCATCGAGCTGACCGTCACGGTCCAGGTCTTGAGCGTTTCGATCTCGGTCAGGCCGCCCATCTTGGCGAAGATCCAGAAGCCCGAGTCGTTCATCCAGTTGCCGCACTGAGCGCCGAACCCGATGGCGGCCGCCAGGTAGGCCGGATGATACCCCAGGGCCTGCGGCGAGGCGATCATTCCCGCCAGCATGCCCGACGTGGCGATCATCGACACCGTGCTGGAGCCCTGAGCGAACTTGAGCAGCGTGGCGATGAAGAACGCCATGAACAGCACCTTGATGCCGCCAAACGCGGCGGTGCCGTCGCCGGCCACGAGTTGCTGGATGGCCTCGGCGACACGGGCCTTCTGGAGCATCGCACCGAAGGCGCCGCCGGCCGAGGTGATGAGGATGATGACGCCGCCGCTCATCAGCGAGGATTCCACGGTCCGGGCGAACTGCTCGCGAGTGGGCCTTCGCTGCGACCAGAGCACATAGAGGGCGATGGCCGCCGAGAGGAGCATGGCGAGGTTGGCGTTGCCGAGGACGGTGGTGACTGCGCCGATTCTGTGGATCATCGCGGCTTCGTCGGCGCCTTTGGCGAGCGTCGAGACGATCGTGTGCATCGAGATCAGCACAACGGGCAGGATGATCGGCAGGATCGATGGCAGCAGGGCGGGCAGTTGTTCGTCGGGCAGCGGCTCGGGCTCGGGGCCGGTGCCTTCGAGCGGTCGCATGGGGATGTCGATGCGCCGGGCCAGCCAGCCGACGACGAAGTAGATTACGAAGGCCGTCGGCGCCGCGCAGAGCAGGCCGACGAGGATCATCATGCCCAGATCGATACCGAGTGTCCCGGCGATGAGCAGCGGTCCCGGCGTCGGCGGGACCAGCGAGTGCGTGATCGACGCGCCCGCGCCCATCGCGAGGATCAGCAGCAGATAGCTTCGCCCGGTGCGCCGGTGCATCGAGCGGGCCAGCGGCAGCAGCAGGTAGAACACCGTATCGAAGAAGACGGGCACCGAGAGGACGAAGCCGCTGGACATCAGCGAGATGGCGCAGCGTTTCTCGCCGAGCAACCCGACGAACAGGCGCACGACGCGGTCGGCGGCGCCCGAGTCGATCAGGCATTTGCCGATGATCGCGGCGAAGGCGATGACCAGGCCGATCTTGCCGGCCATCGCGCCGAACTCGGCGGCGACGCGACTGATCTTGTCGCTGAACTCGCCCGGCGTCAGGAGGCTGACGACCAGCGCCGCTGTGATCAATGCCAGAAACGCGTTGACGCGCAGGGCCACGATCATGCCGATGACGACGGCGATGCCGACAGCCAGGATGAGCAGCGGGCCGGCCACGGCGACCTCGCCGGCGCCCTGCGTCGCCAGGACGGTCGAGAGATTCAGTCCATTCAAGGTTCTGCCCTCCATGAATCAACAGGCGCATGCGGGCGGACCGTCGTCCGTCGTCCGCGTGCCACAGCTTACCGTGCGTTGCGGAGAATATCCAGCAGGACTTGCGGGACCTGGGTTACGCAGAGATAGCCATAGAAGGCGAACGTGCCGAGCAGTCCGACCGCGAAGACCGGGCCGGGCTTGAGCACCTCGTAGGCTTCCCTGGAGAGCATTCGGGGCATGACAACGAACAGGCCGAACGCCACCGCGGCCGCCTGGAGGGCGATCAGGAGAATCCCTTCGAGGATCGACGAGATCTTCAGCAGGGAGATGGGCTGCGTTCCGAGGCAGCAGACGACCAGCACGCTCGTGCAGAAGAACAGGATCAGGAAGAGATGGAACTGTCGCTTCCAGGCGAGGCGGCGGTCGAAGCCGGGGATGCAGATCCGGCACGAGTCGGCCAGCAGTCGCGGCCAGCCGGCGAGCTGGCCCATCAGCGTCGAGACCATTGCCACCGCGCCGCAGAGCTTGAAGACGAAGCCGCCCGCCTTGTCCCAGCGGCGTGCGAAGACCTCCGAAAGGACCTCGGCCATGTTGCTATTCTCGGGGACCATGCGCTCGACGCCGAGGATGCCCGCTCCGGCGATCAGAAACGCGCCGGTGACGAGGACGCCCAGGACCATCGCGATCGTGGAATCAAAGTAGAGCGTGCGGCACCAGCCCTTGATGTGCTGGGCCGTGCGGCGAGGCATCGCCCGCAGGCCGGCCAGGTCGGCGGATTTGCCATAGCCTCGTCCGGCGGTTGCGCCGTAGCCGGCGCCGATGACCCAGTAGGTGTACCAAACCTGGGAGGCGAAGCCGCCGGCGCCCCAGCCCAGCACGGGCAGGATCTCCTGCCAGGCGCTGTCGTCGACGCCTTCGGTGGCGGCGGCCCACTCGGGCACGGCCGGCAGCGTGCCGGTCAGTCCGGCGGCCAGCTCGGCGACACTGGGGAAGACCCGGCAGGCGATGTACATCGCCCCGACGACGATGACGAGCACGAACAGGCTCATGAAGATCTTGAGCACGTCGAAGGCGCCCGACCAGGCGACCGTCACCGCGAACAGGGCGGCGGCCAGCCCGCAGGCCCTCATGTCGATGCACGGGATCAGGCTGTGGAGGAAGGTGCCGGCCGAGGTCGCCAGGGCGCCTGTGGACATGACGGCGCAGAAGAGCTGGACGACCAGGACGATCCAGACGACCCAGTGACGCGGGCCGGGCATGCGGTCGAACATATCGACCATTCCTTCGCCCGTGCAGACGGTGTAGCGAGCGCCGGCCACGCCGATCCAGAACTTCAGGAACACGCCCAGCACCACCGCCCACAGGACCGCGGTGCCGAGGATCGCGCCGGTGCGGGTGGCGATGATGACCTCGCCCGAACCGATGTATTCGGCCGCCCAGACCATGCTCGGACCGACCACGAGCAGGATGCCCAGTCCCTTCGGAGCGATCGGAACGTTCAAGTCACTCGCCTGCGTGTCGTTCTTCGCCATAGCCTGTATCCGTCCCTGTGCGGGTCTCCGGGGCCTTCGACCGTGGGCCACAGTAGTGGTTCGGTGTGGGTGTGTCCATGTAATTCCGGAACGCTCTTTGGCGGAGGCGCGGTCAGGGCATTATACTGCGCATGCGTCGGACGCGCAGACGTCCGTTACAGGAAGTCTCACATGAAAAGGAGGTCACAGAGATGAGCAGGCACTTCACCTTGGCATTCGTCGCGATCCTGCTGGTATTGTCGTCGTCGGCGCCGGCGGACGTGGGACACGGCAGCGATCTGTTCGGGCTGGCCCGCGTGCAGAGCACGATGCGCACCAGGCGCATCAGCAGCTACGACCGGACGGGCGGCAACAACGACCGCTTTGAAAACATCCAGGACGGTCAGCGGCGCGAGCTGTTCCACGTGCAGGGGGCGGGGATCATCAACCACATCTGGATCACGATCGCGCCGCCGCCGGAGCAACTGAGCCGCAACGACATCATCGTCCGCATGTATTGGGACGGCAACGAATTTCCGTCGGTTGAGTCGCCCATCGGTCCGTTCTTCGGGCAGGGGTGGAACGAGAGCTATCCGTTCGTGAGCCTGCCGCTGGCGGTCGGTCCGGTCGAAGGGCGGGCGATGGTGTCGTATTTCGTCATGCCGTTTGCCAAGGGAGCGCGGATCGAGATCGAGAACCAGACGGGCCGGAAGATCGATGCGTTTTACTACTATGTGGACTACGTCGAGGTCGATGCCCTGGCCGACGATATGGGCCGGTTCTGTGCATGGTACAATCACGAGCTGACCGAGGCCACCCCCGAAGGCGAGACCGAATGGGGCGTGACCGGCCCGCAGCCGAAGAACCCCGACGGAAAAGACAATTACCTGTTTGCCGACATCAAAGGCAAGGGGCACTTCGTCGGCGTCAACTACTACGTGCATTGCCCGACGCCGATGTGGTACGGCGAGGGCGACGATATGATCTTCATCGACGGCGACAGGATGCCCACGCTGCACGGGACCGGAACGGAGGACTACTTCAACACGTCCTGGTGCCCGAAGACGCTGTATACGCATCCGTACTTCGGCTACGCCCGCGTCAACAACGACGTCGGCTGGCTGGGCCGCACGCACGTGTACCGGTTCCATATCAGCGACCCGATCTACTTCAACGAGTCGCTGCGGTTCACGATCGAGCATGGCCACGCCAACAATCTGACGCTCGATCTGGCCAGCGTGGCGTATTGGTACCAGGCGCCGCCTCTGGCGAAGCTCCCGCCGGCCCCCGACAAGGAGATGCGCCGGCCCAAGCCCTTCATCGGTGTACGGGAAATGCACCAGTGGCGTCACGAGTGGCGCAAGAACCAGGGCAACGACAGCCGGTTGTGGGGCAACGAACGGTAGGCCTCTTGCGGGCGCGGTCGGCCGGCGAACTGGCCGACCGTGCCTGTTGCCTGCGGCGATTCGTCAATTGCCTGTGAGTTCCTCGGCGTAGGGCAGTATGTCGGGTACGACGCGGATCTCCGTACTGAAGCGGTAGGGCACCGGCGTTCCCGAATCGAAATGCAGTTCGACGAAATACGCAGTCCAGCCCTGCTCCGGCGCAGGAACGTGAACGTCGTACGTCCCTGCGCTCGTCTCCGTCAGCGTATGGCTCTGCCATGCCTTGCCGATCTTCTCGAGGCGGAAGTCGCGGGCCTGGGGATTGGTCGCCGTCCAGAGCATGACCTCCTGCGGTCGCGTTCGCGCGGTGACGACGACGTGTCCGCTCTCGGGCATGTCCCACGAGAACTGCGGCCGGTCGCGTCCGGTGAGGATCGACTGGTACCAGACCAGCAGGGCCTTTTCGGCGTCGGAACCGTCCAGGCCGTGATCGGTATTGGCGCAGTAGAGCAGGTGCTTGTTCTCCGGCAGGTCGGCGTAGTAGAACTGCGCCGAATCGGGCAGAAAGAACTGATCGCCCGAGGAGTTGATGATGAACTTGGGCATCGTGTAGCGATCTCGATACTCGTAGGGATCGATGAAGTTGCGAATCTCGGTGCCGCCGCCGGTGTCGAGCCGATCGAAGATCTTCATCTGCTCGTAGTCGCCGATGGCCGGGGAGTAGAAGCCGTAGGCGGCGAAGTGGTGACGCATCTGGTCGTTCATGTTCAACACGTCGATCACGATCGGGGCAATGGCGCAAACGCGCGGGTCCACCGCCGCCGTCAGCCAGGTCGTCCAGCCCCGTTTCGATCCGCCGGAGACGACGAAACTCTTGATCGTCACCCGGCCGTCGGTGGCTCCGACCAGATAGTCCTGGACGGTGTCCATCGCGCGAACGGCGCTCTTGACCATCGGCAGCAGCAGCGGCCAGGTGGGGTCTTCGGTCTTGAGGAATCGGTCGAACGTGTAGGCGATGATCGCGTCCTCATACCGCTGATTGGTCGGGTCGTCGGGGAAGACCAGCGGCTGGTTGGGCACCATCCGCAGTTCGGCCACCACCGACCGGCTGCGCAGTGCGATGTCGGCGAGCATGGCATCCGGCTGCATCGGCGCGGGGCGGTCGTTGCTGCCTCCGGTGATCCAGAGCAGCGCGGTGTCGAAGGCGACATCGTTCGGAACCGCGACTGTCAGCCAGTGCTGCCAGACGGTTCGGTTGACCTCCTGCTCGCTGCGCCATTGTTGCGAAGTCATGTCGAGGACGTAGATCTTGCCCTGCGGGTGGTCGATCGTGCGGACGAGGCTGTAGCCGTAGCTCGGATCGGGCCAGGCGACGTAGTCGTCCAGCGGCGTCGCAACGGCCACAGACGCCAGGCACACGGTCAACAGGATGGCGACAGTCTTGCATGGTCTCATCATCACAATCACCTTTCTCCCTTGCAGGGGTTGCCCGGGGTCGGTCAGACCCTCGGCGGAAAGATCGTTCGGAGGTACTCGGCGTCGTACCGGCAGCTCTCCTCGACGCCGAGTGGCATCTTTGTCCCTTCCATGACGAACCAGCCGCGGTAGCCGATGGCGTCCATGGCCTTTCGCACGCGTGGAAAATCGATCGAGCCGCGGCCATAGAGATCGTCGTAGTCCTTGGCGTGGAACTGGACGATCCGTTTGCCCAGGTCGCGGATCTCCTGGTAGATGTCATACCCTTTGTGTCGCGAATTGCCGAGGTCGTAATAGACCTTGACCGCCGGCGAGCCGACGCGGTCGAGGATCTCGATGTGCTGGGCGGCGCTGAGCCACGACTCGATGGCCAGCGTCACGCCGGCGTCCTCGGCCTTCGGGGCCACCTTCTTGAGGCGCTCGACCGTCACATCGGTGCCGATTGGATCATTGAGCAGATCGCCGTTGCCGAAGAAGGCCAGCAGGATGATGTCCGTCTTCATCGCGCCGCAGACCTCGATGGCCCGCTCGACCCATCGCTCGGCGCGGGGATCGCTCTTGTAGGGAATCTCGTTGAGCGTGCCCATCGCCAGCGAGGCCACTTCGAGTTGGTTCTGTTCGGCTCGTTCGAGAATGCTCCGTTGCCGGGCGGGGTCAAACAGAGGCAGTTCCTGTGCCCCTGCCCCAAAATCGACCTGGACGCCGTCGAGGCCGATTCGTTTGGCGACGTCGAAGGCTTCCGGTTGGGTGGTGCGCCCGATTGTCCAGTCACAGACGCCCAGCCTGAAGCCACCCGCGTTCTTTCCAGCGGCCGCCTTCCTGTTCGAAGAATCACATGATGTCAGCGACAGGCCCGCCAGGGTCAGGGCGCTGCCGACGAGCATTTCGCGGCGGCTCAGCGTTCGTCCGTTCACGCGCAAACCTCCATGAATGGTGTGCGTGGGGCGTGCCGACGCCGGGCGGCCCCACGCGCAATGCGTTTCTGAATCTATGCTTTCAAGCCTTTGAGATTGGCGTCGAGCTTCTCGGTGTTGCTCATCAGTTCGTTCCACGTGACCATGCGTTTCTCATAGGCGGCCATGCGGCCGAGCACGGTGATCAGGTTGCTGCGGACGCTGCACTCGACGGTGGGGTTCTCGAAGTTCCGGGTCGTGATGCTGTCGTAGAACGTTTTGATGTTGGCGACCGCGCCGTCCTGGTAGATGCCGGGCGACTTGCCGCCGCGATAGAAGTGATCGCCGCGAATGAGGACCTGTCCGCCGTACTCGGTTTCGAGAATGCCCTCGGTCCCGAACATGCGGTTGCGAATGCCCTCCGGCTGCGTGCCGTAGCCGTTGGACTGACGCGAGCTGAACGTGATCGCCACGTCGTCGGCATACTGGAACAGCAAACTGAACGTGTCGTAGCAGGTGCCGACGGGACGGAACTTGCGTCCGCCGCTGCCGACGGCCCACAACGGCGGCTTGTCCATGATCCAGTTCATCACGTCGAGCGTGTGGATGTTCTGCTCGGTGATGATGTCGCCGGACAGCACCCGGTCGAGGCCCCAGGCCCGCATGCGGTTCTCCGGATTGTCCGGGTCCGAACGCCAGGCGTCGTACATGCCGCCAAACGGATCGCCGGCGTGGTAGGTGCACTCCCCGAAGGCGAATTTGCCCAGGGCGTTCTCCTGGTGGACCCGCCGCAACGCCTCGATATAGAACGGATCGGCGCGGGTCTGGAAGTCGATGAGGAAGCAACGTTTGTTCTTGCGGGCGGTCTTGCCGCTGTCTTCGATGCTCAGGCATCCGGGCACGTCGACCGCGATCGGCTTGGCGAGATAGACGTGCTTGCCCGCTTCGACCGCGGCGGCCGCCTGCTCCGGATGGAAATACGGCGGGCTGATGATCGCCACGGCATCGACCTTGTCCAGCAGCTTCAGGTAGCCCTTGAGCCCGGTGTAGCGATGGGCCGCCGGCACGCCGAGTTCGTCGCCGAAGCGGTTGGTCCGATCCTCGAAGTAATCGGCCGCCGCGACTACGTTGTATCCGCCGTGATCGCGGAAGAGCCGGGCGATCCACGTACCGCGTCCGCCGCATCCGATCAGACCGATGTTGATCTTCGAATTGGCCGCGAACGTGCGGACGGCGCTCGGGGCGACGACCACGAACGATGCCGCGGCGGCGCCGGCCATGAATCGGCGCCGGCTCATGTTTTCGGAAACGGGAGGCTGCGGGGTGGAGTTCTGTGCTTGTGGCATTGCGTGGTCCTCCTTTCAATCGTTTGGACGACACCACAGAGCCGGAGCGACTGCGACCGACGCTTGGGTCGGAAATCGGTTCGGCGTCACTGATGCGATTATACCCTGCGGGGTCGGGCGTGCAATTCGTTTCCCGGCCTCAGACCGCGGTGGGATCCCGGCTGGGCTCGCGGGCCGGCGACGGGGCGCGGCTGACGATCGGGATATGTTTGGCTTCGAGGTGGGCCAGGTCGATGTACTGTTCGCGTCGAATCTTGCCGGTTGAGGTCTTGACGAATTCGTTCTCGTGGATTTCGAGTTGGTGGGCGGCGATCCTCTCGAACCCGGAGAGATGCTTGTTCTCGCTCTGGCAGCAGCGGATGCTCTCCCAGACGAGTCCCTTGATGGTGTGCGGTTCGCTGAGAAGCTCGTGTCTGGGCCGACGGGTGTGGTCTTCGAGCGTCTCCCAGGCGGGATGGACGAGGGCCCGCATCGTCTCTTCCATGACGCCGTTCGGGTCGGTCCGGCGGGTGGGCACGACGAGCACCTCTTTGACGAAGCGCGCCTGCGACAGGGCCGTCTCCACCCGCTCGGGATTGACGTTCTTGCCGCCGGGCAGAATGATGAGGTACTTCTTGCGGCCGGTGATGTACAGATAGCCGTCTTCGTCGAGGTAGCCCAGGTCGCCCGTGTGAAGCCAGCGGACGTCTTCGGCGTCGGTGTGGATCGCCGCTTCGGTAGCCTGTGGATTGCGATAGTAGCCCTTCATGATACACGGACCGCCCAGGCAGATCTCTCCCTTCTGGTGAGGGCCCAGCGTCTGGTTGCTCTCGTCCACGATCTTGACCGACAGCGTGTCGATGGGATTGCCCACCGAGCCGAGCTTCTCGAGTCGCTCGTTGAACCCGTAGACAGGCGAGTTCTCCGTTGTGCCGTAGCCCTCGTACATCCGGAAGCCCCGGCGCCAGAGCGTATCGAGGACCCATCGCGGCATCGGGGCTGCGCCCGAGAGAAAGAACCGCAGGCCGGTCCAGCCCTGTTTGCGGCGGATCTTCCGGCCCACGTATCGGGGAAAGTGCCGGTCGAGGAAGCGGAGGATCGCGCTGTCGCGTTTCTTGCGGTCGAGGCCGTCTTCGAGCTTGCGGGCCAGCGTGGTGAACAGCGCCGGAATGGCGATGAAGATCGTGATGTGCCGGTCGCGAATGAGATCGGCGACCTCGCGATAGCGGTTGGTATAGATGCCGGTGGCCGCCGCCAGGAGGGGCAGCATCTTGCCGACGGTCAGGCCGAAGGAATGGTGGGGCGGCAGGATATGCCCCAGCACGTCGCGCGGGCCCAGGTCCACCCGGCGGAGCGAGCCTTCGAGATTGGCGATCAGGTTGGCGTGGGTCAGCTCGACCTCGCGCGGATCGCCGGTGGTGCCGGAGGTGCAGAGCACGACGGCAGTGTCGTCGGATTCAATCCTCCGACCGATTGCGACGAGGTCCTGCGGCTCATGGGGTTCGTCTTCTCCCAGGGCCCGATCGGTCATGGGAATCACTCTGAGCCCTTTGGTTCGGGCGAAGCTGGTCAGTTCCTCGCGGTCCGGCCCGGTGGCGTAGTCGTCGGCCAGGATCAGAGCACGTGCGTCGGTGGCTTGCAGATGGGCGACCACGCCCTGAGGCCCGCGTTCCGGGTCGATCAGCACGGGGACGGCCCCCGCCAGCAGAGCGCCCCAGAGGGCCACGTCCCAGTCGGTCCGGTTCTTCGAGACCAGGGCCACGCGGTCCTGGAGACCGATGCGCTCGCGATGGATCAGAGTCCGGGCGAAGGCCTCGGCCCGCCGCTGGAGCTGTCCAAAGGTCAACGTCTCCCGGCGGTCGATGCTGATGATCTCGGTGCAGAGCTTCTCGGGTGAGGCCACCCGAGCCATGGATCCGTTGAAGAGGTCGATCAGGGTTCGGTGTTTCAGTACGATCACCATGTCGCCGGCTCCCGTGCGGTTGTGCTGCGGCGTGCGGCGTCTGCCAGCCGTCGGGGGCTGTTGCACCGCCGAGCGAGATATCATATTCGCCGGCATGCAAAATGTCCCGAAAAAAGAACGCCGCCGGAGGGGATATTGTGATGGGGGCCGGCCGGCAAACCGGCTCGGGTGGCGGTGCCGACCGCAGGGAACAAAAAGGGCCTGCACCCGGGGGGGACAGGCCCTTCGATTCGATCCTGTGTCCTGTGCTTCGGACACAGCCGTGATGCCA
>ENA-UOXR01002497-UOXR01002497.1-bioreactor-metagenome-genome-assembly--contig:-NODE-2497-length-16911-cov-4.303334_pt1 | contig 16911 bp, 15 predicted proteins | sample MGYA00238164_ERZ764825 | MGnify/ENA primary metagenome ERZ764825 (study PRJEB28920, sample SAMN05720171) | bioreactor metagenome | isolation source: Anaerobic biogas reactor | place: USA:Washington...
GGGAACCAGTACACCATCACCTGGGGGACCCCCGCGCTGAGACAGGCGATAGCCGCGAAGATGGAGAAGTGGTACGGGCTCAGTTTCGATCCCGATCAGCACGTGACGGTGACCTGCGGCGTCACCGAGGCCATCCTGGCAACGCTCATGGGGATCATCAACACCGGCGACGAGGTCATCGTCATCGAGCCCTATCACGAGGGATATCTCCCCGCCATAGTCTTTGCCGGGGGCGTGCCGAGATTCGTGCCTCTCGAAGCACCGGCCTATGCCCTTGACCTCGACATGCTTCGTGGTGCCTTCAACGATCGCACCCGTGCCATTCTCATCAACACCCCCCACAACCCCACGGGACACATCTTCACAAGGGAGGAACTGGAAGGCATCGCGGAACTGTGCCGGGAATTCAACGTTGTCGCCGTCACCGACGAGATCTACGAGCATATCATATACGACGGACATCCCCACATCCCCATCGCCACGATCCCCGGCATGGAGGAGCGAACTGTGACGATCAGCGGATTGGGAAAGACCTTCGCCATGACAGGCTGGCGGCTCGGCTATGCCTGCGCCCTCAATCCCCTGAGCACCATCTTGAGGACCGTTCACGATTTCATGACCATCTGCGCCCCGGCCCCGCTGCAGGCCGCCTGCGCCGCCGTTCTCGGGCTGCCCGATGAGTACTACGCCGGACTCCGTGGGGACTACACCCTCAGAAGGGACAAGATGATATCCATTCTGCAGAGGGCCGGTTTTTCCGCCCACTCGCCCGAGGGAGCGTTCTACGCCATGGCCGATTTCAGCGCCTGGGATTTTGACGGTGATGACTACTCCTTCGCCCGCTGGCTTCCCGCTAACCTGGGCGTCGCCGTTGTCCCCGGGTCATGCTTCTACGGTACAAAAGGGATGGGGAAGAAGACGGTTCGGTTTGCCTTTGCGAAGAGAATGGAAACCCTGGAGGCGGCTGAAGCCCGCCTGTGCAGTTAAGCAAGTGATAAGGTCTTTGATCTGCTGTAATCCCCGGGGCCCCTTCCAGGCCCCGGGGTCTTCGTTCAGTTTCGTCAGGTTGGAGCGATGGATGAAAGCTCTTTCTTGAAGGAAATGTAGTATACCGCCCCGATAAAGACAAACCCGCCCACGATGTTCCCGAGGGTCACGGGGATAAGGTTCCAGCCGATAAACTGTCCCCAGGTGACATTTGCTCCCAGCATGATCCCCGTGGGGATAAAGTACATGTTGGCGACACTGTGCTCAAACCCGGAGGCAACAAAGGCCATGATGGGGAACCATATGCCGAAGAACTTGCCTATCATGTTCTTCGATGAAAGGGCCAGAAGAATGGCCAGGTTGACAAGCAGGTTGCAGGCGATGCCCTTCATGAAGGCTGACCACAGACCCGCCCCGCCGTTCGCTATGTAGGGCAGCGTCTTGGCCTGCGCTATCGCGACGGCGTTCTGCCCGAAAGCGGTCAGCTCGGCGCCGCCGCCCTTGCTTAAGGGCCCGACGGACATCAGATAGGCCCAGAACAACGATCCGACAAAATTACCTATGTATACCCAGAACCAGGCGTTGATCACCTTCCCCCAGGTCGATTTGTTCTGAAACACGGCCATAGGAATGAGCATCGTGTCGCCGGTGAAGAGCGACATGCCCGTGAGAACGATCGCGATCAAGCCCACGGGGAAGACCGCGCCCGCTATCATCGATTTGAATCCCACTCCCATGGAGTTCTCGAGCCCCGTTCCGCACACCGTGGCAAGAGCCCCTCCGACTGCGATAAAGAGACCTGCCATAAAACTGCGCACAAGATAATTGCCGGGTGTGAGATTAGCCTTGTACTTGCCAGCATCGCCAGCCAACTGGACGATTTCCACAGGTTTGTTCGCCATAGTCCCTCCTTTTTTTGACTTGCCTCATCCCTCTGTTGCGTTACTGAATCTCAATTGTTGTTTTTCTAAGAAAACCACAAGAAGGAGACAGATATCAAGAGATTATTTTCATGGGTCAGCATATTCTTCGAGTGAACGTTTCAATAGCGTCCATGTAAGCCTTAAGCCCGAGCATCATGATGTCGTTGTGACCGGCCCGGGGAATGAAAAGAGAGGACTTCCGGACGGCTCCCGACAGCTCGTACAACGCCCTTCCTTCTGAAGCGGGGATGATCTCGTCCCATTCGCCGTGGATAATGAGCGTGGGGATCTTCACGTCTTTTATCTTCAGATGATTGCCGAATCCGACAGGGGCCTCGTCATCAAACAGGTGTTCCACCCCCAGCCGTGCCACCTGGTTCGCGGCACTCGCAAATCCGCTCTCCACGACGAGTCCGCGGAGCTCCGCCTGGTAATGACAGGCGAGTTCTATGGCCGCGGCGCTTCCGAGAGACCGACCCATGACGAAGGGGCTTCCCGTGAGACCGTTCTCGCCGACATACTTCACGAAATCACGGAAGATGGGATGGGCATCCTTTATCATGGCCGTGCATGTGGGACTCCCGTCGCTTCCTCCGTAACCGCGGTAATCGGCAACGAAAAGGTTCAATCCCCTTTCGGCATACACCGGCGCGACATAGTCGTAGTCGGACGCGACCTCTCCATTGCCGTGGAAATACAGAATGTTCGGCCCGTCCTGCCGCGCAGGATAGCACCGGCAGCAGATCGAAATACCTTCCGCCACCTTCACGAAGCGGTTGAACGCCCTCGGTCTTTCCGAATCGGCGGCGACGTCGCGACGGGGAAAGAAAAGCCGATAAAGGATCTCCGGGCGGTCATAAGACCGAAGCCCCCTGTCAAGGTCTATCATACGCTCCCTCCTTTTCAGGCTCACGGCCGCCTTACGAGTGCCGGCCACCCGCCTCTGCTCATATCTAGATTACGGGAATTCGTTCTTCCATATCAAGGAAGAAAACCCCCGGTCGCCCTTTCTTTTTCGGTCCTGGTGAGAATATTTCTTGCACTCCCCTGATTTTTGTGCGATAATCGACCCGGAGCATAGGAAGGAACAAGCTGTTCGTCACAAACGCAGGAATTACTCATTTTTGTTGTCTGTCCCATAGCGCAGTTCCTTTTCTTCCACATTTCAATATCTTTTAGGAGGTTTGTAGCATGGCCAAGGGAACTGTTAAATGGTTCAACGAGTCAAAAGGTTTCGGTTTCATCACAGGTGATGACGGCACTGACGTGTTCGTCCATTACTCAGCCATTCAGGGCAACGGTTTCAAGTCCCTGAGCGAAGGTGAGCAGGTTACCTTCGATGTGGTCAATGGCCCCAAGGGTCCGGCCGCATCCAACGTAGCAAAGGCGTAAACCACCCGATGCAGGCCCGGCGACAGTCGGGCCTGCCTTCGATTCCCACCCCGATGGAACAAAATAGGATCAGGAATATAGCGATCATCGCCCACGTCGACCATGGGAAGACCACGCTTGTGGACCAGTTCTTCAGGCAAAGTGGGATGTTCCGCGACAACGAGATCGTCGAGGAGAGGCTCATGGACTCCATGGACCTCGAACGGGAACGGGGCATCACAATATCGTCAAAGAACGGTTCCTTTGCGTACAAGGACTTCTTCATCAATATCATCGACACCCCGGGACACGCCGATTTCGGGGGCCAGGTGGAGCGGGTCCTCAAGATGGCCGACGGCGTCCTCCTTCTCGTCGATGCTGCGGAAGGACCGATGCCCCAGACAAGGTTCGTCCTCAAGAAGGCCCTGAATCTCAAACTGCCCGTTATCGTCGTCGTCAACAAGATCGACAAGCCTGCCGCACGGTGCGACTGGGTCGTCGATCAGGTCTTCGACCTTTTCGTCAAGCTCGATGCGCCCGACGACATCCTCGATTTCCCCATCATTTACACATCGGCGAAGGCCGGCTACGCCACACTCGACCACACGCAGGCGGGCGGCTCGATGATACCCCTCTTTGACATGATCGTCGATTCGGTGCCTCCGCCCACAGGAAACCCCGACGCCTCCCTGCAGATGCTCGTGAGTTCCCTGTCCTATTCCCCCTTTCTTGGAAGACTGGCGATCGGGAAGATCACCTCGGGTGTTCTCAACCTCAACAAGGACGTCATAGTGGCCACGGAAGGCGTACCTTCCGCGCCGGCCCGGATAACGAAAGTCTACCGCTTCAAGGGCAGCGGCATGGAAGAAACGCAGATAGCCGGCACCGGCGAGATAGTCGCCGTCGCGGGAATGGATTCCATAACCATCGGTGAGACCTTGACGGACCCGGAAAACCCGGCGCCTCTTCCCGGCATCGATATCGACCCCCCGACGATATCGATGAACTTCATCCCTAACGATTCCCCCTTTGCCGGACAGGAGGGCCGGTTCCTCACGTCGCGCCACATCAGGGAGAGGCTCATGCGGGAAACCCTTTCCGACGTCGCCCTCGTCGTCGAGGAGCTTTCCGATTCCATCGGGTACAAGGTCTCGGGCCGGGGCGAGCTTCACCTGTCCATACTCATCGAGAAGATGCGCAGGGAGGGATATGAATTCCAGGTCACCCGCCCGAAGGTCATCTTCAGGGAAAGTGACGATGGCGTCCTTGAACCCTACGAGGAACTGACCATCGACGTCGACGAGGAGTACTCCGGCAATGTGATCGAGAACCTCGGACCGCGCAAGGGCCAGATGGTCCACATGCACCAGGACAGAGGCATGGTGAGACTGAGCTATCGCATCCCCACCCGGGGCCTCATCGGCTTCCGCTCCCAGTTCCTGACGGAAACGAAGGGCACGGGCACCATGAACTACATCTTCGACGGCTACGACCGGTACGCCGGCGAGATGAAGAACCGCAACAACGGGGTCCTCGTGGTCATGGAGGAGTGCACCACCGTGGCCTATGCCCTCTTCAACCTCCAGGAGCGGGGTGAGCTCTTCCTCGGCCCCGGTGAACGGGTCTACGGAGGCCAGATCATCGGTGAACATACCCGCGAGATAGACCTCGTCATAAACCCCGCCAAGGGCAAAAAGCTGACGAACATGCGGGCCGCAGGCTCCGACGACGCCGTCATCCTAACGCCCCCCCGGTACATGAGCCTCGAAGACTGCATCTCCTATATCAACGAAGATGAACTCGTGGAGATCACACCAAAGTCCATCAGGCTGCGCAAGACCATCCTCGACGGGCTCCAGCGCAAGAGATCGAAGATAGCCGGCCAGAAGGTCTGATAGACCCCATCACGCCATGAACATCCAGATCTTCGGCACCTCCAAATGCCAGGACACGCGAAAGGCACAGCGTTTCTTCAAGGAACGTGGCATCCCCTTTCAGTACATCGACCTGACGGTGAAGGGTCTCAGCAAGGGCGAACTCAACAGCATCAAGGCCGCCGTGGGCATCGAGAACCTCATGGACACGCAGGGGCAACGCTACACCCGGCGAAACCTCAAATACCTCACCCATGACCCGCAGGAAGAACTGCTCAGCGACCCTCTCCTCCTCAAGACACCCATTGTCCGCAACGGCCCGAGGGCGACCATCGGCTACGCGCCCGAAGTATGGAAGGAATGGATCTCTAAAAAGGATCACCCGTAATACCAGGAAGATCTAACCCAACCGCCGAAAGGCGGTTGCCTTGATGGCGGCGTATATCTCCGTTCCTTCTCTTATGTCCAGCTCCCGGAGCGTTCTTTTCACGACCAGCGCCACAAGCCTCTCGTCTCCGCATTCCAGTCCAACACCTATTCTGCCACCGGCATTGAATATCTCCGACACCCGGCATCGCAGGAGATTGCGCGCGCTGATGGCCTCGGGGTGGCGCTTGAAGAGCATGATGTCCGCGGAAGAGACCTCGAAGAGGGCCTCCTCGGCCCCGCTCACCCCGGAGATGAGCAGTTCGCCCTCTCCCCACGGATAGCCATACATGTCGTCGACGCGCCGCGGCCCTTTGAGCCGTATCAGGTTCATGTAAGCAGACGCGTAGTCTCCGGTCGCATCCCGCGCCAACTGTTCTCCGGTCGTCTGTGCCTCAACCCGGCCGGCGGTCACGCACAGCACCCGGTCTGTCATGACCCTCATCTCCGTCAGCGAGTGGGAGATGAAGAGGTAAGGTATCGTGAAGGTTTCACAGACGTTTTTCAAGAAAGGGATTATCTGGAACTTGAGGCTGTCGTCCAGGGCGGAGAGAGGTTCGTCCATCGCCAGCATGCGGGGGTTCGAAAGCACGGCCCGGCCGATCGCCACCCTCTGTTTCTCCCCGCCCGAGAGATTCTTCACTCCCCGATCCAGGAGATGGCCGATCTGCAGGACCTCCACCACGTGGTCCAGGGTTATCCTCCGGTGCCGGTGAGAACAGCGCCTGAAACCGTAAAGAAGGTTTCCTTTCACGCTCAAATGGGGAAACAGGTGGGGCCGCTGGAAGACCATCCCTATACGCCTGTGTTCCACGGGAACATTGACCCCCCTCTCGCGGTCGAAGATCGGCTCACCGTCGATCACGACAATACCGCGGTCGGGATGGAGCAACCCGGTAATAAGACCCACCAGGGTGGACTTGCCTCCCCCGGAGGGTCCGAAGATGCCTATTCTCTCCCCCTCAATGGTGAAGTCCACGTCGAGGGAAAAGGTGCCAAGCTGTTTATGCGCTGCGACCCGGAGTTCCATGTCAGTCCGCCCTGACCATCCTTCTGCTCAACCATTCATGAAAAACGAGTACGACAACGGAGATGGAAATGGACACGAGGCAAAGCGCCATGGCCATGACATCACCCCCCGGTGAGCTGACATAGTCGTAGATGGCAAGGGGAATGGTCTGGGTGACGCCGGGGATGTTCCCGGCCACGATGATGGTAGCGCCGAACTCGCCCAGCCCCCGGGCGAACATGAGGATAGATCCGGCGATGATCCCCCGAACCGAAAGGGGTACGATAACAGTCATCACCGTGTCGAACCACCTGGCCCCCAGAGTGCGGGAAGCCTCGACAAGCCTCCGGTCGATCGTCTCCATGCCGGTCCGTATGGACCTTACCATGAGGGGAAAACCCACCACCGCCGTGCCAATAACCGCAGCCTTCCAGGTAAAGATCAGCTTAATTCCCAGGGGCTGCAGCAGCCACTTCCCTATGGGCCCCTGCTGCCCCAGAAGAAGGAGCAAAAGATATCCCACCACGACGGGCGGCAGCGTGAGGGGCAGATTCACAATTACATCAAGGCCGACCTTTCCCGGAAACCTTCTGAAGGTCATGAGATAGGCCACGGCGAACCCGAAAGGCAGAGAGACAAGGGTCGCGACCACCGCCACCTTGAGGGAAAGCAGGATCGCGAGGTAGTCCGAATGGCTGAAAAGGGGCATGCAAGGCTATTCTACTATAAAACCATGCTTCGCAAGTATCTTTTTCCCTTCCGCGGACTGCGCGAACTTGAAATACGCGACGGCCTCGGGCTTCTTCGCCCCCGCCGCCGTGACTCCCAGCGGATAGGTCACCTTCGGATAGAGTCCCTGGGGCACGATGAAGAGGATCTTCACGTTCTTCGCCATCTGCTCGGCATCCGTCTTGTAGACGAAGGCGCCTGTCACCTCGCCCCTGTCCGCGTACATCAGACATTCCCGAACATCCTTGCCCATCACGAGCTTGCCTTCCAGCTGTTTTTCGATTCCCGCCTTCTTGATGGCCTGAACGGCATAGTCGCCCGCCGGGACACTCTTGGGGCTTCCCACGGCGATCCTCTCCAGCTTGACCAGGTCCTGCATTGTCTTTGCCTTGAGATCCGGTTTCCCCACGAAAACAAGGACATTGTAGGCGACGACGGTGGTGTACCTCTTGTCTATCAGACCCTTTTCGACGAGGAAGTCCATCCACTTCACGTTGGCCGAAAAGAACACGTCCGCCGGGGCGCCGGTTTCTATCTGCTTCGCGAGGGCCCCCGACGCGGCGAAATTGTTCTGGATCCTGACATCCGGGCTCTTCGCGGAAAAGGCACTTCCAAGCTCCGTAACTGCCTCGCGCAGGCTTGCGGCCGCAGAGATGCTGAGGTCGCCTGCATGGACGGGCACAACACACAGCATGACGGCTGCCAGGACCAGGAACAGACTGCCAACAATCTTCCTCATGGTTACATTCCTCCTTTGTCTATCTGTCTCGTAGCACTCGTTATATACCTCATTATACAATGAGTTCCGGAGAGAATCAAGACCTTGCCCATCAACGCGATGGAGGCACCATGACAGCCCAGGACGAATGAAAGAATGGGCGGTCAGAAAATGCCAATCTCTGACCGCTTCGACGAAACCCGGAGAGGCTCTTGCTCAGGCCTTATACCCGGCCTTCCTTCACCTCTTGCAGTATCGATTCCATGATCTGCCCGGCCGGGCCGTTCAGTATGACGTTGGCCATTTTGTCGCAAGGGGTTGCGTCGCGGTTGATTATCACGAGCTTCGCCCCCGACCGTTTCGCCTCGACGGGCATCTGCGCCGCCGGATAGACAACGAGCGACGAACCTATCACGATGAAAAGATCGCAGGCGGCAGACCGCCGGAACGCTTCAGCCGTTTCCCTCTCGGGCATGCTCTGCCCGAAGGAGATCGTGGCCGGTTTCAGGGGCCCCCCGCAGGAATCGCATCTCGGCGCCCTGTCTCCCGCGGCGATCCTTTCCTGGATGGGATCCCTCTCATACCGCCTGTGACAGTCGAGGCAGGCCACATGCATCGCGGTGCCGTGGAGTTCGAAGACTTTCGCCTCCGAGTTCCCCGCCTTGAAGTGGAGGCCGTCGATGTTCTGCGTGATGAGGCAGTCGAGCTTGCCGAGCCTCTCAAGCTCGGCGATGGCCAGGTGCCCGGCGTTGGGCTTCGCGTCCCTCATTGCTTCATACATCTCCGTTGCCATCTGCCAGTATTTCTCCCGTGATGATTCCCGGGAAAGAAAATTATGGAAATCGAAATCGGCCGGGTCGTACTTGTCCCAGACACCTCCCGGGCTCCGGAAATCGGGTATCCCCGATTCAGTGCTCAGTCCGGCACCCACGAAGATGACAATGTTTTTCGCCTCCGTGATCAGTCGCGCCACCTCGCGAATTTTCTCTTCCATGCTCTCGCTCCTTTCCTTTCTCACGTTCCCCGCTTCCCGCTCACACAAGGCTATTACGAGCCGCCGCGGGAATCAATGCCTTCTTTTCCGCCTGCCTTCCCGGTAGAGCCTCCAGCTTCTGTAGATGAGTCCCGCCGCCAGCCACGCGCAGATTACCATGAGCGGGTATGCGAGCACGCGGGGAAAGAAACCAAGGATGACAGCCAGCACCGCGAAGATAACACCGGCGAAGATCATCAGGCGCGCCTCCACCGGCTCGAGTACCCTCCTGTCGGTGAAGGCGGCCCCCACGGCGTTACCGATGCGGACCGCGCCCGCCACGGCCCGCCCGAGGCTCCCTCCCCCGCCGGACGCGGCGGCCCTCCGGTACGCCCTGCGCGGCGCCCGTAGCTTGTGCCTCTCATCAAGGACTATCTCGGTTGCGTTAGTAAGGTCCCGGAGGTACATCTCTTCCATCTCACCGGCGAAGGAGACATCCTCGACGACGAGGTCCAGCTCGCAATTGCCGAACCAGCTGGCGATATTGAGGTTCGTCGAACCGACACGCGCCCACGAACCGTCCGCGACCGCCGTCTTCGCGTGGAGCATGGGGCCCTTCCATTCGAAAACGCGCACGCCCGCTTCGAGGAGCGGCCGGTAACCTGCCCGTGACAATGGTCGCAGAAGGAGGATGTCCGTCGCATTGGGCACAATGAGGCGGACATCGACACCATCCCTCGCCGCCGCCTTCAGGGCCTCAACGTAGGTGGACAGCCCTGCGTAGTAGGCATCGGTCAGCCAGAGCCTCTTTGTTGCGAGGGTGGCCACAAGCTGATCGAGCCTCAGCACGCTCGCCATGGCCGGCACACCTGCCACAACCCTCAGTCTCATATCGCCGGCCCGATCGATCTCATCGGCACCGGGGAGCTCACTTTCGGGGACGGGTTCGCCCATCATTGCCCAGACCTCGGCGAATGCCCGTTCTATATCGGCCACCGCAGGCCCGCATACCTCCACGCCGGTGTCTCGCCAGGGCTCGATCCCCCGTTCCGGGGCGCCCTCCCACTTTCTGCCCACGCACAGGCCGGAAACGAACCCTATCTTTCCGTCGACGGCAAGCATCTTCCTGTGGTCCCGCGAGAGCCAGCCGAAGGGGCTGCTGAAGCGCGGGGGATTGTAGCAGCGCACTTCCACGCCACCCGTCTTGAGGTCATTCCAGAACCGCCGGGATGCCTTGCCGAGACCGCCCATCCAGTCGCGGATGAGCCGCACCCGCACGCCTTCGCGCGCCTTCGCGATCAGGGCATCGGCAAATCTCCGCCCCGTATCGTCCTCATAGATGATGTAGCTCTCGAAATGGATGTGCTGTGTCGCGGCTCCGATAGCCTCGAGCCATGCCGGGTAGTTCTCGCCGGCATCCTTCAGAAGACGGACACGGTTCCCGTCGATGAGGGGCGCGCCGGCGGCACGCGAGAAGGCGTGGTCGGCGCGCTCGTCCATCCGGGCCAGCGAGTCCTGGCCGCAGGCGTCACCCCGAATCGAAAAACCACGGTCTTCTTGATCTTCGGCATACATGGACAGGCGCAAAGGTACAGCTGCTTTTCGTTCCAGGCCCAAGGGGCCATATGCCTATCGTAGTCCATATCTGAGCCGCCTGTAAAGCCTAAAAGGCTGCGCCAGACAATGATGCATGAAAGGTCAGCGGCCTTCCCTGAATTCGCTGGCAACGATGATGACACACAGGGGAGCGATGCGCACGGCCATTGTGCATCCCGTGCCCATCACCGCGTATTGGGCATCCATGAAGTACGGCCGGGACTGTCCCCTTTGAAAGATGCTTCCGCTCAGCAGCTCTTTCACTACAGTGTCCTCGGGGTATCCGTGGCTCCTCACCTCGGCGACACTCCCCGTCCACGTTCCAAACCGGCGGACACGCTCGAAGAGGCGGTTCCGTTCCTGCTCCGGTGTCATGCCTGACGAGTCCGAACGGGCGATCTCCTCCGCGCGCTCCTTTGCCGCCAGTGAAAGCCCCCGCGAGGCCTTGAGAGGCTCAAGCGGGACCGCGGCAGACGCTCTCGCCCTGTTGATGTCACGGAGTATCCACACCTCGCCTTCCGACAGGAAGTCGAGACTCCCCACGCCCTCGTTGAGAGGAAGTCTTACCGCCACATCCCCGGCGGGAAAGTTCGGAGAGACACATCCCGCCGCGACCACGATCCCGAGCAAGAGAACTATGATGACTGCCGATCCGCGCATATTTCCGCCCTTCTCCCTCGCAGTACCCTCTCATCCAGAAGAGCATACTGCATTGATTTGCACTCCCCATCTATTATAGCATGAATGATGCTTCGTCCAGGGATCACTTTGCACGGCATCAGAGGGACGACGAAGCGGGAGGACAGGCGATCATGGACCACGAAACGGACATAGTCATCGCGGGAGGGGGCTTAAGCGGCCTGTCGGCCGCGCTGACGGCGGCAGAATATGGCTTGAGGGTCATTCTTCTGGAGAAGATGCCCTTTCCCGGCGGCGCCGGCCTTTTCCCAGAAGGTTCTCTCGGCATCGGAACACGGTATCAGAAGGAGAAGCGGATCACGACAACGACGGACCAGGTCTTCGCCAGGGTTATGGAATTCCATCACTGGCGGTGCAACGCGTCGGTCATCAGGGCCCTTCTCAACGAATCCGCCGAGACCATCGACTGGCTCGTCGACCACGGGGTAAGGATAGAGGGGATAAGGACGATGTTCCCGCCCGAGAGGAGCCTTCAGGTATGGCATATCTTCGAAGGCCGGGGAGCCCGGCTCGTGAAGATACTCTCCGGTCACATAAAGGAGAGAGGCGTGCCCCTTTTGACGCAAACGCCGGCGAAGAAACTCCTTATCGACGAGAGGGGCGCCGTCACGGGCGTCGAGGCCGTCGATGCCGACGGAAACACCATGACGATAACCGCGCGGGCCGTCATCATAGCCACGGGGGGTTTCGCCAGCAACAAGGAGATGCTGAAGAAGTACGTGCCCGATGTCAGCACACCGGGGATGGCAAAGCTCATGTACCGCGGACCCGCTGTCGACGGCAGGACGGGTGACGGGATCAACCTTGCCATGAGCGCTGGCGCGGCACTCGCGAGTATGGGGACGCTTGCGGGAAACAGCCCCTATCTCGACAATGAGCCGGCGATAAGACAGTTCAGCGGACCGGACCACATGAAACAGATGCGCTGTGCCCTGAGCCAGCCCTTTCTCTGGGTGAACAAGCATGGAGACCGCTTCTACAATGAATCCTTCGGCTCCGTCTTCAGCGACGTCTACAACGCGATGACGGCGAACGGGGGTCTCATGTGGTCCATCTTTGACGATGCCATGCGAAGGTCGATGGTGGATAGCGGGCCTCTCACACCCTTCAACGCCATCGTCGTTCCGGGACAGAAGATGACTGCCCTCGATGAAGGCATCGAGAAAGGTATAGTCTCAGGTTTCGCCTTCAAGGCGGACACGATCGAGGAACTCGCCGGGAAGATAGGGATAAGACCGCAGAAGTTGCGGGAGACGATCGAAACTGTCAACCGCTACGCCGACGGGAAACACGACCCGGACTTCAGCCGCAAACCGGAGCATCTCGTGAAGTTCGATACCCGGCAGGGTCCTTACTATGCGCTGAAAGGGCTCCGCGCGTTCTTCCTGACCCTCGGCGGGGTACAGGTAAACACGCGCATGCAGGCCCTCGATGAGCAAGGGGAAGTGATCCCTGGCCTGTATGTCACGGGGCAGGACATGGGCGGTCTTTACGACAGCACCTACGACCTCCTCGCTGAGGGTTCGGCAAGCAGCTTCGCGCTGAGCTCGGGCCGCATCGCCGTCAAGAGCATCAGGGAAGCTACCCGGTAGCCCCCGCTTCCTCAAGGAGCCGGACTATCTCCTCGCAGCCGCTTCCCGACGCGTCCATAAGGGCGGTGTACCCGCCATCTCCCCTGGCGTTCACGTCGGCTCCCGCACGTATGAGTGCGCGGACCACGTCACTGTGACCCATCATCGCCGCGAGCATGAGGGCCGTCAGGCCGTTCTTGTCCTTCGCGTTCACATCAGCCTTTGCCGTTATGAGAAGCTCCGCCACCTCCACGTGCCCTTTCCCCGACGCGTCCATGAGCGCGGTGTACCCGCTCGCCCCCCTCGCGTTCACGTCGGCTCCCCGTACTATGAGCATCCGCACCGCCTCGACACGCCCTTCCGTGGACGCCCACATAAGAGGGGTCGTTCCATTCTCGTCCGCATCGTTGACAGCCGCCCCGTTATTAAGCAGCATTTCCATGAGGCCCGTGGAGCCACCCGACGCCGCCACCATGAGAGGCGTCACACGGAGCCTGTCCCTCGCGTTCACATCGGCCCCCGCCGCGATCAGGACACGCACCATCTCGAGATGCCCCGCCTGCGCCGCCACCATGAGAGGCGTCCAGCCGCCGGTATCCGTCTCCTCCACGTCGGCGCCTGCCGCGATGAGCACGCTCGCCCCGGCAACGTCACCCTCTTCCGCCGCGTCAATGAGTTCCCGACCTTCGTCGATCAAACCGTTCATCATAAACCTCTCCCGCACTCGTCCCGTCGTCTTTCAGAGCCGCTATGGGCATTTGGGTTTTAACATTGAGCCGGACCGGTTTCAAGCAGAAATTCCAGAGCCCGGGCGCCCCCGGTGCCGGCATACGGCCGATGGGAGGGTCCTGGTGAGTTCCGGCAGGAAGACAAGGTATGTGGTTAGCCGGAAACCATGCTTCCTACCGTGGCAGGTGGTTACGTCTTGATGTATCCCTTCTTTTCCGCACTGTCTAGTATGTGATGAATGATCCTGTCCTTGTGCTGCCGGGTATCACTGACGATCTCCCTCATGAGGGTCTGGTATTCGACATCGTCGGTCTTTACGATCTCGCCATATTTGTCCTCGATATATCCCTCCTCATAGCTCTGTGCGATAAACAAGAACCTCTCCTGCGTGATCTCTCCGTTCCTCAGCATTTCCGTTTTCTGCACGATGTCCCTGACAACCGTCGCCAGGGCATGCACGTTGAAGGGGCGTCCGGCCTGAAAACGTCCCGGCTTCTTCCGAATGATGTCCATCATCTGCTCGATATGCCGTGCGTGCCGCAATTCATCCCGCCAGATATCGAGCCAGAACTGGCCGTCCTCCTTCCACATCGACGCGCAAACGCTGTACATTTCGGCGATCTTCGTCTCGAAGAGCGCCATCTGTTTCAGCATTTCCAGTATTCCCGAGAGTTCTCCCGATACCTCGATGTTCATTTCACCGCTCCCTATTCTCCTGTTGACCTTTCCAGTCTGAGAAACCTGCCCAGGTGCCTGTCAGCCCCGCACGTGTGATGGACAAGCCAATCCACGACGAGTATCTGTATCTTGAAGAGAAGAAAATGCCAGTCGGAACCGTCTGATTCCTGCAATTCGCGCTTGAGAGCCGCAAAGCGCTCCGTGAACCGCTCGTGCTGGTCCCTCTGGACGTCCAGAAAGGGGTATCCCTGCTTCTCCATGATATCCTCTTCGTCCTTGAAGTGCGTCCGGACGTACTCGTCGAGGAAATCAATGACGGGACCGGCTGCTGTGAAGTCGCGGTCCTTCCTGATCATTTCGGCGAACCTGTTCACACGCTCAAACAACTGCCGGTGCTGGTCGTCGATGTCAGGGTGTCCTATCTCGAAGGCCTCCGCCCATTTAGCGACAAGATCGATCTCGCCCGCTCCCTCATGGACACCCGTCTCCAGGTAGTGCTCACATCTGTCCGCATACACCCTTGCCAGGCTATCTTCCGGGCATTCGGCCAGGCATTCTCTGAACAGTTCGAGCGCGCGCATAACCTCCCTGAAATAATAATAGGCCACCCCTCTCTCGAAGAGCCTCGTCGTCTTTTCCTTCGCGGCGCGGACCTCGGGCAGGTCGCCATCGAAGACCTCATAGACCGGTTGCGGCTGCTTTCTACCCTTCACCGTAACGCGGTCGGCAAACCGTATCCGGTATCGGACAGGGTCCTTAAGGCTGCAGTATGTGTGCTCCGTGATGAGGAGGTTGGTGCGAAAGCTCTTCGTCATGGTCTCCACGCGTGAAGCAAGGTTCACGGCGTCGCTGATGACGGTGCTCTGTATTCGGTTCCTGCCGCCCACTGTGCCCAGCATCATAAGACCCGTGTTGAGACCTATACCGATAGAGACCGATCGATGCCCGGCCTTTCCTCTTTCCTGGTTGTACCCGGCAAGGCGACCAAGCATCTCTATCGCGCACTCGAGAGCGTCATCGGGGCTCGTCGGAAAAAGAGCCATGATCGCGTCGCCTATGTACTTGTCTATAACACCGTTGTGCTCGGTGATAACCGGTTCCATTCGCTCCAGGTAAGCGTTTATGAACTCGAAGTTCTGACGGGGCGTCATCGATTCGGAAAGGGTCGTAAAATCTCTCATGTCCGAGAAGAGAATGGTCATCTTCTTCTCAAGGCTCTCGCCGAGAGTGATATCGACAACGTTGTCCTTGCCGAGGAGCTGCAGGAACTGGTGGGGGACAAAACGGCTGTACGCGGTAACTATGTCGTCAAGAGAATGGTTGTTCATCGTATCGTGCACCCTTCTTACTGAATTATGAGTATCCCTGTTGAATGCAATGGGTGCAATCAACTTTCTGTGACTTTATCGCACATTGTGAAAGAAAAGTAAATTAGGTAATACGGGTGACGACAGGGTTAAAAACCGTTGGAACCGTTAGAGCCGTTAGAACAGTTGGGACCGTTGGGACGTTGAAGGGGTGCCGAGCACAGGCGGAGAGGATTGTACTTCAAGCTCTCCCCCTCCCACAGTCATCACCAACTCACAACCATTCCAAGGATTAGAGGGGTTCTAACGGTTCTAACGGTTCTAACGCCAGTGATCTATATCCAGTCTATTCTTGCCGGATTCCGGTCTATCCAGCGCGAAAAACCGATCTTCACATGACCAAGGGTCATACCGGCGTAGACGCGGTGTCCTTTCGGGACTCCGAGCATATCGGGGATCGCCCTGTCGTGGGCACAGGCGGAGACGACATATCCCGTGTAGAAGGTGCCAAGGCCGAGCGCTGAGGCGGCGAAGGTGGCGTTCTGGAGGGCAAGGTTCGCGTTCGCCTCAGCGAAGCGCACCCGTCTGTCGGCATGGAACAGGACAAGCGCGGGGGCCCGGTACAGGATCGTATCGATGCCCTTCTCCATGTTGCGCGCCGTAAGCTCGAACTGTCCGATCCAGCGGGAATACTCTTCCTTCGTCGTCAGGCCGCGCATGAGATACACGGCGCGGACGAGAGGGTTCCTGAGCTTCTTCGCCGACCTTCCCAGCCACGCCGCCGTCATGGACGCTATCCTCCGAAGCGTCTCACCATTGTCGACGGCAATGAACCGCGTACTCTGCGTGTTCTTGGCGCTGGGAGCAAACCGGGCCGCGTCGACGACCTTCTCTATCATTTCTCTTTCGACGGGCTTATCGAGGAAATTCCGAATGGAGCGCCGCGCCCTCACCATCTCCTGCACCTGCCGGAACGACGGCAAAAGGTCCTTCTCCACTTCAGTGATGGCCCTTCCCTCAAGATTGCGGTGCCGTATCGCCCCGACAGGACAGACAAGCAGGCAATGCCCGCAATCATTGCAGAACTCCGGCCGCGAGACCTCAGGCACACTGCCCGGCCCGGCCTGGGTGAAAACCTTCGGACAGATGCGAACGCAAAGCCCGTCCTTCCTGCATATCTCGCTGTCGATGGTGATGAGACCGTCGTAATTCATATCTCCCCCGGGGACTTTCCTGAACACGTGCCGCGGACATGATCGGGCAATGAAAACTCCCAGGCGACCAGGCACCACCACACCCATGCCCCGCGGTACAGGAATCA
>ENA-UOXR01002508-UOXR01002508.1-bioreactor-metagenome-genome-assembly--contig:-NODE-2508-length-16869-cov-4.642619_pt1 | contig 16869 bp, 13 predicted proteins | sample MGYA00238164_ERZ764825 | MGnify/ENA primary metagenome ERZ764825 (study PRJEB28920, sample SAMN05720171) | bioreactor metagenome | isolation source: Anaerobic biogas reactor | place: USA:Washington...
CGCGCGCTATGGCCTTGAACTCGTTCTCGTAGGGGACGTCGAGCATAGTGCCGACAAGACGGCCGCCGGTGCCGGTCACGCGGATCTGGGTGATGGCGCGCTCGGGCAGCACTGCAAGAACCTGAGTGAGGAGCTCGCGAGTCGCGTCCGCTGGGCTGCCCTTGATGCGCCGGTAGACGGTAGCCAGGATGGGAGGCGCATCGGGGTGGGGGAGCACTCGGTCTCCACCGGAGGGTTCGTAGAAGAGCGTGGATTTGGAAGCCAACTCCCGGAACGTCTCGCGGTCTTCGGGCCCACCTACGACAGCGATCTTCACGCTGATGCAGCCTATGTCGATACCAAGCGTCGCCATCGGTAATGCGGGACCTCCGCCTCATGTCACGGGGCGCCACACCGATGGTGACAATCCCCTCCGTAGCCACCGTCGGCGCGATCTGACCGCCGATACTTGCACCGTTTTCAGCGCTGATAGATTACCATGCGGCGGACTGGGTCAGTCCATCATGCCCCAGATCCAAAGCGCGTTTTGTGGATGGACCGGTAGCTTGTGGGGCCCTCGCCACGCTGCTACTATTGTTCGCTAGTATCTAGTATGGTTGCATAGCCAAGTCAAACGATCCTCTGGAGTGGTCAGATGCCGGATCCAGTATCACCTCGAGTCCCCGCCGACTGGGCTCAATTGACGCCGCAGCAGAAGAAGGACCGGAGGTTCGATCTCTGGCGCCGGTCGGCAGAGAGAGTGGAGTTCGTCAGCCAGGAGGCTGAGGCACGGTACAAGGTCGCCATCGAGCGGCTGATCGCCGTTCTCAAGGTCGAGGAGCCCGACCGGGTGCCGGTGTCGGTCAATGTGGGCCAGCTGGCTCTTGAGATGGCGGGACTGGATTTCCACACGGCCGCGCACAACCCTGACAAGGCCATCGAGGCCGCCCGGGCTTTCAATCAGGCGCACGCCGAGGAACTCGAGACGTACACCATGGGCACCTTCTTCTCCCTCCCGGCGAGGTCCTTCGACATCCTCGACAACCGGGTGTACGCATATCCAGGCCACGGTACGGCTCTGGACGGGAAAGGCTATCAGTACGTCGAGGGCGAGTACATGACGGCCGACGAGTACGACGCGTTCATCAGGGACCCCTCGGACTTCTGGCTGCGGACCTACCTACCCCGGGTCTTCGGAGTCTTCGAACCGCTTGCGAGCGTGGAGCCGGTGACCGATATCACCGAAGTCTTTGCCATGCAACTGCCCAGCCTGGCCCGGCCCGACGTGCAGGCCATGCTGCAGCGCCTGCTCGATGCAGGCAAGGAGCTCACGCGATATCAAGAGATCACCAGACCTGAGATGGCGGCGGGCGCTGCGAACGGTTATCCTTCGATGCCTCCCGCCGGATTCGCAAAAGCCCCCTTCGATACGCTGGGCGACACGCTGCGCGGCACGCGGGGCATCGTGACCGACATGCTGCGGCAACCGGAGAAGCTCCTGGAAGCCCTAGATGTGGTCACCGACCTGACCATCACCTCCCTTCTTGGTTCGCCTCTGGCCGTGGGAGGTCTGGTCGTGATGTTCCCGCTGCACAAGGGGGCCGACGGCTGGATGTCGGAGAAGCAGTTCCTCACCTTCTACTGGCCGCAGCTCAAAAGGGTCATCGAGGCTCTCGTCGGCGAAGGGATCCAGGTCAGCCTCTTTGCCGAGGGCAGCTACAACACCCGTCTGGACCTCGTGAATGAGTTCCCAAGAGGGGCCGTCCATTGGATGTTCGATCGCACAGACATGGCCAAGGCCAAGCGGGCGCTGGGGGCCGATTGTTCCATCCAGGGCAACGTGCCCTCCTCTCTCCTGGTGATGGCCTCGCCGGAGGAGATCAAGGCGGAGAGCCGGCGGCTGATCGAGATTTGCGCACCCGGTGGAGGCTACATCCTCGGCCCGGGCGCGATTCCCGAGAGTCCAAAGCTGGAGAACCTGAAGGCCATGGTGGACGCAGCGCGCGAGTGCGGGGGCTACCCGAGGAAGTAGTCTTCGTCCGAGGCCGGGCCGCTTCTCCGGTGCGCCGGCACGGACTGACTATCCGCCCAAGTAGCACTTGATGACGTTCTCGTCTTCAGCGAGCACGCATGCCTCGCCCTGCATGGTCACCCGGCCCGTCTCGACGACATAGGCAGAATCCGCCAGTTCGAGGGCCATGCGGGCGTTCTGCTCCACCAGGATGATCGTCACACCCGACTGGTTGATCTCGCTGATGATCTTCCCTATCTCATCCACCATGATGGGCGACAACCCCAGGCTGGGCTCGTCCATGAGAAGCATCGTGGGGTTGGACATCAGCGCGCGGCAGACCGCGACCATCTGCTGCTCGCCCCCGCTCAGATCCGAGGCCTTGTGTTTCATGCGGCCCCTGATCGCCGGGAAGTGCTCCAGCAACCCATCCAGGTTCTTCTGATACTGGCGCTTCGACTTGAGCAGGTATCCGCCCATCTCTAGATTGTCTTGCACGGTCATGCCGTAGAAGAGTTGGCGGCCCTCGGGAACGTGGGCGATTCCCCTGCGTACGATGCCGCTGGGCGAAACGTTGTCTATCCGTTCGCCGCGGAACCATATCTCGCCCCGGGTGGGCCGCTTGAGGCCCGATATGGTCCGGAGCGTTGTAGTTTTGCCCGCGCCGTTGGCTCCCAGGAGCGTGACGATCCTACCCTCCTCCACCTGCATGGATATCCCACGGAGCGCCTCACCCCGGCCGTGGTGGACCCACAGATCCTTGATCTCAAGCAACATCTAGCGTTCCTCTCCGTCCGAGATACGCCTCGATGACCTGCGGGTCCGTCTTGATCTCTTCGGGCCTTCCCTCCGCGATCTTGCTGCCGAGACTGATCACCACGATCCTGTCGGACACTCCCATCACCACGTCCATGGCGTGCTCGACCAGGACGATCGTCATGCCCTTCTCTCGTATCTGGTGGATGCGGGCCACCATCTCCGCCGACTCGGTGGGGTTCATGCCGGTCACCGGCTCGTCCAGCAGAAGGAGGGTGGGCCGGCAGGCCAAGGCGATGGCCACTCCCAAGGAGCGCTGGTGTCCGTGTGGGAGCGTACCGGCCGGTTCATCCTTCAGGTCCGTCAGCCCCATGAAGTCGATGATCTCGAGCGCGGTCTTCCGCGCGCGGGTGTCCATCTCGCGGGCCGCCTTCGTGTGAAGCAACTCCTTCACCGGGCCGACGGCCGACGCGATATGACAACCCATCATCACATTCGCGAGCACCGTAGCGTGCGCGAACAGAAAGGTCTGCTGGAACGACCGGGCGATACCCCGTTGGGCGATCTTGTGGGTCGCCAGATGCGTGATGTCCTCGCCCTTGAAGACGATCCGCCCGCCGCTTCCGCGGTATGTGCCGGTAACGAGGTTGAAGAAGGTGGTCTTCCCCGCCCCATTCGGTCCGATGAGACCGAGGATCTCTCCCTCCGACACGGTCAGATCGAGTCCGGACAGCGCCTGCAGCTTGCCGAAGTTCATCGACAGGTTCTCGATCTCAAGGAGCGCCATGCTCACTCCCTCCGTTCGGGTGGCCTGGCGGCCAAGCGCGGCTTGATCTTGTTGTCCCACACCCCCAACAATCCCGCAGGCAGAAACATCAATATGAAGATGACCACCGCCGCGATGATGATGGGCCGCAGCGTCTGGGCGAACTGAAGGTATTCGGGGATGAAGGTGACGATGAACGCTCCCAGGATGGGCCCTGCGAGACTGTGCGTGAACCCTCCGATGAAGAGATAGGCGATGGTGTTCACGCCTGCGGTGAAGCTGAACACGGACGGGATGGCCGCGTGGTAGTGGATCACGTAGAAGCTGCCGGCGGCCGCGATGAAGAAGCTGCCGACCAGGATGTTGACCATTCGGTAGCGGACGACGTCCACTCCCACCGAACCGGCCAGTCTGGGGCTGGAAGTGATGGCATCCCAGGCGCGCCCGATCCGGGAGTGGTAGAAAGCCAGATACACCGCGATGGTCACCACGACGAACAGCAACCCCAAGTAGTAGATCCGATTCTGGGTGTCGAACGCGAAGGAGAAGATGGTCGGTGAGGGCACGCCGGTTATGCCTCCCCAGCCGCCCAGGAACGAGAGCGAGCCGAATACCTGGGAAAACGCCATCGCAATGACCATGCTGAACACAAAGAAGGCGACCATGCCTCGAGGAAGGGCCAGCGAGAACACTAGGAAGCTGATGATCACCGAGATGAGTCCGCCGGCGGGGATCGTGAGCCAGAACGACACTCCGTGCTCCATCAACACCGCGGTGGCGTAGCCTCCCACACCCCACCAGGCTGCTATGTCGAGACGCGGCAGCCCCACCCGCATGCCCAGACCGAAAGCCAGGCCCAGCATGGCGAAACATGCTGTCGTGGTGGCGATCTGAAGCATGTATGGCGTGGCATACAAGGGCAGAGTGATGGCCACCAGGGCCACCACGGCGAGGACGGCGGGTTTGATTTTCGACACGGCTCGGTTCACCTCCGTCACTCGCCGGGCAAGGGCATGGGTTTGCCCAGAAGTCCGCCAGGCCGGAAGTACATCAGAACGCCGACGAGGACCAACACGACTAGAAGATTCCAGTAGCCCAGGAACTGGAAGGCGAAGCTCTCCAAGATGCCGATAAGAAAAGCGCCGGCAAGAGCCCCCGACATGCTCCCCATGCCGCCCACCATGAGAACGAGGAGTGCCCGGGAGAAGATCACCGAGCCCATACTGCTGTAGGCGCCGTACACGGGAGCCACGATCGCCCCGGCAATGCCGCTGAGCCCGCAACCCACGGCCATCGTCATCCAGAAGACGCGGTTCGGGTTGATGCCCATGAGTGAGGCGACGTCGCTGTTCTCGGCCGCCGCCAACATGGCCTTACCCACCTTGCGTCTCATGAAGAAGTGCAGAGCTATCAGAACCACGAGGGAGATGCCGATGACCAGCAGCCGCGAATAGGGTGCCGTCACCTCCCCGAGTTTCGCGGTTCCTTTGACCACCACCGGCAGGGTCCGTGTCTGGCTGGCGAAGGTGACCACCGAGCCCTGCTCGATGATCGTTGCCAGGAAGACGGTCGCGAGCATGGAGTTGAAGAACCCGTGGCGGAGCGTCCTCGCGATGATCCCGAAGTAGATGAGCATGCCCAGCAACGCCATACCGCAGAAACTGACGATCACAGCCACCCAATAGGGGAGCCCCAAGGCGACGACGATAGCGTAGGTGGCGAAAGCCGCCAGCATGAGGAAATGGCCCTGGGCGAAGTTGAACACCTTGATCACGCCAAGCGTCAGGGTCAGCCCCGACGCCACGAGCGCGTAGGTGCCGCCCATCATGATGCCGTTGATGAGGATCTGGAAGAAGAGGCTTAAGCTCATCGATACCTCGGACCGTCGGGGACGTCAGGCCGGGCAGGCGCCGCGGTCGGCGAGACGCCCCGCGCGAGGCGGGTGCGGCGGATGTAGTCGAGGCGAACCCTCACCACGGCTCCGCGGCGACCCGCACTCGCGCCGGTGCCGTCTCTAGTCTTGACCCGTGATCCCGATGTCCGACCACTTCATGGTGCTCTGTGCCTTCTCAACCTCTGGGAACGTCGGATATCCCTTCTCCGCCCAGTACGGCTTGTAGGCCTCCACCAGGTTGTTCGCGGCGACGGTCACCAGATACTGGTCCTTCACCGTTGCGAACGAGAAGTTGGTCAGCTTGCCATCCACTATCCGCGCGATCGGATTGCTTCCACCGGCCGAACTCGCCCGGCTGGGATCGACCTCCGCGCGGGCGAAGAGCTGGATCCTGCCGAGGAGCGACTGCACCGGATGATTGCCTTCGTCCAGGGCGGCCTTGACTGCATCGGTGTCGATGCTGCCGGCCCTCACGAGCGCGTCCTCGAGCACGAGCATCTCGTCCATGACGTTTGTGGTGGTGATATCAGCGCCTCCGTACGTTTGCTCGTATGCGTCGAGGAATGACCGCATGCGAGGATCCGTCTGGTCGGTGGTGTCGTACGATGGGCATTCACCCCCTTCGACGATCTCCTTGCCCACGGCCTGGACCAGCTGATCCAATTCATCCTGACTCATGATCCCCGGCAGGATGATGCCCTCATATCCGGCGTCGGCCAGAGCCCGGTACATCTGGGGCACAGAATTGGGAATCAAACCAAGATAGGTCAGGTCCACGCAGTCGGGGCTGCTGCTTATCGCTTTGGTGGCAACAGCGCTGAAGTCGACTGTGGCCGGATTGACGAAGACCGTGCCCAACGCCTTGACATCGGGGCCGGAAAGCTTCCATACGTTGTTCAGGCCCATGTCGGCGAAGTGGCCCATCTCGTTGTCGGGCTTCACCGACACGTAGCTCATGACGCCCTCGGCTACGACGTCGTTGTATACCCGATACATGAGACCGCTGTTGAAGAAGCCCCCCACGGTCCAGTAGTAGGCGACCTCCGGCTTTGCCCCGGCGCCGGTCATGTCGTAGCCGATGTTGATCACTTTGGCCGGATCGGTGATGGCGATCTCCATGGGAGGTGCGGCCGCCTGGCCGGCCAGCCAGAACTTCACGCCGTCGTCGAGGACGGCCCGCTTGCAGTTGTCGGCGGACTTGGTGGCATCGCCTTGGTCGTCGTAGATGACGAACTCGACGTTGTAGGTGTCGGCGCCGATCTTCAGGCCCCCGGCATCGTTGGTCATCTTCGCGTACAACTCGAACCAGTTCTTGGAGGCTATCCCCATGGGGCCATTGAGAGACGCTGAGGCCCCGATCTTGAGCGTCTTCGCTTCCTCCCCGCCTCCTATGGGTGCCGCGGTGGTGGCTGGTGCTCCAGTGGTGGCAGAGGAACCGGCGGTGGTATCGGCTCCAATCGTGGTACTAGGTTCGTCGGCGTCCCCGCAGGCGGCCACCGCCATCACAAGGACCAGAAGCAGGCACATCGCCAACGCGAGCGTCGTCTTTCGGCACATCCGTTCTTTCCCTCCCCGTTGCTTGGCCTTCATCAGCCAAGTCTTGTCCCAACGTCAGCAGCACAATCGAAAGGTATCGGCCTGATGAGCGCTTCGCCCCCCTTTCACGTTTGGTCGACTAGAGCGATCTGTTCTCGTTCTGCCGGGAAGACCCGGTGATTTGTGCACGCATCACTCCAGACCGATAGTATGTAACCATATTGAGTAATACGATACTAAAGTCCCACGGCATAGTTGTCAAATGGCGACACCGTGAGGACGTTGCCGCCCATCGTTTGTTGCTCGGCAGCTCCCTCAGCCAGCCGGAGCTTTCACGTAGTCCGACGCGTTCTCTCCGGCCATCCGGCCGCTGTTGAGCGCGAAGCCCATGGTGTTGCCGGGCAGTACGAACACATAGCTGTCCGCGTATATAGCGCAGGCGTCGGTGCCCGCGGCGTAGAGGCCGGGAATGACGTCTTGATCCTTCGTCACCACCTCGGTGCGGTGGTTGATCTTGATGCCTCCCAGACTGCCGTAACCGCCGGGCCTGACAGTACCCGCGTAGAACGGTGGCTCTCGCAACGACCTGAGGTAGGCCGTTCGCTTATGGAAGACGTCATCCCTGCCGGTGTCGCAGGCGGTGTTGTATTCCTCCACCGTGGCCTTGAGCGCAGCGGCCTCGATACCCGTCTGAGCCGCCAGATCGTCCAGTGAATCGGCCACGAACAGGTCGTGGTTGCCGTCTGCCACGGCCTTGCGTATCTCCGCGTCGATGTTCGGTACCTTCGTGGTCTGGCTGATTGCCATGGGCCAATCCAGCCCTTCGTTCTCATAGAGGCGGGCGGTGGCCGCATCGTAGATGACAAAGCCGACCCTGGCTCTCTGCCTCGCGACCGCGTTGGCCAGGAACGTGCCGTTCCCCATCTCCTCCTCGTCCATGAATCGCTCTCCGAGCAGGTTCACCATCAGGTTGGGCTGCTGAAAGGTGGGAGTGGCTGGGCAGAAGGCCGTCGCGTTCATCTTCGCCGAGTCGGAGACGTCTCCTATCATCGCGCGGCTGTCGGCTCCGGCGACGGACGCAAGTTCCATGTTCGTCCCTTCCGAGCCGGCTCCGGCCTCCCAGGCCATGCGGATGCCGTCCCCGACCATCCCCGGGACCCGCATGGAGAAAAGGTCTTTACCGTACTCGTATGGCGTGTGTTTCTTGATCATCTCGGGATTCGCTCCGAATCCTCCGGTGGCGATGATGACTGCCTTGGCTTCGACCTCTATTTCGTCGGTCTCACCCTCGACGAGTAGCCCTGTAATGGCCCCTCGCTCCTTCAGAAGCTGCTTGGCAGGCTTGCGGAAGTAGAACTTCACTCCCAACTGCTTCGCCCGGTCGGTCATGCATTTCACCATGGCGCTCGCTGCCATGGGAGTGCCTGGGCGGCCGTTCGGGGGTGTCACCTGGTGGTGAGTGGGATACGAACCGCGCACATATGACTCGACGGCGCCCCACACCACGCCCATCTCCTCCAGCCAGTCGATGGTGTCCGCCGACTTGTTGATGAAGTTGGAGACGAGGTGGGCATCGACGCGCCAATGAGTGTAATCCATGAAGATCTTGAAGGCCTGTTCACGGGTCATCCCGATGTTCCTCATGCGCTGCAATTTGCTCTCAACGGCGAAGGGACCCATGCCCATGTTGGCTGCGCCGCCGGTGGTCGCGCCCTTCTCGAACACGGCGACTCGGGCACCCTTCTCGGCGGCCGCTATGGCCGCCGCCAGACCTGCCGCTCCGGCCCCTACGATGGCGATATCAGTTTCTAGCTCTGGCATCGTATGCTCACTTTCGGATGTGAAGGTGGTCTGTGATCACGAGGGGATCTTGGGTATTTGCAGATAGGAGTCGAATCTCCCCCCTGTGTGGACGACATGTGAACCTGCGTTGCGGGTGTCCCAGACGAAGATCGGCTCGCCGCCGCTGACCATGGCGTCTTCCATCCAGGGCAGCGCGAACCCCTGTATCGAGAGCCGGAGCTGCTGGCCCTCGTGCCACTTCATGCCCAGGGGCCATATGCCGAACTCCACCTCGACGATCTCTCCCGGCTGCAGGAGTTGCTCGCGACGGTGGGTGAGGAAGGGGTCGTAGAAACTCGCGGCATCGGTCGGATCCACCTCGCGGTGCGACACTCGGATGGTGCCGCGAGCGCCGGGGTTGGGGAAGTCTATGACCTTTGCCAGGAGCTCGTTGCCGTTCTCGTCCAGCTTGGCCAGGTAGACGAAGAGGTCCATGTCGTCGGCGCCATCCGCCTCTACCCAGAGGTGCATCTTCGGATAGCCGACCAGTTCGGTGTCTTCAGCGAACTGGTAGGTGAAGACGGCCTTGCCCTTCTTGTCATCGGCGCGATATCGCGCGGCCGACTCGCCGTCCACCGCCTGGGTGGCCAGGGTCATCGACTCCCCATCGAGGTACAGCTTCTCGTACTGGGTCTGGGGAAGAGGCCAGTCCTCCTCGGGGCGGTTGACGACATCCTTGCCGCCGGGATCGAGCACCGATACGCGGACCTTTGGGGTGAACTCCCAGCCATTATGGATGCCGCGCAGGTAGCGGTCGAAGAACCGGCGCAGGTCTTCGAGGCCTTCGGGTGAGTACTGGTCGGGCCACTCCTGCGTGTTGTGCACGCGCAGCCACTTGGCCTTTGAACCGATCCGCTGATAACCGTCGAACGACCCGTGCACGTGGACGGGGTTGTAGCTCGAGACGATGTAGGCCGGAATCTCGATGTCTTCCACACGCGCACGCCGGTCGGCCCAGAAGGCGTTCTGCAGCGGGTAGGCCTTCATCATGGCTGTGACGTCTTCGATGCGGTTGTTGCCGGATACGGTCTTACAGATAAGGCCGGCAAAGCCCGGCTCGGGGATGCCGCCGGGGAATAGGCCTTCACGATACCAGTCGGTTTGGCCTTCCCAAGGAGCGATGGCGGCGACGTGCGGAGGTCGCGCGGCCCCGATGTACCACTGGGCGATGGCCAGCCAGGAGTTCCCCGCCATGCCGACCCGGCCGTTGCACCACTCCTGCGCGGCCACCCACTCCACGAAGTCGTAACCATCCTGTGCGTCGCCTGAGCCCCAGAAGGCGATATCTCCCTCCGAGTTGCCCACTCCGCGCGAATCGGGGTTTATCACCGCGTAGCCGTGGTGGCACCAGTAGGCAGGATCGGGCCCCTCGAACTTGGCCCCAGGGGAGAGAGCTCCCTCGGGTACTCCCATGACGTGCTGGCCCTGGTAGCCGGCTCTCTTGCCGAAGACGCTCCAGGCGACGATGGCCGCTAGGTGCTTGCGGCCTTCGGGGCGGTAGACGTCGGTGTAGAGAATGATGCCGTCGCGCATGCGCACGGGAACATCGCGCTCGCAGATGATGCCGTTCTCAACACTCACGCCCGGCTCCAGATCGGGGTACTTGCCCGGTGGGAAAGAGGCGCTGCGCGGCAGCGCGTTGCGCAGGTGGACCTCTATCTGCTCACCGTTGTAGCTGCGGATCTCGGTGGACTGCTGGGGCGTTTCGGTCTGTGACATAGCCTTATGCTCCTTTGCTGTGCCCATCTGGTACACGTCCATAATACTCGTTAGCAATTAGACTGACCAGTCAGTCGAAGATGCTTGACAACCGGCAGGGAGGCCATGTAGTGTGGGCGGCAAGCCGACTGACTGGTCAGTCGAACCGTTGGAGGGGGTCGCTCTTGGGCGGCAGAGACAGTCGAAACCCCCACGATGGCGGAGTCACCAGGGGCTCGAACGCTGGAGGTGGCTGCATGGTCCATGGGTGAGTATCCCCACCGAGCCCCTTTGGTGGATCGTACACTCCAAGGGGGCTCTCGATGACACTCTGGTCAAACGCACGAGTACGCATGGGGAGGAGCAGAAAAGCGATGAAGAAACTGATCCTGGCTCTGTTGGTGATCGCACTGGTGAGCGTTCTTGCCGCGGGCTGCGGTGAAGACACGACCGAGACGACTGCAGCTACCGCCGGGCCGGAGACCACCGCCGGAGCCGCGACGACAGCCGGACCTGCGACGACCGCCGGTGCTGCGACAACGGCGACCACGGCCGCGGCGGCAGGCGGCGACAAGTACGGTGGCACGATAACGGTCGCTCTTGGCGGCGGCCCGTCGAGCCCCGGTGGTCTTCCCTGGGAATATCAGGCTAACGACTCCGCGCCGCTTCAGTGCGTTTACGAACCGTTGTTCCGTGGCGACGAGGACTCGAACATGGTCCCTTGGCTGGCCGAATCGTATGAGTTGGCCGAAGACAACCTCTCGATGACGATCAAGCTGAAGCAGGGCATCAAGTTCACCGACGGCTCCGACCTCAATGCTGAAGTCGCCGCTTGGTGCATGCAGCAGATGATTGACAACCACCTGGTTGGCAGCTGGAAAGCGGTGGAAGTCGTCGATCCCTACACAATCAAGTTGAGCTTCTTCATGTGGGACAACACCATCTACAACAGCCTCGAGGATAGCCCCAATTCGTGGATGATTTCCAAGGCGAGCTTCGACAAGAACGGGGCGGACCACATGAGGACACATCCCGTGGGCACCGGCCCGTTCCTGTTCGACTCCTTCCAGGCGGACGCATACTACGATGTCGTCCGCAACCCGGACTATTGGCAGGAAGGCCTGCCGTACCTGGACAAGATCCACTTCGTGATGATCACCGATGACAACACGAGAAAGGCGGCTCTGCAGGCAGGCGAGGTCGACGTGATGGAACTCGAGCCGAACAAGCTCGTGGCCGACATGATCAAGGAGTTGCCGGACTACTCCTGGGTGGGCACCATTTTCTCGTCGAATATCCTGGTGTTCGGCACGAAGAACCCCGATTCGCCGTGCGCCAACAAGCAGGTCCGGGAAGCGCTCGACTACGCAATCGACCGCGAGGCCCTCGCCGCTGCTCTTAGCTACGGCATGTGGGGCCCTACCTACCAGATCCCGGCGCCTGACAACGGAGCCATCTACGATCCGAACTACGTCTACCCGCGTCCGTACGATCCGGAGAAAGCCAAGCAACTCCTCGCCGAAGCCGGGTATGCGAGCGGCCTCAAGGTGACCATCTACTCCGCGCCGATTCCCACCGATCCGGGCATCATCGCCGCCGTCCAGGGCATGTGGAAGGAGGTCGGCGTTGACTGCGAGCTCGTGTACTGCAAGATCCAGCCGGAGTGGAACGACGCCGACAAAGCCTGTGCGCCGGGCACCATCCTCTTCGAGCCGATGGGACCCATGGGCAACTACAACAATGGTCTTGCCTTCGGGTTCAACGCCGACATGGATATCTGGAACGCCTGCTGGTTGAGGACGCCGGAGTACATAGATCTTTACCGCAAGAGCATGAGCACGCGGGAGTACGACCCGATGCTGGCCAAGGCGATCACCGACTACATGACGAACGACGCGTCAGTGCTCGCTATCACCGGCGCCGGCAAGGGCTGGATGGTCGCGAACGACATCAAGGACCACGGTTTCCTCACCCGCACCTTCTGCCCGTGGTGGAGCCCGGAAGCTACCTATATAGAGAAATAGCGCCTGACCAAGCCAACTCCCTCCCTCTGCCCGGTGAGGCCTCCAGCGCGCCTCGATGGAGGTCTCACCGGGGAGCCCAGCAGGCGAACGAGAAGCGGCGCCAGGAGGTATCGGTCTTTGAAGAGTGAGAAACCATCATGACCACATTCATCATCCGGCGGCTGCTACAGTCCATCGCCTGCGTGATTCTGGTAACGATCATCGTGTTCTTCACTATGAGACTTCTGCCCGGCGATCCCATCCGCATGCTGGTCACCGCTCAGTCGATGACCATCATGACGGAGGAGCAGATTGAGTTCCTCCGTCATGAGAACGGGCTGGACAGGCCGCTCGTGGAGCAGTACTTCACCTGGATGGGCGGCATCCTCAAGGGCGATTGGGGCCGGTCGATCACCTCGAAGATGCCCATTGCTGGCGAACTCGTCCACCGCATCCCCATTACTCTCTACCTGGGTCTGGTGTCGCTGATCATCGGGTTGATCCTCGGGGTCGCGGTCGGGGTCATATCAGCTGTGAGACGCAACAGCTGGCTGGACAACGTCATCACCGTGCTTGCGAACGTCGGCGTGTGCATCCCCGTTTTCCTCATAGCCGTGTTCGGCGTTTACATATTCGGCGTGAGACTGAAATGGCTGCCCATCTATGGCTTCGTCTCGCCGCTCGACGATTTCTGGGCGAGCACCAAGTCGCTCATTCTGCCGGTGCTGTGTCTCGCGACGTTCCCCATCGCCGGCTGCGCCCGTCAGACGCGCACCAGCATGCTTGAGGTCATGAACCAGGACTACGTCCGCACCGCATGGTCCAAAGGACTGTCGGAGCGGATCGTGATCGTGAGGCATGCGCTCAAGAACGCACTGGCTCCCGTCATGACGATGACAGGTATGCAACTGGGCGGCATCCTGGGTGGCTCGGTCATCGTGGAGAAGATCTTCGTGATCCCAGGCATGGGCTTGATGGGTCTTCGCGGCGTGCTTGGTCAGGACTACCCGTACATCCAGGGCGTGGTTCTGGTTGTCGCCATCGCGGTGGTGTTGGCGAACCTGTTGGTGGATATCTCGTACGGGTGGTTCGATCCCAGGATCAGGGTCAGATAGGGGGTTCGTGTGCCGGCTACCTCTGTCACCAGCGAAAAGGCAGTCACGAACGTATCAAAGCGGCGCACCGGCGAGTTCCGGCGCATAGTGCGTGTGTTGCTCAGCCGAAAGCTCGTGGTATTCGGCCTCGTTATCATCTTCCTGTTGCTCGTGGCCGTCATCTTCGCCCCTGTGCTAACGCCCTACGACCCGTACAAGACCAGTCTGAGGGAGACGCTTCAGCAGCCCAGTTGGTCCCATCTCCTGGGGACCGACAACCTCGGCAGAGATCTGCTCACCCGGCTGCTGTACGGCGCGCGGATCTCGCTGCTCATCGGACTCGTGGTGGTCGTGGCGGCGGCCGCGGTTGGCACCTTGCTGGGCGCGATCGCCGGTTACTACGAGCGATGGTTGGGGAGCTTGATCATGAGGGTCATGGACGCCGTCATGAGCATCCCGATGATCCTGCTGGCCTTGATCATTGCCGCACTCCTTGGCGGAGGTATGGCCAACGTGATGATCGCCCTGGCCGTCGCGCTCACACCTGCCTATGCGCGCCTGATGCACGGCCAGGTGCTGACGGTCAAGCAGAACGACTACATCCTCGCGGAGAGGGCTATCGGCTCGCGCAGTATTCACATCATGCTGCGTCACCTGTTGCCCAACTGCCTACCGCAGATTCTCGTCGTCATGGCGATGATGCTCGGCGGCGCCATACTGGCCGAAGCCGGGCTCAGCTTCCTGGGCATCGGGATAACGCCGCCCACGCCCGCTTGGGGCAGCATGGTCAACGAGGGGATGCAGTATCTCGAAACGAATCCGCTGATGTGCTTCGCCCCCGGTATCGCCGTCATGCTGGTTGTCTTTGCCTTCAACATGGTGGGTGATGGACTGCGAGATGCATTGGACCCAAGGCTCAGGGGGACGATCTAGAGTGCCCGGCGAGGACGCAGGTCGCGCAATGGAACCCCTGCTGCGGGTGGAGAACCTGAAAGTCGAGTTCCACACAGAACGGGGGACGGTGGCGGCCGTCAACGACGTCTCCTACGACATCTACGACGGGGAGATCGTGGGACTGGTCGGGGAGAGCGGCAGCGGCAAGACTGTGAGCCAGCTTGCGGTGATGCAGCTCGTTCGCACTCCTCCAGGTCTCATCACAGGGGGGCGGGTGCTGTTCGAAGGTGCGGATCTGCTGCAATACCCGTCCAAGAGCAGGGAGATGCGCTCGGTGCGGGGCCGCAAGATCGCCATGGTCTTTCAGGAGCCCATGACCTCGCTCAACCCGGCGTTGACAGTGGGGCTGCAGCTCCGCGAGATGCTCGAGTTGCATTTGGGGATGAACCGGGAAGCATCCCGTGAGCGCAGTGTGGAACTGCTCCAGATGGTGGGGATCCCGGATGCGGAGAAGAGAGTGAAGGACTATCCCCACCAATTCAGCGGGGGCATGCGTCAGAGGGTCATGGTCGCTATGGCCATCTCCTGCAACCCCAAGATCGTCATAGCCGACGAGGCCACCACCGCTTTGGACGCCACCACTCAGCTCCAATTGCTGGAGTTGATGAGGGATCTCGTCAAGCGGCTGGGCGTGTCCCTGGTGCTCGTCACGCACAACTTGGGAGTGGTCGCGAGGTACGCGCATAGGGTCTACGTCATGTATGCGGGGCGGATCGTCGAGCACGGCACCGTGGCACAGGTTCTTTCCTGTCCCAGGCACCCATACACCCGAGGACTGATCCAGTGTGTTCCGCGGCCGGGGTTGGGCGATCGGCCGCTCATCTCTATCGATGGTATGCCACCGGACCTGATCGAGCTGGGATCCGCCTGCACCTTTCTGCCTCGATGCCCCTACCGAGAGCCCACTTGCGAGCAAGAAGTCCTTCCGAAGCTGGAAGTTGTGGAACCGGGCCACGAGGTCGCCTGTCATCTCGTCTCGAAGGGGTCAGACCCATGTCGATGAAGACACCGTCCGACGGCTACGCCCTCGAAGTGCGAGATCTCAAGATGTACTTCCCGGTGACGGCGGGACTTCTTCGGCGCAAGGTTGCGGATGTCAAGGCGGTAGATGGCGTCAGTTTCGCTATCCGCCCGGGAGAAACGCTGGGGCTGGTGGGCGAGAGCGGGTGCGGTAAGACTACAGTGGGGCGCTGCATCGTTCGTCTGTACCGGCCCACCTCCGGAGACATCATCCTTGAAGGGAAGAACATATCGCGGCTGCCCGAGAGAGAGATCCGGCCGCTCCGCCGGAGGATGAACATAGTGTTTCAGGACCCTTTCGGGTCTCTAGACCCGCGCCAGAGCATCGGCAGCATCGTGGGGGACCCGCTGAAGAGGCACCGGCTGGTGCAGGGAAAGACCGCGTACCGAGACCGCATCGCCGAACTGTTCGAGATGGTGGGCCTGGACAGGAACCTCACCGGGCGCTATCCGCATGAGCTATCCGGTGGGCAGCGTCAGCGGGTCGCTGTGGCCCGCGCCCTCGCGGGTGATCCATCGCTTATAGTGTGTGACGAGCCGGTGTCGGCTCTGGATGTCTCCATCCAGGCCCAGACCATCAATCTGCTCCGCGATCTGCAGCGCAAGATCGAGGGCCTCACCTACCTCTTCATCTCCCACGACCTCTGGGTGGTGCAGTACATCAGTACCCGAGTCGCGGTGATGTATCTGGGGCGCATAGTCGAGATAGCAGAATCCGAGCAACTGTACGAGAAGCCGCTGCATCCTTACACGAAGGCGCTTCTCTCGGCGGCCCCGGTCTGCGATCCCGAGTTGGAGAGTACGCGGCACCCGATTGTGTTGCAGGGCGAGACTCCGAGCGCCTTGAACCCCCCGAGCGGGTGCCGTTTTCACCCTCGTTGCCCCATGGCTCAGCCGGAGTGCCGCGAGAGAGATCCGGTCCTGAGGTCGGTGGGTGAGGATCATCAGGTCGCATGCTTGTTGATATGAACAGTAAGGACGAATCCAAAATGAACCAAGGCTGGAAAGAAGAGAAGAGCCCTCAGGAACTGCGCCGCGAGAGAGAACAGAGGATGATGGATTGCATCCACCTCAAGCCCACAGACCGGATCCCGGTCAGCTGTGAGTTGGGTTTCTTCATGGCGAAGTTCGCGGGGGTACCGAGTTCGGCCGCCTACTATGACTGTGACGCATGGATAGCCGCAGCCCGCAAGACGCTGGAGTACGTCTGTCCAGACCTAGCGTTCGTCAGGGGTTTTACCCCGGGTAGGGCTCACGAGCTCCTCGATTCCAAGGTCAACCTCTGGCCTGGGCACGGCACCGATCCTGAGACCGGC
>ENA-UOXR01002514-UOXR01002514.1-bioreactor-metagenome-genome-assembly--contig:-NODE-2514-length-16830-cov-26.310700_pt1 | contig 16830 bp, 16 predicted proteins | sample MGYA00238164_ERZ764825 | MGnify/ENA primary metagenome ERZ764825 (study PRJEB28920, sample SAMN05720171) | bioreactor metagenome | isolation source: Anaerobic biogas reactor | place: USA:Washington...
ATTTCCCCCATGACCATGCACGCTCCCGCACCTATTTGTGGGGGGAGGACGGACTCGCAGGTCTCTCAGACGACTCCCAGCGGCTCTGTTTTGCCTTGAGCCTCTGGAACGGTGCCGACCCGTTCCTAAAAGAGCGGCTCTTTGGCCTTACGAACGCCGAAGGGAACCACGGCGAGGACGTAAAGGAGTATTACTACTACCTGGACAATACCCCGACGCACTCCTACATGAAATACCTCTACAAGTATCCGCAGGCGGCGTTCCCGTACGACGATCTTGTGGAGACGAACAGGAGACGCACCAGGGACGAACCGGAGTACGAGCTCATCGATACCGGCATATTCGACGACGATCGCTACTTTGATGTCTTTGTGGAGTACGCGAAGGACTCCCCCGAGGATATCCTGATCCAGATCACGGTATGGAACCGGGGACCGGGTGAGGCTACTCTGCACCTCCTGCCGACGCTCTGGTTCCGCAATACCTGGTGGCTCGAGAAGGGCACCAGAAGACCGTTCCTGAAACAGGTGGAAGGCCCTCCCGGCACGAGCGTGATTCAGGCCAGCCACCCGGACCTTGGCGTTCGGTACCTCTACTGTGAGGGTGCTCCCGAGCTGCTCTTCACCGAGAACGAGACAAACACGGAACGCATCCAGGGCATCCCGAACACCAGCCCCTACGTCAAGGACGGCGTCAATGACTACGTTGTTTCCCACAAGACTGCGGCGGTGAACCCCGCCCGGACCGGGACGAAATCCTCGGCCTACATCCCGTTGACCATTCCCGGCGGGGAGAGCTGGGTGATACGGCTGCGGTTGAGCGAGACCCCCCCTTCTGGACCTGGTGCAACCGGGGAGGACACTCATTTCGGGAGTCGGTTTGAGGAGATCCTGAGTAACCGGAAGAAGGAAGCGGATGCGTTCTACGATAACATCACCCCTCCGTCGGTCAGTCCTGATGCGGCGAACGTGATGCGCCAGGCGCTTGCCGGTATGCTCTGGACGAAGCAGTACTATTTCTACGACCTGGACCGCTGGCTCCGTCAGCACGGGTCCAACATGGCTCTCGGTAGCAGATGCCCAGTCCGCAATAGCCAGTGGTTCCACATGTACAATGCAGACGTCATATCGATGCCGGACAAGTGGGAATACCCCTGGTATGCCGCCTGGGACCTCGCATTCCATCTGGGCGCTATCACGATGATCGATCCGGGTTTCGCCAAACAGCAGTTAGAGTTGATATTGCACGAACGCTACCTCCACCCCAACGGCCAGATACCGGCCTACGAGTGGAACTTCAGCGATGTCAACCCCCCGGTGCATGCCTGGGCAGCCCTGTTCATCTATCATGTCGAGCAGGAGGTCTTCGGTGTCGCGGATGTCCGGTTCCTCGAGAAGGTATTCCAGAAACTTCTGATGAACTTCACCTGGTGGGTGAACCGCAAGGACCGCTACGGCCAGAACGTCTTTGAGGGAGGGTTCCTGGGGCTCGATAACATCGGCGTCTTCGACCGCAGCGCGACGATCCCGTCGGGAGGATATCTTGAACAATCCGACGGAACCGCATGGATGGCGCTCTACTGCCAGAACATGCTGGAGATCGCTGCCAATCTTGCGATTCATGATCCTGTCTACGAGGAACTCGCCATCAAGTTCTACGAGCACTTCCTCTGGATCGCATCTGCGATGAACCGCATGGGCGAGAATCAGGAGGGGATGTGGGATGAGTGGGACGGGTTCTTCTATGACCTCCTGCACCTGCCGGACGGAAGCGCGACCCGCCTGAAGGTGCGGACCCTCGTGGGGCTCCTCTCTCTCTGCTCGAGCACCGTCTTCTCGGTGGAGATGCTCAAAGAACTGCCGGTTTTCCTCGAACGCGCACGTTCGTTCACCCAGAATCATCCGCTTCTCACCGCCAACATCACATCGCCCGGCCGGCCCGGGTTCCAGGGTCGCCGCCTCCTCTCCCTGGTGAATGAAGAGAGGCTGCGCCGGATTCTCTCAAGAATGCTGGATGAAAACGAGTTCTTGAGCGACTACGGTATCCGCTCCATCTCCCGTGCCCATGCCGAGGACCCGTACACCTTCATCCTGGACGGGCAGGAGTTCCGGGTCGAATACCAGCCGGCGGAGTCCAATTCAAATATGTTCGGCGGGAACTCAAACTGGCGGGGCCCCATCTGGTTCCCGATGAACATCGTGATCATCAGGAGCCTGCTCAACCTCTATTCGTTCTACGGGAACAGTTTTACCATCGAGTGCCCCACCGGCTCGGACAAGTGGATGAACCTCTATGAGGTGAGCGAGGAGATCAAGAACCGCCTCGAACGTATCTTCCTCTGCGATGAGAACGGTCGGCGCCCGGTCTTCGGGACCGCGTCGAAGTTCCAGGAGGACCCGCACTGGCGCGACTACATCCTCTTCTACGAGTACTTCCACGGCGACAACGGCGCAGGGCTGGGCGCGAGCCACCAGACCGGGTGGACCGGACTCATCGCCCGGCTTATCCAGGCGTATGCATATATGACGCCGGAGCAGCTCCTGAAACCGAGAGGAAGGCAGTTCAGTTACCGGAGAAGTGCGGCTGCTCCGAAGGCCGAGGAGGCGCGGTGAGCGATAGCAAAGAGATTTTCCCTCCATTTTTAAAGCACGCTCAAAGAGGCGAACTTCAATAAACGGCAGGCTCTCTTTTCCTTCTGGGATCCTCCGTGAATATGGGCACTCGTTTGCAGTTCTTATCTCGTGGGGTGCAGCCAGTTGCGGTGTTTCCGGGACCGCCCGTTCACTGCGAGTGGGGACTCCCGGGTATCGGAGAGTGTATGTGGATGGATGTGGTATTCAGGAGTAACGATGCATCCCCTGGCCCAGATCCGGTAGCACCTGCTTATTATCCGGGAACGCCATGGAGTTGCCTGTATCAATGGGGTATATCGATCGGGAGACTCTGGTACGGGGCTGATGGCATTTGTAGGTTGACCTCGTGGTTGTCTCTGCTCTTCATCGCCTGGATTCTTAATACGTCCTGACTCTCAGCCCGGGGACCCGGGTGAAGTGGCGGTCTCTGGTGACGATCTCGCCGTCGCCCGCGAGCGTGATTGCGGCGATCACCTCGTCGAAGTCTCCGATAGGTCTACCGTTTCCCCGAAGTTCGGCAGCGAGCGCGCCGAAGATCCGGTAGGTCTCATCCGTGACCGGAAGTTCGATCAGCGCCTGAATGATGGCTTCGACTTCCCGGATATTCTCCTGCGCCGATGCCGAGAGGAACGCTCCGCGGTAGAGTTCGAGGATGTTGATCGATGTGGTTGCAAGGGGCAGCCCTTCCTGCTCCATCGCCTCAAGTGTTCTCATCGCCTCCGGGTCGTGCCTGATCAGGTCGACAAGCAGGGACGTATCAAGCGTCGGCATCGAAGTCGACCTCTCGCATTGACGCCTTCCTCATCTCGCGTGAGGCTTCCTCGACCGAGTCGGCCAGCGCGGGGTTCGGCCCGAACTCCTTGAGGATCTCTGAGAGTTTCTTCTTCGGCGGTGTATACTTCAGGATCACTTCGGAAAAGCTCATGTTTGAGGGACCTTTCAACCGCGAAAGCCTCTCGTATGCATCGTCGCTGATGCTGATCGTCCTGGTTCCCATGTCTGTGTATGTGTATGTGCATGTATTTAGGTTCTCCCGCAGCGGGATCCCATCCTGGCCAGACGGGGGATGCGGGCGGGGTTGTTGGGACCGGGGTGTATTCATGCTGTTTGTTATTGCAATCGGCTTGTCTCGTATGGGGGGTGTCTCAAGTCTTATTACACTACCTGATTCCGGGAGGGGAACCTCCGGTACGGTGCTGCCGGCCGGATCGCGAGTCTCATCGACGACCTTCTGGCAACACTGGAGGGCGGGAGCGCGAAGAGGTTGGCTGCCGTTGGCATCGCTTCAGCTGAGGTTCCCTGGCTGAAAGGTGGCGTTCACGACACCGGTCTGTATGAGGACACGAAAACGTCTGGCGGTGGATTACGACATGAAAACAGAATGCTGCTATGGGGATTCGAACCCCAGTCGTCGGCGTGAAAGGCCGACATGATTGGCCTCTACACTATAGCAGCCTATGCAATGTGCCATACAACTTCGACATCACGGGATAAAAAAGTTGTGTCGGTGGGAATCCCGGTCGGTCGCCCGGAGACCCGGACTCCTCACTCGTAGACCGGAGATCCTTCTTTCTGGGTGACGGTCTTGAACGCCGCCATCAGCTGCCGGGTGATGGGGCCGGGCTTGCCGTTCCCGATGACCCGCCCGTCGATCTCGCGGATGGGCGCGACCTCCGCCGCGGTCCCCGTCACGAAGACCTCGTCTGCCGAGTAGAGGTCGTAGTAGCCGAGGTTCCGCTCGAGCAGGGTGATCCCCATCGACTGCGCGATCTCAAGCACGACCTGGCGGGTGATTCCGCGGAGGTTGTTTAAGGTCGGCGGGGTGATGATGGCCCCGTTCTTGACGATGAAGATGTTGTCCCCCGATCCCTCGGAGATGTAGCCGTGGGTGTCGAAGAAGATCGCTTCGTCCACGCCCATGTGGTTGGCCTCAATCTTTGCAAGGATGTTGTTTAGGTAGTTGAGGCTCTTGACGTTCGGCGGCATCGACTCAGCCGGGGTGCGCCTGACCGAGACGCAGATCGCCCGGAGGCCTTTCTCGTAGAGGTCGCCGTACATGGCTCCCCAGGTGACGGCGACGACGATGACCGTCGGCTTCTTGCACCGCCGGGGGTCAAGACCGAGGTCGCCCTTGCCCCGGGTGACGATCGGGCGGATGTAGGCATCTTTTAAGTTATTCCGCCGCAGCGTCTCCTTGATGGCCTCGGCCATCTCCTCTTTCGTGATCGGGACGGCAAGGTCGATCGTCTTTGCCGAGTCGTAGAGCCGTGCGAGATGCTCGTCAAGACGGAAGACCTTTCCGTTGTAGGCGCGTATCCCCTCGAAAACACCGTCGCCGTAGAGGAGCCCGTGGTCGAAGACCGAGATCTTCGCCTCCTCTTCGGGGACGTATCTGCCGTCAAGGTAAATGATCATGGAAATAGTGTGGTAGCGGTTCGTTAGTATGCTTTGTGTTTCATACCGCCAGGCGCCCTGCGGTGGTGCCGGAAAAGCGGCGGTGCCCCTTCAGGGGTGACTTCCTCCACTCTCCAGGCGCGGCGTTATGGTCCCTTCTTCGCGGAGGGGTTGGGATAAACCGGGTTACCGACGGCTACTGCACCATTTCATCTAATATTTCATGTGGCCTCCCATCACCTCTCGCGCTCTCGCGCGAAGCCTTGACGCCCGTGGGATTGTTACGCCATCCTTCGCGATCTTCGCGGCTTCGCGTGAGTCTTCAGTACCGGGAGGGGATAATGTCTCACGCGAAGAGCGCGAAGACGCGAAGTCCGTGTATCTCCTCCTAACCGGAACCTTTCGCGAGCTCCCGCGCGAGACTGGCAATCGTTCCCACGCCCCCTCAAGTTAAGATGAAATGGTCCACTATATGTCTTCGCGAAAATACGCGAAGGGGGGTGCAGGAATCACTCAGGCCCGGCAGCAGTCCACGAAGTGCGCAAGCATCCCCCGGCTCGTCACCGGGTGGAGGTGCGTGTAACTCCCGATCGTCCGATCGCGGAGAGCCCCGTCGAGCCCGTCCCGGATCCCGCTCCCCCGGGTCAGCCGGTAGGCGTAGCGCGTCCCGGGCAGGAGCCGGACGTCGCTGTAGTGGAACTCGTGACCCCGGAACGCCGCCTCGCCCATGGGGCTCATCGCAGCGCTCGTCCCCACAACGTAGCCGAGCATCCGCCGCGCCGGCATCCGCGCCTCGCCGGCAAAGACCCCGGCGAGGTCGTAGGCCCGCCCCTCGTCCACGCCCGCAAATCCGGGGGCAAGCACCATGCGGTCGGTGAGATAGATGAGTCCCCCGCACTCGGCGTAGACCGGGGTGCCGTTCCGCGAGACCTCCCTGAGCCCCTCCCGCATCGCGACATTCGCCTCAAGTTCAGCGCCGTAGAGTTCAGGGTAGCCGCCCCCCAGGATGTAGCCGTCAGCCTCAGGCAGCCGGTCACGGAGCGGGGAGAACGGGACCACCTCGGCCCCGAGCGATGCGAGCACGTCAAAGAGGTCGGCGTAGTAGAAGTTGAACGCCTGGTCCATCGCGACCCCGACCCTGACGTCAGGCGCCTCCGGCACCGCGTAGAGGGGGCTCTCCTCCGCCGGCAACACAAACTCACCGGCGATCCCGAGCAGGGCGTCCAGGTCGACGTGCTCCCCGATCATCCGCTTGATGATATCGATGCGCTCTAAAAATCCCTCGCCTTCTGCCCCCTCCCGGTAGGGCACAAGACCGAGATGCCGCGCCGCAAGCTCCATCTCCTCCATCCGGGGGATGGCGCCGATGACCGGGACCCCGCAGTAGTGCTCGACCGCCCGGATCGTCTTCTCCCGGTGACGCGACCCCGAGATCTTGTTGAGGATAACCCCCCTGATCGCGACATCGGGGTCGAACGCCTGAAAACCCTTCACGATCGCGGCCGCGCTCCTGGTGATGCTCCGGGCGTCGATCACAAGGACCACGGGGAGGTCGAGTCGTTTGGCTATCGCGGCCGTGCTCCCGAGGTCGGTGAGCGCCTCCGCGCCCTCAAAGAGCCCCCGAACCCCCTCCACAATGGCGATATCAGCCCCCCGGCACCCGTGCGAGAAGATGGCCCTGACCTCGTCAGGGCTCATCACGTAGTCGTCCAGGTTCCGGCAGGGCCGGCCCGTCACCCCTGTCAGGTAGGAAGGGTCGATGTAGTCCATCCCCACCTTGAAGGTCTGGACGGCCCGCGAGGTCGCGAGGAGGGCAGAGAGCGCAAGCGTGATACTCGTCTTCCCGCTCCCGGACCGGTCGCCGGCGATCAGCAGCCCCTTCATCGCATGCTCCGCAGGACCGCCCCGAACTCGCTCTCGACGATCTCACGGACGCCTAGGGTCTTTGGGTGCAGGTCGATCTCGACCATGACGTGGCGGTGCCCCATCTCCCGGAGGGGTTCCACCTGCCGGGGGCCGTTCGTGACCGAGAAGCACTCGATCCCGCGGGTGTACTCGGGCGGGACGGCGTGCGGCACACCGACGATGAGGGCGAAGTCGGGCGCAAGTTCCCGGATCCGCTCCCCGACCGCGGTGCCGTTGGCGCCGTACTCGTCCAGCGCCCCGATGAGTTCTGGGTCGACCCCGCGCTCCCGCATCCCGGCAAGGATCCGGGCGGCATCCTCCCGAACCTTCGGGAGCCCGCGGTCTTCCAGGTTTGCGAGATACGTGATCGCAGCGTCCGGGCAGGCATCATGGAGGCCGAGGAGTTCGTCGGCGAACATATATGCGGTCTCCTTCTTCGCGTTCATGACCGCAACCCCCCTCGCGTCCTCATCGGCAAGTTCCACGAGACGTTTTGCAGCGATGTGCTTGAGGTCGCCGCGCGATGGCTCGATGTAACTCCGGGAGGCCGCTCCCCGGAGCCGCTCCACCTCGTTTGCCTTCCCGAGGTGGTAGCGCTGGCGTTCCAGTTCATCGTCGCTGATCCAGCCGGCAGCGGCTGCCGGCTCAAGCGTCGCAAGCACGCCGTCGATGTTTTCCCTGAACCCGGCGTGGATATCCACTGCGATCGTCGGCGTGGTGACCCCGGCATCGTGGATGGCGGACTCGAGGTCTTCGCCGATGATCATCGCAACACAGGTCCCGACGACCGCTATCCGGCGGGGTGAAAACTCCTCCTCAGCGTGGCGGAGCACCCGCACAAGCGGATCATGCCCGCCGAAGATGAACTCGTTGTCGGCAAGCGAGGTCGTCAGCACCCGCATCCCGTCCTCTTCAAGGAGACGGGCGTGCTTGAACGAACAGCCTGACGGGCCGTGGAGGATCGCCACGTCCACGCCCAGGTCACGGGCGGTGTAGAGCGCCGCTACAATTGAACTCGGTCTTGGTTGAATATACTGCATTAATCTTATCTCCATGTCTTGACCGCGAGGACAATAGAACCCGCGGGGGTGATGCTCCGGGCCTGACTCAGCCCTTCGTCAAGCGTGGCCGCCTCATGCCCCTCCCCGACATAGACGGTCGCCGTCGGCCCGACGGCAGATACCGCCCGCGCGATATCCTCCGGAGAGAACCCCTCACAGATCGCGCGGGCCTCCTCACCGATGACGAGCGTCAGGGCGCCGTTTCCCGCGAGAGCCCGCGCGTAGCGGGCGGCCTCCACGGTGGTCTCCACGTTCGTCCCGCTGTTTGCGTTGTCCACGATCAGCAGGTTCCCCTCCCGCCTGCTCGCCATCCGGCCGGGCAGGGCGGCGAACCCCGCAAGCGGCGAAGGATCGATCCCGAGCACGCAGGCGGTCGCCGCCGCAAGCGCAAGTGGTGTGCGGTAGCCCTCAAGGGTGCAGAGCGGGTTTTCAAACGTGCCGGTGATCCCGCCCCACGCATACCGGCAGACCGGGCCGTCGAAGGATACAATATCGCCGGCGGCCACCGTCCGCCCGGCAAGATCGATGCCGGGTGGGAGGACCACGATCCGCGCCCTCGCAAGCTGCCGGCACTTCTCTGTGATCGCGTGTTTCCGGCCCGCCGCGACCGGGTAATCCTCCGGCGACGTCAGCACCGCCACGTCCCCGGCGCCCGTGACCCCGAGCGACTCTTCGGCGATAAGCCAGCCCCCGATGCGCCGGGCCTCATGCGCTGCCGGGATCAGGGAGGCTGGCGTGATGCTCCGCTTCCAGAGGCGCTCCCGTTCCGGGTAGCGGTAGGTCCCGGTCGATGTATGCAGGATGCCCGCGCCCGGCAGCAATGAGGCGAGAGCGTGGGCGGTGGTGGTCTTCCCCCGTGCTCCGGTGATCTCGATGAAGGGGTGCGGGGTGCGGCGGCCCCTGATGACCCACCCCACCATCTCGTGATGCGAGACCGCGGGGCCGTGCCGCTGGAGGAGGGGGTGGGCCGGGTCGAGGTGAACCGGCGCGGTGACCAGGTCGTAGGACCGCTCGAGCACCTCCTCTACCGGGATGCCGGCCTTCCCGCGGTAGACGTCCACCTCGTCCACCTGGTGGCCGGAACCACGGAGTGCCCGGGCGAGTTCAGCCCCGCCGTGGATGGTATCCAGCACCAGGATCTGCATGGTCGTCAGGGATCCAGTTCGGCGATCGCGTCGGACGCGTTCTTCAGCATCAGTTCGGCAAGGAGCGGGTCGCTGCCGATGGGGTTTGCATAGACAAGCGGTACCGCCTTCCCGTTCATCCGGAACGTGCCTTTCCGCCCCCCTTCGGGGAGGCCGAGAATCTCGGGAATGTCCTGGTCGATGTGGACACCCCTCGCGAGGAAGAGCGGGACGACGACCAGCATATTGATATCCTCCGTCCGGAACGCGTCGAGTTGTTCCTCGACTGTTGGTGTGTTGATGCTCATGAAACCGGGTTTGACGATATAGTCATCGGTCTTTTCTGCGATGAACTCTGCGGTGGTCTCGATCAGTTCCTTATTATAGGGGAGCTTGCTGCCATGTCCTACCAGTAACATTCCGATTTTACCCATATGTTACAAGGTACTACGATACTATATTAAAATAATTACCGATTGTTTTTAAGGGCCCGGTTCCAGATCTATGTGATAGCAGGATTCGAACAGGAGACCACCTCCTGCATCCACTGGCTTTTGGCCAGCCGGTTGATCGGGGGGTTCGCCTGCCGGCACAGGCAGAGATTCTGATGCGCGGTATCCCGGTTGACGATCTCCGGCTCTGCTGTGCGCCTGCCCGCTCCGGCGGCGGGCCGATACAAATCAATATCCACTCACACCACCAACGGATATGGAAGCATGATGGAAGCATATGATCGTTTTGAACTCCTCATAAACGATCGGATCGTAAAAACACCGGTGGCAATCGCATCCATGGCCGGTGTCGTGGATGCAGCCTATGTTCTTGAGCGGGCGGCTCATATCGGGGCCGCTTTCATCGGCGGCTATTCTATCGACGGTCCCACCATCGATGCAAGCCGGCGGATGGCGCAGGAGGGCCGCAAAGAGTTTTTGTATGACGACCCCCTGGAAGAACTGGGACGGCAGATTGATGCCCTGAAACCGAGCGACGTGGTGACCGGTATCAACCTCCGCGGGAGCACCCCTGCTGCCTACGCCGATATCGCCAGCGCGTTCGAGGACCGGGTGGTCTACGAGATCGACGCCCACTGCCGACAGCCGGCGATGATTGAGGCCGGATGCGGCGAGTTCCTCCTGCAGCACCCGGCAAGGCTTGTCGAGATCATCCGCGCCCTGAAATCAGAGGGCGTGACCGTCTCGGTGAAGATCCGGGCCGGTGTCGCCGCTGACGATGCCAGTCTTGCCCGCGCTATTTGGAAGGCAGGGGCGGACGTCCTCCACGTGGACCTGATGGACTACGGGCATAGCAAGATCCGCCAGATCAGGAACGCCTCCCCCCTGACGCTGATCGCAAACAACTCCATCACCACGTTCGACCGTGCGATGGATGCCTTCTCCCATGGCGCAGACCTTGTCTCGCTTGCCCGGAAATCCGACTCCTGGACGCTTGCCGGCCTGGATGCGGCCATCACCCGGGCCGCCGATGAAGGCGGCTGGTATAACGCCCCAAAACAGCTCTGCCGCGGCGGCGACATCAGGGCGCTCGCTTTCTGCTGTATGCCGGTGAAGCCCTGCCCGCTCCTCCCGGCCCTCGAGAAGGTCGGGCTCTCCCGGAACGACTACCTGAAACTCAAGCAGGATGCGGTGAAGGGTACTCCGCTCGAGGGGGGGAAGAGCACCTGTTTTGGGAGCCTTGCCTGGTGCTGCAAGATCAGTTCACCCTGCATGTTCCGGAACATGACGCTTGAGCAGATTGGCCTCCCTGCGCGGGAGTACATGCGGTGCAAGCACCACCTGGCCGGGGAGATCATGCACAGGTTATTCGATGAAGGAGAGAACGCTAGCGAATCGCGCTGAACTGGCGCAGATGGCGATGATGCTTGAGGTCTGCGCCTACCCAAAACCCGGGAACGTGGACCGGTGTCATGACTATTCCGATACCCGCCTCGAGCACTTCCTCGCCTCGACCATCCTCGTGCGACCGGTCTTTGAGGCGGCTGAGCGGACCGGCGGTCGCGTCGGGAGCCTGATCCGGGAGGCGGTTATGCTCACCAACAGTCACGCCGGAGGAAACACCCATTTCGGGGCGTTCATCCTGCTCATCCCCCTCATCCTCGGGGGAGACATCGAGGGGGCGCGCCGGGTCGTGGCTGGGACCGACGTCCAGGACGCGATCGATTTTTACGCGGCATTCGGGCTCACCCAGGTCAGGGTGGCGGAGAGCGATGACCTGGACGTGAACGACCCGGAGTCGATCGCCGCGATCAGGGAGCGGGGCATGACGCTTGCCGATATCATGGCATACTCGGCGCCCCGGGATATGGTCGCCCGGGAGTGGACAAACGGATTTCGCCTGACGCGCCGGTGCGCAGACCTGCTTCATGTGCACGGGCACGGCCGTGAGGCGATCGTGCGGACGTTTCTCGACCTCCTCGCATCGGTGCCGGACACCTTCATCGCGAAGAAGCATGGGGCGGAGGCGGCGGAGAGGACGATGCGGTGTGCGGGCGAAGTGCTCCGCGGGGGGCGCGATCTCCGTGCCTTTGATGCCGAGTGCATCAGCGGCGGGATTAACCCGGGCTCGATCGCCGACATCACCATCGCCGGGATATACGTGGCGCTCGGGGAGGGGTGGCAGTGGGACTGCTAGCCGAGGGGATCAACGAGGTGATCGCGACCACCGACTGCAACGCCGCCCCCATGGGGATCATCAACCGGAAGGGCTCCCTGCACATGGTCCTCTTCCGGGGGAGCCATACCGCCCGGAACATCGCCCGGGACCGCTGGGTGGTGGCGAACTTCGTCTTCGACCCGGTGCTCTACGTCAGGACCGCGTTTGACGACCTGCCCCGGGAAGCGTTTGTCAGGGAGGAGGTCGACGGGCTGGTCGTCTCCCGCCTCCGTGACGTGGAGGCATGGGCCGCGTTTGCCGCCGACGTGGAGCGGTCAAGTGACGAGGCGATCATCGTCCGGCTCATCCCCGTAAAAGAGGAGGTGCTCGGGCTTCGGCTGCACCCGGTGAACCGCGGGTTTTACAGTATCGTGGACGCGACGGTTCATGCCACCCGCTATGTCAGGAACCGCGACCCCTGGCTGGGGCAATTGATCGAGCACCACGCCGGGCTTGCCCGGAAGTGCGGGGGTCCCCGGGAGTGGGAGGCGCTCGAACTCCTCGAGCAATATATGAGCGCCCGGGCTGCAGAATAAGATATCTGTGCGGATTCCGGCAGAAAAAGAGTGTATCTCCTCTATATCTTTCTATAATTTTCCTATTATACCAATTAATATATACAATAACATGCCACGAGGGGCTCCCACAGGGAGGTACCTGGTATGGCGAAGATCTTTGATGCATTAAAGACCGACGGCAGGTTTGGCCGACTCATCGATATCATTCAGACCCTTGGCGAGGAGAAGACGTTGCAGGCCGAAGGGCCGATGACGTTCTTTGCTCCGGTCGACTCGGCGTGGGATGCGATCCCCGAACCAAACCGGGCGATGATCTTGAACGACAAGCAGATGCTCTCGCACCTCATCGACTTCTTCACGATCGACAGGCACCGCTGCACGCTCGATGCGCTGCTCGCGCGAAACGTCGTGCAGACCGTCGAGGGGAACCTCATCGCGGTCAGGCAGACCGAGCGGGGCACACAGGTGGACGAGGCCGTCGTGATCGAGGGGAACATGGAGGCGGACAACGGCATCATCCACGTCCTGGACAGTGTCCCCTTCGCGACGCTCTCACAGGCCTTTGAGGCCTACACGGCGGCCGGTGAATAGCCGGCCCGGGAACCCTTTCTTCAGCGTTCCACTGAATCGGGGGTGAGCAAACCCGGCACTGCTGGACCAAGTCACCTTAATCTGGGGGTGCGTGGGAGTGATCGCCGGTCTCTCGCGGGAGGCATTATCCCCTCCCGGTACTGAAACCTCACGCGAAGGCGCGAAGGACGCGAAGGGTTCCGGTTAGGAGGAGCGACACGGACTTCGCGTCTTCGCGTCTTCGCGCGAGAGACTGTAGCACCTCTCTACCGAAACCTCGCGCGGAAAGCCACGCGGGGGAGCGCGAAGGAGGAGCAGCAATCACGCGGGCGTCAGGGCAACGCGGCCTTCCGCGTGAGGCGGTGTTGCATGGACGATATGAGATGAAATGCTCAACCATCATTCGGTTAATACTGCTCCGCCCCCGGGAGCCACACATCAGTTCAGACCCCATAACCGCAATTTTATATATCATGCGAAATGATCTCGCCGGTGCTCATCTGGAGGATAACCGATGAAGAATATATTTGAGACAGCCCGGGAGGATGACCGGTTGAGCACCTCTGTCAGGATGGCAGATGCAGGAGGCGTGACAGAGTTCCTCCAGAAAAGAGGGCCTTATACGGTCTTTATCCCGACGGATGAGGCATATACGAGGATCCCGGAGGAGAAGCTTGAGGCTATCGTGAGCGACCGGGAGAGACTTGCAGGCATGGTCATGTACCATGTGGTCCAGGGCAAACTCACCACACACGAACTGGCGCAGATGGAGGCGATCAGGACCCTGCAGGGGGACCACCTGGATATTGCAGCGTCACCTGAAGGGATGCGGTTGAACGATGCGGTCATCATCCAGCCGGACATTGAGTGCACAAACGGCATGTATCACGTCATCGATCGCGTGCTCATACCCCGGGCGGTCGAGGCACGGGTGGAGAGGTCGTTCTGATCCTGGGGGGCCGGGACGCCGTATCGGGTTTTCTCTCGGTTACGGGGAGACGGGTTCAATCATGAAGAGTATCTTTGCAACACTGCGGGAATCGGGATCGTTCACCACGTTCCTGGATCTTATACGGGCAGCGGGCATGGAGGAGCGGTTGAGGACCGAAGGGCCCTACACGCTCTTCGTCCCGGACGACGACGCCTTCCGGGCGGTACCGCGGTCGGAACTCGACTCGATCCTTGATGATATCGACCGGCTCACCGATATCCTGAACTACCATATCGTCCCGGGGGTGCACTCCGCAATAGACCTGCTTGGGATACGGACCCTGCGGTCGCTCCAGGGGGAAGACCTGACCGTGGATATTGCGCCGGAGGGTGTGCTGGTCAACAACGTGCCGGTAATAGAGACCGATGCCTGGTGCACCAACGGGATCTGCCACGCGGTCTATATGCTGCTCCTGCCTCCCGGGGTCAGGGCGGCTGCTGTGTAGGGTTCAGGGGAATATATAAATAATCCGGCGCATGAGTGGTGCGCGGGGAGAGAGGTATGAAGAACATCATTGAAACCCTCCAGGACTCAGGGAGTTTCACTGCGTTTCTTGACCTGATCCGGATAGCAGGCATGGAGCCGATGCTCCGCGAGCGAGGGCCGTTCACGGTCTTTGTCCCGACGGATGAGGCTTTTTCCCGGGTTCCAAAGGAGCGGATGGACGAGATCCGGGGGGACCCGGATAAGGCTGTTCTCATTATGAGTTACCACGTCGTGCCGGGGAGCCTGACTTCTGAGGAACTCCGGAGCATGACGACCATCAGGTCGAACCTCGGGACCGATCTCGTCATCCGGTCATCCGATAAGGGCATCACCGTCAACGGTGTTGCAATCGTCGAGGCCGACGCCTTCTGCACCAACGGGGTCTGCCACGCCATCGGTGCGGCGCTTGTTCCTCCGTCAATCGACGTCGTTGTGCCCTGACCGGGCGGGCCGGAACCATCGCCCATCCCGGCAGGCGCTCCCGACGGCCCGGAGAGCGCTCTTCTCTTTATCCTTGATCTCGAGCATGATGTCCATATCCGCCGGTGCGGTTTCGGCGAGGAACTCTTCAAAGAGCGCAGGATCCAGGCTCTCTGCATGCCGCCCCTTCCGCCCGCCGGGCATCTGGGTGCTGTAATCGGTCATCAGGATGCCGTCTTTTGGCCGCCAGGTCGCGGTGCAGAGGTCAACCGCCTCCGCCACCGCTTCACCTGAAGGATTAACCTGGTGGTGGAACACATCGAAGAGCACCGGAACGCCGGTCTCCTCGTGGATGCGGAGACAGTCGGCCAGGGTGTAGCGCGAGTCGTCGTTCTCGATGACCAGCCGGCGGACGACATTCTCGTCGAGGTGGGCGTATTTGCTTGCGAACCGATTCATACTCGCCTCCCGGTCTCCGTACACGCCGCCGACGTGGACCTGGATCTTTGCGGTCCCATCGAGGTGCATGGCATCGAGGACCGTGGCATGATAGCGGAGTTCCGCGACGCTCCGCTCGACGATACCCGGGTCTTTCGCGTTGATGATGACGAACTGGTCCGGGTGCATGGAGATCCGCATCCCGTGCTCTCTGATGAACCTGCCGATCTCCTGGAATGTCTCAGCGAAGGTCTCCTGCCAGGGGACGGTGCAGACCGGGTGCGATGCGAACGGGACGAGGTCTGAGGTGATCCGGAAGAAGAGTATGGAACCCTTGAGGTTCTCGCGGAGGATCGCGTGGAGGCAGCGGAGGTTCCCCCGGACGGTCTCCTCCAGCCGCTCGTCGGAGTAGGAGGCGAGCCTGAACGTGCGGCCTGAGGTGCAGCCGATGCTCCGGTTGATGCACGGGTAGCCGATCTTCATCACTTGTTAGAGTGGCTGCGGTCGGGCATCAACCTGCCTGATCTACCCGCTTCACCGTGTGCGGGGCCTGTCCTCTTCACCGACAGGAATACGTCCCCTCGCTCTCCGCGATGAACCCCTCCTTCTCCAGGTCCCCGAGGATCCGCTTCACCCGTCCGGCATCTTCGGGAACCCGGGCCGCCACCTCTTCTTCGGTAACGGCCCCTTCTTCGAGGACCAGCGCGAGGATCTTCCCCCGGACCTGCCGATCGGAACCCTCGAACCGGCTCTGCCTGGTATAGGAAGCGCTCCGCCGGTTCGGGTTTGCCGTCCGCTTCTTCAACACCGTGCCGTAATCCATCAACGCGCTGTACCACTCCCGCGGGTTCTCCTGGTAGAGCGTCTGCTCGACGAGCGGGAGTATCTCGTCGTCCCGGACGCCTTTTTGGTCCTGGAAGAAGAAGTGGATGAAGGTCCGCCTGATGTTCGTCTCGATATAGACGACCGCCATGTTGAACGCGTAGGCGCAGATGGCCGCCGCGGTCGCCTGCCCTATGCCGGGGAGGGTTGCGAGTGTCTCGACGTCGGCCGGGAGGTTGCCGCTGTATTCATCTACCACCAGCCGGGCGGTCTTCTGAAGCGAGATTGCCCGGCGGTTGTAACCCATGCCCTGCCAGGCGAGCAGCACCTCGCTCTGTGGTGCACGGGCAAGGCTCTCGAAGTCAGGGAACCGCTCAAGAAACTCATGGTACCGCACGGCGACCCGCTCGACCTGGGTCTGCTGGAGCATGATCTCGGAGACGAGGATGTGGTAGGGGTCGGTGGTCCGCCGCCAGGGGAGGTCGCGGCCGTAGGCCCGGTAGTGGGAGAGGATAAGGTCCTGGAAGAGGCGGGCGGCCTTTGGGGTGTTCCCCTGCTCCCGGATCTCTTCGAGGAGCTGACGTTCACGCTCGTTCTGGTGGGGATCGAGAGTGCCAATCACACCGATCATTCGGTCTGACGGGTGAAATAGGTTGGGCCGGGCCCCGGCCACCGGAGGGGTTCACATGCCCGCAACCCCGCTATAGCCGGCAATGGTACGCCCATATCCGGGCGGAAAAGGGGGAAGTCAGCCCGTCCCCAACATTTTTGTGCCATCCCACCATGGCGTAGCCTGAT
>ENA-UOXR01002522-UOXR01002522.1-bioreactor-metagenome-genome-assembly--contig:-NODE-2522-length-16799-cov-18.650203_pt1 | contig 16799 bp, 17 predicted proteins | sample MGYA00238164_ERZ764825 | MGnify/ENA primary metagenome ERZ764825 (study PRJEB28920, sample SAMN05720171) | bioreactor metagenome | isolation source: Anaerobic biogas reactor | place: USA:Washington...
GGGTCTTATAATGGCAGAAATAGTTGATCTGGAATTACGTTACACAGTTAAGGTAGATTATATCGGTGATGTTAAAGAGGGGAAGCCAAACGGCAAAGGCAAAGCCATATTCCGTAATGGCGGGATGTACGAGGGGGACTGGGTTAACGGCAAACAGGAGGGCTATGGAAAAGAATACTATCCTGATGGCACACTGCGTTATGAAGGCGAATACCTGAATGGTTTAAGACATGGTGAGGGTACCGTTTATTATAAGGATGGCAGCAAAGGTCACAGCGGAAAATGGAAACATAATGAACCCGTATAGTTTTAATCATCGAGAGTCAGGGAAATACCTGACTCTTTTTTGTGTATAATTGTTCCGCTGTAAAAACTTCATTTTTAATACTTAACTATGCAAAGCCGTCAATGGAATATATAGCACAACATCCCGCTTAAAGCCTTATCTCATATCTCTTCATTTTGCGGTAGATTGTATTACGGGAAACGTTCATTTCCTGCGCGATTCGGCTGATGTTGCCGCCATATTTATCCAGCAGCATTATAATTTCCTGCTTTTCAAATCGGTCCCGGTCCTGTTTTTGCCGTTCACGCTGTTCGCTTACACTTACCCCGGAACTGGGAAGCAGTACAGGTTCATTATTTTTAGAATTACCTTGTTGCAGAATTTCATTGGGCAGGTGCTGCACGGTGATTTCCTGTCCATTACTGATATTAATCATTCTTTCTACTACATTCTGCAGTTCACGTACATTGCCTGGCCAGTCATAGCGACACAAATAATCCAGTACAGACGGTTCAACCTGCGGCATCGGCATCTCCATTTTTTCACTGGTCTGCTCCAGAAAATAGTTAAATTGCAGGGGTATGTCCTCCCGCCGTTCGCGTAAAGAAGGCAGTTTAATTTTGATAACATTCAACCGATAATAGAGATCCTGACGAAAATTACCCTTTTCCACCTCGGCCTTTAAATCTTTGTTGGTAGCACAAATAATACGTACATCAACGGGAATTACTTTATCATCACCAATACGGCTGATTTCTTTTTCCTGTACTGCTCGCAGCAGGGATACCTGTTTACCCAACGGCATCTCCCCTATTTCATCCAAAAACAGAGTTCCCCCGGAGGCCAGTTCAAACTTGCCGGTTCTGCCTCCCCGCCGGGCCCCGGTAAAAGCACCATCTACATAGCCAAATAGTTCACTGCCCAGCAATTCACGGGGAATGGCTCCACAGTTAAGAGCTACAAAAGGCCCATGTTTACGAGGGCTGGCATTGTGAATGGCCTGGGCAAAAAGTTCTTTGCCGGTACCGCTTTCTCCCTGCAACAGGATGTTGCTGCGTTTATCGGCCGCCAGAGTTGCCGTCTGTACAGCCTCCAGTAATTTATGATTCTGCCCGATTATGTCCTGAAATGTAAAACTGGCATGGGCTCCGCTCAGGCGGTTTACCAGATTGCTGATCTTTTTCAGAGGATTAAAAATAAGAATTGATCCATTTACACGGGCGTTTTCGTCCCAGATAGGCTTGCAGGAAGCAATACAGTTAATCGTTCCACCGGCCCCCTGTAGATGCGCTTCTACATCATTCCATTCCTTTCCCTTCTGCAAGGGATCCTGAATCTTAATATAATCGGGGAAAAATGTTTCGCAATGCTTGCCTTCTATATCCCGACTGCTCCGGCCTAATAACTGCTCCGCCACCGGGTTTATTTGTACAATACAGCCATCATTTCCTAATACCATAACCCCATCAGACATGCTCATAAAAACATTTCGCATGCGTTCATTGATGACATTCAACTCCAGATTGCGGGCATGCACGCGCATTTGAAACATAATGGCTGCTACTGCTGATACTACCATCCCTAAAGTATGTTGATGAGTTTCCCCGCAAGGACCGGATACATTAAGAACTCCAATCATTTGCTCCTGTTCATTAAAAATAGGTGCTGCCGAACAGGTCCAGGAATGATGCAACTGACAATAATGTTCGTAACTGGTTATCTGCAACGGAATTTTTTCCTGCAGTACGGTACCAATTGCGTTAGTACCTACCTCTTGCTCGGTCCAGGCTGCTCCTTTAATAAAGTTTATCTGCCGGGCACTTCTTAGAATATCCTGATCGCCCAGTACTTCTAAAATAAATCCCCGTTCGTCGGTCAACATAACGAGGAATCCGGAACCGGCAACATAGCGATTCAAATCTTTCATTAGTGGTAAAGCAATATTAATAAGTTCAGCACGTTGTTTAAGCAGTTGCTGCAATTCTTTTTTATCTAATATTAAATGGCTCCTGCCATCATAAGGATCAACCCCGCTGGTATAACAACGTTTCCAGGAAGCAGCTACCACTGGATTTATATTATCGGCTGCCAGTTCCCCACTTTCAACAAACTGCTCCCATAAATGCAGGGTATTGTCTGATTGCAATAGCTTGCCCACTGGCCCTCATTCCTTTCAGCAATGGATTATCAGAGCTAATCCTTTGCCTTAAGTGTAACACAACTGTTACATTATTTTGAACCTTGCAACTTGCTATTGCTGAAAGGATTTCATGTTAATAGCCAATGTTTTTTTACGGCAGGACTCACATAGTTTCTCCTTACCATATTCGGTGCGTTCCCAAAGATATTCGAGTTCTTCACGGGTAGTATAATTCTTGCCGCAGCGCTGACAGGCAACCAACTCAAAAGTCTTGTTCCAAATTCTTCGGGTCGAGCCCTCTTCTTCCAGATTGATAGCCTGAGTCGGGCAAATCCGTGCACAGGCAGCACAACCTATGCAATCTTCGCTGGCTTCATCGTAGGGAGTGCCTATTCGCTTATCAATCCCCCTAAACATGCTCCAAATAGCAGTCCTGCCCATTTCCTCACAGGCATGAATACAAAGCCCGCATAAGATACAATTAGGTGGTTCCACTTCTATTGCTGTCAGGCGGGGGGATGAATAAGTGCGGGCAAGCGCTTCCATCAAAGGGTTATCCGGTGCCCGCCGTGCCAATAACATTACAATTGTTCGCCGTAAGCGCTGTATTCGTTCGGATTCAGTAATAATCTCTACCGAACTCTTAATTGGATAGGTGCAGGCGGCTACCAGACGCGTTTGTTCCTGACCTTCTTCCCGAAGTTCGACCATACACATACGACAGGCACCCTGTCCGCCAAAGGCTTGATAATAACAAAAGGTTGGGATAGGTATACCTTCCCGCCTGCACATTTCGAGGATGGTTTCTCCCTCCCGGGCTTCCCGTTCCTGTCCGTTTAGCATAATCTTCATCGTAATTCCTCCTGACGCAACTTTACGGCATCAAAAGCACATTGCCGGTAACACTCTCCACAACGAATACAGATGGATTCATCAATGACATGAACTTCTTTCTTCTCACCCTGAATGGCATTGACTGAACAATGCTTTTTACACACTTGACAGCCGGTACATTTAACCGGGTCAATATAGAAGGTGGTCAGTGCACGACAAACCCCGGCGGGACAACGACGCTCTTCTATATGAGTCAAATATTCTTCACGGAAATAGCGCAGTGTCGATAAAACCGGGTTAGGAGCCGTACGTCCCAGCGCACAAAGAGAGGCTTCCTGCATAGTAACACTAATATCTTCCAGTAAATCCAGGTCTTCTATTGTACCCTCTCCATCACAGATACGGTTTAGAATTTCCAGCTGAGCACGAAGTCCTTCCCGGCAGGGAGTACATTTACCACAGGATTCTCCAGCCAGAAAGTTTGTATAGTAGCGGGCTACCTCCACCATACAGGTATGGTCATCCATTACTATCAAACCACCGGAACCCATCATTGACCCCGCTTCAGTCAGGCTGTCAAAATCAATGGGCAGGTCAAGCAGACTGGCAGGAATACAACCGCCTGAAGGTCCACCCGTTTGCACGGCTTTAAAGCTGCGCTTTTTGAGCAACCCACCGCCTATCTCATAGATAACTTCCCGCAGAGTGGTGCCCATGGGAACTTCCACCAGGCCGGTATTAACTACTTTACCAACCAGAGAAAAAACCTTGGTGCCTTTGCTGTTCTTTGTACCAATCCGGGCAAAAGGTTCGGCACCATGCAGCACAATTACGGGAACATTAGCCCAGGTTTCAACATTATTAATTACCGTAGGCATCCCCCATAAGCCTTTTTCAGTTGGAAATACATACTTATCATGAGGCTCCCCGGTTCGGCCTTCAATAGAAGCTATCAGGGCAGTTTCTTCACCACATACAAAAGCCCCTCCGCCTCTTACAATTTCTATATCAAACGTCAGATCACTGCCTAGAATTCTATTGCCCAGATAACCCCGTTGGCGGGCATCATTAATAGCCTGTCCGAGGTTTTGCACCGCCAGATCATATTCATCGCGTACATAGACATATCCACGCGAAGCACCCACAGCATAAGCACCCAGAATCATACCTTCAATAATGGTATGAGGATCCCCCTCTAAAATACTTCGATCCATAAAAGCACCGGGATCTCCTTCATCACCATTACAGATGATAAACTTTTCTTCGCCACTGGCATTCTTGCAGGCTTGCCATTTGCGTCCGGTGGGGAAACCTCCCCCTCCCCTTCCTCTCAGGCCGGCAGCCTGCACGATATTGATAATACCCTGACCGGACATTTCCTGCAGTGCCTTCTTTAATGCCTGATAACCTTCACGTTCAATGTAATCATCAATTTGACCAGGATCAATTTCACCAATATTACGCAGGGCAATTTTATGCTGCTTACGATAAAAATCGGTTTGATGGTGAGAACTTAAATACTCCTTGCTGACCGGGTCACGGTATAATAAACGTTTGATGAGTATACCTTCTATTAAAGTTTTATCTATGATTTCACTGACATCCTCGGGGGCTACACTGCAATAGGTAATATCCCGGGGCAATAATCTAACCAGTGGTCCTTTTTCACACCAACCATTACATCCGGTTGCTTTTATGACCGGCAGCAATTCAATTTCCGCATGATCCTTAAGCAGGGTTTCAAAAGTTTTAAATACCTCACGCCCGCCATTGGCGGTACAGCCGGTTCCACAGCAAACCAGAACAGTCTGCCGGTCATTGCTGTTAACATTTATGCTGGCTTGCATAGCTCTGCCCCCCATACTCATTAATAATTCTTTCCACATCACCGGGACTGACCTTCCCATATACCTTGCCGTTAACCACCATAACCGGTGCCAGGGCACAAGCCCCCAGACAATTTACGGTTTCAATTGAAAACAGTCCGTCAGCAGTAGTTTCATCTACTTCTATCCCCAGATGCTCCTGCAACTGGTCGAGCAGGGTAGCCGAATTTTTGATATGACAGGCGGTACCATCACAAACACGAAAAATAAATTTACCCTTGGGTACCAGGCTAAAAGCTTTATAAAAAGAAGCCATGGCATATACCCGGCTAACCGGAATGCCTACATGCTGAGAAATCATGCTGATCGCCAGGCGAGGCAGGTAATTATAATGCTTCTGTACATCCTGCATAATAGCCAGAAGATGCTCCGGCTTCCCGGAATAACTTTCAATCAAAACTTTGTAATCATTGGCATACTCATATTCCCGCGCTTCAATTTGCATAACTCTCGCCTCCAACAGAGGACATACCTCAAAGGATTCCCCTATTTTCTAAATAACCTCTCCTGATTCATGGCCAGATGGCTTTTGGTTAAGATACGCACCGGGTAAATACGTGAAACTAAAGCTATTTATTCCTGTATTTCTGTTTAACCGGTCTATAATGTAAAGCTTTTATATCAACCGAAGACCGGACCGGGCGCTCTTAACCATAAGCCTGCTTATATTTTAAGCCAATCCCAATTCCTGTAATTTTTCAGGTGTGGGAACACCTTCTTCATCCCAACCCCGCAAACTGTAATATTCGGGCAGCATCACATCCAGTTCCACTACTCTTCCCTTATGTGGACCATCCTTCATAGGTTCATTCAGGAGGCGCGGCGGCAAGGTATCGTCCTGCTTGCTGAAACCTGCCCTTAGATTAAATAACCGTTCCAGATTCCAGATACGATCGCCAACCTGGTAATACTCATCATCGCTAATATCAAGTCCTGTTGCGGTTCTCAGCTGGGCAGCAATTTCCGGCAGGCCAATCGCAAAAGTAACAAACAGGCAAACACCTGCTGAGTCAACCAGTCCGGTAAGATCCTGAAATGCTTTAAGCAGGGCTGCTTTACCCTCAGTGGCATCCGGATCAACTTTTTCGGGTATTCCTAAAACTTCCGGTGAAGTCATATATCCGCGTACATGACACCCCCCCCGATTGGAAGTAGCATAATTCAGGCCTATACCCTGCTGCCCGCGCGGATCATATGCCGGCATTTCCTGTTTCTTTGCAGTCATGGAGTACTCCGGATAACCATATTTTTCTGCCAGACGATAGGAACCTTCTGCCAATTCATCTCCAAAGCCCTCCCGGTAGGCGGTTTTGGTTACCATATCAACCAGTACGGCTCCATCTCCCCAGCGCAAAGGTGCTGCTGTACGAGGTATAATTCCTTTTTCCATCATTTCAGTAGCACAGGCAATGGTGCCACCAAGAGTGATTGGATCCAGGCCCAATTCATTACACAGGAAGTTAGCCTTACAAATAGCTTCAAAATCATCAATGTTCAAATTTGACCCAAAAGTCCAGGTAGCCTCGTATTCGGGCCCTTCCCCAGCACTCTTGAAGGGTCCTTTAGGAATATCAGTTACGCGGCCGCAGCCAATACAACAGCCAAAACAGCCTTTATTTCTTACCAGATATTTTTCCGCCTGATATTCTCCGGATATTTTTTCAGCATTGGGAAAAACTGCAGCTTCGCTGAAATTCTTGACTGGCAAACCACCATGTTCATTTAAAATATTGACCAGAATATTAGTTCCATAAGCCCCCAGACCTTCTCCGGTGACCGGATGTTCATGCAGCTTGCGGCGGGCATCTTTGGCCGCTTCAATAAATGCCTGCGGGTCTTTCACCATCACACTGCCTGTCCCGCGAACTACAATCGCTTTGAGGTTTTTGGAACCCATAACTGCTCCAACCCCTGAACGACCGGCAGCCCGGTGATATTCATTCATAATACAGGCAAACTTAACCAGGTTTTCTCCGGCCGGTCCAATACATGCTACCTTGGCTTCCTCATCAGTTGCTGCTTTAAGCAAATCGGTAGCAGCATAAACATCCTGACCCCACAGTTCATCAGCAGGGCAAAGTTTAACTTCATTATTATGAATCCAGAGATAGACCGGATTTGGTGAACGACCTTCAAAAATAATTCCATCCCAGCCGGCATATTTAAGTTCCGGTCCAAAAGTACCGCCGGAATTGGAGGCTGCAATTGTTCCATTTAAAGGCCCTTTGGTAACAACATTGTAACGCCCGGCTGAACCGGCAAAAGTTCCGGTGAGCGGACCGGTCATGAAGACTATTTTGTTTTCAGGACTCAAAGGGTCTACACTGGCGTCAACTTCTTCCACAAAATATTTAGTACCCAGTCCACGAGCACCAATAAATTTCTCCGCGTATTCTTTATTCAGAGGTTCTGCAACTACAGTTCCAGCAGTAAGATTAACTCGTAGTATATTACCCATCCATGCAAACATATTTATCTTCCCTCCTCCATAACCTCACGGAATTTTTGGGCTGTTTCCCGGCGTTTGTTAAAATTGGCGCTTTTAGCTTCCCGATAGGAAATGGCATTTGACGGGCAATATTTCACACACTCCGGGTCTCCTCCGCAAAGGTCACACTTAATTATTAAATCATGATCGGCATCATAAAAAGTTGCTCCAAATGGGCAGGCAATAGTGCACATTTTACAGCGCAGACAAGTGGAATGATTAACAATTTTGGCGCCGGTAGCAGCGTCAACACTAATGGCACCTACCGGACATACTTCCATACAGGCCGCCACACTGCACTGCTGGCAGACCGCCGGGAAGGAAAAGCCAGTCTTTTCAAAGGCGACAATTGAGATACGGGAACGCAGGGGATTAAACTCCTCGGTATGGACAAACGAACAAATCAGTTCGCAACTGCGACAACCGGTACACTTTTCCGGTTCAACAAAAAGAACTTTGCTCATACATTCCTGATTCCACCCTGCACGGGCAAACCAGCTCTCACTCTCCTTTTGCTTAAATTAGAGGGCATGTAAAACAATTAATTTCCAACCACCCTGGTCATTATTCTTAAACAGTCAGTAACTAAACGCTTCCAATTCCCTCTAATAATAAACCAAGCAATTTTCGTGCCATTTCCGGAGATAAAGCATAACAAAAGGGTGCCAGTTGTAATTCCGGCACCCTATGGCATATACATCATATATTCTTTGTTCGCAATATTGTCACATACCTGTCTTAATTGTAACACCCTAATCACACTAGGGTTACACCACTGTTACACTTCTGAAATCGTTCGATGCTCAAATCCAATAAATCTACCATGCAAATCTCATCGCGAAGATCTGATTCCCGCTGTAGAAGCAGCTTAATTACTTCTGCCGCCTGCATACTGGCAATGGTTGCTGCAGTAAAAGACAAAGTCCCCTGTTCCTTTTCGATTCCCTGCCGGTTTGTATCCCCATATAAATAATGCAAGCTATTGTCTCCGGGCATTATCACGGTAATATGACCATACCATCCACCTACTGCTCCATGGACCAAAGGGATAGCCGCCTGAGCACACGCTTCGGCTAAAGCCATGCGGGCAGAAACATTATCCAGTGCGTCTACCATTACCTGCTGCTGTTTAAACAATTCCGGATCACTATCCTGCCAGCGCGATGCAAATGTCGCTAATGCAATAGCCGGGTTAATCACCTGAATATACTCCCGACATACTTCCGCCTTGCTTAAACCCAGATTAGCATAGCTGGAAAACAACTGCCGATTCAGATTGCTTTCACTGAATACATCCGGATCCCATACACTGATATGACCAACCCCCATGCGAGCCAGATGATTAATTACATATAACCCCAGACCCCCGCAACCACAAACTCCCACACGTGCATCCATAAGCTTTAGCTGTTCTTCCGGGCTTATGGCCTTTATATTGCGTACATAGCGCTGCGGTATAAGTCCTTTCCGCAAACGCTCTTTTTCTATTTCCTGAGGAGACAGTCTTTTTTCTCTGGAAATATTCAGTATTTCCTGCCATTCATCCTGAAGCGGGTCATGAGCAGTCATTTTAACCACCTCCAACCATAGGAAAAATGGATAGGGTATCTCCTTCCTTCAAGACCTCATCAGCATTAGCAGCCAGGCCATTTAGAAAAACAACTCCCAATTCCTTGCGCGGGATTCTCAGATGATCAATGACCCAACCTACTGTACAGTCTTCATTAAGCTCCATATCTCTTTCCCGGAAACGTCCCTTGCGAAAAGTAGCAAACAGTTTAACCTTAACCCGCATCTTTTCAGCTCACCTCCGTAACAGAGCTTTTGTATTGCTTATTTATGCCTGTCATGATTACAATTTGGTCCGTGATGGTGATGATGATTATGACTGCAATTGTCATCACAGCAATGATGAGCATGGCCTTCGGGTCTGATACCAGCCTCATCCAACTGCGTGATAACCTGTTTACGAACCGAGGCCAGATAAATTTTATACAGTTTTTTCTGTTCAGCCAGCTCCTTTTCCGAAAGCCCCACCGTTTTCTTCCTGGCAGCCAATTCATTTATGCGTTTGATTAAATCTTCCGTTATCATCAGCTACACCTCGTTTATTTAAACTATAAACTTCTAATCTTTAGCATTCTTATTCCAATTTCATCATAGCATTCAGTAAAAATTACAGCAAACGGAATAGCATTTCCACTGGTTTAACATTTAAAATGTAATCAGGCGAATATATAAAAAATTACCTCCCGTTCTTTTTTGACCAAGCGTTTGTTTATTTAACTTGTACTCCCAAATTTAATTAGTTAACATATTTAGGGGATTGAGCAGACGGTTTTGAATAAATCCAAAAACACAGAAAGGAATTATGGATTATGAAAACCATCCGAGTAGAAGATGCAGTTGGAACAGTTTTGTGTCACGATATAACCAGAATTGTACCAGGTGAATTCAAGGGCCCTGCCTTCAGGAAAGGGCATATAATAACCCCGGAAGATATTCCTGAGTTACTCAAACTGGGTAAAGAGCATATTTATGTTTGGGAATTGGGTGCAGGTATGGTTCATGAAGACGATGCTGCCATCAGACTGGCTAAAGCTATAATGGGCAACGGCTTATCAATGAGCGAACCACGCGAGGGGAAAGTTAATCTTATTGCTACCAGCGATGGCATGTGTGTTATAAATGAAGATTTATTAATGGAAATAAACTTGATAGAAGAAGTGGTAGTAGCTACCCGTAACCACCGCCGTCCGGTTAAACTGGGTGAGGTGGTAGCCGGTGTTCGTGTAGTACCATTGGTATTTCCACAGCAACATTTGGAAAGAGTGGAAACCCTGTGTCATCAACATGAAGTCATTGAAGTCAAACCCTTTAACCCCTATAAAGTTGGTATCGTAACCACCGGCAATGAGGTTTTCTCAGGATATATTGAGGATAAATTCGGGCCAGTGCTGGAGGAAAAAATAAAAAAATATAACTGCAGCCTGCAAAAACAAATTATTGTACCTGATGATCCTCAGCAAATAACCCATTCTATTTTGGAATTAATAAATCAAGGGGCCGAAATGGTATTAATCACCGGAGGAATGTCGGTAGACCCTGATGATTTAACTCCCGCTGCAGTTAGAGCAACTGGAGCAGAGATTATTACTTATGGAGCACCGGTACTGCCAGGTGCAATGCTAATGGTCGCCTATATGGGAGATCTGCCGATTCTGGGGTTGCCTGGTTGTGTAATGTACAGTAAAATAACTATTTTTGATTTAATAATGCCTACTATATTAACTGGCGAAAAGATAACCCGTGCTATGATCGCCCGTCTGGGTATGGGCGGACTTTGCCTCAACTGTCCTCAATGTCATTATCCCGCCTGTGGCTTTGGTAGTGGTGCATAAGGGTAGACACTGCAAAACTGCCAAAGAATTCCCTTTAAATATTTAAAAGTATTTATTATGTTCCCATAGCGCATAAAATTCTGCCAAACCATAGATGCTACTTATTAAAAGAAGCTGAAAGGAGGCTATTTATGAAAACGCTGTGGAAAGGTGCCGTAAGTTTTGGCCTGGTCAATATTCCGGTAAGCATGTATGTGGCTACCGAAAACAAGGACCTCAAATTTCATTATCTGCATTAGGAATGTATGGCACCGGTCAATTACAGAAAAGTTTGCTCCAAATGTGAAAAAGAGATAAAACCCGATGAACTGGTTAAAGGTTATGAATTTCAAAAAGGCAGTTACATCGTTATCAATGAAGAAGATTTAGCCCGTATTCCGCAGGAAAACACCAAAACTATTGACATTCTGGATTTCGTAAAACTGGAGCAGGTTGATCCGATTTATTTTGATAAAAGCTATTACCTGGAACCTTCTTCGGGCGGTGATAAAGCCTACACCCTGATTGTTGAAGCTATGCGCAAAATCGGCAATACCAATATTGACATTATTCCTTGTTCAATCAAAAGCTCTTTATCCCGTCCCTCTCCAAAATCCTTAATCAGCCCTCTGATAGCCTTTCCTTCCATCAGAGGCCTTAGAAAGTCCATGATCTCTTCAAAGGGGATATTCTGCAGTTCCAGATTATCTATTTGTGGTTCATAAGTCCCCGAGTTCCACTCCGCTTTATAACTGGTATAGCTCTGCCCTTCTTCATAATGATTCTCAAAGATATACACCCGGTCTACTCCGGTAGCCTCGCCCAGTAAAGCCAGACATTTGTTAATGGCATCATAAAAATCGCTGTTAACCAACAATTCATTAGTAGCCGCAGAAATACTGCTCCGTATCTTTTCCTTTAACAATAACTGCTCCTGAGCATGTTTTCTTTTAGTAATATCACGGGTTATTCCAATTAACCCCATTATTTCTCCATACTCATTATAAAAAGGAGTTTTAACCGTCTCCGCCTCCATCACCGATCCGTCTGCCAGGGTTATAGTCTCCTCGTTCATACAAGTCTCATTGAGCATCAACATTTCCTGATCTTTCTGAATAAAAAATCCGGCCAGTTCCGGGTCTTTTATAAAATCAAAATCAGTCCTGCCGATAATCTCCTCTTCGGGTATACCAATAGCTTTATGGGCAAAAGCACTATTACAGCCTAAATATATGCTGTTAGTATCTTTATAAAAAATCAGATCCGGCGCCGCATCTATTAACGATTTAAGAAAATTTTTCTGTTTCAGAAGGTCATGTTCCAATTCCCGCTGTTCAGTAATATCCCTGGTGATTCCCGTAGTCCCGATTATTTCCCCCCGTTCATTAAACACCGGTGTCTTAAAGGTGCTATGCAACCGCTCAACTCCGTTAATTATTAGTATTTCTTCGATATTTAATTGTTTTCCACTGGTCATTACCTGCTGGTCATCATTTATAAAGGAAAAGGCTAAGTCCTGTGGCCAGATATCCAGATCGGTCTTTCCAATAATATCTTTTGCAGATATTTCTACATTGAGTTCAAATACCCGATTCACTTCAATATATTTTCCCTGGGGGTCTTTAAACCAGGCCATAAACGGCAGGTTGTCTAAAATGGCTTGCAGCTGACTGCGTGTACGGCTCAATTTCAACTGTGATTCCTTTATACTGGTAATGTCCAGTAATACACTTAACAAATAGTTTTGCCCGGATAATTCCAAATAATCTACAGACGCGACAACATAGACTAGACAGCCATCTTTTGAATATATGGTCATTTCCTTATTGCGTATATAGCCGTTACGATTTAATTCATCTTTAAGTAATTCTCTGGATTCAGATGAGAAAATACCCAAATCCGAAGAAGTCCTGCCAATAACCTCTTCACGGATATAACCCAGAGCGTTTAGAAAGGAGGTGTTAACATCTATGTATTCACCGCTGTCAATTTTACTGATAGCCATTAAAGCCGGACTGACACTAAAGGCCTTGGAAAACCTTTCGTTAGCTCGTTTTATACGAGTCAGATCTTTACTAATTCCGAAAAATACTGATTGTCCCTGCCATAATCCTTTTACTACTCTGGTTTCAACCGGTATATATCTTCCGTCTTTCGTAAAAAGTGGCAGATTGCAATCATTGCGCTCACCGGAAATCATAGCCTGAAAAATCTGCAATACCTCATCATATCTTTCCGGGGGATGCAATAAAAACAGGTCTATGCCAACTAATTCCTGCTGGCTATAACCCATATCCCTGCATACACATAAATTGATATCAATTACTTTTCCGTCTTCAGAAATAACAAATAGAAAATCATCAATGGCATTAAAAAGTATGTCATAACTGGTCGATATTTGTTGGTTGTTATCAAACTCAGAATTACTCAGCATTTCCTCCCCCTTTGCCCAAAAAGCAAACTGTATATCTTTTCCCCAATCTGACTTTAAATATAATATATCGCCATTATTTTCGTCTATAGTAAAACAAATAGCTATCTTCTAACTCTCTTCGGACAAACACAAAATCTGCACAAACCTAGTATAATAACCTATGTTTCATATAATCGACATTTTAGCTAACTTTGCTCCCAGGCAGATAGTTAACCGGTATAACCGAGGTGAAAATGAAATGTCCGTTTCCCTGGCTTTGACTAATATTTCAGTCGGTAAAAGTGCAAAAATTACAGACATTTTAACTATTGGTAAAAATCGCCGCCGATTATTGGATTTGGGGTTCATACCCGGTGCAACAGTAACGGTAATTCGTCGCAGCCCATCCGGTAATCCCACTGCCTATTTAATTAAAGGTGGATTAATAGCCCTGCGAAATGAAGATGCCAGTCAAATCATAGTGGAAATAATAACCTAAAAAGGAGATATCTATGGTTAAAGCTGCATTTCTGCCCGGCCCGATTATGAACCATCAACCTGAACGTAATAACTTCGTTATAGCTCTGGCCGGGAATCCCAATGTAGGCAAAAGCACAGTTTTTAACCGCTTAACCGGTCTCAATCAGCATACCGGTAATTGGCCGGGAAAAACTGTATTAAAAGCTGAAGGCACTTTTTCATATCGTAATCATCGCTATAAGCTGGTTGACCTGCCCGGTACCTACTCGTTGTATGCCAACTCTGCTGATGAGCAAACTGCCCGGGATTTTATCTGTTTTTCCAGGCCGGATGTAACCCTGGTAGTTTGTGATGCTACCTGCCTGGAACGCAACCTCAACCTGGTGCTGCAAATATTGGAGATTACTGACCGGGTAGTTGTCTGTGTTAATCTGCTGGACGAAGCGAAAAGAAAATCAATTCATGTGAATATTGACCAGCTGGCTTCAGAATTAGGAATACCGGTAATAGGAACTACAGCTCGAAATGGCGGAGGTTTGTTAGAGCTAAAGAATACTCTTCATGATATGGTCAGCGGAAAAATTGTTACCCAACCCCGACAGGTCACCTATGACCAGGAATTGGAAAACCTCATTAGCAAACTTGAAAACAGACTGGCTCCCTGGTTACCGGAAGGAATTAATAGCCGCTGGGTAGCTCTGCGCATATTGGAGAGAGATTTTACTATTCTGGAACATATCATGATTAACCGTAAGCCTGAAAAATTCCCCCTGCAGATAATTCAGGAAGGTATCGCCCTATGTCTGCAATAAATAATCACCCCTTACTGCTGCTTCACGAAATTGAACCTTTACTTCCTGATAATGCTTCCCATATCAGAGATCGGATTGTCAGCAGTATTTATCAGCATGCCGAAGAAATTTCCAGTCAGGTTGTCAGTAATGAAAATACCTGGCGGAACAGCCTGGAGTTTAAACTGGATAACATACTAACCTCCAGATGGTGCGGTTTCCCAATTATGATTTTGTTATTAACCCTGATTCTATGGATAACCATATCCGGAGCCAACTATCCTTCTCAGCTATTGGCACTTGGACTTTTCAAACTTGAAGGATACCTGCTGCACCTGATGACGGCTGCTGCTGCACCTGCCTGGTTAACCGGTGTTCTGATCCTGGGGATGTATCGTTCCCTGGCCTGGGTAGTTTCGGTTATGTTGCCCCCGATGGCAATATTTTTTCCCCTTTTTACGCTGCTGGAAGATCTGGGTTACCTTCCCCGTGTGGCCTTTAATATGGATAACCTCTTTCGCCGGGCGGGAGCCCACGGTAAACAATGTCTGACCATGTGCATGGGATTTGGCTGCAATGCCGCCGGAGTTACTTCCTGCCGTATCATCGACTCTCCGCGGGAAAGATTAATTGCCATACTTACCAATACCTTTTCGGTTTGTAATGGCCGCTTTCCCACCCTGATTGCACTGGCTACCATTTTTATGGGTACAATGTTTTCCCGGGCTTATAGCTCCATAGTAGCGGCACTAGTGGTTGCATCCTTAATAATGATCGGAATATTTACCAGTTTACTGGTTTCCAGCTTGTTATCCCGGACCCTTTTACGAGGAATTGCTTCCTTTTTTGTTCTGGAGCTGCCTCCGTTTCGCAAACCCCAACTGGGGCAAATCCTCATTCGCTCCCTGCTGGACCGTACTCTTTTTGTACTCTGGCGTGCCGTGGTCATAGCTGCACCTGCCGGGGCTCTGACCTGGATACTGGCCAACAGCTGGATTGGTGATAGCACAATATTTGCTTATATGGCTGCTTTCCTTGACCCTTTGGGCAAAATCATGGGCATGGACGGCATTATCCTCATCGCCTTCCTGTTGGGCCTGCCGGCCAATGAAATTGTACTGCCGATATTGATCATGGGATACTTGTCAGCCGGCCATATTCTCGAACTGGACAGCCTGAATGCTTTGGGGAAATTGCTGCTTGATCACGGCTGGACCTGGATTACTGCCCTGTGTGTAATGGTAACCATAATCGTCAGCCAAACCGCACAACTCCTGCTTTAGAAGCAGGGGGAGAAGCAAGGAGATGTTCGAGATTAATGAAAAAGTATCATAAATGTCATCCTGAGGAGCTGTAGGCGACGAAGGATCTCTTAATAATCCCCAACAGCGTAAATCAACATAGTAGCGGAAACTTTCAGCAGTCTCGGACATTCTTTCTGCTTCTCTCAAATGCGTTGTGGACATCTTTCTTCCAGCGGGCAGCCAGAGCATAGCGGGTTCTTACGGCAATGGCGTTTGGCGTGTTCAACAATCAAGGCATGGAACTCCTGATATATATGGATATCCTGGGGAATGTTGGCTTGAATTTGTCGCTGCAGGGTGTCATAAGCGGCAGGTAAATTATACCCCAGACGATAAAGAATTCGTCTGGTATAGGCATCAATTACGAAAAAAGGTTTATCCAGAGCATAAAGCAGAATAGAATCAGCAGTTTCAGGACCTATTCCCTTAACGGCCAGTAATTCCTGGCGCAACAAATCACCCTCAACCTGCCTGGCTTTATCTATATCATACTCATATCTCTCATACCATTCGGTTAGAGCCTTAAGTTTCAATACCTTTTGATTATAATAACCACTGGGCCGGATTATCCGCGCCAATTCTTCCGAACTGGCCTTGGCAATATACTCAGGTGACAAACAATCACCAAAATTACAAATCGCCTTCTCCACATTGGCCCAGGCGGTATTCTGGGTTAATATAGCACCCACCATCATTTCAAAGGGGGTTTGAGCCGGCCACCAGCACCTGGGACCATAAGCATTCAACAAAGTATTAAATATTTCCAGCATCCCAACCTCCATGTTACACCGGGACGT
>ENA-UOXR01002529-UOXR01002529.1-bioreactor-metagenome-genome-assembly--contig:-NODE-2529-length-16781-cov-5.957013_pt1 | contig 16781 bp, 16 predicted proteins | sample MGYA00238164_ERZ764825 | MGnify/ENA primary metagenome ERZ764825 (study PRJEB28920, sample SAMN05720171) | bioreactor metagenome | isolation source: Anaerobic biogas reactor | place: USA:Washington...
CCTTCTCACAGGTTGACCCCACGTGGCCCCCGTGTTAGCCTGGGCGCCGTCGAATCGCCGCTGACGGGAGGCTATGATGCCCACGCGTAACCCCACGCTGATCGCCGTGACGGGGCCCAAACGGGCTGGCAAGACGACGCTATGCGCCCGCCTGGTGGCGCGCTGCGTTGGCGCGGGCTGGCAGGTCGGCGGCGCGCTGGCGCCCGATCGTACACACGACGGCGCCAAGGTGGGCATCGATGTGGTCTGGCTGCGCGATGGTCGGCGACGCTCGCTGGCCCGCATCGTGCCCGATGGCGACGCCGCCACCGTGGGCGAGTATGCCTTTGATGACGCCGTTCTGGCACAGACCCTGGCCGTGCTGCTGCGCGACCTGGCGACGCCCCTGGACCTGGTCGTGATCGACGAGATCGGCCGTCTGGAGCTGATGCACGACGGCGGCTATGCGCCCGCCCTGGCGGCCGTGGTCGAGACCCAGGCCCGCCTGGTGCTCTTTACGGTGCGCGAGAGCTATGTAGAGGCGCTGGCCGAACGGTTGGCGCCAGCGCCCCTCCAGGTGGTGAACCTCGGTGGCGGTGCCACCGAGGGCGGCGTCCGGCGTAACGACGCCGCCCTCAGCGCCCTGCTCGCCGCCGTGGGCCTGGCGTCCCAGGCCTAGTCCTGAAGCCCCTCGACGATCCGCGCGTATTTCGTGATCAGCTCTTGCGCCGCCTCGTCCGAGCTCGCCTGCGCGTACACGTGGAACAGCGGGCGGTCCGGATCAGGAGACACCAGCACCCACTGGTCCTCGGAGAGCACCACCCGCACCCCGTCGATCTGGGGCGCCAGGCGCTCCTTGAACTGCTCGTTCATCAGGCGCATCACCGTGCCCTTGGATTCCCACGGGCACTCGACCATGGTCTGGGCCATGTGGTAGGCGGGCACGCTATCCACCAGCTCCGAGAGGCTGGTGCTCAGCGTCGTCAGGAACTCGAGCAGCTTGCCCACGGTCATGAGGCCGTCCACCACGGGCTGCCACTGCGGCCAGATAAAGGCGCCGTTGGTATCGGTGGCCAGCACCACGTTCTCGCGGGTGGCGGCCTGCATCAGGGCATAGGGCGTGTTGCGCGTGCGCAGCACTTGTCCGCCGTACATGGTCGCCACCTCCTCAAAGGTGTTGGGCGCCATCACGGGCACGGCCACGATGCCGCCCTCGTTGGTGCGTAGCGCCGCGGCAGCCATGGCCAGGGCGAGCTGGCAGGGCGGCACCAGGCGGCCCCTATCATCCACCACGTAGGTTCGCTCGCCGCCCACGTCGATGCGCACGCCCAGGTCGGTCTCAAGCGCCGAACAGATTCGCGTGAGCGTCTTGAGCGCGTCTTGGTGCTCTTCCTCGGGGATGGCCATCTTGGTCTCGTCCACGGCCTCGTTCAGGGCCACCACGCGGCACTTGAGCCTGGTCAGGATCGGCGCCAGCACCTGGGCCGTGGGCGCGTTGGCAAAGTCCACGGCAATGTGCGGGCTCCGCAGGGCGATGGCCGTTGTCTGCAAGGTATCCAGGTACTCTTTGATGTACTGGTCGGCCACCTCGTTGGCATAGCTGATGGTGCCGATCTCGTCCAGGAAGACGCGCCGAAAGTCCTCGCGAAAGAACACCCGCTCGATGTTGCGCTCGCCGTTCTGGCTCAGGTCCTGGCCGCGGCGATCACAGAACTTGATATCGACCAGGCGGCTGTCATAGGGCGAGAGGCGCACATGCACGCCGCCCAACGCCTCGGTGCGCCCCGTGTAGAAGCGAGCCACGGGAATCGGCAGCGAGCGCACGTCGAGCACGTTCACGCCCGCCGATGGCAGCCCCGAGATCAGCGCGCGCTTGAGCATGCGCGGGCTGCGGTTGGGGTCGCGGTTGATGGTGACCACCGCGCCTTTGGGCAGGGTGGCGGCAAAGGCCGCGCCCAGCTTGGCGGCAAACTCGGGCGTCAGGTCCACGTTCACCAGCCCCGTGACGCCATAGCGCCCGAACAGCACCCGCCGCCCCTGCGCCCCCCAGATGATGCTGGAGCGCACGGTGGCGCCTGCCTCGACTTCTTTATCGGGCCAGATCTTGACCCCAGGGTGGATGACGGCGTTATCTCCGACCACCGACGAATCGCCGACGACGGCGCCCTCGAATACCACCACTTTGCGCTTTAGGCTGCATTGCCGCCCGACGATGGCGCCGCGCAGCTCAACCCCCTCGCCGATGTAGCAGTTCCGCCAGACGATGCTGCGGTCGATGTGGGCGTACCGATCCACTACCGAATAGTCGCGGATCACCGTCGGGCCGTGGATGATCACCCCGTCCATCACCTTGACGCCCCGTCCCAGGAACACGGGCCCATAGAGCTGGGCCGTGGGCGCGATCTCGACGCCGTCCTCGCCCCAGACGCCAGCCGACTGCTCCAGCCGATGGCCCACGGGCTCGACCTTGACCTGGCCGCCCAGCACGTCGCCCGTGGCGCGCATATACTCGGCAATGTTGCCCACGTCGCACCAGTAGCCGTCGGCTACATAGCCGTACATGGGGTCGCCGCGCTCCAGCAGGATGGGGAACAGGTCCTGCGAGAAATCGAACTTGACCTCGTGCTCAAAGTGGTCCAGCACCTCGGGCTCGAGCACATAGATGCCCGTGTTGACCGTGTCCGAGATCACCTCACCCCAACTGGGCTTTTCCTGGAACTGCTGGATGCGGCCGTCGCTATCGGTGATGATGACCCCGTATTCCAGCGGGTTGGATACGCGATACAGGGTCAGCGTGGCCTTGGCCTTTTTCTCCTGGTGAAAGGCGATCACCTTGGTCAGGTCAATGTCCGTCACCGCGTCGCCGCTGATCACCAGAAAGGTCTCGTCCAGCAGCTCCTGGGCCAGCTTGACGCTGCCTGCGGTGCCCAGCGGCACCTCCTCGATCGAGTACTCGATGTTCATCCCGAACGAGTGGCCGCTCCCGAAATAGTCTTGCACGTCCTCGGCCATGTACTGCAGCGTCACGATCACGTCGGTGATGCCATGCCGCTTGAGGAGATCGAAAATGTGGCCCATTACGGGCTTGTTGACGATGGGCACCATCGGCTTGGGTCGGTTGATGGTGAGGGGACGTAGCCGCGATCCCGCACCGCCCGCCATGACGACCGCTTTCACTGCTCACCTCCTCTATGGGTAACCTATCCTCGCCACCACGGTCCGAATCGCGATCTAGAGCGTCTTGGTGATCTTGTTGAGGCTCCTGGGCGTCATCGGATCATAACCCTTGGCGATGGCCAGGTGGTGCCCCAGGAGCTGGCCTGGCACCGCCGCGATGAGCGGCGTGGCCCACTCGGGCAGGCCCGCCGCCAGGGGCATCGGCGTGGTCGCCAAGCCCAGCGTGGCCTCGTCGTCCGAGACGACCAGCAGGTCGGCGCCGCGCTCGCGCAGCGTCTCGCCCAGGGCGTGCAGCTCGGCGTGCACCTGCCCGCTGGGCGCCACCAGGATCACGGGGTAGCCTGGCTCCACCAGGGCGATGGGCCCGTGCATGAAATCGGCCGATGAGTAGGGCGTGGCTCCCACATAGGCCAGCTCACCCACCTTGAGCGCGATCTCGAACGCCGTGCAATAGTTGAACCCGCGCCCCACCACGGCGCCCGCGCGCACGGGCGCATAGCGTTGGGCGGCCTGCTCCAGCTGGTCGTTGGCCGCTAGGGTGCGCTCCAACGCCACAGGCACCTCCAGCAGGGCGGTCCGCGCCGCCTCGTCCTGGCCGAGGGCCGCGCCCAGCAGGGCCACCGCTGCCAGTTGGGCGGTATAGGTCTTGGTGGCGGCCACCGCCTGCTCCAGGCCCGCGTGGCAGTTGATCACCAGCTCCGCCGTCTCGGCCAGGGGCGATTCCGCCGTGTTGGTGATGGCCAGCGTCAGCATCCCCTGGGCCTGGGCGTCCGCCACCACGGAGACAATGTCGGGCGACGTGCCCGACTGCGAGATGCCGATCACGAGCGTGTCGGCCAGGCGCGGCGGCGTCTTGTACACCGTATAGAGCGACGGCGTGGCCAGCGCCACGGGCAGCCGATGCTGGTAGCCCCACAAATACTGGGCATAGCGCGCCGCGTTATCCGACGTGCCCCGCGCCGCGATCAGCACCTGCTTGACGTTACGCGCGCGAATGGCCTCTGCTGCCCGCTGGAACTGCTCGCTGTGCTCGGTGATCAGCCGCGCGATCCCCTCGGGCTGCTCGCGAATCTCTCGCATGAGCTGGTTCATGGGTTCCCCCCTTTACGCGATTATAACATCTCGCCTTGGCCACGTATAGCAAAAGGCGGGCGAGGATCGGCATCCCCGCCCGCTTGCGCGGCGTTACACGTACCTACGCCTCGGCTTGAGCCGTCTCGACCGCCTCCCAAGGCTGCTCGGGCTCGGCAAGGTAGGCGTCGATGTCGGTGGCGGCGATGCGGCCCGCGCCCATGGCGCTGATAACCGTGGCCGCGCCCGTGACGATGTCGCCGCCCGCCCAGACGCGCTCCATCTTGGTGCGGCCCGTGGTCTCATCGCAGGCCACGGTACCCCAGCGCGTGCGCTCCAGGCCAGGCGCATCGGCAAAGACCAGCGGGTTGGGGCGGGTGCCCAGCGCCATCACAACGGTGTCCATCTCGATGCTGTACTCGGACCCCTCGATGGGCACGGGGCGACGGCGGCCGCTGCTGTCGGGCTCGCCCAGCTCCATGCGGATGCACTTGAGGCCAGACACCCAGCCCTCGCCGTTGCCCAACACCTCGACGGGGTTGGTGAGGAAATCAAAGATGATCCCCTCTTCCTCGGCGTGATGGACTTCCTCGGCGCGGGCGGGCACCTCTTCGCGCGAGCGGCGATAGACGATGTGCACTTCCTCAGCGCCCAGGCGCAGCGAGCAGCGCGCGGCGTCCATGGCCACGTTGCCAGCGCCCACCACGGCCACCTTGTTGCCCACCTTGACGGGGGTGTCCCACTCGGGGAACAGGTAGCCCTTCATCAGGTTGGTGCGCGTCAGGAGCTCGTTGGCCGAATAGACGCCGTTCAGGTTCTCGCCTGGGATGCGCATCATCATCGGCAGGCCCGCGCCCGTGCCCAGGAACACAGCGTCGTACGATTCGACCAGCTCGCGCAGGGTGTACAGCTTGCCCACCACCGCGTCACACTGGACTTTGACGCCCAGGTCCTGCACATAGCCGATCTCGGCCTGGACCACCTCTTTGGGCAGACGGAACTCGGGGATGCCGTACATGAGCACGCCGCCAGGCAGGTGCAGCGATTCTAGCATGGTGACCTCGTGGCCACGCTTGGCCAGGTCGCCAGCGGCGGTGAGGCCCGAGGGGCCGCTACCCACGATGCAGACTCGCTTGCCCGTCGACGACGCGAGCTCGGGGGCGCGCATGCCCTGCTGGCGCTCCCAGTCGGCCACAAAGCGCTCCAGTCGCCCGATAGCCACGGGCTCGCCCCGCCGCGAGAGGATGCAGGCGATCTCGCACTGGGTCTCTTGCGGGCAGACGCGCCCACAGATGGCGGGCAGGCTGTTCTTGTCCTTGAGCGCTTCCACGGCGCCCCACATGTCGCCCTCGCGCAGCGCCAGGATAAACTCGGGGATGCGCACTTGCACGGGGCACCCGTCCACGCAGGCGGGCTTTTTGCACTGCAAGCAACGCGTTGCCTCCAGCTGCGCGATCTCGAGCGCATAGCCCAGGGCGACCTCGTCAAAGCAGGAACGGCGCTCCTCGGCGGAGCGGGTGGGCATATCTTGGCGCGGAGGGCGTTGTTGTTTGGCTGCCATGGTTATGCCTCCTTTACCGTGGACGCTTGCAGCTCTGCCTGGTAGGCCTCCATCGCCACCTTTTCCATGTCGGTGTACATGCGCTGTCGGCTCATTAGCAGGTTCCAATCTACCAAGTGCCCGTCAAACTCGGGCCCGTCCACGCAGGCGAACTTTGTCTCGCCGCCCACCTCAACACGGCAGGCGCCGCACATGCCCGTGCCGTCCACCATGATAGAGTTCAGGCTGACGGTGGTCTTGGTATCGAATTTCTTTGTGGTCAGCGCCACAAACTTCATCATGATGGCGGGGCCGATGGCCCACACGTGGTCGATCTGGCGCCCCTCGTTGTGCAGCTCTTCGACGGGGACCGTCACCAGCGCCTTGCGCCCATAGCTGCCGTCGTCGGTGCAGACGATCAGCTCGTCGGTGACGTCGCGCATCCGCTCCTCCCAAAAGAGCAGGTCTACGTTACGCGCGCCGATGATGCCGATCACCTTGTTGCCCGCCTCGCGGAGCGAGCGGCAGATGGGATAGATCGGCGCGATGCCCAGGCCGCCGCCCACCACCACGCAGGTGCCATAGCGCTCGATCTCGGTGGCGACGCCCAGCGGCCCCGTAAAGCTGGCCAGGCACTCGCCCTCGGACATCTGCCCGAGCTGCAAGCTGGACTTGCCCACCTCCTGCACGACGATGGTGATGGTGCCCGCCTCCCGATCATAGTCGGCGATGGTCAGCGGGATGCGCTCGCCGCGCTCGCTGACGCGCAACACCACAAATTGGCCCGCTTGCGCTTTGCGGGCCACCTCGGGCGCGAGAATGTCATACTCTTTGGTCTGGGGTCCAAGGACCCGCTTCCGCACGATCTCGTACACCAATACCCTCCCCAGGTGCTTGTTCGACGCGACGATAGCGGGGCGGCTACCCGAGCCGACCCGAAAGCGGACTAGAGATCCACGAGCTGGCGGACCAGGGCCAATACCCCCAGCCCCGCCTTGATGGCGCGGCTAGTATCCAGCGGACGCTGGTCGGCGGCTCGGTTGTCATCGCCCATGGTGCCCAGCAGCAATCCCGCGATGGCCCCCACCACGGCCCCGACCACGGCCCCGCGCACGATATAGCGGACGTCACGCTTCACGGCTCACCTCCCGATGCAGCACTCGCGCGATACGCTTGAGGCCCGCCGCCGTCGAGGCATAGGTCGAAGCGAACCAGACGAACGGCCGCCGTATGCCCACGAGCACGCCGTTGGTTATACGCGCGGCCCGCGCCACACGTTGGTTGGTAACCCGCAGCCAGAGGGCCGCCTGCGGGCGGGCGCGACGCATCGCCTTGGCGCCGTTCCAGAGCAGCAGCAGCGGCACGAGCAAGACCACGATGCCCTCGACGGCCATCACCACAATGGCGATATCGCGCGCGGTCGGCAGCATCTCTAGCATGTCGCTCTCCTCGGCGCGCTCGGCCCGCTACAGCATCTCGATGGCATAGTCCAAGAGAACCACGTCCAGGCGCGAGCTCTCCACCATGCGGACGACCTTTTCCAGCAACCCATGAGCATAGCCAACATCGGTGGAGACGCAAACCACGCCCAAGCGCGCGCGCTGCCAGCTATTCTGCTGATCCACCTCGGCTGCCGACACATTATAGTCGCGTCGGATGCGATCGAGTAATGAGCGCAACACCCGTCGCTTGTACTTGAGCGAGTTGCACTCGGGTATCTCCAGATCCAACGTCAGCGCCGCGATGACCATGGTCTCCGTTCCTGGCGTGCGCCAGCCTGCGCCTAGGCTACCTCGCGGACCTCGTAGGTATAGTCGATCTCGGCGTTGAGCGAGGCCGTGGCGCCACAGTACTTGGTCTGGGATAGCTCGATGGCCCGCTCGACGGCCGACTCAGGAATGCCGTGCCCCGTCACCACAAAGGTCAGGGTGATGTGGGTGTAGCGCTTGGGATGCTCCTCGGCGCGCTGGCCCGCCAGACGTACTTCAAAGGCGCGCACATCCAGCCGTTTCTTCTGGAGCACCGAGATGACGTCCATGGCCGTGCACGAGCCCAGCGCGCACAGCAGCGCCTCCATGGGGCGCATGCCCGTGTCGGCGCCCCCCACCTCGGGGTTGCCATCCAACACGATGGCGTGGTTCGAGCCACCCGCCGTGGCCACAAACTGCATTCCCTCGGTCCAGCGAAGCGTGGCTCCATACGGACGTTGCTCAGCCATCCGAACCTCCTTTTTCCACGGTCAGATAGAGCCGATACGTCGCGTGATAGGCCTGCATGCTCTGCAGGTAGCCATCGTTCCAACCGCCCGCGGCATAAAGCAGGCCGCCGCGGCTGGTGGTGACCGCCGCCAGGCCCAGGTTCCGCCAGCTGCCCACCAACGGCGTGGCAAAGGTGGCCCAGGCGTTGGCGGTGGGGTCATAGCGCTCGCCGTAGGCCAACGAGCTCTCCCAGCCGCCGCCCACCACATAGAGCGCTCCCTCTAGCGCCACGGCCTCGTGGCCCGCGCGGGCTGCCCGCATGGGGGCGCGGAGCTGCCACCCGTCGCTGCCGCTGGGGTCCGCCGCCAGCGACTCGGTCAGCCGATAGACCGTCTCGCCGTCATAGCCGCCCGTGACGTACACGCGGCCGTCTAGCAGGGCGCCCGCGGCAAAACCACGGGGCAGCGTCAGCGGCGGGCCGCTCTCCCAGCGGTCGTCGGCCACGTCGTAGCGGTAGGTGTCGCCCACATAGCGCTGGCCGTTCCAGCCGCCGCACAGCCAAAAGCCGTCGTCCTCGGCAATCAAGGCATAGCCAAACAACGCCACGGGCAGTCGCGCTGCCTGGTTCCATTCCCCCGTCGCGGGATCGTACGCCTCCATCGCGTCGCTGGGCAGGCCGCCCGCCAGCATCCCGCCAGGCACATAGATCCGCCCCGCGACCGCTGATGCCTTGACGTTGGCTACGGCCGTGGGCTTGGCGGCTAGCTGCTCCCAGGCGCCCGACGCCAGATCATAGGCATCCAGGCGTCCCGTCAACCCGCTCTCGGTCTCGCCCGCGATCAGATAGAGGCGGCCGCCGTGCGCCACCTGGGCAAAGCGGCTACGCGGCGTCGGCAGGGTGGTCTCGGTCTGCCAGCGCGGCGCCTCTTGCCAGGCCACAGCGGCCTGCGATGGCGCCCCGTCGCGAAAAGCATCGGCCGGCGACGTGGCGCGGGCGCCCTGTCGCGGCCAGAGGGCCATCACCAACCCTGCCGCCAGCGCTACCCCCAGCGCCACCAGCTGCTGCCAGGCGGGAATCGCGCGGCGGTACGCCTCGGTCGCGTCATAGGCGGCCTCGGCGGGCGCGGGCTCATCGCCATCGTCGGCGGGCGCCGCCAGCCCAGGCAAGGTCACCAACTGATGGGCGATGGCATAGCGCGTCGCCTCGGTGCGCGATTCGACCGCCAGCTTGCCGAAAATGTTGCGGAGATGGGCCTTGACCGTGTTGGCGCTGATATCCAGCTTGAGCGCGATCTGCTGGTTGGTCATGCCCGTGCTGACCAGCTCCAGAATCTCGAGCTCGCGCTCGCTCAGCGACTGGCTGTCGTTCTCCATGGGTGGTGCCCTCCCGCAACCGTCGGCGATTCTACCACAGGCGGGCGCGCGGGCGCAACCGACCGACCCGCAGCCCGCAACCCCGCGCCACACGATGCGTAGAGAGGGTGTGATCCGAGAGTTGCTGGAGGTAACCATGTCAGAACCATTTGCAGAGAGCATGGAACAGCCCCGTCGCGTCGTCGAGGCGTCGTTTCGTCTTCCCAAGGCCGAAGAGATCACCTTTCCCAAAGTGGATCTAGAGCCCGTGGCCGAGATCGGCCGTGAGCTGCTGCTGACCACCGTGGGCATCGGCGTGCTCGCGGCCCAGGGGTTGGCCGCGGCCGCCCGCGCCGCCTACCAGGCTGGCCTGGACGAGGCCTCCAAGCCCGATTCCTGGCTGCATAGCATCCTGAAGGCGGCGACGGACGCCCCCGCGGCGCAGCAGGAGCAGGGCGTTCCCGTTTTGCCTATCGCCGACTATGATAGGCTCGATGAGCAAGAGGTCGTCGCCCGCCTGGATGGCCTCACGCGAGACGAGCTGGACCTGGTGCGCCGTTACGAGGCCGCCAACCTTGACCGCGTCATCGTCCTGGATGCCATTGCCCGTCGTCTGGGCTAGCGGCGCCATGCGAAGCATTCTCTTTACAGGCAAGGGCGGCGTCGGCAAGACCACCCTGGCCGCCGCCACCGCGCTAAGCGCGGCCAAGCACGGCCATCGCACCTTGGTGGTCAGCACCGATCCCGCCCATTCCCTGGCCGACTCGTTGGATCAGCCCCTCTCGTCCGAGCCGCGAGCCATCCAGGGCGACCACTTTTGGGCCGCCGAGATCGATACCGGCGAGGAGCTGGAGCGCCATTGGGGCAAGGCGCGCCGTCGCATCGCCGAGCTGTTGCGCGAGGAGGGGATCTCGGCCGCGGCGGCAGGCGAGCTGGCCGTCCTCCCTGGGCTGGACGAGATCCTGGCCCTCTTGCGCATCAAACAGTGGCTGGACGAGGGCGCCTATGACCTGCTGGTGATCGACAGCGCCCCCACGGGGGCCGCCACCCGTTTGCTCAGCGCGCCCGATCTGGTGCGCTGGTACCGCCGTCACCTCTCGGGGCTGTCGCGCACCGTGCTGCGCGCCGTGCTGCCCGCCCTCAGCGTCCTGCTGGAGGCGCCCGCCGACGCCTTGGTGGCCCAGGAGCAGGTCAAGCTGGTGTTTGACGGCATTCGCGCCCTCCAAGAGAACCTCACCGACCCCGAGCGCACCTCGGTGCGGCTGGTGCTGCTGCCCGAGCGCATGGCCCTGCTAGAGACCGAGCGGGCCTACACCTATATGAGCCTCTTTGGCATGTCGGTGGATGCTCTCTTTCTCAACCGCCTCTTGCCCGATCAGGTCCAGGACCCCTACTTTGACGGGTGGCGCCAGGATCAGTTTCGCTATCGCCGCGAGGTGCTGGACGAGTTCCGCCCCCTGCCCGTCTTTGAGGTGCCGCTCATGAACCGCGAGGTGGTGGGCCTGGAGGCCCTGGCTGCCCTGGCCGACGCCACCTATGGCAGCGCCGACCCAGCGCCGCGCCTGGGCACGGAGCAGCCCCTGGAGATCGCCGCGCGCGACGGCCGCTATGTGCTTTCGCTGCGTGTTTCGGGCGTGGCCACGGGCGCCGTGCAGATCGAGCGCGCGGGGGACGCCCTGCGGGTGCGGCTGGGCCGCTATCGGCGCACGCTGCCGCTGCCGCAGTACCTGGTCGGCCTGTCGCCCTCTTTTGCGCGCCTGGAGAACGGCCGCCTGGTGATCGTCTTTGAGGACGCTTGAGTTCGCATCGCGCAGGGTCGCCGCCTCGCCCGCGGCCTCGCCTCGGGGCGGCGACCGCCGACGCGTCTTGACGCAACCCCCACGCCGAGTATCATCTTCAGACGCTGCATACCCACGCGGTACGGGGGCATCCACGCATGCTGACCATCGGTATCGATTTTGGCACCACCAACTGCAGCGCGGCGATCTGCCGCGACGGGCAGGTGGAGCTGATCCCCCTGGAGGATGGCAACACCATCCTGCCATCCACTATCTGCATCACCCGCGAGGGCGAGATCCGCATCGGTCGCGCCGCCATCGAGCGCTTTCTGGAGCTCACCCGTAATCGCGCCATTCGCTACAAGTTCACCGACCTGCGCCGCCTCACGTCGGTCTATACCGACCACCTGGACGAGTCGGTCGTCAGCTCTGACGAGGATCTGGTGGTGGTCTCGACGCCTGGCGACGAGGAGGATCTGGATTGGCCCGCGCGGCTGTTCCAGTCGCTCAAGACGGGCCTGCGTGACCCTCACTTTGCGGGCACCACCGTCTATGACACCTACTATGCCATGGAAGACCTCATCGCCCTGGTGCTGCGGCACATTCGCCGCTGCGCCGAGGCCCATCTCGGCGAGCCCGTCCGCGCTGCCGTGATCGGTCGCCCCGTCTCGTACGTGGGTACCGCCGAGACGGGCGTGGCGCCCGAGGTGGTGGACGAGACGGCCCACGAGCGGATGCTGGCGGCCGCGCGCATCGCGGGGTTTGACGAGGCGGCCCTGCTGCTCGAGCCCGCCGCCGCCGCGCGTCATTTGCGAGGGCAGGCCGAGGCGTGGCAGCATGCGTTGGTATTCGATTTCGGCGGCGGCACGTTGGACCTGGCCGTGGCGCGCGCCCTGCCCGACGCCGATCAAGAGATCGTCGCGGCCCACGGCGTGCCCCTGGGCGGCGATGACTTTGACAGCACCATCATGCGCCGCTTTTTGCTGAGCCAGTTCGGCGATGGCACCACCTTTGGCCCCAAGCACCTGCCCTTTCCGCCCAACATGCTGGAGCCGCTGCTGCACTGGCAGACCATCCCGCAGCTGGCCACGCCCGCCAACGCGGCACGGCTGGCGTCCATCGTCCGCGAGAGCGACGCCCCGCAGGCCATGCACAACCTCCAGGCTCTCATCCGCAAGGGACTGGGGTTTCGCCTGTTCCAAGAGATCGAGCGGGCCAAGATCGAGCTCTCGGACCAGGACCAGGCCATCGTGTCGTTGCACGATCCCGAGCTCATGATCGAACAGCGCGTCCGCCGCTCCCAGTTCTCTCGCGCGCTGGTGGATCATCTCTCGACCATCGAGGGTGCCCTGGAAACCGTCCTGCAGCGCGCCCGCCTGACCGTTCCACAGATCGACCGCGTCCTGATGACGGGCGGCTCCTCGCTGGTGCCTGTGGTGCAGGCCACCGTCGGGCGCATCTTTGCGGCGGCGCAGGTGCGCGTGGCCGACCCGTTCACCAGCATCTCGGCGGGGCTGAGCATCGCCGCCGCTGAGGACGACCTGTCGCGCCCCGTGGCTGATGCCTACTCGCGCGCCACCGAGGCCCGTATCCAGGCCGAGGCCGTCACCATCGGCGAGACGGTGGCCTTCAAGCGTGGCACCCAGAGCGTCGAGGGCGTGGTGGTGGGCCGCGCGGGCGGTCGCCTGCACGACGCCGTGCTGGTGATCGAGTTTTGGGATGAGGGTAGCGAGGCTTTTGTCAGCACCATGCGCCACGAGACCAAGGTGACCCGCACCAAGGTTCCCCGCTAGGGCTACGTCCGCGAGGAGGATGCATGCGAATCTGGAGCAGCGCCCACGACGGCGGCGCCGTGCACGCCATGGGCAATGGGCAGATGCTGGCCTATGGGCGCGGCCCCGAGCTGGCGTACCTCTATGGCCCGCCATACAGCTCGCCCAGCCTGGCGCGCATGGAGCTCGTGCCCGACGCGCCGCTCAACGACCATGCCCAGCGTCTGCCTGGGGGCGCCATCTGGCGACACACCCTGACCGACGCGGCCTCCCATGTGCCCGTGACGCTGATGACCGAGTGCGTGCATCACGAGCTGCCCGTCTATTTGCGGCGCTGGGAGGATGTCGCCTGCCCGCTGCGCTGGCGTATTCACCTGCACCCCAGCGCCACGCTGCTGCCCGCAAGCCGCCACGAGGGCGCTTGGCTGGTCATGCTCAAGCCTGGCGCGCCCATCTACCACTATCCTGCGGCGCACTGGTCCTGGGGGCTGTTCCTGACCGAGGGCGCCTGCCGTTTGGAGGCCGCCGATGACGGCACGCTCCTGCTGACCTGCCAGCGCGGGGAGGGCTCGCTGCGCGTCGTCGGGGCCACTAGCTATGCCGCCCTGGCCGACGTGGCCGATCTGGCGGCGTCGCTCAGCCCCGCCCAGATGCTCGCCGCCACCCAGCGTTGGTGGGAGGGGTTTCGCCAGCGCCGTACCGCTCGGATGGATTCCCGTGCGCTGGCCGACGACGCGGCCGCCGAGCTGCTGGACGGCGTGGCCGCCCTCCTCAAGGCACAGCAATCCACCGACGGCGGCGTTATGGCGGGGCACTATTACCCGCTGGCCTATGTGCGTGACCAGTACGGCGCCTCACGGGGGATGCTCGCGCTGGGCATGCACGCCGAGGCCCGCGCGGGGCTCCAGTTCCGCGCCAACAAGCTGGATCGCCTGGGCACCCTGCAGACGGCCGAATCGATGGGCAGCGACTGTGCCCGCCACATCCACGAGAACGACGACGTCGAGGGGCCAGGCTACCTGATCCTGCAGGCGCGCGATTACCTTGGCGCCACGGGAGACGTCGCCTTTGTGCGGAGCCTGATGCCCCTGCTGGATTGGTGCTGGGAGGCGCAGCGCCGCCACCTGTGGGGTGGGCTACTGCCGTTCAATGGCGACGAGACCTATGTGGCGGGTGGGTTCTACCCGCGTTCGGGGCTGATGCAGGGCTCGGCCGATTCGACCTTGGTCTATGCCGTGGCGGGCGCCTGGCTGGCCGATTGGGCCCAGGCCCAGGGTCTCTGGCCCGCCGCCTATGCCGAGGCGCAACGCGCCCTGGCGGCCCAGGCCGCGCGGGCCTATCGGCGTCACTTTATGCGGGAGGGCCGCTTGTTCGCCAACGCGCCCATCCGCGAGGAGCTGGGGGCCCTGCCCGCCCATCGCCACGGCGTCTGTGAGGCCCGTTGCGGCTGGTTCGGCTGGACCGAGCGCTCGTCCGCGGGTCGCTACCTCTGCCCCGCCTGCGCCGTGTCGGTCGATTTGCCGCCCGAGCGCCCTGAGCCTATGCTGGTGCACTCGGTGTCGCTGTTGCCCAGCTATGTGGGCAGCGATCTGCTCAGCGATGAGGAGCTGCGTCGGCTAGCCGAGGGCGTTCTCGCCGCGGCCCAGCCCGACGGGCACATCCCCACGGTACCAGGCACCATCGGCTGCGTCGGCTATGACCCAGGCCTGCTCCTGATGACGCTAACGCGTCTGCGGCATCGCGCCGCGCCTGCCGCCTATGCTCGCCTCGTGCGCATGGCCGATGACGCGGGCGCCTGGAACGAGTACTATGGCGCGAGCGACCAGGTGCGCGCCCAGAACTGCCGCGCCCGCCCCTGGGAGAGCGGCGTCAACGCCGCCGCCATGGTAGCGTACTGGAGCGCTAGCGGCGATACGAGACCAGCGAATCAGTAGTTGACATGCGTCTATAGTTCTGATATTATTCTCTAAAGATAGGTGAGATTGGAAGTGATCGAGATGAGCAAGCAACTTGATCGAGCCCAGTACATGATCCAGGTGCTCCGCGAGGCGGGAAATCGCATTACGCCTCAACGCACTGCCATCGCACAGGTGCTTTCCAGGAGCACCACGCACCCCAGCGTCGAGGACATCTACGAAGAGCTGTATCCGCGCTTTCCTAGCATGAGCCTGGCCACCGTCTACAAGACCGTGGCGCTCTTTTGCGAGCTGGGCCTGGTGCTTGACCTGGGCACCCTGGGCGATGAGCGCCGCTATGATGGGCGCATGACCGAGCCCCACCTGCATTTGCTCTGCGAGAGATGCGGCGCCATTGAGGATTGCAGTGGCACCTCCATCGAGGTGGAGCAGATCCACGAGTCTGCCCGCGAAATCGGGTTTGAGGTGCGCGCCGTGCGCTATGAGGTGATCGGCCTTTGCAGGGCCTGTCAGGAGCTAATGGCCGTCGAGTCCGAAGCCGTCCGCGAAACAGTCAACTAAGGAGAATCCCATGATCAACGGCAAGGTCGAAAAAGCTATCAACGAACAGATCAAGAACGAGCTCTATTCGGGTTACATGTACCTGGCCATGTCCGCCGAGCTAGAGGCCACCGACTGGCCTGGCATGGGCCACTGGATGCGCAAGCAGGCGGGTGAGGAGCTCGCGCACGCCCTCAAGCTCTATGACTATCTCAACGAGCGCGGTGGTCGCGCCGAGCTGCATGCCATCGACAAGCCGCCCGTGGAATACGGCGGACCTTTGGCCATCTTTGAGAAGGCTTACGAGCACGAGCAGCTGGTGACCAGCCTGATCAACAAGCTCTTTGAGACCGCCGCTGGCGAAAAGGACTATGCCACGCAGAGCATGCTGCAGTGGTTCATCGACGAGCAGGTCGAGGAGGAGGACAATGCGTCCTCGATCGTCGCCAAGCTCAAGTTGGCTGGCGACAAGGGCAACGCCCTGCTGATGCTCGATCGCGCTCTCGGCGAGCGCTAGGATCCCCGCTACCCCAGAGGGCCTCTACGGAGGCCCTCTCTTTGCGTCCCGCGCCCACCGTTGACGCTTGCGGTGCGCTGTGTTAGCTTGCTCCTGTGATCTGCGAACGTGCCCCGTGGGGCCGTCATCCCTAGCAAGGAGCGGGTGGGTATGGGTGTGCGCATCGACCTGTCGTCGCAAACGTGGACCCTGCGCGGCTGGGCGCCCAACGTGTGGGAGTGGACCGCGGGGGCCGAGGGGATCGACTCAACGCGGCACCAGGCCACGCCCGTGGTGCCCGCCGTGGTGCCAGGCGCCGTCCAGGAGGATCTCTTTCGGGCGGGCCTGTTGCCAGACTGGAACGTGGGCCTCAACGCGCCCCTCTGCGAGTGGGTGGAGCATCGCCATTGGGAGTACCGTTGCCAGGTGAGTATCCCCGCCGATTGGCGCGGACGCCGCCTGATCCTCCACGCTGAGGGGCTGGACTATGCGGGCTACCTGCTGGTGGACGGAGCCATCGTCGACCAGTTCTGCGGCATGATGCGCCCCCACGAGTTCGACCTGACCGACCACCTCACGCCTGGCGGCCAGCACCGCCTCTCCATCGTCTTTACCGAGGCGCCCCACGAGCAGGGCCAGATCGGCCGCACCTCCCGCTCGCGCTATTTCAAAGCCCGCTTTGCCTATGGCTGGGATTGGTGCCCGCGACTGGTGCCCTTGGGCATCTGGGATGACCTCTACCTGATGGCGGCGCCCGAGCCGCGCCTGCTGGACTGCCTGCCCTATCCCACCTATGAGCCCGCCGACGGCCTCGGTGGGCTGGCGGTGCGGCTGCACGTCCAGGCGAGCCGAGCCATGCGGGCGTCTTGCCGCGTGAAGCTGCGGCGCGCGGGGGAGACGGTCTATGAGGACGTTGTGACCTGCGCGTTCGGCCGCGGTGAGACCGAGACCCTGGTCGAGC
>ENA-UOXR01002530-UOXR01002530.1-bioreactor-metagenome-genome-assembly--contig:-NODE-2530-length-16781-cov-5.279206_pt1 | contig 16781 bp, 14 predicted proteins | sample MGYA00238164_ERZ764825 | MGnify/ENA primary metagenome ERZ764825 (study PRJEB28920, sample SAMN05720171) | bioreactor metagenome | isolation source: Anaerobic biogas reactor | place: USA:Washington...
GAGCCGTACGCGCTGCGCTATGCGGTTCGTTAGGCGTCGGCGCCTGGCGCCGGGTGGCCCGCCCGCGATCCAACGACTCGCGGGCGGGCTACTGTCTCCGCCACTCGCCCTGCGGTGTGGGGGCGACCCAAGCCGACCACAGGCAAGTGTGGCGCGCCCCGCCCGTGGTGCGTTCGTAGCCGTGGGGTGCCCAAGATGAACCGCCCTCCCTCGCCGGAGCGCGATCGACTCGACAGCGAGCTATGGCAACTCCTCGACCAGCTGGAGAACTGGCTCGAGGCCCCGATGGTTGCCCTGGGGTTCGTGTGGCTCGTGCTCGTCGTGGCCGACCTGCTGTGGGGCCTGGGGGGCTTTCTCAGCGCGCTGACGACGGTGATCTGGGCGCTGTTCGTCCTCGATTTCCTTCTGCGGCTGGCCCTCGCTCCCAACAGAGTGGTTTACCTGCGACGCAACTGGCTCACGGCCTTGTCACTGGTGGTGCCGGCGCTGCGCGTGGCACGCGTCGTGCGCGTCATCCGTTTGGCCCGTCTCGCGCCGGCGACACGCACGCTGCGCCTCGTCTCGGTGGTGGGCTCGATGAACCGCGGCATGCGCGCCCTCCGCGCCAGCCTCGGGCGCCACGGGGCGGGCTATGTGCTGGCCCTCACGGTGATCGTGGTGTTGGTGGGGGCGGCGGGCATGCTGGCTTTTGAGCGGACGCCGGAAGGCGAAGGTATGGACAGCTATGGTGAGGCGCTGTGGTGGACGGCGATGCTCGTCACCACCATCGGCTCCGAGTTCTGGCCGGTGACGCCGGAGGGACGAGTGTTGGCGCTGGTCCTCTCGGTGTACAGCCTGGGCGTCTTTGGCTTTGTCACCGCGACGCTGGCCAGCTTTTTAGTTGGCCGCGACGTGGAGGGTGGCGCCGGCGACCCGCGTGGCGAGGTAACGATGCGCGATCTGCGCGACGAGCTGCGGGCCTTGCGCGAGGAGCTGCAGAGGTTACGGAGGAGTCCACCATCCGGCAGCGCGGGCCCCTGATGCCGGGCCCTCGCCCGCGCTATCCCGGCTCGCGACCCTCGGTATCCAGAGCATGTTGAGAATGCTCAGTATCTCGTGCGCTCATAGGTCCAGCGCCATGTCATAGTTCAGGATCTGGCCGTCCCCGTGTCCCGTGCAAAAGTCCCCCACGCGACGGAACCCCAGGCGCGCGTACAGGCGCCGGGCGCGATAGTTCGTCGCCTGCACGCCGCCCATGAGGATGACGCGGCGCAGGCCGAGCACCCCGGCGGCGCGCACCACGTGCGCCGCCATCTGCGCGCCGATCCCCTGGCTCTGATAGGCGTCGGCCACCGAAGGGGCGAAGCAGCCGCAGGCGCCGCCCAGCGCTCTCCCGTAGCGCTGGCGGTCGCCGTCCCAGATGGTGCGCGTGAGGATCATGTAGCCGATGATGGCGTCCCCCTCCGGGCCGGGCAGCACGGCGACGAACCGCGTCGTCTCGGGATCGTCGGCCGCGGCGCACAACGTCTCAGCGGTGGCGCGATCGAAGGGGTGGGGGCCGTAGCGCCGGCGGGTCTGCTGCGACAACCCCAAGAAGTAGGCGCTGAGGGGCTCCACGTCCGTGGGCTCCAGAGGTCGCACCAGGGCGCGCCGGCCGTCACGCAGGGTGATGGCTGTGCTGAGGCGTTCGTCAGGCATCGCGTTCCTCCTGCTGGCGCAAACGTGGCGGCTATTCTATACTGGGCGCGCTGCGCCGCCAAGGGTGTGCGGCGCCAAGGAGCGCCGGAGGGGGAGCATGGAAACCAGCAGATTGGCGATCGACGGTGGGCGGCCCCTGCGCGCCGAGCCGTACCCCACTTGGCCCCACTGGGACGAGCGCGAGGAGGCGGTGATCCTCGACGTTCTGCGGTCGGGGGAGTGGTGGGCGGTAGGGGGCAGCCACGTCCAACGGTTCGAGGCCGAGTTTGCCGCCGCCCATGAGGCCGAATATGGTGTGGCGGTGACCAACGGCAGCGCTGCTCTCGAGATCTGCCTGATGGCCGCCGGCATCGACTGGGGCGACGAGGTCATTACCTCGCCGTACACGTTCATCGCCACCGCCTCATCGTGCCTTCTGGTGGGCGCGGTCCCGCGGTTCGTGGACGTGCTCCCCGACACATGGAACCTGGACCCCACGCAGGTTGAGGCGGCCATCACCCCGCGCACCAAGGCGATCATCGCCGTGCACCTGGGGGGAGAGCCCGCCGACATGGACGCCCTGCGCGATATCGCCCGGCGCCATGGGGTGCTGCTCATCGAGGACGCCTGCCAGGCGCACGGGGCCTCGTGGTGCGGCCGGCGCGTGGGCGCCCTGGGCGACATGGGCTGCTTTAGCTTTCAGGCGAGCAAGAACATCACCGGCGGCGAGGGGGGTATGATCCTCACCAACGACGACAGGTGGTACGAGCGCTGCTGGTCGGTGCACAACGTGGGGCGGCAGCGCGAGGGGCAGTGGTACGGGCACGTGGCGCTGGCCAGCAACTATCGCCTCTCCGAGTGGGCCGGCGCCGTGCTCCGCGTCCAGTTGACGCGCCTGAACGACCAGGCGGAGCGCCGCGCCCGCAACGGCGCCTTCCTGGCGGATGCCCTCGCCGAGGTGCCGGGGCTCAGCGCCGTCCCCGGGGACGCACGCGTCACCCGCAATGCCTACCACCTGTTCAAGATGTGGTACGAGCCGTCCTTCTTTGCCGGACGCGACAAGGCCGCGTTCGCCCAGGCGATGCAGCGGGAGGGTATCCCCGTGTCGGTGGGCTACCCTCGCCCCCTGTCACAGGAGCCCGTGATCCGCAACCGCGCGGCGGTCATCGCCGACCGGCTGGGGCTGGAGGCTCCTACCGAGGAGCACTGCCCCGTGACGGAGGACGTCTGCGCTCGTGGCTTGTGGTTACCGCAGAACGTCCTGCTCGGCACTCAGGCCGACGCGGAGGACGTCGTACGCGCGGCGCTCAAAGTGCAACGCGCCTGGGCCTAGCGTCTCGAAGGCGCGATTGGAGCGCGCATTCGCAACGCGCTGTCTGAAAGCCTGATCTCACTCCGGGAGGTGCATGGCATGGCCGACAAGTTGACCGTCCCCGACCTGCAGGCGCGCGCCGCCGAGGGCACGCCCCTGAGCATGATCACGTGCTACGACTATCCCATGGCGCGCGTGATCGACCGTGCCGGCGTCGACATCGTGCTGGTGGGCGACTCCGTGGCCATGACGGTGCTCGGGTACCCCAACACGCTGCCCGCCACCATGGACATGATGGTGGTGTTCGCCGGCGCCGTGGCCCGCGGCTGCGAGCGCGCTTTCGTGCTGGGCGACATGCCCTATATGTCATACCAGGTGTCGGTGTCCGAGGCGGTCCGCAACGCCGGGCGCTTTATGGCCGAGTCGGGCGTTGACGGCGTCAAGCTGGAAGGGGGGCGCACCATGGTGGCGGCGGTGCGCGGCATCGTGGGGGCCGGCGTGCCCGTGATGGGCCACCTGGGTCTGACGCCCCAGAGCGCCTCGATGATCGGCGGCTACAAGGTGCAGGGACGCAGCGGCGCCGCCGCCATCGCCCTGCTGGAGGACGCCCTGGCGCTCCAGGATGCCGGCGTGTTCGCCATCCTGCTGGAACTCGTGCCCGCGCGCGTGGCCGAGATCATCACGCAAAAGCTGGACGTCCCCACCATCAGCATCGGTTCGGGCGCCGGCTGCAGCGGCCAGTGCCAGATCCTGCACGACGCCATCGGCATGTTCGAGGCGTTCACGCCGCGTCACGCCAAGCGCTATGCCGAGGTGGCGGCCGCCATCCACGGCGCCATGGAGCAGTTCGTGGCCGATATCGGCAGCCGCACCTATCCGGGGCCGGAGCACAGCTTCAAGATCGGCGGTGAGGCGCTGAAGGAGTTCCAAGAGTACGCGGGCGGGCGTTAGTGGCGTGATGTCAGCTGATCGAGGTTCCAGGTCACAGGTTGCGGGCATGAGGGCGACTACGCTTTCGAGCCTGTAACCTGCCACCTCGGGCAACCTGCCACGCTTTCATGGTCCGGCCCAGAACCCGCCCGCGGACGCTGGCGCGCTGGCGCGGCGTGCCTTGACGCGCGGGGGGCGTTGCTGTATGATGCCGTGTCTCTCGCGGCGGCCGATTCCCGGCTGCGCCGGGCCCGCTGTCAGAGGTGCCACATCGTAGAGCCAGGAGGAGTCACGGATGGGCGAAAATAAGGTACGCGTAGCCATCATCGGCGTGGGGAACTGCGCGGCAGCGCTCGTGCAGGGAATCCACTTTTACCGCAACGCCCCGGAGGATCAGTTCATCCCGGGCCTGATGCACCCGCGCGTGGGCGATTACCACGTCGGCGACATCGAGATCACCGCGGCGTTCGACATCGACGCCGCCAAGGTGGGCAAGGACCTGTCCGAGGCGATCTGGGCTGGGCCCAACAACACGATCAAGTTCTTTGACGTGCCCCACATGGGCATCACCGTCTCCCGCGGCATGACGCACGACGGGCTCGGCCGCTATCTGAAGGATCGCATCCAGAAGGCGCCCGGCTCCACGGACGATATCGTCGGCATCCTCAAGGATACCAAGACGGACGTGGTGGTGAATTTCCTGCCCGTCGGGTCCGAGATGGCCACCAAGTGGTACGTGCAGCAGATCCTCGACGCGGGGTGTGGCATGGTGAACTGCATCCCCGTGTTCATCGCGCGCGAGAACTACTGGCAGCAGCGCTTCAAGGAGCGCGGCCTGCCCATCGTGGGCGACGACATCAAGAGCCAGGTGGGCGCCACCATCACGCATCGCGTGCTGACCCACCTCTTCAAGGTGCGCGGCGTGCGCCTTGACCACACCTACCAGCTGAACTTTGGCGGCAACATGGACTTCTATAACATGCTCGAGCGCGACCGGCTCGAGTCGAAAAAAGAGTCCAAGACGAACGCCGTCACGAGCCAGTGGGATACCGAACTGCCGCCGGAGGACGTACACGTCGGCCCCAGCGACTATGTGCCCTGGCTCACCGACCGCAAGTTCTGCTACATCCAGATGGAGGGCACGACGTTCGGTGAGGTTCCCCTCAAGGTCGAGGTCAAGCTCGAGGTGTGGGACTCGCCCAACTCGGCCGGTGTGGTGATCGATGCGGTGCGTTGCTGCAAGATCGCCCTCGACCGGGGCGTCTCCGGCTCGCTGGTGGGCCCCTCCTCGTACTTTATGAAGTCGCCGCCGCAGCAGTTCGACGACGATGAGGCACGACGCCGCGTCGAGGCGTTCATCTGCGGCAAGGACTAGCCACCGGCGGCGGATGGCGTCGCCGCACACATGACTTGCTCGCGAGCCGGCCCCTTCGGGCCGGCTCGTCGCGTCCCCTTGACCGGTGTCCGCCGGCGGGGTAGAGTCAAGGCCATGACGCGTTGCGAGGAGGCGCATGACGGACTCGGTGGAGCGCGGCGGGCGGCACGGCGAGATGGCCTTTCAGCCACCTCGCTATGAGACGCTTGAAGCCTGGGAGCGCCGGGCGGCCTGGCTGCGGGAACACCTGCTGGCGGTGCAGGGGCTGTGGCCCTTGCCGGACCGCGAGCCGGTGCGCGCCACGTTCACCGGCCGGCTGGAAGGGGACGGCTACACCGTCGAGAACGTCTATCTGGAGAGCTGGCCCGGCTTTTACTGCACGGGCAACCTCTATCGCCCCGGTCGGGGCGCCGGCCCCTTCCCCGGCGTGCTCCACCCCCACGGCCACTGGAGCCGGGGCAGGCTCGAGGATCAGCCCCTGGGGTCGATCCGCGCGCGATGCATCGCCATGGCGCGGCTGGGGATGGTGTCATTCGCCTACGATATGGTGGGCTACAACGACAGCCTGCAGGTGCCACACCATCGCTTCGCATCGTTTCGAGGGGCGCTGTGGGGCATCTCGCCCATGGCGCTGCAGACCTGGAACAGCATCCGCGCGGTGGATTTCCTCCAGTCGCTGCCCGACGTCGACCCGCAGCGCATCGGCTGCACCGGCGCCTCGGGCGGGGGCACCCAGACCTTCTTGCTGGCCGCCGTGGACGAGCGCGTGCGGGTGGCGGCGCCGGTCAACATGATCTCGGCGCACTTTCAGGGCGGCTGCGTGTGCGAGAACCTGCCGGGGCTGCGCATCGATACGTCCAACGTCGAGATCGGCGCCCTCATGGCGCCGCGGCCCCTGCTCCTGGTCTCCGCTACCGGCGACTGGACGACCAACACGCCGACGGTCGAGTACCCCGCCATTCGCGCCATCTATGACCTCTATGGCGCGGGGGATAGGGTGGCCTGGGCGCAGGTGGATGCGCCGCACAACTATAACGCCGCGAGCCGCGCCCACGTCTATCGCTGGTTCTGTCGCTGGCTCCTGGGCGATGAATCGCCGGCGGATGCGTCGTCGACGCGCGGCGCCGAGCGCCCCTTTGCGGCGCATGGCGATGAGGAGCTGCGCGTATTCCCCACCGGGCAGCTTCCGGCCGGCGCCGCCACGGGGGCCGACCTCGTCGCGCTCCTGGAGCGCGCGGCGCGCCATCGCCTGCTCCGCATGGTGCCCACCGGCGCCGACGAGTTGGCGGGGTTGCGGCTGGTCGCCCGGCGGCGGCTGGAGCACGTCCTGGGCACGCGGGCGGTCGACCCCAAGGAGGTCTCGGCCGAGGCAGGGGAGGAGGAGCGGTCGGACGGCTGGAGCCGGCTCCTCCTGACCATCGCCCGCGCGGGTGACGGTCAGGGCGTGCCGGGCACGCTGTACACCCCCGTCGAGGCCGGCGGGCGGGGCGCGCTGCTGCTGCACGGCGCTGGGCGCCAGGGGCTGGACGATGCCTACGGCGACCCGGGAGGGCTCGTGGCCGGCCTGCTCGCGGCCGGGTACAGCGTGCTCGGCGTGGACGTCCTCGGGGTCGGCGCCGCGCGTCCCGCGTCCCCGCGGCGCGACGACGACTGGTTCTGGGCCACGTTCAACCCGTCGCTCCTTGGCGAGCGGGTGCGCGACGTGCTGACGGCCGTGGCGTACCTGCGCGGCGTGGCGCCGGGTGGGGTGGCCGTCGTCGGGCTGAGCGGGGCGGGCCCGTGGGCGCTGTTGGCCACCGCCGTGGATGACGGCATCGCGGCCGTCTGCGCCGATGCGGGGGCCATGCGGTTCGACGTGGATGACGCCTTCTTGGGCGAGGGATTTGCACCCGCGCTGCGCGCCTACGGCGACCTGCAGGTGACGCCGGCCCTCGTGGCGCCGCGGCCACTGCTGCTGGCCAACACGGCGCGACGGTTCCCCTGCACCTGGGGCGAGGCCGCCTATCGCCTCCTCGGCGCGCGCGACGCCATGCTAGAGCGCGCGAACCCCCTCGATGACGACGAGATCCTCGCCTGGCTGCGCGCGGCGATGGAGCGGGACGGATAGCGTAGATGGACGATAGCGCCGGCGCACCGAGCATCGAGATCACCCCCGATCTGGCCATCCCGCAGGCCGAGCTGGAGTTGCGCTTCTCGCGCTCCGGCGGCCCGGGGGGGCAGAACGTGAACCGCACCTCCACGCGGGTGGAGCTGCTCTTTGACGTGGCTGGCTCCCCCAGCCTCAGCGAACACCAGCGGGCGCTGATTCTGAGCCGGCTGCAGGGCTACATCGACCGGGAGGGGATACTGCACCTCTTTTCGCAGGCCACCCGCAGCCAGTGGCAGAACCGCCAGGAGGTAATGGAGCGGTTCCGCGAACTGCTGGCCGGGGCGCTGCGCGTGCGGCGCCCCCGACGAGCGACGCGCCCGTCGAGGGCGGCCCGCGAGCGCCGCCTCCAGAAAAAGCGCCAGCGCGCCGAGAGGAAACGCTGGCGGGGGCCGGTACGCCACGACGAGGGGTGATCGTGCGGCTGGGGCGGGCGTGTGCCACGACCCAGGGATTGTTCCCTCGGTAGGTCGAGCGCGCCTTGTACCGGTGGGCGCTCCCTGGTATAATCGTGTCAAGTCACCATCCAGCAAGAGGAACGCATGCCTGTCCTGGTAGCCTTTGCCAGCCTGCCCTTTGGTCTGCGCGGCGGCGATTACGAGATAGCCATATCGGAGCGGGAGACGGTTGTCGCGCACGTTTCGGAGCGGGCCTACAGCCCCTTTGTGACGATCTCCTCGCGGCCCGAGTTGGCCCAAGCGATCCCTCAGGACGGCGAGACGGCCGGATTCACCTCCTACACGTGGTACGATCACCCCTTTGTGTTGCGCGTGCTCTTTGGCCGCAACGTGGCCTCGTTGGGCTCTATCAATTCGTGCGCCACCATCATTCGGCCACTTCCCGACGGCTTTGACCTGGAGAATCGGGCGCGGCTCAACGGCTTGCGCACGACCTTTTCCACGTCATCGCTCGATGCGCTGAACACGCTCATCGCGGCAGTGCGCCACAAGGCGCGCCTCTACCACGTGTTCGATCTGCGCCGCGACGACATCGACATCTCGGTGCGGCGCGAGGACGGCAGCCTGCTACTGGAAGACCCGCTGCAGGCCGAGCTGACGGCGCAAGAGGAGCGCGAGAGCGACAGCTTTGACCTTCAGGGGCGTAACGAAGCCTGGTACCAGGAGCTGAGCGAGGCGCTGGGTGAGCCAGAGCCGGTGGGCCTGGCCGACGACCTGCTGATGGAGGCCGACCGCGCCCTGTCGCAGCGCTTTCCGCGCCAGGCCATCACCACCTGTCACACGGCGGTGGAGACGGCGGTCTCGGCCCTGCTCACCCGCGGCATGGTGCGGCGCAACGTGCCCGATCGCGAGATCGACCACACCCTCTCGACCCGCAGCCTTACCTCCAAGCTCGATGCGCTGCTGCGCATCTACACCGGCTTTACCCTCAAGCGCGACAACGCACCCCTCTGGAAGTCGTTCAACCTGCTGAACGACCTGCGCAACGACATCGTCCATCGGGGCAGGCGGCCCACCGTGAGCGATGCCGAGGGCGCCCTGCGCACGGCTAGGGAGCTGATCGCCTGGCTGTTGATGGTGCGCGGCCGCAACAAGTAGGACGTGGTCGCGGCCGCGTTGTTTGACCATCGTCGCCTCCACGGATATAATGAAGATTCGGGCGTCGGGCCGGCCGCGGTCGATGGCTGTGGTCGCGTTCGGTCGCCGGCGGTGTGACTGCCGGGTGGGGGCTCTGCTCCACCCTTGACGCTGACAGTTGTGGAGGACGAGATGCCAACACAGATCCCACTCTCGGCACAACCGAGGGACGAGACCAAGACTCCCCGTGCCCTGCGGCGCGAGGGCGTGGTGCCCGGCGTGCTGTACGGCCGTCGTTTTGAACCCACCAAGCTACAGTTCGGCCACCAGATCCTGGCGCGTGTCGTTAGCCAGGCGGGCTTTAGCCACTTCGTGGGCATTGATGTCGATGGCGGCGAGCACCACGAGGCGCTTTTCCGCGAGGTCCAGCGCGATCCGGTGACCGGCCACATCCTGCACGTGGATCTCTATCGCGTGCTGGCGGACGAAAAGCTGCGCAGCACGGTGCCGCTGATGCTGGTCGGCGAGGCGCCGGCGGTGGAGGAGGGGGGCGTGCTCGTGCAGCAGCTCGACTATATCGAGGTCGAGTGCTTCCCGCGCGACCTTCCCGAGGGGATCGAGGTCGACATCAGCGGGCTGGTCGAGTTCCCCGCCCACATCGCGGTGGCTGACCTCAACGTGCCTGAGGGCGTGGACGTACTCACCGACGATGATGCCGTGGTGGTGCAGGTGAGCGTGCCGCGTGCCGTGGTGGAAGAGGAAGCCGAGGAAGAGGAACTCGTCGTTGGCGAGGCGGCTGAGGCCGAGGCTGAAGAGGGCGAGGAAGCCGAAACTGGCGAGGCCGGCGAGGCCTAGAGCCCCTTGGCTGTCTGGAGTTCGATGCCGGTTCCGCGGCCGAGATAGATGCAATGAAACCCCGGATCTCTGTGGATCCGGGGTTCTTGCTACCCGCGGCTGGTTGGGCTAGTGAGGTAGACGACGTCTACCTGTCATAGTCCGACATCTCACGCGGCCCGCGGGTGCTGCGCGGCGGGCGAGGATTCGCCTCCGCGACCTTGATGGTGCGCCCGCCCACCTGGGCGCCGTTCAAGTCCTGCAGTGCCGTCTGGGCCCCCGAGTCCTCGGCCATCTCCACAAAGCCAAAGCCCTTGGAGCGGCCGGTGTCGCGGTCAATGACGATGGCGACATCGGCGACCTCGCCAGCCTGGGCGAACACGTCTGCCAGTTCCTCCTCGCTCATGCGATATGGCAGATTCCCCACGTACAGCCTCTTCCCCATCTTCCAGTTCCTCCGAGATTGCATGCTGCTCCGGTGGCAGCGACAACAAAGAAAAGAACCGATGGTAACTGGATGCGCAACCTCACGATGCAAGGCAGGAGCTTGCCACCAGTGGTACCCACGAGCAGCTCACACCGGACCGATGTGAACGGAATAGCTGTACGAAATAACCGAGACAAGCCTTTCGTCGTCCCAGACTGCTCGGGAAGAGGAGCGGGGAAGAGACTGAGCCGGCAGACAGATCGGGGGCGCAACGAACGTCACACCAAGGCCGATGACCGCCGGGGCCTGACCCTACAGGCGTCATTCTAACATGCTTCTTCTACCGCGTCAATAGGTAATACGCAGATTCTGTCCCCAAGGAGACAACGGCCGGGCGAGGGACACGTTGACCGCCACTCGTCGGCGGGCCATAATGCCGCCGGTGTGTTGCCCAATCCCCACGGCGCGAGAGGGTCACGGCGGGCGCGCGCGCGCCCGCGTTGGCCCCGTGTGCGCCCGCGCAGACAAGGAGTGTGAGCATGAGGCTCGGTTATCTGACACCGCTGTCGCTCGAAACGATCGCCAATGCCCGGCGTCTCGGGTACGATGCCATCGAGGTGGGCGCGGGTTGGCTGAGCGGCCCGACCCTGTCCGAGATCGAGGCGAATCTGCCGCGGCTGACGGATGCCCTGCACGAGCACGGTATCGCCGTGAACGCCGTGGCGATCTATGGCGGCACCGTGGAGGCGCCCGTCGCCGAGGCGATAGCGTACTGGGGGCGGGCCATGGGCGTCGCCAAGGCCATGGGGTGCTCCGTCGTCGCCGGCATGACGGGCCGCGACAATCGCCTTACGGTGGACGAGAACCTGCCCCTCTTCCGCGAGCGGTTCGAGCCCATCGCGCGCCGTGCGGAGGACGAGGGGGTGCGCCTGGCCCTGGAGCCGTGGCCAGGGAGTGTGCTCGGGCACGGGCCGTACCGCTGGACGAACCTCGCCACGACGCCCGAGCTGTGGGATAGGCTCTTCTCAGAGGTGCCCAGCCCGGCGCTGGGGCTGGAGTACGACCCGTCGCACCTCGTGTGGCAGGGGATCGACTACCTGCGCGCCATCCTCGACTATGGTGAGCGCATCCACCACGTGCACGCCAAGGACATCGTCATCGATCAGGCGCGCTTGGGCCGCGTGGGCGTCCACGGTCGCGGGTGGTGGCGGTTCGTCGTGCCCGGCTTGGGAGAGGTCGACTGGCCCGGCCTCTTTAGGAACCTGCGCCTCGTGGGGTACGCCGGCGACATGAGCTTTGAGCACGAGGACAACGTCTACCTGAACGAGCGCTGGGACGAGGGCCTGCGCCTGGGGCTGAGTTTCCTGCGGCCGTTCGTAGCGGCGTACTGAGAGAAGGCCGTTGGCCGTTGGCCATTGGCCATTGGCCATTAGCCGTTGGCTGCTGCCCGTTGCGACCGAGCGCACGCCACCAACACGGCCGGGAGGGAGCCGCGCAGGAGTGCGCGGCTCCCTCCCGGCCAAGAGCTAATAGCCAAAGGCCAACAGCCCTCAGGCGAATATCTTCCCCGGATTGAGAATGTGCTTCGAATCGAACACGTCCTTGATGCGCCGCATGATGTCGACCTGCACCTCGCCGAGCGCCTGCGTCAGGTAGCCTTTGCGCGTGGCGCCGATGCCGTGCTCGCCGGTGATGGTGCCGCCGAGGGAGAGCGTCAGGTCATAGATCGCCTGGCGGGCCTCCACCAGTCGCTCCTCAAAGACCTCCTGGTCCAGGTCGCACTTGAGCAGGTTCACGTGCACGTTGCCGTCGCCGGCGTGACCAAAGCAGAGGGCGCGGATGCCCACCCGCCGGCCGATCTCGTCGATCCCACGGAGGAGGGGCGGGATGTTGGCCCGCGGCACCGAGACATCCTCCATGTGGTTGATGGGGCTCTCGTGCTTGAGCGCCTCGATGATGAGGCGCCGCGCCTCCCACAGTCGGTCGCTGGTGGCGCGATCGGGCGCTACGAGCACGTCGATGGCGCCGTGGTCCAGGCATAGCTCGCCGACGCGATCCATATCCGCCTCGACCTCATCGTCGCGCTGGCCGGTGAGCTGGATGAGGAGCTGTGCCGTCGCGTCGCTGAACGGGACCTCTTTGCCCATGAGGTTCTCGCACGCCTTGACGGTGTCGCGCGTCATGAACTCGATGGTGGTGGGGATGATGCACTCGGCGATGATGGCCGAGACGGTGTCGGCGGCCTGCTCCAGGCTGTCGTACGGCACCAGGAGGTCGATGCGCGCCTTGGGCAGGGGGAGGAGGCGCAGCACGATCTTGGTCACCACGCCGAGGGTGCCCTCGGATCCGATCATGAGCTGCACGAGGTTGTAGCCCGAGACATCCTTCACCAGCTTGCCGCCCAGGTCCATCACCTCGCCGCTGGGGAGCACCACCTCCAGGCCGGTGACATAATCCTTGGTGGTGCCGTACTTGACGGCGCGCGGCCCGCCGGCGCCCTCGGCCACGTTGCCGCCCAGGCAACAGGAGTCGAGGCTGGCAGGGTCGGGCGGGTAAAAGAGCCCCTCCGCCTCCACGGCGCGGTGCAGGTCGCCGGTGATGACGCCCGGCTCGACGGTGACCATCAGGTTCTCGTGGTCGATCTCCAGGATGCGGTTCATGCGCTCCACCGACAGCACGATGCCGCCGACGATCGGCACCGACCCACCGCTGAGGCCCTGCCCGCCGGCGCGCGGCGTGACGGGGATACAGCGCTCGTTGGCGTATCGTAGGATGGCGGCGATCTCGTCCCTGCTGCCGACCTTGACCACCACCTCGGGCTGCCCCTCCAACATGGGGGTCTCGTCGTGGGTGTAGGCGGCCATCGCCTCCCCATTGGTGAGGACGTGCCCCTCTCCGACGATCTCGGCCAGTCGCGCCAGCGCCTCGGCGTCCACTCGAGTGTACATGCGAACCTCGCTTGTCAGTGGCGATTTGCTTGCATCATATCGAGGCAGGACGAGAGTGTCAACGGCCCGCCAGCGTGCTGGACAGGCGGCATTCCGTGCGCTAGAATGCCGCCGTCATCGACACCACGCCGTCCGGCGAAAGGAGTCTACCATGGCATTCCCTCCCTTGTGCGCGCAGTTGATCGTCTTCAGTCGACAGATGGGCGTTGCAGGCAACATCGAGAGCGTCCTCGATGCCGTCAAGGCGGCCGGATTCGACGCCATCGAGTGCGGCTCCGGCCTGGGCGCCGACGACCCGAGGGGCTTTGCCGCGCTGTTGGCGCGCAAGGGGATCAAGATCGGCGGCTTTCACGGTGGGGTGAGCACCGACCTCAGCGAGACCTTTCGCATGGCCGACATCTATGGCGTGCGCGACCTCTGCTTCTCGAACATGGGGGGATGGGAGAACACCTCGGCCGACAACTATATGCGCGACATCGAGACGGCCAATCACATGGGCGACGCCTGTGCCAAACGCGGCATCCACCTCCACTACCACAACCACGCCTACGAGTTCGCGTCCACCGACCGTGGGCCGTCGGGGATGGAGCTGATGCTCGACAACCTCGACTCCAGCGTCGACCTGTGTGTCGACGTGGCCTGGGTGCACATCGCCGGCCACGACCCGGCGGCGTTCCTGCGCGAACACGCCGACCGCGTGGGATACGTGCATCTCAAGGATACGGCAGGGGGTCGCCAGTGGGTGCCCCTGGGAAGGGGCGTGGTGCCTCTGGCGGAGGTGATGGAGGTGCTGGGCGGGTTGCGCCGCGCGCGCTGGGTGGCCTACGAGCAGGATACCTCAGACCTGCCGGCGGCGGAGGCCTGCGCCATTAGCCGGCGCTATCTCGCCGAGACGTTCGGGTACTGAGGCGGCGGCCGGCTTTGGCGCTGGCCCTCTGAAGGCGAACTCTGTTGGATGCACGTTTCGCCCGCACCGCAGTGTCGCGTCAGGGCGATGGACGGGGGCGCCGCGGCGGCGCTTCCGGTTGGCGCGACGAGATCGAGTCTAGGCCAGGAGGTGGCGTGCCATGAGAGCAGTCGTGATGGCCGGCGGCGCCGGGTCGCGCCTGAGGCCCCTGACGATCAACCACCCCAAACCGATGGTCCCCATGGTGAACAAGCCCGTTATCGGGCACATTCTCGATCTGCTCAAGCGCCATGGCATCACCGACGTGGTGGTGACGCTCCAGTACATGGCCGAGGATATCCAGGACTATTTCGGGGACGGCCAGAGCCAGGGGATGAACATCACCTACTCCATCGAGGAGACGCCGCTGGGCACGGCGGGAAGCGTCAAGCAGGCGCAACAGTACCTGGATGAGACCTTTATTGTCATCAGCGGCGACGCCGTCACCGATATCGATCTCTCTGCCGTCATCGAGTTCCACAAGGCTCGCAAGGCGCTGGCCACCATCACCCTCTATCGCGTGCCCGAGCCGCTGGAGTATGGCGTGGTGATCATCGACGAGTCGGGCCGCATCCAGCGCTTCCTGGAGAAGCCGAGCTGGGGCGAGGTGATCTCGGACACGGTGAACACGGGCATCTATGTCCTCGAGCCCCAAATCCTCGACAACTTTGAGCCCGGCATCCCCTACGACTTTTCCAAGGACCTCTTTCCGGCGCTGCTGGAGCGCGGTGAGCCGCTGTACGGCCACGTGGCCGGCGGGTACTGGTGCGACGTCGGCAACCTGCAGGAGTATATGCGCGCCAGCAACGACATGGTCGAGGGGCGCGTACAGGTCGCCGAGATGGGCACGCACCTGGGCGGCGGCGTGTGGGTGGGTGAGAGCGTCGACATCGCGCCCGACGCCCAACTCCACGGGCCGATGTACCTGGGCACGGGCGTCAAGATCAAGGGGAGCGTGGTAATCCACGGGCCCAGCGTGGTGCTGGACTATAGCGTGGTGGACGACAACGCCCAAGTGGACCGCAGCATCGTGTGGCGCAACTGCTACATCGGCGAGGGGGCGGAGCTGCGCGGTGCCATCATCGGGCGGCAGTGCTCGCTCAAGCGCAAGGTCGTGGTGTTCGAGGGCGCCATCGTGGGGGATTCGTCCGTCATCGGCGAGGGCGCTGTCATCCACCCCGGGGTCAAGATCTGGCCCGAGAAGGAGGTGGAGGCGGGTGCGACCGTCAAGACGAGCCTCATATGGGGCGCCCAGGGTCGGCGGGTGCTGTTCGGCCGCTATGGCGTGACGGGTCTGGTGAACGTGGACCTGACGCCCGAGTTTGCCGCCCGGCTGGGGGCCGCCTTTGCCGCCACCCTGTCCAAGGGGGCGACGGTTACCATCAACCGCGACCCGCACCGCAGCCCGCGCATGCTCAAGCGCGGGATCATCTCGGGCGTGCCCTCGGCCGGCGTCAACGCCCTGGACGTGCGTTCCGTGCCCATCCCCGTGGCGCGCTACATCACGCGCGACTCGAGTACGGCTGGCGGAGTGCACGTGCGCCTCTCGCCCTATGACAGCCGCGTGGTCGATATCCGCTTCTTTGACGCGCAGGGGCAGGACCTGACCAAGGACGCCGAGCGCAACATCGAGCGCGTGTTCTTTCGCGAGGATTTCCGCCGGGTGTATCTCGACGAGATCGGCACCATCGACTATGCCGAGCGGGTGCGCGAGCGCTACAACGAGGCGTTTCTGGCCAACATCGACATGGAGGCGATCCGCCGCGCCGAGCCCTACATCGCCGTTGACTTTGCCAACGCTCCCACGGCGCAGGTGCTGGCGCCCCTCCTGACGCGCCTGAACTGCCGCGTGGTGGCGCTGAACGAGGCGGTGGACGAGAACAAGATGTCGATCCCCAGCCACGAGTTCCAGAGTTCGCTGCGGCAGCTGGCCACCATCTGCGAGGTGCTCGAGACCTCTATGGGGGTGCGGCTGGACGTGGGGGGTGAGCGCATCTTTGTGGTGGACGATCGGGGCGCCATCGTCTCGGGGACGCTCCTGGCAGCGGCGGTGGCCGTCATGGCGCTGAGGGCGCGCGGCGGCGGCACCATCGCCGTGCCCGTGTCGATGCCCAGCGTCTTTGAGACGATCGCCGAGCAGCACAACGGCCGCGTGGAGCGCACCAAAGCGAATTCCCAGGCGCTGATGGTGGCCGCCCGCAGGCCCGATGTGGTCATGGCCGCGGACGGCAACGGCTCGTTCATCTGGCCAGACTTTCAGCCGGTGGTGGATGGGATGATGACGGTGGCCCGCCTGCTGGAGTACATGGCGACGCAGAACACCAGCCTCTCGCAGGCGACGGCCGCCGTGCCTCCGTACTATACCTCGCAGGGCGAGGTGAGCTGCCCGTGGGAGGCCAAGGGGACGGTGATGCGGCTGCTGAACCAGCAGTACAAGGACCGCCTGGGGCCGCAGATCGACGGCGTCAAGATCCACCTGGGCAACCACGAGTGGGTGCTGGTACTGCCCGACGCCGACCAGCCGCTGTTTCACATTCACGCCGAGGCCCGCTCCTTCGACCAGGCGCAGGACCTGGTAGCCAAGTACGAGCGCATCGTCCAGGGCCTGCAGGAGTAGGTCAAAGAACGCGGATGAACGCGGATCTTATGGATTCAAGCGGATCACAAGGAGA
>ENA-UOXR01002541-UOXR01002541.1-bioreactor-metagenome-genome-assembly--contig:-NODE-2541-length-16711-cov-5.452390_pt1 | contig 16711 bp, 12 predicted proteins | sample MGYA00238164_ERZ764825 | MGnify/ENA primary metagenome ERZ764825 (study PRJEB28920, sample SAMN05720171) | bioreactor metagenome | isolation source: Anaerobic biogas reactor | place: USA:Washington...
CTGGCGCTGCTCGTGCTGGGGGGCTATCTGGTGGCCATCCCATTCCGCTTCATGGAGCCCTTCCTCCAGCGCGACGTGCTGATCGTCTACAACGTACTGCTATTTGCTGTGGTGGGGCTGCTGATCGCGGTGATCCCGCTAGAGTGGGAGCCCGACGACCGAATGCAGCGCACCCTGCGCACCGGCATCGCTGCGCTGGCAGGGCTCACGGTGTTGGTCAGCCTGTATGCCCTGGCCGCCGTGGTAACACGCACCATCTGGGATGGCTGGACCCTCAACCGTCTCACGGTCATCGGCTGGAACGTGCTCAACACCGGCGCGCTGGCCCTGCTGGAGGTCCGGCTAGCCCGTGCCTGGCGAGAGGACTGGGTGGCTAGTGCCCAGGCCGCCATCCGGCTGGGCAGCGCGGCCTACCTGGTCTGGGGCCTGGTGGTAATCCTGTTGCTGCCTTGGCTGTTCTGAGGCCACACTAGGTCAGGCGCGCGATCAGGGCTTTGTGCTGCGGGTACTGTTCCCGCAGCGCCGCGCCGTCGGCCAGCTCAAAGTCGGCATAGTCGAACCCGGGCGCCACGGTGCAACCCACCAACGCATAGCCGGCATCGCCCAGCAGCTCAGCGGCGAACCACACGCCGTGCGGGATCACGAGCTGCCACCCATCGCCGCGCGGCGGCGGCCCCACCACAGCGCGCTGATAGGTGCCATCGCCGTGCAGTAGGTGCAGCACCACCGGGCAACCTTGGTAGTGGTGCCAGATCTCGTCGGACTTTATGCGGTGAAAGCGCGAGCGCTCGCGGGCTCGCAGCAGGTAGTAGATGCCCGTGCCATAGGCCCGCTCCCCGCCATAGCGCGCGGGCAGCGCGTCGGCGGGGTGTTCCTCCGCGCTGCGGTAGAGCTCGCGATAGTGGCCGCCTTCGGGGTGGGGCGTCAGCCCTAGCAGGCGGATCAGGGTCTCGGCATCGTGCTCCATCGCGCTCCTCTCAGGCTCGCTCCCAGGTCTCCCGGCAATAGCGCACGGCTCGCCGTACCCCCTCGGCGCCCAGGCCCGACGCCTCCTCGATGCAGACCCAGCCCGCAAAGCCGGCTCTCTTGAGCCGGCCGAACGCCGCCGGCAGCGGCGCCAGGCCGGTTCCCAGCAGCGTGGGCGTCAGCATGCCGCGCGTGGCGGTGTCCGCCGCGTGGATGCTGACCACTTGGTCCAGCACCTGCTCCAGCACGGGCAAGGTGTCGTCGCCATAGGCCAGCGGGTTCGCGGTATCAAAGTGGATGCCGATCTCGCTGTCGCGCAACGCCTCCGCCAGCGCCAGGAATACCGGCGTGGGCGTGTCAAAGTCGGTGTACTGCCACACGCCAGGCTTGCTATGGTTCTCCAGCAGCAGCCGTACACTGGCCTCGTAGGCGGCGGGCAGGCAGGCCCGCAGGCCTTGCAGCGCCCAGCGGATGCCGTCAGCCTCGCGTAACCCGGGGTGGGCTTGCCCGGCCGTGGCGCGGATCAACTGGGCTCCTAGATGCCCCGCCGCCCGGATGTGGGCGATCTGTCGCTCGATCTGGCGTTGCCGTTCGGCCGCGTCCGGGTGGGTAAAGTCCGGGTACGTCGCCACCATCACCACCCGCTGTCCCGCCGCCTCGATCTCGCCGCGCAGCGCGTCCAAGTAGGCGGGCTCCAGGCTGCGCAGGAACAGCACGCTCAGGTCCAGCCCATCCAGCTCTACCTCGGCGGCCAGGTGGGCCCACTCGGCTACGCTCATTCGCCCTTGGACGATCTCTGGAAAGAGCGAAACGGGTAAGCAGCTCAGATTCACCGCGCCTCCTCCCCCGGCTCAACATAGTATGCTGAGTATATACAGCCTGTACCCTTGTTTAGCTGGTCAGCAGCGCGTGGGCCTCGACGAGCATCTCGCGGATGGGCAGATCGTAGGGGCAGCGCTCCTCGCAGGCGCCGCACTCGATGCACTCGTCGGCCAGGACCTCTAGCTCGTCATAGGCCTCCTTGGCCCAGCCGGGGGAAAAGTAGCGCTTGGCCGCCCGCTGGATGTAGAACACGCGGGGGATGTCAATGTCGACCGGGCAACCATCGTCACGCAGGCAGTAGCCGCATTGCCGGCAGATGTGCTTGCCCAATGCCGCCGTCGCCTCGGCGGCCTCGTCCAGCAGGCTACCCAGCTCCGCGGGGCTCAGGGCCTGGTACGCCTGGGCGACGGCAATGTCCTCCTCCATCTCGGCCACGCTCTTGACCCCAGCGCTGACGGTGCTAACCGCCTGCGCCAACGCATAGCGCAACGAGATGTCGGGCCTCTCGGTGAACAGGCCGCCAGCGAACGGCTTCATGGCGATGACGCCCAGGTCGAGTTCTTGGGCCACTGGCAGCACCGCCTCAGCGATATCTAGGTCCAGCGGGTTGACCGCCACCATCACCACGTCAAAGGCGCCGGTCCGCAGCGCCTGCACCAGGTCGCCCTCGCGGTGGCCGCTCACCGCCAGATAGCGGATCTTGCCGGCGTTCTTGGCTCGATGTAGCGCCTCGATCTGCTCTTCCAGGAATCCGGCCGCGCGCCCGACCTCGCAGTTGATGTCGTGCACGCCATAGATGTCGATCACGTCCACTTGGAGGTTCTTGAGGCTGGCGTCGATGGAGGCCAGCATCTCCTCGCCCGTGCGGACGATGGCGCGCGAATGGACTAGGCACTCATCGCGGCGAGTCTTGAGCACGCGGCCGAACTTGCGCTCCGAGACGCCGTTGCCATAGGCGTGGGACATCTCTAGCAGGTTGATGCCGGCGTCCAGCGCCGTATGGATGATGGCGTCCGAAGTGGCGTCGTCCACGTTGGTCAGCGGGATGCCGCCGATGCAGAGCTGGGAGACCTGCTCCTCGGTTCGGCCCAGGCGTCGTCGAGCGATCATCGTGAACCTCCTTGGCGGTGAACGGGTTGTAGGAAGCAGTATAGAGAGGGCGCTGTGGGTCTCCAAGCGCTCGGGTAGCGCCTCGCGCTGCCACGGTTGTCGGGCGATCTGGGCGTTGGTACCATAGGGCCGCGGCTTGCGCCTAGAAGGGTCGCACCAGTCGATAGCAAAGGGACGGTCGCCATGGGGGAGCAACACTCGCGCAGAATCGCTGTCCTTTCCGATAGCGCCTCGTGTCTGTCGGAAGAGGTCCGGCAGCGGCTGGGCATCCGGGTGGTGCCCTTTTGGCTGGCCTGGGGCCAGGACGTCTATCGGGATCTGCTCGACATCAGCCCGGCCGCGTTCTACCGACGCTTCTTGGCCGGCCCTCCCTATCCCACCACCTCCACGCCCACTCTGGGCGATTTTCTCGCGGCTTACCAGGACGCGGCCCGCGAGGCCGATGGCATCGTGTACGTGCACGTGCCGGCACGGCTCACCTCGGCCGCGTCGGTGGCCCGGCTGGCATCGCGAGACGTGGACGTACCCGTCCGTCTGGTCGACGCGCACGTACCCGGCACGCCCGAGGGGTTTGTGGTCCTGGCCGCGGCCGAGTTGGCCGCGCAGGGCGCCGACCTGCAGGCGGTCGTTGCGGGGGCCCGCGCGGCGGCGCGACGCGTGGGGATGTACGTGTGCTTGGAGACGCTCGAGCATCTCCGGCGCGGCGGGCGGGTGGGCGAGATCGCCTTTCGCGCTGGCACCCGCATGGGCATCCGGGCGCTGTTGCGGCTGGTCGATGGGCGTGTGCGCCCGGTCACGGCGCGTCGCAGCCGGGGCGCCATCACCGAGGCCATGTTGGAGGCGCTGTGTGACGAGGTGGGCGATGCCCCCCTGCGCGTGGGCGTGCTACACGCCGCCTGTGAAGATGATGCTCGCGACCTGGCCGAGTTGGTTCGCCAGCGCTGCTGCGCGCGCGAGCTGCACGTCGCCGAGCTGACGCCCGTCATGGGTGCGCACTCGGGGCCGGGCACGCTTGGCATCGGCTACGAGCGGCTGCCAACCGACCTAGACCGAGCGGCCTGAGGTGACCATGATCGCACTGCTGCCCTGGCTCTTGTTCGGCTACCTGCTAGGATCCGTCTCGTCTGCCTGGCTCTACTCGCGGCTGCGGGGCGTAGACCTGCGGCGATATGGCAGCCGCAAGCTCAGCGGGTCCAACGTCTACCAGTTCTTCGGCGCGGGCGCCATGGTGGTGGTGGGCATTCTGGATGTGGCCAAGGCGGCGTTGCCGGCCTGGCTGGCGCTCCGTCACGGCCCTGGCCCCTGGGGATCGGTGGCCGCCGGGTTGGGCGCCACCGCTGGGCACAACTGGTCGGTCTATCTCGGCCTCAAGGGTGGGCGCGGCGTTAGCACGGCGCTGGGTATGTTCCTGGTGGTCTTTTGGCCGGCAGCGCCGTGGATCCTCGCCTGGCTGGCGTTGGGGCGCTTGTGGCCATCGTATGCCGCCTTGGTGGGTTACTTGGGCATCCTGCTGTTGCCGGCTTTGGCGCTGGCTCTGCAATGGGGTGGGGCCGCCGTTGGCGCCTGTGTTGGATTCCTGTTGTTGACCACTCTGAAGCGTCTGGAGGGCAACCGCGAGCCGCCCCCCGCCGGCGAGACTTGGCGCGCGGTGCTATGGCGCCGTCTGTGGCTGGATCGCGACCTGTCCGATTTCCAAAGCTGGGCGGCCCGCCAGCCGCATCATGAGGATCACCCGAGCACCGCAACCTGAGGAGGCCCTGCATGGGAGACCTGGAACGCGCTTTGACGCAACCGCCGCGCACCTACCGCCCGTTGGTGGCCTATGCCCTCAACGCTCGTCTCGAGGCCGATGCCCTGCGCGAGCGAGTGGACTGGTTCCACCAGATCGGCTATGGCGGGCTGATGATCATGGCCTGGCCCGGGCTACCTAACGCCTTTATGGACGACGACTGGCTCGCGTCCGTCGGCCACGTGCTGGACCGCGCCGCAGAGCTGGAGCTAGAGGCTTGGATCTGGGACGACTGGACCTTTCCCAGCGGCTTTGGCGGCGGGTTGGTCACCCAGGAGCCGCGTTACCGCGCCCGCCGGCTGCATTTGGCGCACAACATCCTGCTAGAGCCGGGCGAGGAGGTGACGCTGACGGCGCCGCAGCGCCTGGTAGCGGCCGGTGTGGTGCCCGTCAACAAGTACGCCTACTATGCGCCGGCGGGCCCCTGTCGCCCGCTGGATGTTGATCCGGGCGACCGCCTGACCCATCGGGCCGGGACGGACCGCGAGCGGCTGTTGGTGGTCTCGTGGGAGTATACTTCCTTTCACCAGGTCAGCGTCACCGGCAACGATCCGTCCGACCCCACGGTGTGCACGGTGGATATGCTCAACCCCGCTGCCACCTGTCGCTTTACCGAGGTGGTCCACCAGCGCTACCTGACGGCCGTCGGCCGACACGTTGGGCGCACCCTCAAGGGCTTTTTCTACGACGAGCCCGAGCTGCCCTATGCCTACCCGTGGACGGAGGCGTTCCTCGACGCTTTCCGGGCCCGCAAGGGCTATGACCCGCGCCAAGGTTTGCCTCTGGTGCTGGCCTACTTGCCCATCGCCTACATGGGCATGGGCGGCTATGCGGGCTGCGCGGATGATGTCTATGCTCTGGCCAACGACTATTACGATGTGTGGACCGACTTGGCCGCCGAGGGGTTCTATGGCGTGCTGGAGGACTGGTGCCACGACCACCAACTGCTCTCCATCGGGCACCAGGATCTCGACAACAAGATGAACACGCTGGCCACGGTCAGCGGGCATTTCTTCAAGAACAGCGCTCGCAACGATCATCCTGGCGTGGACGTCATCTGGAAGCATGTGGAGCCGGGGCGTTGGCTCGACTTTCCGCGGTATGCCGGCTCGGCCGCCCGCGTGCTCGGCAAGGCCCGCGCCATGAGCGAGACGCTGGCCGAGATGGGCCACGGCATGCACGCCGACGCCCAACGCTTTGTCCTCGAGCAGCAGATCGTGCGCAACGTCACCCAGTTCTTTCTCATGGCGTCGGCCTATGACGGGCAGGCGCCCGGCTATGAGGAGCCGCCCGATCTATCGCCCGGGAACCCCATCCTGGACGCCTTTGGCCCGGCGCTGCACCAGCGCATTGGTCGCGTGGCGGCCTTGATGAACCTGGGCCAGACTGGCTGCCAGGTGGGGCTCTACCTGCCCATGTACGACATCAACCGGGAGCAGCATCAGCTCGCCCATCCCCACGCGCGCAATAACCATCCCGCGCCCTGGGAGACGGTGGCCGAGATCGCCGAGCATCTTACCTATCTGCCGTGCGAGTTCGACTATCTCTGGGACGACGCCCTCCGCGCCATGCAGCCGGGGCAGGGCGGTCTGGTGGCGCCCGGGGGCCACGCCTACACCGTCATCGTGGTGCCGCCACGCAGCACCTTGCGACCAGATATCATCCAGCGGCTGGAGGCCTTTGCCGCCGCTGGCGGCACCCTGCTCATGTACGAGGAGCCGCTGCCAGCCATTGAGTTACACGCTACGTTGTGCGCTCTGCCCGCGCAGCTTGACGCTCACTTGCCGCGTCCGGTCCGGCTCGACCGGTGCGGCGGACGCGTCGCCCTGGCGCTGCGCCAGGATGGCGCGAGGCGCATTTACCTGCTGCTGAACGAGGACACCCGACCCTTTACGAGCGGCGTGGCCTTTTGCGGGGGCGGGCAGCTCTGCGAGGTCGATCCGAATGACGGTCGCCTCACGCTGGCCGCCGTCGGGCGCGACCCCGTGCTAGACGTCTCGTGGGATGCTACCGAGCTGCGGGTGTTCGTGCTGGATCCCGATGGATCGCTGAACGCCGAGCCCGCCCTCAAGCAGACCGGCGAGCCGCGTAACCTGCTGCGGTGGACGGTGACCCTCCCCGATGGCGCCGAGCGCTCGCTTGAGGGGGCCTGGCCCACCTGGGCCGAGCTGGGGCACGCCACCTATGCGGGATGGATGGTCTACCGGACGGATCTCTCGTGGACCAGCTGCAGCGAGACGGCCCTGCTGGACCTGGGCGACGTCGGCTATGGCGCCGAGGTGCTGCTGGATGGCGTGGAGGCGGCACGCGTGCCCTTCCGCCCCTACCGGGCGTACCTGAAGGGGCTGACCCCGGGCGAGCACACGCTGGAGGTGCGCGTGCTGAACACGCCCGCGAGCGAGGTCTGCGGCACCCGCCAGCGCGAGATCGAGCGGTTTGGCCTCGCGCCCAACCAAAAGGTGCTGCCCGACCGTGACAAGCTCCGTAGCGGGCTATTCGGGCCGGTGCGGCTGATTCCCATGGGCTAGCCAAGAGTGTCTGGGGCGGCTTGGCTACGGGGGAGGGCCGATCCCTCCCCCGTAGGGCGTGGTGCGCCGAAGATGACGCACAGGTTGACACATCACGCTGATAAGCCTATTATTCGACAAGTTGAATGTGGGAGGCGAACGTGGATGGGTACACCACCGCGGCCGAGCTGGCCAAGCTGCTAGGGCATCCAGTGCGACTGCGTATCCTGGACATCCTGGCCGAGCACGAGGCCTGCGTCTGTCACTTGACCACCGTCCTGCACCAGCGCCAGGCCTATGTCTCGCAGCATCTCATGCGCCTGCGCGAGGCCGGCCTGGTCACCGACCGCCGCGATGGCCTGATGGTCTACTACCAACTGGCCGAGCCGGCGCTCCAGGGGGTGCTTGCCATCCTGCGCGACGTGGTTCGCCGCCGTGACGCCGATGCGATCTTTCCCACCGTGCCGCATGGCCCTGTCGAGGGCTGCCCCTGCCCGTGCTGTAACCCCGCGAGCGACGACACCTGCTGCTAGACCCCATCCCACGCTGCCCATTTGCTGTTTGACAGCCCGTTCTGTTGGGCCTATTATTCCAAAAGATGAATGTTATGGCGCGCTTGGCCCCTGCGCCCGGGTGCGTAAAGGGAGGGGACTATGGCAGCGATGCAGTTTGTCGCGGGCTTGCTCCAATCGGGGCTGGGGAACCTGGCGGCCTACCTGGCCGCGCACGTGCTCCTGTGCCTGCTGCCGGCGTTTTTCATCGCGGGCGGGCTGGCGGCGCTGGTGCCCCAGCAGGCGGTGACGCGCTACCTAGGGCGCAACGCCCTTAAGTGGATCTCTTACCCGGCGGCGGCTTTGGGTGGATTCGTCCTGGCGGTCTGCTCGTGCACCATCATGCCGCTATTTGCGGGTATCTACAAAAAGGGGGCTGGGCTTGGTCCGGCTATTACCTTTCTCTTTGTGGGCCCGGCCATCAACATCTTGGCTCTGGCCTACACCGGCGTGGCCCTGGGCATGGATATCGCCATCGCCCGGGTGGTGTTGGCGGTGCTGTTTGGCATCGGCATCGGTCTGATCATGGCGCTGATCTACCGCCGCGATGATCAGGCCCGCACTCAGACCAAGGTTGATGCCTTTGCAGCGGAGGCCAAGGTGAGCCCGGCGGTGTGGGTGCTCTTGGCACTCATGCTGGCGCTGTTGCTGGCCGGCACGCTCCAGGTCGATCTCCTGACCCGCTCCTATGGCGACGTGCTGATTCCTCTCGATGGCGTGGAGCGGCTCCAGGCCACCCTGCATCGCTGGGTGCCTTTTGATGCCTCTCGCGGAGAAGAGGGCGTCACCGTCCAGGGCTTGGGGCTGATCGCGCTGCTGTTCCTGATCGGCGGCTCGGCCTGGTTCGGCCTCAACCGCGTCGACGAGGGCTTTAACCGGTGGACGTGGGTCGCCCTCGGACTGATCGTCCTTACGCTGGCAGTGGCCGCGCTGGGTATGGTGGCCACTCCGGAAGGGTTACTGGTCTCGTTCACGGGCAAGTTCTTTGGCGTACTGCTGAGCATGGCGGGCATCGGGTATGTGGCCAAGCGCTTCTTTGACGAGTTCGAGGTCCAGGAATGGCTCTGGGAGACCTGGCGCTTTGTCAAGCAGATCTTTCCGCTATTGGTGGTGGGCGTGTTCGCGGTCGGCGCCATCCGCGTGCTGATCCGACCCGAGTGGATCCAGGCCCTCGCAGGCCGCAACACCGTCCTGGCCAACCTGGTGGGCGTGGTCTTTGGAGTGTTCATGTATTTCCCCACGCTGGTGGAGGTGCCCATCGCGCAGATGTTCCTCTCGTTGGGCATGCACCGCGGGCCGCTGCTGGCCTACCTGATGGCCGACCCCGAGCTGAGCCTGCAGAGTATCCTGATCACCACCAGCATCATCGGCAGGGGCAAGACCTGGGTCTATGTGGCTTGGGTGACGCTCTTTAGCACCCTGGCGGGCCTGATCTATGGCGCCTGGGTGGATGGAGCCAGCCTCTGGCTGCTGGGTGGCTTGGTGCTGGCGGGTGTGGCGGCGTTGGTGGTCGCGCTCGCGCGCATCGGCGCGCGCCAGGAGCGCCGCGCACAGGCCGTCGAGGCCTTGGAGTAACGGCGGGTTCTAGACGTTGGGTACGTTGTGGCACATCTGACAAAGGAGCAATGACGGCATGGAGATCAAGATTCTGGGAACTGGCTGCCTTAAGTGTAAGCGGTTGACCGCGTTGGTGGAGGAGGTGCTGGAGGCGTCGACGGACATACAGGCCACGATCATCAAGGTCACCGACCTGGACGAGATCATGGAGCTGGGTGTCATGACGACGCCGGGATTGGTCATCGACGGCGAGGTCGTCAGCGCCGGCCGCCTGCCGCGCAAGGAAGAGATCGAAGGCTGGCTACGCGCATCGGCCTCCAAGGCGCCGGCGGCGGCTGACTGCTGTTGCGAATGCGACTGCGATGACGATTGCGAGTGTGGTTGCGACTGCGATGACGATTGCGACGATGACTGCGAGTGCGACTGCCACACCGAGGGCTGTTGCGAGGAGGGTTGCGACTGCAAAGATTGCTGCTAACCCGACGCCAGTGCTGCTGCCCGTGGCGAGTTGCGCCGTGGGCGCGAGCGACTAGACTGTACGTCGCGGCAGAGGTCGCGTCACCGTAGATGACCGGGGCTCTACTGGTGGAGCCCCGCGTCTATGCAGGGAGGGGACGGCAGCAATGCGGTTCAGCGTCGCCGTACGGTTCGGGCTCATTTTGGGGATCGTGGCGCTTCTATGGGCTGGCTGCTGGGCTGGCCCCGTTCGCGCCCAGGGCCCCGTCGAACTGGTCTACTTTTTCGACCAGTACTGCTCTTCCTGCGCCGAGATCCACACCGACGTCATCCAGCCGCTCCAGCAGCAGTACGGCGAGCAGCTCCGCATCGTCGAGATGGATATCGCTGACGAGGCTGCCTTTGAGCTTCTCCTCGCCCTAGAGGAGGAGCATGCCGTCTCTGGCGGCGAGATCCCCGAGGTGTTTATTGGCGATCAGGCGCTCGTCGGCCCGGAGGCCATCAAGGCCGAGCTCGCGGCCCTGGTCGAGCGCGCGCTGGAGCAGGGCGGGGTGGCCTTGCCGGCGCCGGTCGCCGCCTACCTGGAGACGGCCGCCACGGCGCCAACCACGGCCGAGCCGTCGCCATCCACAGGCCGGGCGCCCGAATCCGCGGAGGCGGGGCAGGTCCACCTGCTGCTCTTCTGGTCGCCCACGTGCGGCGCTTGCCACAAGGTGATCGAGCAGGTGCTGCCGCCGATTCAGGAGCAGTACGGCGATGCGCTGCTGATCAGCACCGTCAGCATCGCCACAGAACCAGCGCAAGAGTTCTGGTTCCAGGCGATGGGCGATGTCGGCCTTGGCGGCGATAGCGCCTACATCCCCATGTTGTTCGTCGGTGAGCAGGTGCTCATTGGGTCCGGAGCCATCGCCGAGCAGTTGCCTGGGCTCATCGAGAGCCATCTGGCTGCTGGCGGTCTGGCGGCGCCGCCCGCGCTGGCGGGCCACGAGCACTTGACGCGCCCCTTTACCAACATGGACGGTCCCGCGCCGACGGCTGCCCCCATCACGCCCACCGCTGAGCCCCCAAAGGTGCACGCCGTCTACTTTTCGCAGGTCGGCTGCGACGTCTGCGATCGCGCCGAACGCGATCTGGACTGGATCGAGCACCAGTACCCACAACTCCAGGTGGAACACTATGACGTGCGCGAGTATGCCGCCCTCAACGAGTACCTCGCCGAACGGGTGGGGCTGGAGGAGCGGCTGCGGCTCGTGGCCCCCTCCTTTTTCGTCGGAGACGCCTATCTGATCGGCGCCGATGTGCGCGCCCAGCCGCTGCGCACCGTGCTCGAGCCCTACCTGGAGACCGGCGCCGAGCGCTTCTGGGAAGGGTACGAGGAGGGCAGCGACGAGGCCGAGCGCTCCATCGTCGAGCGTTTCCGCTCGCTCAACGTGCTGGCGGTGGTGGGAGCGGGTCTGCTAGATGGCGTCAACCCGTGCGCCTTTGCTACCATGATCTTTTTGGTGTCTTACCTGACTATCCGCAAGCGCGCTCGCCGTGAGCTCTTGCTCACCGGCATCGCCTTTACGGCCGGCGTCTTTCTCGCTTACCTGGGCATCGGCGTGGGGTTGTTCCGTCTCTTGGACCGCTTGCCCGCGCTGCAGGCCGTCGGCCGGTGGATCTATTTGGTCACCGCGGCGCTCTGTCTCCTGCTAGCTTGGGGGAGCTTGGGTGACTATCGGAAGGCCAAGCAGGGCCGCCTGAAGGAAATGACCCTCAAGCTGCCCGATCGCCTCACCAAGGTGAACCGCAAACTGATTCGCGAGGGGGTCAGCGCGCATGGCTTTGTGCTGAGCTCGTTCGCTCTGGGGATGGCCGTCTCGCTCATCGAGCTGGCCTGCACGGGCCAGGTCTATCTGCCCACCATCGTGTTCGTGCTGGGCGTACCGGGGCTGCGCACCCGCGCCACCCTGGCCTTGGTGCTCTATAACCTGATGTTTGTGTTGCCGCTGGTGGTCGTGTTCCTGTTGGTTTACTGGGGCACCACCTCGCAGCAGCTTGTCGCCTGGATGAAGCGCCGAACCGCCGGCGTCAAGCTGGCCACCGGCGTGCTGTTTCTGCTGCTCAGCGCTTGGCTGATCTATAGCGTGGTGGCGACGGCGATCTAGCTGCCGGGGGGACAGCTAGCCGATGCCCCGGAGAGTGCTTTACTCCTCATAGCGGGAAAGGCCGGCGTCGGTCACGAACCATAGCGTGCCGCTCTGGTCCTCAGCCATCTTCTGGATGTTGTTCCCCGCCAGCCCGTCTCGGAAGGTGAACTGCTCCCATCGCGCCGTCCGCTGCGTGGCGTCATAGCGTAGGCGCCAGACGCCCTGGTCCCATTGCCCCAACCAAAGCGAGCCGTCGCGGGCCACCATGGCGCTGGACGGCATGCCCTCGCGCCCGGACTCGGGTTCGGCGACCGGCACCCACTCGCCCGCCGTCCCGTCGTATTGTGCTATCATCAGGTCGTTGACGGCCCAGAGCTGGGGCGGGTCGCCCTGCTCCAAGAGTATGGCTGGCGCTACCTGGGTGCTGCCTGTGGGTGATGCCCAGTTATACGTCCGCCAGGCGCTGCCGTCCCATCGCCAGAGGAACGAGCCTTGGTCGACAGCGCCGCCCGGAGCCGTCTCATGCGCCATCTCGGACACGCTGAACCAGAGCGCGCCCGTGTGGTCGACGAGCACCTGCTGGACGATGACCTGATCCGCTGGCAACGGAAGCTCCATCGGCACCCAGGCGCCATCGACCAGGGCGACGGCGCCGGTCCAACCCACCGCCCACAGCCGGCCCTGGAGGTCCTCGACCAGGGTGTGGACGCGCCCCTCGGGCAGCATGTCTGCCGGCTCGTGGATCCACTCGCCATTCACTAGGCGCGAGAGGCCGTTCATCCCAGGGAACCAGAGCTGCCCGCGCGAGTCCTCGAATACCTCGTTGACGTACTCGCCCGCCGGACCGCAGTTGGCCGTCGTAATCCAGCGCTCCTGCTCCTCGGGCAGGGTGGTATCCAGCCGCAGGATATGCGGGCTGTGCGGCCCGGAACCCATGGAACCCATCTCCAGGCCGACCCACAAGGTGCCATCGGGCGTGCGCAGCAAGGAGCGCACCTCGCGCAAGGACACGCCCCCGGCCTCCTGGTAGAGCCGGCACGACCCGTCCGGGCGGCGTCGGACCAGGCCGGCGTCGGCGGCCAGCCAGACCGTGCCGTCCTCTTGCTGCCACACCGCCGAGATCCCGCCCACGTCGGCGATCTGGCTCAATGAGGAGCAGGGCAGCCAGCCGCCCTCGAACTGCATCCATAGCCCATCGTCGGTGCCGGCCCAGATCTGCGTCATGCCAGCTTCCAGGCGCACCTCGGCCCAGGTGCGGATGGCCATGCCCAGCTCGGCGATGGGCTCCCAGCGATCGCCCGCCCACTTGGCGGCACCCTGCGGCGTGCCAGCCCACAGGTTGCCTTGGCTATCGACCAGCAAGGCCCAGACGGTGTTCGCCGGCAGGCCGTCCTCGGTGGTGTAGGTGGTCCACTGGTCGCTCTCGGGATCTAGGCGGCGCACGCCTTCGGCCACGGTGCCGATCCAGACGGCGCCGTCGTCGCTCTGCGCCAGGGCCATCACCCGGTCCGGTTGTTCCGGGTCCGGCCCTAGGTAGTGGGTCCAACCGCGGTCCACCTCCCACCGAAACGCGCCCTCCTGATCGGTTCCCACCCAGATGGCCTTGGCGCGATCCTCCAGCATACAAAGAGCGCGGCGCGACCCAAAGTCGATGCCGATGGGGGTGCGCATGAGCTCGCCCTGGGCTAGGTAAGCCAGGCCACTGTCGCTGCTGAAATAGGGCGTTCCGTCCGAGCGAACCAAGAGGGGCTGATAGAGGGCGCTGGGCAAGCAGTCGGTGCGGTACACGACGGCGTCCACATTGGGGTCGATCTGAGTCATCTGGTCGTCGCCGCCCAGCCAGAGCGTGCCATCTGACACAAAGCTCAGGATGGCGCTGCCGGAGCCTATGCCTGCGCCCTCGAGATCAACGCCTGCAAAGCGGTCGCCTTCCAGACGGGCAATGCCGGGATCTCCCCAGATCCCTCTGCGTGTCAGCCAGAGGCGGCCGTCTGGCGCCGTATACAGGTCGGCTATGTCGTTTCCCTCCACCCGCGCGGGGATGGTAAGCGGCAGCCAAGTCGATCCGTCATAGAGCGTCACGCCGTGAGACGTTGCCACCAGCAGGCCACGGCCGGGGAGGTGGCTCAGCCAGGTGACGCGATCGCTGGGAAGTTGCCCGCCGGCCACGTCATAGTGGCGCCATCCGTCGCTGGCCAGCCGCCACAGGCCCTCGCGGGTGCCGAACCAGAGCCCACCGCCCAACTCGTCAGCGGCGTCGACCTGCAGCATGCGCGAGGCGCCGTGGCCCACGGGCGTCTCGCCGCGTGAAAGCGTCGTCCACTGCGCGCCGGCGGCGGCGTTGGGGTCATAGCGCGAGATGCCGCCCTCGGTGCCGAACCAGACGACTCCGTCCACCTGGCCATCGGCTGGCGGCAGCGGCAAGACCGAGAGCACCCAGCCGCTCACCAGACCATCATCCTCGCCAAAGTGCTCCCACAGCGGCTCGTCCTCCGGCTGTTGCCGCAGGTGGTACACCCCATCCAGTGTCGCGAACCAGAGGCCGCCGCGATGGTCGGGCCGAATCTGCTGCACAACGGTAGGCGGCCCCCCATCTGCGGCGTCCACGGGCACGGCGCCGCTAGCGTCATAGCGCACCGCGCCCTCGACCATGCCCACCCAGAGGGTGCCGTCCTCCTCGGCCCAGAGGTCGCGGGCCGCGGCCGCCTGCCGCCAGAGGCCCTCGACGGGTCGGCAGGCGGGCTCAGCGCCGCCGCTCAGAGAGGCCGGGCCGCACCGCAGCACGCCATGCACCGACGTCACCCACAAGGCATCCTGGGGTCTGTCGACTAGAAGAGTCGTGGCGCTCTCGATGCGCGCCCAGGGCGCGACTTCGGCAGCGTCCAGCGCCACCGGGTTCCATCGCTGCGCCGTTGCATCCAGCCAGGCCACGCCCATCTGAGTGCCGCACCAGACGGTGCCGTCATCGGCCAGCGCTATGGCCAGGACGGCGCCGCCGGGCAGGCCGTGCTCCGAGCCGTATACCGTGGCCTCCCCGGTGGCCAGATCCAGCCGGACGACGCCACCCCGCGCTGCCATCCAGAGGATGTCTCCGTCGGCCGCGATCTGCGCAATTTCATTGATATCGGCCCAGGTCGACCAGGCCGGGTGAACCGGCGGCGGCTGGATGGTGGTGATCGTCAAAGGCGTCACGGCCGTGGCGGCTTGGGTGGTTACGGTGGGGGCCGCCGTTGCCGGCGGCGTGGCGTCAACGGTGGCGGTGGGCGCCAGTGTCGGGGCAGTGGTCGGGCTCGTCTCGGCCGGCGGCGGCGCAGCGGTTGTCGCCAAAGCGGGTAGGGTGGCATCGCGGGTGCAGCCGACCAGACCCGCGGCACCGAGCAGGAGCAGGGTTAGGAGCAGATGCGCGCCCACAGCGGTGGGTAGCCCTCGCAGCGTTCGCCTGGCTCCTTCCATCTGGCCTCCCTGCCGTAGACCTACGGAACTAGGTGATAGACCTGACGCCAGCCCAGCTGCACCAGTAGCTTGTTGCCCAGGGCCCCCAGGCGCAACTGGCGATCACGGGCCATGTCCCTCTTGCCGATCAGCCCCGCGACGGCCATGGTCCCCGCGGCTCGCAGCATCTGCCCGGCCGTGCCCAGCGCCGAGGTTTCCTGGGCGATCAACCCGTCGCGGTACAGGCGATGCTCCAGTATCGCGGACGAAGCCATGGTGCTGCGGACGTGGTCTAGGTTGTAGCGCACCGACGATGGCCGATGGACCACCGTGGCCGTGGGGCTCAGGTAGATCGGCAGCCCGGCCAGGGCGATAGCGGCGCTCAGGGCGATCTCTTCGCCGCCGGCATAGGAGCAGCCCCGCGATCCATAGCGCCAGGGAAAGCCGCCCACGGCTATCAGTGTGTCGCGCCGCGTTGACCAGTTGCCTCCCCACGGGTAGCTGCGCCAGTCCTCGCAACGGATCAGTTGGTCGCCCCCCAACGGCAGGTGGCTCCAGATCGCCTCCCATCCCGGCTGGAACACGTCGGGGACCGGATCGGGTACCTCGAGCAGCAGCTGGCCTCCGATGACGCCGGCGCCCGGCATGACCTGCCAGGCTTCGTCCAGGGCCGCCAGCCAGTCGGGCGCTGGCCGGCAGTCGTCATCGATGGAGCAGATGAACTGGCCACGAGCCACCGCGATGGCGGCATTTCTGGCCATGGAGACGCTCTTGACCGGCATGTGGACCAACTGGAGCGCCGGTTCGGCTTGGGATTGGTGAGCATACCAGGGGGCCAGCGCCTGCTGCAGCGGCTCACGGTCGGGCCCATTGTCCGCCACGATCACCTCATAGGCCTCGGGTGGGTACGCCAGCTCGCAGCAGGCGCGCACGGCCTCCACGACTTGGTCGAGGCGCCGATAGGTGGGAATGATCACCGAGAAACGCAGCCCGCTATCATCTCCGGCCGGCCGCGCGATCTGGCTCTCCAGGATTGACGCGATCAGCGCCTGGCGAGCGCGTTTCTCGACGGCGGCAATCTCGTCGCCTCTAGGCATCTGATCGAGGATCACCGCGTGGGCCGGCGCCGGTCCCTGGGCGCCAGGCAGGAGCACACATGGCAAAAGGGCCAGTCGTTCCAGGCTGTCGCCTGCCTCGCGCGGCCAACTGTTGGTGCCCTCTAGGGGCGTGTCGTCGGCAGCATGCACCCACACGACGGGCCGCTCCTCGATGTCGCGCCGCACATAGCTTGCGACTGCCGGTGAGAGCCCGTCTGTCGCTCCCGGATCAACCACTGTCACTCTCCTGTTGCTGTGCGTGTCCAGTCTAGGTGATGCGGGCCGAGGCGTCAAC